>Ga0310786_10012263_pt1 | contig 10620 bp, 9 predicted proteins | sample AusTroGonzalo_MG_FD_203881 | JGI IMG/M metagenome (GOLD analysis project Ga0310786, IMG submission 203881) | Bovine rumen microbial communities from tropical cattle in Woodstock, Queensland, Australia - Gonzalo_03 (v2) (version 2) | ecosystem: Host-associated > Mammals > Digestive system >...
GGTACAGATATCTCCGTAGATTGTTTTCAGGAATTCGGAGAAGTGATAATCTATCCGAATACTGTTACGCCGGAGGAAGTGGCTGAACGTGTCGGTGATGCAGATATCGTTGTATGTAATAAGTCACCTATGCGAGAGAGTACATTGAAGGATAGTCCGAATTTGAAACTGATTTGCGAATTGGCGACAGGATATGATAATTGCGATCTTGCTTATTGCAAAAGCAGGGGCATTCAGGTGAGAAATGTTGTGGATTATTCAACGGGAATGGTGGCACAGCATACGATGACGCTGGCGCTTGCGCTCTCTCAAAAGCTTGGCCATTATGATAATTATGTTAAGTCAGGTGCTTATGCTGCACAGGACCGGTTTTCGAATTTTGATATCCCATTTTATGAACTGGAGGGAAAAACTTGGGGAATTGTCGGTATGGGCAATATCGGAAGACGTGTCGCAAAGCTGGCGGAGGCTTTTGGATGCCATGTAATCTTTTATTCCGTAACGGGAAAGAGCACTTGCAGAGAGTATGAACGTGTTGATAAGGATACGTTGCTGGCGCAGAGCGACTTCCTTTCGCTTCACTGTCCGCTCAGCGATCTTACAAGAAATTTTATTGATGCAGATGCTCTTAAAAAAATGAAGAAAACCGCCTATCTCATTAATGTGGCCAGAGGCCCGATAGTAAATAATTCCGATCTATACGAAGCGCTTATAAAGGGTGAGATTGAAGCGGCCGGATTGGATGTCCTTGAGAAGGAGCCGATTGAAACATCGAACCCGTTGAGCAGGATCATGGACAGTAATAAGCTGATCATTACGCCGCATCTTGCATGGGCCAGCGTAGAAGCGCGTATGCGATGTGTGAAAGGTGTATATGAAAACATAGCCGCATTTATACGAGGAGAGGACCGGAATGTGGTCAATCCTTGACAATCTTTGCCGGATAGAATAAGATGTTTTTGGGATAATGCGCTTTGCTTATACGGCAAGAGGAGGAAGAATGGGGATTACAAATAGTTGGGGAGACGATATTGACGAAGAATTAAAGAATAAGAAAAAGCTTTCTGTCGGTTTTATGTGGAATTTCATCAGTACAAATCAGATGATCACGAGATTTGACCAGGAAGTTGCGGAAGTAGACGGAGATTATCCGAAAAATGAGATTATGAAGATGTGGTTTTCCACTATTGTGGTGATGCTTATTTTCGGATTGCTCATACACAATGCGTTGGCAATCGTAGGTCTTCCGTTTTTTTGTCTGTATGGTTTTTTGATATTTAAAATGGCGAAACTCTTAAAGCGGTTTAGTTATCCGGTGGGAGTATATTGGATTCTATCGATTGTTGCGATCATTTGTATGATCGGCGCAAATATATTATTATGGAATGTGGTGCTCGGCGGTTGATGAAACGGGCATATTGAGAGAAAATGAATAAGATAAAAGACTTAATGATAAAAAATCGTGAGATTATAATTTATGTTATTGTAGGTGGATTGACAACTATTTTTTCCTGGGCTGTTTTCGGTATCTGCACTTTGTTTCTGGAGGTAGAAGGACCGGGACATGAGATAGAGAATGCAGCCGCAAATACGATAGCCTGGGTTGCCGGAGTGCTTTTTGCATATCCGCTGAACAGAAAATGGGTTTTTCAGAGTACAAATAAGGAGATCATAAAAGAATTTTTTGGATTTTCCGCATCCAGATTATCGACGTGGGTCATGGATATAGTAATAATGTATTTAATGTGCAACAAACTCTGTATGAATGAGTGGATCGCGAAAATTTTTATTTCTTCGCCGATCGTGATGGTTGCCAATTATGTATTCAGTAAACTTCTGATTTTCAAGAAACAGAAAAAATAGTAATAGTGATCAATGATAAAAGGCATCTTCCCACATTCCCTGTGAGAGGATGCCTTTTCCTTATTTTATAGGAGATTGCTTGGCGCTTTTGCGCAACAACATTCTAAAATTCTTTTTTCTTCATGATGGAGATGCTGAACGGAAGTGAGAAGAAGAATATTGTAAGTCCGGCAAATAAGCAGATCAAAGAGATCATGATCTGTGATAGGGACATTTTTGTGACGAATGCTTCAATATCGTCAGAGAAAGCAGGTGTCAGAAACTTTGTGACAGCAACAACGACAACGCAGCATATCCCGGCGACTATGATGAGGACAATGCGTCCTTTTTCGGTTCCGTATTTCAGACTGATCGGAATCATGATACCGCAAATAACCATAAATACAGCAAAGCAGATCAGGTCGGAAGATAAAAGTTCGAATGTGTTAATAGGAGCTTTCCGAATAGTCAGCGATACAAACTGCAGGATAACGGAGATGATCCAAACAGCGGATATACCAAGCAGTGAGAAGAGATACTTTGCCTGAGTATATTTCTTTGGAGTAGTTGGCAGGCACATCAGGAAGGCAAATCCATTTTCGAAGCTATCATATGTGATCGTATTTATTACAAGTATTGCTCCGATCATGGAAAAGTAGGAAACGATGAATGTTGAATCCATAGCAAAACTGAGCATCACTGCGCATAAAGCATACATAGCCAGTAGTTTCTTTTGCTTTACTATATATAATGTATCTTTTAAGATGAGACCTTTCATAATTTATTACCTCCAAGCATAATTAAGATCATTTGGTCAATATTTCCGTTTTCCAAAATAATATTCGGATAGTTATCTATATAAAACTGCTTTTCGTTCGTCAGGCAGGAATAGCCGAAGGATTCCTTCTTGATAGCAATCAGATATTGCTTATCAATTTGGTTATATTCCGTATCGCTGATCTTCAGGACAGCGTATTGCCCAAGGATGGTATCGGTATCTTCGTGTAAGAGGATCGCACCTTTATCGATCATATAGATATCATCGCACATGCCTTCAAGGTCTGAGGATATATGGGAACTGATCAGCATGGTGCGCTCTGTGTCCTTAGCCAGATAATTTCTCAAAATATCAAGGACTTCATTCCTGGCGATCACATCAAGGCCTGCTGTCGGTTCGTCAAGTATAAGGAGTTTTGCATTGTGGCTGAGAGCTGTTAATACACGAAGTTTCGCCTTCATTCCGGTGGAAAAATCCTTGATCTGTTTATCAAAAGGTAATCCCTGTTCCTTGCAGTTATCCACAAAGAATTTCTCGTCAAATTGTTTGTACATATTACGCATGATCTTGAGGATATCTAAGATATTGAACATTGTGGAGAAGCCGCTGTCTGAAAGAGCAACTCCGATATTTTCCCTATCTTCAACGGTAAAGTCACAGGGGGATTTGCCGAAAACCGTGATCTCGCCACTACTTGGACGGAGCAGCCCCAGAATTAATTTGATCGTTGTACTTTTTCCGGCACCGTTTTTACCGATTAAACCTGTAACTGTACCGGGTGCGATCGACAGGGATACATTGAGTGAAAAATCTTTGAAATTTTTTTGAAGTTGATTAATCTTGATCATATGATAATTCCATTCCTTTCAAAATTCCGGGTGATGCAGAATCACATCGAACCATTCCTTTAAGATTCAGCTAGAATGATTTCCAGGATCTCGCGAATCTCATCATCTGTTAATCCGACAGCCTTTGCCTTGTTTACTATGGTTGAGAGTTCGTCCTCAACTGCTTTTTTGCGGGCTTCAACAGCAAGCTGCCTATCCATTGCTGCGACGTAAGTACCTTTTCCGTGAACAGTGATCACAAAGCCTTCTTCTTCAAGTTTGTCGTAGGCTTTTTTGACAGTCAGTGCGCTGATCTTTAATTCACTCGAAAAGGTGCGTACAGAAGGGAGTGCTTCTCCTTCGGACAGGCTGCCTTGAATGATCTCTTGCTTGATGTGTGCCATCAACTGTTCGTATACAGGTACCATAGATGAATTGTTAATAATAATGTGCATATGCGATATTACCTTCCTGCAGGAGGAAAACCATATATATGATATAGGATTTGAAAGTGTTCTGCAGCTCACTTTCGCCCTCCTGATGTAAACAGTATATAACAGCCTATAACTGTTGTCAACTGTTATACACTGTTTTTTTGAGAAAAATTCGAATTTGCAATAAAATAAGTCAAATAAAGAGGCTGAAATACGTATCAGCCCCTGCTTTGCATGAAATATTGCAATATCAAATCAATTAGTTAAATCATGAATTGATTATTTAGAAGAAAATAATGGCAAACCATTGAAAAAAGCATGATAAAATCATGCTTTTCCCTCAGATTCATCCGTGATTCAGAATATTTTTGCCATATGTGCTACTAATTTGGCACAATGCGCTGCCGCTGCTTTTTCGAAGGTCGGATAGTCCATTTCTGCGCTGTCATCTGCTTTGTCTGAGATGGCGCGAATGATTACGAAGGGTATCTGATTTAGGTAAGCGCCGTGTGCGATTGCAGCTCCCTCCATCTCTGCACAATCCCCATGAAATACCGATATCAGACGATCCTTGATCTCTTTTCCTGCGATGAACTGGTCGCCGCTGACTACACGTCCGGTGAGCACTTGTATTTCCGGATTGACTGTCCGGCAGGACGAGAGTGCGAGGTCGATCAATTTCTGATCGGCTTTGAAGCAGCTGCAGTCCTGCTGAGGAATGATGCCGGGTGCATAGCCCAGCGGGGTAACATCCATGTCGTGATACATAGCATCCTGAGAGATGAGAATATCTCCGATATCAAGCTTTGCGTTCAATGATCCTGCAACACCTGTATTGATTATATGTGTGATATGAAACACATCTGTCAGAATCTGTACACAGAGTGCTGCATTCACTTTCCCGATACCACAGCGAACGATTACGACATCCGAACCATTCAGGTTACCTTCATAAAAGATCATTCCGGCCTGAGAGGTTGTTTTTACATTTTCCAAAAGACTCTTTAATTCTTTCACTTCCAATTCCATAGCTCCGATAATACCAATTTTGTGCATGATGATTCATATTTCCTTTCTCTTTAATAAGTATGTTGATTCTGATATTGGGTCAAAAGGTATTTTGTCCCCAACTAATGACGTAGTTTGCTTCGTTGCAATTTTGTAATGGGTTAGTTATTCCGGATAATTCAAACGGTCGCTTTTAATATTATAAAGAACCTGATCGAGATATTTTGCGGCCAGATAATTTGCCATGCCGAGATTCATATCGAGATAGTTGCCGCAGTCCCTGGGGGATGCTCCGGGCACTTCGCCTTTATAATCGCGTATAAATTCAAACATTTCTACCATCAGTGGGACAATATCTGTCGAGGTAAGGTCGCCCGCGAGAAGCAGGTAAAATCCTGTACGACAGCCCATGGGACCAAAGTAAATGGTTCGGTCTTTGTAGGCGGCATGATTGCGGAGGAATGTGGCTGCAAGGTGTTCGATCGTATGTATTTCAGCGGTATTCATGACCGGTTCTTCGTTCGGACTTGTCATGCGAAGGTCAAAGGTGGTAATGGTTTCGACACCTACCTTGTCTTTGCGGGATACATAAATTCCGGGTTGAAGCTTAATATGATCGATGGTAAAACTGGCGATTTTTTCCATATAGAGCTCTCCTTTTTGTATGTTTAAAAGTGTACTAAAAGCCATGTAAACCTAGACGCTTTCTATAGTATATACATAAAATGCCCGTATTGCAATGTATTTTTGAAAGGAATATTTGACAATTTCGTATACTTAGTGATAATATGAAATCGTTCGCAGACTGTACAGATATTGTTACGGAGTATTCCGTACGAGAATTCATGTACATAGGAGAGGTTTATATGAAGAAAAAGTTATTTGTGGTGCTTCTTTCCATGGCATTGGGTTTGTCGGCATGTGAAGTCATGCCAGCTGATTCACCGATTCAAATAGGTGGTGGATCATCGGACTTTCTGGTGCCGCCGAAACAGGAGATTCCTATATCGGAGCCGATTGACGATCCAATAATGGGTGAGGAGTTGACCGAAGAGGAAAGTACTGAAGAGGAGGAAGAGACAGAGGAGGAATCTGAAACCCCTGAGCTCGAACCGGGCGGTGAGAAGAAGCCGATCACGGAAAGGGTCGTTAAAGATGGTAAGATCCAAAGCTATCTGACCGGAGAGTGGAAGGATGAGAAAATTGCCAAGAGAAGAAATATTGCGGTTATGATGCCGAATAATTTCAAGGCAGGGTATGAAGAGGATTCGCCGAAGCTACATCAGTATGGTATTTCGAAAGCAAGTATTATCTATGAAGCTCCGGTAGAAGGCCGTATCACACGTCTGATGGCAATTTTCGAGGATTATGATAAACTGGATAAGATCGGCCCTGTTCGTTCGAGTCGTGACTATTATATTTATCAGGCGCTGTCGTTTGATTCCATCTATGTTAACTGGGGATTGGCCCGTCCTTGGGTAGAAGAGCTGATCAACTCAGACAAAGTGGACAATATCAGCGCATCTGTGGCTGGTATTTATAACGGATATGATGATGCATTCTTCAGGGATACGGATGCGATCAAGGGTGGAGCTACCGAGTTTACGGGATATTTGAAGGTGGATAAGATATCTGATGCGATGGCTGCAAGAGGTTATTCATCGGCGTACAGAGAATCTTTTGAACAGGCGTTCCTCTTTGCGGATGATCTTCGCGCGACTTATGATGACCTGCCGGATGCTACATTGATCTGGCCGGGCGGAAAAGAGAATAATGAGGGCGGATATGGTAATTATGGCGAGGACAATGTCTGCTTCAAATACAGTCATAAGAAGCATAAGTATTACCGTTTCCAATATGGAGAGCCCATGATTGACAATATGAATCAGGAGCAGGTTGCTGTTACCAATGTTATATTTAAGATCAGTCACGGTGAGGAAAGGCTTCCGGATGATCCGAACTATGACTATCTGGCATTCGAAATCCATGGTACCGGTGATTGTTTGATCTTTACAAACGGTAAAGTGATCAAGGGTACATGGGAGAAGGCAGAGGATGATTCAACAGATCATTACTATGACGAAAGCGGTAATGAAATCATCCTGAATCAGGGTAAGACATGGCTGTGCACCATCTGGAAGGAGTTCGAGGAGTATATTACCTATGAAGCTCCTAAGGAGGGTGATGACGATTATTTTGAGATTGAAGAGTCAACCGAGCAGGCGGTAGGATAAAGAGATACCTGTTGCTCTCAATTGATCCCGGGGTAAAAATCTCGTTTGTGCAAGCACTACGTGGTTTTGGACCTCGGGATTTTTGTATTTAATTATGATAAAAGCCTTCGATGACTGAAGTCATCGGAGGCTTTCTCCACGTCTTTTTTTATTTTCAAGTTTGTTATGATACATAAATCGGTCTGCAACTTTGATGTAGTTGTCCAAATGATCTCGTGGACCCGGTACATCCAGATAAAATCCGGTACTTACATGGATCTTGTATTCTTTCGTTCCCGACTCATTAAAGCTCTCCAGCTCTTGCTCAATCTGAAGCATGCAGGCGCTTCCGTCTTCCTCGGAGATACCTTGGCCGATCACATAGAATTCATCACCGCCGGTTCTTGCAAAAATATAGCGGTCGCTGCAACATTTTGAAATGGCGGAAGCTGTCCGCTTCAGAGCATAGTCGCCTTCAATATGACCATATTGATCGTTGATCTTTTTCAGACCATCCATGTCGATTACAGCTACAAATACCGGCTTATTCAGATCAACATTGCTTTCAAAAAGCTGACCACCGAAACGATTAAATCCTCCTCGGTTGTATAAACCGGTCAGAGAATCGTGAAGGGAACTGTCTTCCAATTCTTTGATGACCTTTTCCATCTTCGCAAGGGCAAGGGTTTCGTGAATCTTATTGCTGATTGATACATCATACTGGAAGTCACACATGCCGGCAGGATGATCTTCGGAGAAGCGAAGTGCTTCATACCCGAGATTAAAATCCAGAAAATGCAGGTGGATAAAGTACCATGCCTGCGGTTCGGGACCTGTCATTTCTGGTGGCAGAAGTTCTTTGCGCGGGAACGGTATATTCACGTGACCAAGACTAGAGAGATCCTTGACACCGGCGCGCAGTTCCATTGTATCCGTATATGATGTGAGTTTCGTATCGATCGTCATATCGCTGTTAAGACAGATCGCGTAATCTCTTAAGTGATCAAAAAACTGAAGATAATAAGACAGAATATCGGAAATTCCTTCTACATTCTGCTCCTCGGCCAAACGGCTTGCCATAAAACTGAATGCAACAGCGCGATGGCTGGCTTTTTCAAGATCTTCATATTGTTTCCATCGAAGCGCGATCAGGTTTGTGTCATAATGCTTCATGCAACCGCAGGATTCGCCGAGTTGCAAGGCTGCTTTATGGAAATAGTTTTTGGGTACGATTTTCTTCTGACCTTGCTGTGCGTGGATCAGGTCTACGGCATCCCATCCCATCTCATAGAAGGGAACTGTCTCGGTTGTAATGGAGGGTGAGAATGCAACGGCATAATCCAATCCGTCATAACCTCCGATCAAAATGTCTTCCGGTATGCGGTAACCACGTCGGATCAGTTCACTGGTCAGGGATACAGCCATATAATCGTTGGCGCAGATGATAGCGTCAGGTTTTTCATCATCGGATAGGAAATGATCGCAGGCGACAGAACCGCAGTTTTTCCAAAAGTCGCCGTAGAAGATTGAGTGATCGCCGATGGGAAGATCATATTCGCGCATCAGACGTTTGAAACATTCGAGTCTTGAAACTGCATCAAGATGTGTAACAGGACCGGTCATAAAGCATATCTTTTTGGCATGGTGGAATTCGATAAAGTGCCTGATCAGCTCCTCCATACAGGTATTGCCGTCAACCAGAATATTGTTGTGGTCGGGGATCGTCATTCGCATGCTGACGATGGGGCATTTGCAGCGGGTATTTACCAGATTCAGAACATGGTTCACTGTATCGATGTTGTCAACCGTATCAAGAACGAGGATAACACCGTCCAGATCTTCATATGCAGGCAGCTGGTAAAGCTGTAATTCTCCTTTACGAAACAGATAACTCGGTTCATGACTTCCGTAGGCGGAGAAGATGGCAATGTTGTAGCCGAGTTCTACCGCACGGTGGATCATTCCATCGCATAATCTGTACTGGAATTCGTTGGATGTATTTTCTGCAAAAACACCGATTGTTTTTCTGCCGTTGGAAAACATAGGTCTCCCCCCTTCGAAAAAATCCTGTTCTATTCTATCTTATCAAATCTCTTGCATGAATGCAACTGAAACCTTTGACGCAGAGGGAAGGAATTTGCGGTTTTTACTGTTCAAATTCCTCGAAATATGGTATGCTTACCCGAAGGAAGAGACATCACAAGCGGAAATACGGAAGGGAGATATAAGGGTGGAAAAGCAACAGGATACGCTTATTGAATTAAAACATATCAAAAAGGTGTTTGAGGACGGTGTGACCTTGATTGAGGACCTGAGTCTGGAGATCAAGAAGGGAGAGTTTGTCACGCTTTTGGGGCCGTCCGGTTGCGGTAAGACAACGATCCTTCGAATGATCGGGGGTTTTGATAAACCTACAACAGGAGAGCTTTTATTAAACGGCAAGGATATCAGCGACCTGCCGCCAAATGAAAGACCTATCAACACTGTATTTCAGAAATATGCGTTGTTTCCGCATTTGAATGTCTATGACAATATTGCGTTTGGATTAAAGCTCAAAGGCGTGGACAAAGCTACACAGAACGAGAAAGTGAGAAAAGTGCTTGATATGGTAGATCTCGCCGGATTTGAAAAACGCAGCATCAGTACGCTTTCCGGCGGACAGCAGCAGAGGATTGCGATTGCTCGTGCAATTGTAAATGAGCCGGAAGTTCTGCTTCTGGACGAATCGTTGAGCGCACTTGATTATAAGATGCGTAAGGAGATGCAGCTTGAGTTGAAAGAGATGCATCGGAAACTGGGCATTACATTTATTTTTGTTACCCATGATCAGGAGGAGGCGCTCACTATGTCGGATAAGGTTGTCGTTATGTCCGACGGTGATATCCAACAGGTCGGAACCCCCGAGGATATCTATAATGAGCCGGCAAATCTTTTTGTTGCGGATTTTATTGGAGAAAGCAATATCTTTAAGGGAAAGATGGTCGGCGAAAAGCAGGTCGAATTTGCGGGAGCACTGTTTACCTGTGTGGATGATTATCCGGTGGATACTGTGATCGATGCGGTAGTACGCCCGGAAGATGTGGAGATCGTTGCGCCCGGAGAGGGGCAGCTTGAGGGTGAAGTTTTGACATGCGATTTTAAGGGAATCTTTTATGTGACAAATGTAAAGACACAGAAAGCAGAGATAGAGCTTCACCATCTGAAAGCATTTCAAAAAGGTGCCCGTGTCGGTTTGAGTATAGCACCGGATAGCATTCATATTATTCCCTATGATACATCGATCAACCATTATGAAGGAGAAATCGAAAGCTATCAGCCCGGAAAGGGATTTTCCGTTAAGTTTGAAGATTTTACTTTATCCGATGTGTCCGCGGACAGGATTTTTGCCGGGGCGAAAAATGCGGATGGAGAAGCACCTACGGATGCACAGGGCCAGCGTATTGTATGGGAGGGTGTGAAAGTTGTCGCGTCCTTTCTGCCGGAAGATGCAACGCTCAGCGACGATGCAGATGCGGGGT
>Ga0310786_10012265_pt1 | contig 10619 bp, 9 predicted proteins | sample AusTroGonzalo_MG_FD_203881 | JGI IMG/M metagenome (GOLD analysis project Ga0310786, IMG submission 203881) | Bovine rumen microbial communities from tropical cattle in Woodstock, Queensland, Australia - Gonzalo_03 (v2) (version 2) | ecosystem: Host-associated > Mammals > Digestive system >...
AGTCGCATCAGGTCGTCTTCGAGCGAGACATAAAAGAGCGAGCTTCCCGGGTCACCCTGACGGCCGGCACGACCACGCAGCTGGCGGTCGACGCGGCGGCTCTCGTGGCGCTCGGTGCCGATAATGGCCAAACCGCCCTTCTCTCTCACGTCGCCCTTGAGCTTGATATCGGTACCACGACCAGCCATATTGGTGGCAATGGTGACACGACCCGGCTCACCGGCCTGCGCCACGATGTCGGCTTCCTTCTGGTGCAACTTGGCGTTGAGGACGTTGTGCGGGATGCGCTGCATCTTCAGCATCTTGCTGAGGAGCTCGGAGGTCTCCACCGAGGTGGTACCCACCAGCACGGGACGACCCTCTTCGGTCAAACGCTTGATTTCAGCAATGACGGCGTTGAATTTCTCACGCTTGGTCTTGTAAATCATGTCGTTCATATCCTGTCGGGCGATGGGTCTGTTGGTAGGAATGACAACGACATCAAGCTTATAGATATTCCAGAACTCGCCGGCCTCCGTCTCAGCGGTACCAGTCATACCGGCAAGCTTCTTGTACATACGGAAGTAGTTCTGGAGGGTGATGGTGGCGTAGGTCTGGGTGGCAGCCTCCACTTTGGCGTTCTCCTTGGCTTCGACGGCCTGGTGCAAGCCGTCGCTCCAACGACGGCCTTCCATAATACGGCCCGTCTGCTCGTCAACAATCTTCACCTGGTTGTCCTCGGTGAGGATGTAGTCGACATCGCGCTCGAAGAGGGTGTAGGCCTTCAGCAACTGGTCGACGGTGTGGACGCGGTCGCTCTGGATAGCGAAGTCGCTGTAGACTTTGTCTTTGGCCTCAGCCTTCTGCTCGGGAGTGAGCGAGGCGTTGTTCTCGATGTCGGCGATGGAAGAGCCGATGTCGGGCAGCTGGTAGAAGTTGCGGTCCTCGCCGAGGGAGGTGAGGTAGTCCATACCTTTGTCGGTGAGCTCCACCTGCTTGTTCTTCTCGTCGATGACGAAGAGGAGGTCCTCGTCGATGAGGTGCATGTTCTTGTTCTGCTCCTGCATGAAGAAGTTCTCGGTCTTAAGGAGAATGCTCTTGATGCCGGGCTCGGACATATATTTGATAAGGGCCTTGTTCTTGGGGAGACCGCGATAAGCGCGGAGGAGCTGCATGGCGCAATCCTCGTTGGGCTTAGGGTCGGGGTTCTCGGCGATGCCCTTCTTGGCGTCGGCGAGACAGTTGGTAACGATGACGCGCTGGGCGCTGTAGAGTTTCTCGATGGTGGGTTTGAAGCGGTAGAACTCCTGCTCGTCGTCGCCCTTGCCAGTGGGTCCGGAGATGATAAGGGGGGTACGGGCATCGTCAATCAGCACGGAGTCAACCTCGTCGACAATGGCGTAGTTGTGGCCGCGCTGCACAAGCTCGTCGGGGTTGCGGCTCATGTTGTCGCGCAGGTAGTCGAAACCGAACTCGTTGTTGGTACCATAGGTGATGTCGGCGGCATAGGCGCGACGACGCTCCTCGCTATGAGGCTCATGCTTGTCGATGCAGTCGACCGAGAGACCGTGGAACTCGAAGAGCATACCCATCCACTCGGAGTCACGCTTGGCAAGGTAATCGTTGACGGTGACCACATGGACACCCTTACCGGGCAGCGCGTTGAGGTAGACGGGAAGCGTAGCCACGAGAGTCTTACCCTCACCAGTGGCCATCTCGGCAATCTTGCCGCTGTGGAGCACCACACCACCGATAATCTGCACATCATAGTGGACCATATCCCAGGTAATCTCGTTACCGCCAGCCATCCAGTGGTTCTGATAGAGGGCTTTGTCGCCCTCAATGGTGATGGAGGCGTGAGTGGCGGCGAGGTCACGGTCGTGGTCGGTGGCGGTCACCTCGACAACCTCGTTCTGGGCGAAGCGCTTGGCGGTCTCCTTCACAACGGCGAAAGCCTCGGGAAGGATATCGTCGAGGACCTCCTGGGTCTTGTCGTAGCTCTGCTTCTCCAGTTCGTCGATACGTTTATAGAGAGCTTCCTTCTCGTCGACAGGCATATCGTATTCTTCCTCGATACGCTTGCGCATAGCGGCGAGCTCGGTCTCCTCTGTCTCGATGGTTTTAGCAATACGCTCCTTGAACTCGATGGTTTTGGCGCGGAGCTGGTCGTTGGTAAGTTTCTCGATATCGGGGTAAATAGCGAGGGTGGCGTCGAGGAACGGACGCACGACCTTGAGGTCGCGCTGACTCTTGTTTCCGAACAGTTTGGTTAGAAAATTGGCCATATACTTTTTATATTTTTTCTTATATAATACTATTGTTCAAACCCTTATCTGCTTTTGGGCTAACATAAAAACAGACAAAGATACAACTTTTTCCCAAAACAACAAAAAAATATATTTCACCCACAACCACATCAAAGAAGAACCCCGCAGGGAACACCTGCGGGGTTCGGAGCTTCTTGTGGTGAAGACAAGTGGTGATTTATTGTAAAACCAGTTTCCTTACCACAGTACCATTGGCGGTTGTTACGCGGACAAAGTAGACACCTTCAGGAAGGTCTGATGTGGCGAGCCTAAGGATGGAGGACACGGGAGTTAAGGGAATTACCGTGCGTCCTGAAAGGTCGAGGAGAGTAAGAACTGAGGGTTCGTTGACACTGATAGTAACAACGTTGGTTGCAGGGTTGGGAAAGATTGTTATTCTCAATTTTGAATTGTCGATTTCTGAGATTCCAACAGAGTCTTCCACCCATTCGAAGAGTGCGACAATGGCGGTGTCGGAGGTGACAACAATGCTTCTCGGAGCCTCTGTGGGGCCGTCGTTCCATCCGAGAAACTGCCAATAGCCACCATTGGTTGCAGTATCAATTAAATTATAGCCAATCTCCACCGTGCTGCTGTCGGCATAGCGTCCGCTTCCGTAGAGCTCACAAGCACCATCCGCATTGGCGGTGACGCTGACGGTTCGCCAGATGGTGTCTCGAGCAAAGAAAGCAGTAAACGTAATGTCGGATTTGACAAGGATTTGGCGAACAGCGTGAGTATCGTGGTCGTTCCATTCCACAAAGTGGTAGCCTTCGAAGGGGGTGGCGATGATGGTAGCTATGCTGGAGTCATGATAGGCATTAGCGCCGCTGACGGCTCCCATGGTTGGGTCGTTGACAGTAAGATTAACAACGAATACAGAAGTGTCTCTAAAGACCTCGAGGTTGTCGATAATAGCGATATGATAATTCCAATCATTGGCCCATTGGATGGCGATACGACCATTGGTGCTAATCGCATTTGCAAAACTAATTGTGTCGCGATGGAAGTCGTTGCTATTAAGATAGTAGTTGGTGCCATTAAGATTGTTTGGTAGCGTATCCACTGCCGTGAAGACATTGTTAGTGTCATAATAGCCCACTGACAGTGTTTCATCCATCCAGTATGATCCCTCCTCAATATGATCGAAGGCCAGCATTAGCGTCCGTAAATCTTCGGTAAAACAAGGAAGAATCACCTCTGCAGGGCCACCGAATGATGGTAATGACCCAGTGTCGGCAGCTACCATAATGAGGGTATGGCCAGGGTGGTTGATGGTGATATACGGATATTCGATAGGGGAAATGACATGAGGTGCGTACGAGGTATTGTTCGATACGCGACCATTGTATGAGAAGTCCCAACAGAGGGGCAACTCACCGATGACATTCCACGAGGAGGCTGACACACTTTCAAAATCCTCATAATAAGGAAGTTCCCATGGGAGGCAAAGCGTGGCAAACTTCACAGAAATGTAAGCACCAGTGTCATTATCTGCAATGCCAGTCACATCAATAGTGTACCATGTACTGTGGTTCAAACCAGTAAGTTGGAATGTTGTATCATATACAGTGTAGTCTGAGGTGTCTGCATCAGAACGTACAACGAGATGGTAGGCCGTTGCCCACTGCACTGGATTCCATGACACATGAGCACTGGTGGCTTCAACGCTGTCTACAGCCAAACCAGCAAGAGTCAGATAGGCGTTGGAGTAGAATACTTCGAGATTGTCAATAGCTACTGCGAAGTAAGATTGATTACACGTCCATCGAAGCACCAATTTAGCATTAGAATCTGTGACATTGGAAAGAGGTATAGTGTCGCGACGATAATTACCACCATATGGTGTCAATGTACTTAATACATTAAATGTGTTACCATTATAGTAACCCACCGCAAGAGTTCCTTTGGAACTTGATTCAAATCTATAATCCAATGCCAGAGCAAGCTGATACATAGTGCCTCCCATGCGTGGTAATATTACCTCTGCCTGATTACCGTAGCCCGACTCGCTGCCGGCTACCATAAAGAGTGCATGATTGGGGATGTTATTAATATACGGGTAACCTCCCGTTGTGATGACATGCGGTGCATAGACAACGTTGCTACCGTTCCAATGATAGTCCCAGCAGGTGGGAAGCTCACCAACAACATTCGAAGCTGTGGCTGTTACACCTTCGAAGTCTTCTGTCCATGGAATAACCTGGGGACTACAATTGCGGACACGAACCACCATGACAGCGGTATCGGAAGCGTAACGGTTGCTGGCAATAAGGGTGATTGTATCAAAACCTTCGACAGGATAAAGAACCGAGAATGAGTTATTGCGCCAATGCGTGAAGGTATTAGTGATATTGAGTAAAGTACTGTGCCAAGTATAGGTCATACTATCGGTAACACAATGGTTGAGAATCTGGGCGGTATAAACGGTGGTGTCGTATACAAAGACATCGTTGTGAATGATGCCGACTTCAGGTTGGTTAATGATTACATAGTTAACCCTCACCGAGGCAGTATCACTACCGTAGAGGTTGGTGGCAATAACACTGACGGTGTCATAACCACCTTGCAGACCTACATACGTCAGTGACCAGATGTTGGAGTTACTAAGCGCCCAAGTGGTGTCAAGGAGGGTACTGTGCCAAGTGTAGGTCAAACCGCTGGGGTTTCCTTCCGTGAGGTTGGCAGTGAAGGTGGCGGTGTCGCCATAGTAATAGGTTGTGGCAGTGGCGCCCACATTGAGCACGGGAACGAAAGCGGCGCGAATAGTTACATTGTCCACCACCACTCCAACATTGCTGTTTATAGGATGGTTACAGAAGGCAATGTGGATGGTCTGCCCTGCGTAGGGCACCAAACTAACACTGCGGTGGGAAAATCTACTCCACTCCCAATCACAGTTGACCAACCCAACGGTATCGTCATAAAGAAGACTGAAGGATGTGAGGTCGGTAGGATCAGTGCTATTACTAACCCACACACTATAATGTGGCTTGTTGGAAGAATTCCGATCGGATGATGCAGCGTCCCAGAAGAGCGTCGGCATCAAATTTGTGTCGGCAGGCAGGGTGATGGCATTGGAGATAATCCAGTGGTCGTCCGAATCGGTGGGACGTGATGATGTGAGAGCTCGATAATCATTGTTGTTAGCGTTATAGGGGGGGGAGGGTGCAACGGCATCGTGCCAATTGCTACCTTCGGGCTTGTACCAGCAGTTGTCGCCATAGAAAAAATCCTCTATCCATGGAAAGTTTACGATAGTGCCGCAGTCTTTTACAAAAATGGTACGATTAGAGGTTGACGAACCGTAGATGTTAGAAGGTACAACTTCGACAGTATCAATAGAACTTCCAATACCCCCATTGTAAGTCACCCAGGCGCTGTCGCCAGCGGCGTTGGTGGATATTGTGCCTCCCAAAGTAGAATTCCAGTTATAGGTCACCCCTACTGGATATCCGCGATAAAATGAGGCGACAAAGAGTGTCGCGCTGTCGGTGGTGGTCATGTTAGGTCCGGATAGAACCACCACCGGTAACGTATCATAATCCACCCGTATTCGGTCTACTCGTGATATCTGGTTATACCAGTTGTTGTTGTTGTTGACGAGGCGTACACGGATGGTCTGTCCAGAGTAGGGTGCCAATGGAATAGTGCGACGCATCATATGATCGCTACTATTGTACGAAACATATACTGTGTCGGAAACGCTGTCTGTTTCAATGATAGCCATTAGGGCCCAGATGTGTTCTACCCACAAAGAAAGATTTTTTTCTATTACATTGGGTACCAGGATGGGGGGAGAGACCATATAGTCTCCATAGTGACTGGACGACATCATGTCATATTTCGCAGAATGGCTGCCATCCTCTTCGGTGATCCATTCGGAATTCCCTAAACGTTGATATCCGCTCAACTGCCAGCATCTATTGTATGAAGCTATAATGTCGGCATCCATAAAATCCTCACTCCAAGGGAGGGTTCGGATGGTATCACAGACAAAGACACCAAGGCCCTTGGTGAGTACCAACGTACCATAGGCATTGCTTACGGTAACAGTCATCGACTCACTACCTGAAGATGGGTAAACAATGGTAAGAAAACTATCAGTAGTGACAAAGGTAGTGTCGAGCAATGTGCTGTGCCAACTGAAGGTAAGCAACGAATCGTCGGCCTGAGAGAGATGCACCACATAGTTCACTGTGTCTCCCGTGGCTACATTATTAGAAGGCGATTCCAATATTCCTAATGGTATCAATGCGTTATACATTTGTACATCTGCAATCATGACACTGCCAATCCCACTTTTATTAAAAGCAAAATAGACAGTGTCACCAGCATAGTTTCCTATTGAAACGCTGCGCTGCGTCAGTTCGCTACCACTATTCAGTGAATAAGTGGCAAGGGTATCGTAAGAAGACAAATCATAACGGTTAGTGGTGGAAACCATCACGTTGTATGTGGGAGTATGTTGCAGGCGTTTATCTTTCCAGTAAAGACGCAACCCAGATGAATCGACAGGAAGCACCACCGCAGGTGATGATATCGTCTTGGCATCAAATCCACCATTTGGAACGATACCGGTTGCTCCCAAAGAGTGATGAAGACCCCAACCACCGCCACCCACTGTTTGCCAACAGTAGTAGTCATTGGATCCGAAGTCCATATACCATGGATGATCAGTAATTACTTGACATTCAATACTGTCTGTTGTTTGTGCTGGGATTGAATTGAAGCCCATCAGAAACATCATAACAAAGAAAAGAGTTTTTTTCATATTTGTATGAGTTTTTTTTCGGTGCAAAGATACGAATAAAAATCCAAACCACCAAAATAATTCACCTCCGTCAATACTTCGCTGAATATCCTGCGCTTCTTCGCAACACCATACACTACAGCAGGCTCACTGGCCATCGGCGTTTCTCGCTCTTCTGTTGAATAATCGGAGAATTAAGGGGACAGGAACATTGATATACTTTTTTCAATTTGCAAAGATACGAAAGTTTCTTAAACCGAGCAAAGAGAAAATGAATTTTCTTTTTCGAGGTGCTGAAACGCCGATGAAATCAAAGTTGAGCGGAATGGCAAAATTTTATTTTGACATTCCCGAGAAGGAGGAGGAAAGAGCAGGGTATCCCTTACGATTCGTGGATACGGAATAACGGAACAGGGGGCAGGTATGCATGGTCGCCCTACTTCAGAATTAAATAGTATGAAAACCTTTGGGGTCAGTTGCCGTCGACAGCTGTTTTACCCCCTCAGAATAGGCGTGGGACAGGTGCTTATCCCCTTATCTGTCCTTGAGTCGGTGAGACTAATAGACTTAGGAACTTAAGGACTAAAGGACTTAGGGGCACTCACCAAAGCTACTGCCAGCTACTGCCTGAGTAGGTGTTGTCCTCTATCCACTGTTCCTGGGTCGGAGGGTCAATGGAGGCGGCGATCCATTGAGACAGCGCGAGGCCGCTGGCGGCATAGCCTTTTTCGGTCCTGAAGGTCACCACCGTCAGCGCGGGGGCCATGTATTCTTTCTTCTCTTGCTTCATAGTTCGGGGGTGTTAGTCGGCCAGGTAGAACGTCGGCAGGTTGTACATGTGGTTGCGCGCTATTGTCATGCCGGTGAGGGTGCGCATCTGGATGTAATTGGAGGGAGTATTATTGACAAAAAAGGTGAAGTCGGTGGCTTCGGCCGTGACGGGGATGGGAAGTATGCAGTGCAGGGTGTCGCCGTCGGCCAGGATGATGGCGTTTCCATCTTCACGGGCCAAGCGGTATAGCCGATTATTCCGACCATCGCTTTCATCGCAGGGTCTCAGGTAGCCGATGCTGCCGTCGCGGCGGCAGACAAAGCCGTTTCCATTCATACAATCTGGCCATAGGTTAACCCACGTGCTATTGCGTTGGGCATCCGCCAAAATGTAGGCAATGGTCTGCGCCGCGCCGGTGTTGTTCACCACGTCGAAGGCCACGGCGCCGGTGATGTGGCGGAACATAAGCGACTGGTCGTACTCATTGGCGAAGGCCACCATCGGAAAGCGCACGGACAACTTTCCATCCTCGCGCAGCCTATAAATGACGTCGGTCTCGAGCCCGAAGCCCATCACGACGCTGTCGGTGCTGTTGGGGGTGAAGGAACCGCAATAGTAATTAATGGCGTCATAGGGGTACCAGGCCACAAGAGGTTGGGGAGACATATTGTAGTCAACATAGAATTTGCTGCCGTCTTGCTGGATATTACAGGAGCGCGTACCAAAGTCGTAGATGCCGATGGACTCGCCGGCAATCCATTGGTTGCCAGCGGGGTTCGACGGGTCGACGAGCACCTTGGCGCTGCCGTTCATGCTCTCCTCGAAAATGCGGAGGCCGGGCACGCGGGCCTCCTTGCTGCAGCCAGCCGCCAGCAGCGCCGCCGCGAGCAGGGACAGAAGCCCCACTTTGAAAATGTGTCTATTCATGAAATATGATTATTTTCAAAAATACTGTAAATTAGTGTATTATACATAAATTACGCTTGCATTGTTCCCGAAAAACAGATGCAAAGATACGACACTTATCCGAATTTTCTGCTGCAAAATAACTTTGCCTTCCTCGTTCAAGGTGCCAAAATACATATTTTCCATTATTTATGGGGGGAAAAATACTAGAGTGGGCCAAGGGACTGGCACCTGTCACAACGGAAAAGAATGAATAATTGAACCGACCAGCACATAAAAACGACAATATAACCCACTATCAAAACATGCGGGTTTTTCTTTTCTTTTTCACCGGCAAGTGTAACATGAATCCACACTCAGTCACACCCCAACTTTCATCTTCTTGAACCTCACGCTAAATCTGACGACATATTTAAGCCTCCTTGAAAAGGGAGGCTTGTCCCCCCCCTGTTGATAACTTTTCGTGAAATTTTTTTTTCAAATGAATTACAAATTGATTGTGTGAAAGGTGCATGTATCGGCCACGCTCGTAACTGCGCATGTTGATAAATAAACTCCTCCGGCTTGGTTTTTCTCCGTAATTTTGTACCCGAGAAAACAAAACAAGAGGGCGCTCTTGGTGCAAGGTTATCAGGACCTTGCGCTTTGTTTCTGACTCTCTTGAAAACACAAACAACTGATTATTAAATATTTATACAAAACACAGAAGGTTATGAAGAGTAAAATTACCGAAAGCAAGGAGAACGACCGACTGAGGGCGGAATGCGTAAAGCTAAAGTCGCAACTGAAGAAAGAAAAGATGGAAAGGAAGAGGCAGGAGATGATGGTTGGCGAGTTGAAACAGCTGTTGAATTGTTTAGTGAAGGAGTGTTTGAAGCATGGAAGACTATGATAAAAGAATCAATAATCTGGAGCAGTGGAAAGCATCTCTGGAGAACGCCATTATTCAAGGCAGAGCTTTAGGGTATGCACCACCGCTGCTGAACCCGCCGGAGAAGGAGGTGGCCGCTTTGCTGCCAGTGGGGAATCTGCCGCACTTCCAACTGAGGCGGGATGACCGGGAGGTGCTGGCGGTGCTGCATGGGTTGAAGCACCTGGAGTGGAGTTTGCGGAAGGTAAAGCAGGAAGGGGTCTTTGTGGGGGAGGTAGTGGCTTGCCGCTCTGAAGGGGCCGGAATATGCCAGAGTGCCGCTGACGCGAAGGATTCCGTGGAAGGCAAAATACCTAGTGAAATCGTTTGTGATGCAGTATCTTGGAAGCGAGTGTGAGTTGGCCGAGAAGGTGTTTTGTCTGGCAGGAGGGAAAGAGATTACGGGGCTGAGAAACACCAATATATCGAAGAACAAGGAGATGTGCGACGAGCAGACGGGGAAGATTGCCATAGTGATACGGAAAGCAATCAGATTTGCGGACTAATTGATGGACTTAGTCCATTGTTTTCGGACTAAGAAAGGCGAGAGCCAACAAAGGGTGTTCCTGTTGAGGGACACCCTTTTGCGTTTTCATAAGGAGGGTTTGCGGGAGGAGTTTGGGGGTAGTATGGACTTAAGTCCATTGAAGTCCATTGCAGGGTCGGAAAACCGCCCTACCTTTGCATCCGATTTCAATCAGAATCCCAATCAGAACAAAAAGTGGTATGCCCCGCGAGCTTGATGAGCGAACTATCAGAATTTCTTTTACAATCTTTTCCAATCTGATTGAGAAGAAGGCTGCGTCAGCATTTCTTTTCGTTCTTTTTGTTCTGATTGAGAAAAAAAATCTGATCGAATAAACCGATTTATTAACCAGAGTTGAGGCGGAGGAAGTCTCGCGAGACAACGGGTGGCCACCCTTCTGACACTTCTCTCACAATTCAACTTAAAATGAAAACCCATAGTAGAAAAATCCAAATCGAAAGAACCAC
>Ga0310786_10012270_pt1 | contig 10618 bp, 6 predicted proteins | sample AusTroGonzalo_MG_FD_203881 | JGI IMG/M metagenome (GOLD analysis project Ga0310786, IMG submission 203881) | Bovine rumen microbial communities from tropical cattle in Woodstock, Queensland, Australia - Gonzalo_03 (v2) (version 2) | ecosystem: Host-associated > Mammals > Digestive system >...
AACAGGCCTGAATTCTGCTCTGAAGAAAGGCATCCCAAGGCAAAGAAGTGCATCCTCTGCGACTATACAGACCTGGACAAATACACGGATATCAAACCTGAAGACTACGTTGCAATAATGACCCACGGCCATATGTTCGACCAGACTGTTCTTTTACAGTGCGTAAGGAAGAACCCGGCCTATCTTGGGTGCATCGGCAGCCGCCGGAAGGTGGCAGCAACCCATCAGTTCCTGAGGGATAACGGGGTGAGCCAGGAGCAGATAGACAAAATAAAATCTCCCATAGGCATAGACCTTCTGGGAGACACTCCTCCGGAAATTGCAATCAGCATCGCCGCCCAGATGATTAGAGTCAGGGCGGAAGGCAAAAGCACTACCTGACCGTTGCAAGTCCTCCTCTGGATGTTTCCTTGAAGATGTAGGGCAGGGCTTCTCCTGTTTCCATCATGACCGTAATTACGTTGTCCAGAGAGACCCTGTGCCTTCCGTCTGAAAGGAGGGCGTAGGTTGCGTGGTTAAGGGCCCTCATTGTTGCCAGGGCATTTCTTTCAATACAAGGAATCTGAACAAGACCCATGACGGGGTCGCAGGTAAGACCCAGATGGTGCTCAAGTCCCATTTCAGCTGCGTATTCAATCTGATAGTTTGAACCACCAAGAAGGTAGGTTGCTGCGGCACTTGCCATTGCACATGCGCTTCCAACCTCTCCCTGACATCCGACCTCTGCTCCGGAAATTGAACCTGTTGTCTTAATTACGTTTCCGACAATGCCTGCAGTAAGCAGTGCTCTGAGGATTTTGATGCGGGGTGGTTTGTAGACATCCTGAAGGTAGTAAAGAACTCCGGGAAGAACTCCGCAGGATCCGCAGGTGGGTGCTGTTACTATTTTGCCGGCAGCAGCATTCTCTTCAGAAACTGCAAGGGCGTAGCTCATGGCCTTTGCCGTGTAGCCGAGCGGACCTGAGAAATCCAGGGCCTGGGTATAGTAGGAACATGCCTTTCTGGGGTATTTGAGACCGCCGGGAAGAACTCCTTCTGCAAGAAGACCTCGTTTTACCGCATCTTCCATGATGGTCCAGATTTCTTCCATGTAGTCCAGAATTTCAGGACCTTCGTACTTGAGGGCAATTTCCCACAGGTTCATTCCCTCTTTGTCGCAGTACTTCAGAATCTTGTCCATGTGGGAGAAGAGCTGGGGATAAACCTCTACAGGTCTGTCGAAGAAGTGCTCCTGGTCAACAACCTTTCCGCCGCCGACAGAGTAGTAGACGAGACTTGAAAGAAGATTGTCAGACTTGTCATAGGCACGGAACTCAAGTGCATTGGGATGGAGCTCCTTGATAATATCAGGACTCCAGAGAATTTCCAGTTTTCTTCCCTCAAAGACGGTCTGGATAGCATAGTCCGTCATATGGCCGCGGCCTGTGGCTGCAAGGGAGCCGTAAAGTTCGCAGACAAAGTGGTCTGCATTCTCGTGCTTGGAAAGGAAGTCTTTTGCGGCCTTTCTGGGTCCCATTGTGTGGCTGCTGGAAGGGCCATGTCCGTATCTGAATAATTCTCTCAAGGATTCCATACCCCAAGAGTAATACATTTTCAGAACAATTACACCATATCTGACAGTCTTTCGTACCTGTACACACCGTCAGATGAAACAACAATCCTTATCTCAAGGCTCCTCTCCCTGCAGTAGAAGCGGTGTACCCCTTGGGGAAGGTGCATGACCGGGGCCGTTTCTCCGGCTTCTACGCTGAAGGCTTCCATGTGGATGCTTTCAGGAATCCAGCGCCCCGAGTAGAACTCTATTCCCGTAACCTTCACAGGCTCTGTGCGCACAATGCTTTTCTTTGACAAATTGCCGTTGTACACATCTTCAAGCAGGATTTCCGGATCAACAAGGCCAAAGTCTTCAAGCTCCAGAGCGGCGTTTTCCACAAGGCGGTCAAAGTTGACCGTCAAGGCAGACGGGTGCTCCAGCCCCAGAAGAAGTTCGGCCAATACCCCCTTGTCCTGATCCAGGGCAAATACGTTCGCACTGCACAGCGGAGTGATGGCCGTACCAAACGGCTTCAGGGAGTCCAGAGGATAGGCACAGACGTACGTAGTCTGGGTTCTCGGAATTCTGAGACTTACTGTTCTTGTTGTGTTGTCAACAAACACGGTCTTTGTTTCAGTTCCCTCGTTCCAGACAAGGTTGTACCAAATTGAGGGCCCGTCCTCCTCCCAGGGATGAAGCGGGATTACAAGTTCAACAGTTCTGTACTGAGATCTCTCCATTGTGCAAGCTGCAAGGCAGAGAAGCAGGGCAAGAACTGCTACGGCAGAAGATTTTTTCATAACATCACCTCTTACCCTGTATATACGCCGTTTTCGGCTTTTTCTTTCATCTGTTCGTAGCGCACCGGGAGGAGAAAATACGCAACAGGTAGTGGTATTTATAAAAAATAATTGTTAATATAAACGCTGTATGGCCAAAGAAAAAGAAAACAGAGCAATATACGACGAGAATTCCGTTCTTCATATGTCTGCCCTGGAGCACATCCGTCTCAGGCCCGGTATGTACATTGGAAGACTGGGAAACGGCTCTCATGTGGACGATGGAATCTACGTTCTGATGAAGGAGGTTGTTGACAACAGCATTGATGAATTCATCATGGGTTGCGGCAACCGTATCACAATCAGAATTGAGGACAGCAAGGTATCCGTCAGGGACCTTGGAAGAGGTATTCCTCTTGGAAAAGTCATTGAATGTGTGTCGGAAATCAACACCGGTGCAAAGTACAACGATGATGTCTTCCAGTTCTCCGTAGGCCTGAACGGCGTAGGTACAAAGGCCGTAAATGCCCTGAGTTCTTATTTTCATGTCCGCTCCCACAGGGACGGAAAATACTTTGAAGCCTTCTTTGAGCGCGGAATTCTTGTAAGCAGCAAAGAGGGCACAACGGATGAACCCAACGGAACACTTACAGAGTTCATCCCCGACGAAGGAGTCTTCGGGCCGTACAAGTTCAACGAAGAGTTCATAGTCAAGAGAATTGAAAACTACTGCTACCTGAACACAGGGCTTAGCATTGACTACAACCACAAGATCTACAAGAGCCAGCACGGACTTCTGGACCTGCTAGAAAAAGAGGTTCAGGACAACGGAATCTACACAATGATCCACCACAAGTCCAAGACTCTGGAGTTTGCATTTACCCACACAAGAGAGTATTCGGGCGAGAACTACTTCTCCTACGTAAACGGTCAGCACACATCTGACGGCGGAACACACCAGGCAGCCTTCAAGGAAGGAATCCTCAAGGGTATAAACGAATTCTTCAAGAAGAACTGGGCCCCGCAGGATGTAAGAGAAGGTATAGTCGGAGCCGTTGCCGTAAAAGTTCAGACTCCCGTCTTCGAAAGCCAGACAAAGAACAAACTGGGTAACACCGAAATCAGGATGCCCATTGTTGATGAGGTAAAGGAAGCAATTGTCGATTTCCTGCACCGCAATCCCGAAGATGCCCAGAAACTCAACCAGAAGATTCTGACCAACGAGACAATCAGAAAGAAGCTTACCGAGGTAAAGAAGATTGCCAAGGAAAACGCCCGCAAGATCTCCATCAATATCCCCAAGCTCAAGGATTGCAAGTTCCATCTGGGGCAGGGCGGTCAGCATGCAGATCTTGGAGAGCGCAGCATGATCTTCCTTACAGAGGGTGATTCTGCATCAGGAACTCTCAACACTGCTCGTGACGTAATGACCCAGGCAGTGTTCAGCCTCAGGGGAAAGCCGCTCAACGTAAACGGCATGAGCATGAGCGATATGTACAAGAACGCAGAGCTGTACAACGTAATGGCAGCCCTCGGAATTGAGAACGGAATCGAGGGGCTGAGGTATGGCAAGGTCATATTTGCAACCGATGCCGATATAGACGGATTCCACATCAGAATCCTGCTTCTGACATACTTCCTCAGCTATTTTGAAGATCTGATCAATGCAGGAAGGGTGTGGATTCTGGACACCCCGCTTTTCAGGGTAAGAAACAAGGCTGTTACAACATACTGCTACTCGGAAGATGAGCGCGACAGGATGATGAAGCAGATAAAAGGTGCTGAAGTCACACGCTTCAAAGGCCTTGGAGAAATAAGTGCCAAGGAGTTCGGCCAGTTCATAGGAGAGGACATGCGTCTTATCCCGGTGAACATTGAGAGTCTTGCAGACGCACGCAAGGCAATGAACTTCTACATGGGAAACAACACCCCCGAAAGGCGTGACTTCATTATGGAAAATCTGGTGTAAGGGGGAGCAGGTATGGCATACGCAAGAGACATATTCAGACAGAACTTCCTCGAGTACGCATCCTACGTTATCAAGGACAGGGCAATTCCCGATATTGAAGACGGCCTTAAGCCTGTTCAGAGAAGAATCCTCCACACCCTCATAGAGATGGATGACGGCAGGTTTCACAAGGTAGCCAACGTAGTAGGTTCGGCCATGCACTACCATCCGCATGGCGATGCCTCCATCTATTCGGCATTGGTCAACCTGGCAAACTGCGACCTCTTCATCGAGAAGCAGGGTAACTACGGTAACTTCATGACAGGTGATGAGGCGGCAGCTGCAAGATACATTGAGTGTCGTCTTCTTCCCTTTGCCAAGAAGGTCCTGTACAACCCGGAGATAACAGAGTACGTTGAGTCCTACGACGGCAGAAGCAAGGAGCCTGTGGCCTTCCCTGCAAAGATTCCTGTAGTCCTGATTCAGGGGACCGAAGGCATTGCCGTAGGCATGAGCACGAAAATCCTGCCCCACAACGCCCTTGAAGTCATTGATGCCCAGATAGCAGCCATAAAGGGAGAGGAGTTCTCTCTGGTTCCCGATTTCCCCGGCGGCGGTATCATGGACGTTTCAGACTACAGGGACGGCCTTGGAAGCGTTGCCGTCCGGGCAAAGCTCGATATCTCCAACCCCAAGAAAATAATCATTGAGGAGCTGCCCTACGGTGTTGACTCTGAAAAGATGATCCAGAGCATTGATGCCGCAGCAAAGAAGGGCCGCCTGAAGGTTGCCCAGGTGAACGACTTCACCGCAGACAAGGTCAATATTGAGGTCTACCTCTCAAAGGGAACCTACACTAAGGACCTTGTAGACGCTCTTTACGCATACACACTCTGTGAGCAGAAGATTTCAGTCAACTGTCTGGTAATCCAGGACAAGCTTCCTGCACAGATTACCGTTTCCGACATTGTACGCTACCATGCAGACCACCTGATCAAGGTTTCAAAGGCCGAGCTTGAGGTGGAAGAGGGACATCTTCTTGATAAACTGCATTCAAGAACACTTGAGCGCATCTTCATCGAGGAAAGAATCTACAAGCGCATTGAGCAAAAGAGATCCCAGGAGGCTGTTGAAGAGGCCGTTCTCACAGGCTTCCAGCCCTTTGAAGACCAGCTTGTACGTCCTGTGGACAAGGACGATGTTGAGCGCCTTCTCAAAATCCCAATCCGCAGAATATCTCTGTTTGACATGGAGAAAAACCGCGAGGAGATTGAGAAGGTAAATGCAGATCTGAAGCAGTGCCGCTACAACCTCAAACACCTTAAAGAGTATGCAATTGCTACCCTCCAGGACATAAAGAAGGACCTCGATACTCCCGAGCACAAGAGAAAGACCGTTGTCAAAAACTTTGACATGGTCGATGTCAAGGAAGTTGCCAGACGTGACCTTGATCTGAGGTACGACCAGAACACAGGCTACCTTGGAACATCGGTCAAGAGTGGCGATGTTGTCCAGAAGGTCTCTGAATACGACAAGCTTCTGATAATTAACAAGAGCGGTACATATTACTGTTCACCTGTTCAGGACAAGACCTTTGTAGGAAAGGAAATAAGCTACATCGGCTTTGCAGACAAGAGCGTCCTGGAAGATCTTGTATTCACTGTAATCTACCAGGAAAAGGATACAAAGAAGACCTTCATAAAGAGGGCCAAGTTCAACAGCGGTTTCATTATGAACAAGCCGTATGAACTGCTTCCCGATCCTGCAAACAACGTGATGAGAAAACTTTCAACACTGCCCAACGCAGAGGTGACAATCACATTCAAGAACGGAACCGGAAGACTCAAGGACCAGGTTGTTCTCTTCTCAGACTATCTGGTCAAGGGAGCCAAGGCCGGAGGTGTCCTTCTCACAAAGCGTGAAGTTGCATCAATCAGGCTCAAGGGTGTGAAGGCTGTAAGCGGCTCTGAACAGAAGGAAGAGGCACCTCAGGCATCTGAGGCACCGGAAGAAGGCAACCCCCAGGGAGAGCTGTTCTGATGAACATTGAGGACAGGGTTCTGTATGAAGACAATCACCTCATAGCAGTGAACAAACTGTGCGGGGAGATTGTGCAGGGAGACAAAACCGGAGACAGAACCCTTGCCCAGGATGTTGCCGCATACCTTAAGGAAAAGTATTCAAAACCGGGCAACGTTTATCTGGGAATACCACACAGGCTGGACAGGCCAACAAGCGGAATTGTCATCTACTGCAAGACCGAGAAAGCTCTCTCAAGGATGAATAATCTGTTCAGGGAAGGCGGGGTGGACAAGTACTACTGGGCCGTCTGCGACAGGGACCCGGGAAACACGGAAGGTCTCTTGGAGCACTGGATAGTCAGAAACCCACAGAAGAACATAAGCCGCGCCTACACCAGACAGCTGCCCGATTCGCAGAATGCAAGACTGGAATACAAGGTCATTGACCGCTCAGACAGGTATGTCCTTCTGCAGATTCATCTTCTTACGGGGCGCCACCACCAGATAAGGGCCCAGCTTGCCGCCTGCAACTGCCATATCAAGGGCGATCTGAAGTACGGCTTCCCCCGTTCAAACCCGGACGGAGGAATATGCCTGCACGCACGCCATGTTGAGTTTGTGCATTCTGTTTCTGGTCAGAGGGTGGAAATAACTGCTCCCGTTCCCGGGAGCGATGTCTGGAGATTCTTTGACTCAGGGCAGTGAAACCACTGCGCGTCCCGTCATTCCGTCGGCCTTGATTACAAGGCTACCCTTGCTTCTCACATGAACAAAATGTTTTGTCTCTTCAACAAGGGGAAGTTCCATTATGGCCTTGTAGTCCAGCTTTCCGTCACCCTGTAAGGGGTTGTTTGAAGCATAGAAACAGCCTACGGATGTGACATTCTGGAAGAAGTGTGTACCTTCGCTGGGTTCTGCCTGAATCTCTTCCAATCCTGTTTCAACAATAACCTGGGCCTTTGCAATCTGAGACCATGCGCAGGGAATTCCAAGCCAGTTGTCAGATGAACCGAGTCTTCCGGCAACAACCAGAACGTAGGGGCTCTTGGAACTGCTGTTCAGTTTTTCCAGTTCCTTTGCCATCTGTGTCATCTCCGAGCGTTTGAAAACATCGGGCTTTACGCAGATTATGTCGTGGATGTTGTCCATCTTGCCGTTTCCCATAACCTTGTTGGTGGCAATCAGGGCATTTTCCATTTCCTTGTCTTCAATGCTTACGTCTTCAAACCTGTCGGTTCCGGATATGGGCCTTATCTGAAGGATTGAGAAATCAACCCAGTCCGCATGTTCCAGGTTGACGGCAATTTCAATTTCCACAGGCTCTGCCATAGTACGTGTGCCCAGTTTGAGAACATCGTCCACGATGGCGGGGAGGGGAATCATGTCGTATTTGACAACTCCGTTGAACGTCAGGCTCTTGACGCCTTCATCTGTAACATTCTCGGAGGCAAATCCGAACGGTGTCATTACTGAAACAAGGCCTCTGATGCTTTCGGGCCATTCGTAGCCCTTTGACATATCAAGACGAACCAGGTTGTCTATGTCTGAATAGGGGTCAAAGCCTTTTTTCACATCAAGAGCGTAGAAAGTGGTCTGTGGAGAACCTGATCCGTTGAGCGAGTTTACAGGAACACCGGGCTTGGCGGGACAGAATTTGAAGGAGTCTCCTTCGTCAACTATGGTTTTTCCGAGTCCGTAGGCAAGCATGCCGATTCCGTCTTCGGCTTTTCTGCTTCCTGCAGGGTAGTAGTCCAGGGATCTTGCAACACCTGATATGTTGGGGAACCAGTATCCTCCGTGCTCAGAACCTGTGACATGCTGGATTATCACTGCCATCTTTTCATCTTCAATGGAGTGACCTGTGCTCTTCAGATAGTCGCGTGCAATCTTGAAGTAGGTGGAAGCCCAGACTGTTTTGACGGCCGTTTCAAGTTCTGAAAGTCTCTTTTTCAGAGAACCCTTGTTCGGAATCATTACAGTACTGTACACACCTGCAAAGGGTTGGTAGTGACTGTCTTCAAGAAGGGATGAAGAGCGCACAGAAAGGGGAACATCGTTTACCTCAACAACGCGCTTCAGGTCTTCGTGGAAGTCCTGCGGCAGTTCTGCGTTGATGAACAGGGACAGGATCTCATTGTCATCCTTGTCCATGAAGTCTCCGGGCCAGAAGCCGTTCTTCTCAATGAAGCGGTCAAAAATCTCTGTTGTGATAACCACCGTTCTGGGAATTGAGACACGGATTCCTTCATACTTTTTTCTGATTGCTGCGGCCTTCATCTCAAGGGCTATGAAGGCAAGGCCTCGTCCTTTTCCTCCCAGAGAGCCGTTACCCATTCTGGAGAAGAACAGCGTTTCATCGTAGTTGTCGCGGTTAAACTGGGCAATGGTTCCGCGGGTTCTCTCGCGTCTGTATTCGCGGATTGTCGTATAGATGAGGTTTCTCGTTTCCTCTGCATTGGATGCATCGGGAAGCAGATTTATCGGTTTGAGCTTTGCTGCAAGCTGGTACAGGGACTGGGCCCTGAGCCACCTTGAGAAATCGTTCCTGCGCACGTGATATATGAAAGATTCTATAGGTATTGTGCGGATCTGCTCCTGAAGTTCCTTCATCTTGTGTGCGCTGGCAATTGTCTGTCCTGTTGCAGGGTCTTTGAAGTAGAACGGACCGAAGCCGTAGTACTTTACAAAGTGGTCTTCAAGTATCTGGAAGCGGTCGGGAGAAAGTTTCCAGCAGAACTGGGCACCCTGGTCATCTGCAATCTTCTTTGCAACTTCCATGTTGGTGGACTGAAGCAGAACAGGACACTCGGGGTTGTCTGCCCTTACAGCTTCCATGAGGAAGGCTCCTGCACGGGCCCTTCCGAAGGGTGATTCAAAAGTAAGATCTGTGATAAGTCCCAGAACGTTTTCCCTGTACTTTGCATACAGTTCAAGAGCTTTGTCATAGGTCTTGGCAAACAGGATTTTGGGGCGGCCCCGCATGCGCAGCCTTGTTCCCCATTCGTTCAGTGCCTCTCTGATCGAGGCCTTGTTCTGCTTGATCAGAAGCTTGTACATCTGGGGCAGGTAGGAGGATATGAACCTGACGGAGTCTTCTGCAAAGATAATCACCTGGACATCGGCCTGGGCCGTATCGTGGTCCACGTTCATGCTGTCTTCAAGAAGCTTGATCATGGCCAGGAAGACAGAAGGATCGCCCAGCCAGTAGTACATGTAGTCTATGTAGGGGCAGTTTTCGCCTTTCAGAGCCTTGGCCTTGCGGTGGTCGGGAGAAGGGGAGAGAACAATGAAGGGCAGGGTGTTGTCAAAATCCTTTACCTGTTTTGCAAAGGCCTCAACCCTTCCCGTGCCCAGATCCAGCATTGAGATAACAAGGTCGTACTTGAAACTTCTGAGGCGCTTCATGGCCTCTTCTTCGTTTGTCACGTGGGTGATCTTGGGCGGGTTTGTCAGACCGAGAGATGTGTACTCGCGGTACAGTTCCTCTTCAACGCGGCCGTCTTCCTCAAGCATGAAGCGGTCATACTCGGAGCAGATGAGAAGCACGTTGTAGATGTGCTTGAGCATCAGCGAGGAAAAAGGCATCCATGTTTCGTCAAGTTCGTAGTGCATTCTGAAATTTTAACAGAAAATAAAAAAAGCTGCAGGAAAAATCCTGCAGCCATTTGATTAACCGAATATGGTTATCAGAAGCCCTGCTGGCACATTGCATCGGCAACTTTCTTGAAACCTGCAATGTTGGCTCCCTTTACGTAGTCAATGTAGCCGTCGGCACACTTTCCTTCACGGGCACATGCGGCGTGGATGCCTTTCATGATAGTGTGAAGCTTCTCATCAACTTCTTCAGCTGACCAGAAGTAGTGCTCTGCGTTCTGGCTCATTTCGAGACCGGATACTGCTACGCCACCTGCGTTTGCTGCCTTGCCGGGTGCAAACGGAATGCGTGCTTTCTGGAACTCTTCAATTGCTTCGGGTGTGCATCCCATGTTGGATGTCTCGATAACGTACTTGACACCGTTGGCAACAAGGGCCTTTGCATCATCGCCGTTGAGCTCGTTCTGAAGAGCGCAGGGGAATGCCATGTCTACAGGAACTTCCCAAGGTTTCTTGCCCTTGACGAACTTTGCACCGAACTTCTTTGCGTAGGGCTCTACGATATCCTGGTTGGATGCTCTGAGCTCGAGCATGTAAGCAATCTTTTCAGGAGTGTTGATTCCTTCCTCGTCCAGAACATATCCGTCCGGACCGGAAATTGTGACAACCTTTGCACCGAGCTGTGAGGCCTTTGATACTGCGCCCCATGCTACGTTACCGAAACCGGAGATTGCAACTCTCT
>Ga0310786_10012271_pt1 | contig 10618 bp, 12 predicted proteins | sample AusTroGonzalo_MG_FD_203881 | JGI IMG/M metagenome (GOLD analysis project Ga0310786, IMG submission 203881) | Bovine rumen microbial communities from tropical cattle in Woodstock, Queensland, Australia - Gonzalo_03 (v2) (version 2) | ecosystem: Host-associated > Mammals > Digestive system >...
ACAAACGAAGATGGCCTCTACGCAGACAGGGCTTTGATGGACCGCTTCTCAAGTGCCATTTCAGGCTTCGATAAGATAGAATCCAGTTATAAATAACTAAGCAGTTAGTTTTTACTATCACTGCAATATGATTAACAATCACTATTTAAACCTCCTCCCGTCCGGTGTAAAACAGAATCAGGTACAGGAGGCAGGTTATGATTTTTCTTAAGGAAAACGGTAAACATTTCTTCCTGGAAGAGCTTTTCCCGGAAGAGTTCAGAGAACTGGTCAATTACGACATGGAAGATGATGCGGAGTAACTGACGGGTAACGAAAAATAAACTCCCTTGTAGATTGGGATTCTGCAAGGGAGTATTTTTTTGCCTTCCGGCGATATCGTCAGCTATGCTTTTTATGGCACATTCCGCTTAAAGCACAGTGGGCGCAGCCTCCGCAGCAGGGAGATGTTCCTTTCTTTTTGTCTTTAACAAGCTTTCTGATAATCAGAACAACAACACCTGCCAGAATAACGGTCAGAATGATTGTTCCTGTACTCATATCAGTTCTCCTTTGCCTTCTTGATGAAAAGCATGTAGACAATCAGTGCAAGTGAAGCAACTGCAAACAGAAGCCCGATAACGTTTACATGACCTGTAAACAGGTTGCCGAACTGGTTGATCATCAGTGCAATCACATAGGCGAAAGTGCACTGATAAATGATTGCAAACCAAGTCCACTTTGCGTTGTTCATTTCTCTCTTGATTGCTCCGATTGCTGCAAAGCACGGGGCGCAGAGCAGGTTGAATACCAGGAATGAGTAACCGGTGATTCCATTGAAAGCAACAGCCAGAGACTGCCAGACAGTTGAATCTCCGCCACCGTAGAGGATTCCCATGGTTCCTACAATGTTCTCCTTTGCAACAAGACCTGTGATAGAAGCAACAGCAGCCTGCCAGTTTCCCCATCCCAGCGGGGCAAAGATCCAGGCAATGAGGTTACCGATCCATGCAAGGATTGAGAGGTCAAGTTCGTCTTCAGCCAGCATGCGGAAACCGTCTGCGGTGAATCCGAAATAGCTTGTGAACCATACAAGAATTGTTGAAAGAAGGATTATCGTTCCGGCTTTCTTGATAAAAGACCATCCGCGTTCCCACATGGATCTGAGAACATTGCCAAGGGTAGGCCAATGGTAGGCGGGAAGCTCCATGACAAACGGAGCAGGCTCACCTGCAAACATCCTGGTCTTCTTCAGCATGATGCCTGAAACAACAATTGCAGCCATTCCGATAAAGTAGGCCGATGTTGATACCCACGGAGACTTTCCGAAGATGGCACCTGCAATCATTGCAATGAACGGAACCTTTGCACCGCAGGGGATGAATGTAGTGGTCATTATTGTCATGCGGCGGTCACGCTCATTTTCTATGGTTCTGCTTGCCATGATTCCGGGCACTCCGCATCCGACTCCTATGAGCATGGGAATGAAAGACTTTCCGGAAAGGCCGAACTTTCTGAACACCCTGTCCAGAACAAAGGCAATACGTGCCATATAGCCGCAGGCTTCAAGGAATGCAAGCATCAGGAACAGAACAAGCATCTGGGGAACAAAGCCCAGAACCGCTCCGACACCTGCCACAATACCATCAAGAACCAGACCCTTCAGCCATTCGTCGGCACCGATTGCATCCAAAGCGGATTCAAATATCGCAGGAATACCTGGTATCCATACACCATATTCAGCAGGATCAGGCTCTTCACCAATACTGTCCAAGGTCTGCAATGCTTCTCTGTAATCATCAAGAGTTGCACTCTCATATGTTACTTCCAGAGTTTCTTCGTCCTCAATTGCATATTCGAAATCACCGGAAGGAGCCTTTCCGTTTTTCTCAATATAGGCATCATAGCCGTCAACAATAAGAGAGGCGTCCGCATACTCTTCGGCCAGTTCCGAATAACCACCGTCAATTCCGAACAGGTGGAAACCGTCTCCGAATATGTTGTCATTGGTGAAATCCGTTGCAGGAGCACCTACAGCCACCATTGCAATCCAATAGACTGCAAACATAACAAGGGCAAAAATGGGAAGACCCAGCCACCTGTTGGTAACAATTCTATCAATCTTGTCGGAAGTGGAGGCTCCGCCTTTTCTCTTCTTTTTGTAGACAGCCTTAATTACCTCGGCAATGTAGATGTAACGTTCGTTTGTAATGATGCTTTCAGAATCATCGTCCAGCTCTTTTTCAGCTGCCTGAATGTCTCTTTCAATGTGGGAGAGGGTTTCAAGTGGAATACTGAGCTGCTTCAGTACCTTTTCATCTCTTTCAAAAACCTTGATTGCATACCATCTCTGCTGCTCTTCAGGAAGATTGTGGACAACAGCTTCCTCAATGTGGGCAAGTGCATGCTCCACAGGGCCTGAGAATGTGTGCATGGGCGGTTTTCTGGTCTGGCTTGCAGCATTAATTGCATGTTCTGCTGCCTCCAAAACTCCGGTTCCCTTAAGAGCCGAAACCTCAACCACCTTGCAGCCAAGCTGACGTGAAAGTTCTTCGGTGTTTATTGAATCACCGTTCTTCTTGACAACGTCCATCATGTTCACGGCAACAACAACAGGAATTCCAAGTTCAACAAGCTGAGTTGTCAGATAGAGGTTCCTTTCAAGGTTTGTACCATCGATGATGTTTAAAATGGCATCAGGTCTTTCACCAATCAGGTAGTTTCTTGCAACAACTTCTTCAAGAGTGTAGGGGGACAGTGAGTAGATTCCCGGAAGGTCTGTAATTGTTACACCTTCATGGTTCTTAAGTTTTCCTTCCTTCTTCTCAACAGTAACTCCCGGCCAGTTTCCTACAAATTGATTTGAACCGGTAAGTGCGTTGAACAGTGTTGTTTTTCCACTGTTCGGGTTACCTGCAAGAGCAATTCTGATGTTCATAAAGCTACCTCCACCATTTCAGCGTCAGCCTTGCGGATTGACAGTTCATAATCTCTGACCGTCAGTTCGATAGGGTCTCCCAGCGGGGCAACTTTGCGTACATACACAGTTGTGTTCTTTGTGATTCCCATGTCCATGATTCTGCGTTTGACAGCACCTTCTCCGTGAAGTTTAACAACCACGGCGGACTCTCCAATCTTCACATCCCTTAGCGTTTTCATACCATGATTCTCCTTGCAAGTTCGCTGCTCACAGCGACCCGGCTTTCTTTGACTTTGACAATTAGATTTCCATTCAGGGTGTTAATCACACTGACTTCGCCCCCAATGTTGAATCCAAGGTCCTCCAGATGCCTTTTGACATCCGGGCTTCCTCCAATCTTTCTGATTATTCTGGCTTCGCCGATTTCCGAAAGATTCAGTGGCATCATCGTGATCTCCTTTTAGTTAGCGTATGCTAACCGTGATTTCATTATGGTTAGCCGTTGCTAACTTGTCAATCAGGCTTTTGTAAAACGTTGAAAAATCTGCTGTTTTATGGGAATCTATCTATATGCAGGAATCAGGTGAGATGTACCTTGAGACAATTTATGTTCTCTCACAGACTTCAGAAGAAGTGCGTGCCATTGATGTCGGTGATCATCTTGGTTACTCCAAGCCATCGGTGAGCAGGGGACTGGGACTTCTTAAGGCTGATGGTCTTGTAATTACAGATGAGCGCGGTTTCATCAAACTTACTCCCGAAGGAGAGGATAAGGCAAAACGTATATACGAGCGCCACCAGATACTTTCCAAAATCCTTGCTGATCTGGGTGTTGATGAAAAGACAGCCGTTGAGGATGCCTGCCGGATTGAGCACTACATAAGTGATGAAACCTTCAATGCCATCAAGGCACATTTGAAGAAATACGGCACTAAATAAAGTAAAACCCTTGCAGGATAATCCCGCAAGGGTTTTCAGTTTCAAATATAAATCAGTTATTTCTCAAGAAACTTGTAGACATATGCTGCAAGAGCAGAACCAGCCATAGGACCTACGATGAAGACCCAGAGGTATTTCATGGGATCTGAGTTGCCGCTGAACATAGCAACAAGAGCGGGTCCGAAGCTACGGGCAGGGTTGACGGAAGTTCCTGTAAGGCCAATGCCCAGGATGTGGACAACAACAAGAGTCAGACCGATTACAAGACCTGCAAATGAACCGTGCTTTGCCTTCTTGCTTGTAACACCGAGAATTGCAATTACAAAGATGAAAGTAAGAACAACTTCAACCAGAAGACCTGCAAATGCGTTTCCGTGAACACCTGCAAGACCGTTTGATCCAAGTCCGCCTGTCTTGTCAGTTACATGACCTGCACCGAAGATTCCTGAAAGAACCAGAGCTCCGCAGAATGCACCGATGCACTGTGAAACAACGTAGCTTACAAACTCTTTTGCGCTCATTCCGCCTGTGAGGTAAACGCCGAGTGAAACTGCAGGGTTGATGTGGCAACCAGAAATGTTGCCGATTGAATATGCCATGGCAACGATTGTAAGACCGAATGCCAGTGCAGTGAGAAGGTAACCGCTTCCTGCAGATGCGCTGCATCCGACAAGCATTGCAGTACCGCAGCCAAGAATAACCAGAACTGCTGTTCCGATTGCTTCAGCAAAATACTTTTTCATAGATAAATCTCCTAAAAATAGCACATCTTATATACAGTTTTGGTTGTTTGATGTCAATTACTCTGCTTGCACCATCTTCATTATGGTTAGAAAAGGTCACTATGTGAGCCTGTCCTCACCAGATTGAGAATTAATTCATTTCTAACAATTTGATAAACCAACAACCAGTCTGGTTCAATATGGCACTCACGCATTCCTTTATATTCTTTTGAGTCTTTAAGCGCGTGATCTTTGTATTTTTCAGGAAGAAAACATTCCTCTGAAAGTAGTCGAATTACTTTCTCAAGTTCTGAAACATTGCAACCTCGCTTAATAGCAAGCTTATAATCCCTTTTAAATTGCCCTTGGTACTTAATCGTCAGCATTAAGATCCTCCATGAGAGCCTCAACAGAATTAAATGGACCATGCATGTCTTCGTTATTCTGTGTTGCTTTCATGGCGGCAAGTGTTACTTCGTTTGGCATGTTTAAAGTAACTTCAAAGGGAAAGCCTTTTCTCCTAATAGACTGACGGAGAAAAACATTGATTGCAGTTGTCATATCGATACCAAGCTCAGAGTAGATTTTCTGTGCTTTGTTCTTGACATCTCGATCGAGTCTAACTGTCACACTTGTTAAAGCTGTCTGCATATCTGCCTTCCAAGCATAGTTTAAGTTTTTTTTCGACAAAAAGCAATACATTGTACAGCAAAATGCTTTTTTGAATGACTGTACAAAGACATGATATCTATTTAACACAGGTTAATTATTTGATAATTAATATATACTAATAAATTATTTTTTGCAACTTCAGTTAGAAGGGTCGTAAGAGCACTGAACTATTTGTTGTCTCCAACTTTCTTGAAGTCAGGGCATAAAGAAATCCTTCCAGTAAGTCTATCTACTAGAAGGATTGTAAAGTTGTCTTATTTAATATATCAGGCGGCTCTGTTGTAGCCTCCGTTTGCAACTATCTCACGGATGCTTGTCCAGAATCTGACCGCTTCTTCCAGACCTCTTTCTGTAAGGTTTCTGATTATAAGAAGCTGATATGCATCTTCAAACTCGTTCTGAAGTGCAAGTTTTATTGCCTCTTCATAAGAAAGCCTCTGAGTCATTATTTTCTCAATTTCAAACAGATCAAGATAATCATCCATTGTCTCATCATCAATCTCTATGGTCTTGTTCTGCTGCTTCAAAACTTCTTTGGCATCTTTGGTGTTTAAAGCCGGCCACAGAATTGCGGCCATGGACAATGAGTTGCTCACTTTGTTTCCTGCAGCATACCAGTCATCCATCCACTTGAAAGCTGCAGTTATGTAATTCTGATACTCTTCTGTGTTGAATATATCTGCAACAGGGGAGTAGATTGCTTCAAATGCATTGTAGTCTCTCAGAACGTAATAGCATCTGAGTGCATATCCGGCGTTGAAGAACTTGGGCATGTTGGCTGAATTGGAACCTGCTCCAGCCTTTACCGAGTAAACAGCGGCTTTTCTGTGCATTACCTCATCCATTTCCGGAGAATAATCCATGTTGTATCTGGCCTTGAAGCGCATGCTGCGAACTGCAATTATGCTGTTGACGTCCATTGCAATTTCAGGCTCTACCATAGTCTTGATTACACCTTCGCGGATGTCATGAATACCGCCGTGGTAATCAACAAGGTCTCCTGTTTTTACATCGTAGTAGATGGCGTTTATTGTCAGGTCTCTCTGGAATGAGTCGTATACAAAGTTATTTGAATAGAGGGGTTCCGGATCAAAATCAGGTACGCCCTTGAGTCCGTACAGGCCGGCAGGAATATTTACACAAGTTGCCACATCTATAATCTCGTCAGGATAGTGCACAAAGGCAAATGAATGTCCCAGAGGAATGCTGTGGAAGGTAACATCATCAAATATTTCCTTTATCGCTTCGTTCGGTGCGGTGGTGGTAATATCAAAGTCCATGCTGGGAGTGCCCATGATGAGGTCTCTGATTGAACCTCCGATAAGGTATGCCTCATATCCGGCAGCTATCAGCTTGTCCGCTGCATCAAGAGCGTTAGGGGAGAATGAATCTTTGGTGATTCCGTGAACTGATTGTGGAATTCTGAGCTCTGCCCATCCGTTTTCAACAACCTGCTTGTAATTTTCATCAACAAGTCTGTTTATTTCATTGTTGGCAAAGAAACCTGTTCTTGCGGTTGTTGAACATGAAACAACAAGTACCAGAACCAATACTACGCTGAATAACTGTAGAAACCTTTTCTTGAACATCTAAAGTACTCCCTTTCCTCTGATGATAACTTATTTACAAGGAATTTGAGTAGAATAATGAAAAAACCACCATTTTCATGGTGGCTTATGTCTTGAGCGGACAGGGAATCGAACCCTGGACCCGCAGATTAAGAGAGGGTCTCTGGTTCGTATCACCTTGTAGCTGGTAGAGCTATTTTGTACTTCTGGTATTAAATAACCCCTTATTTCTTTTGTATTTGATTGTATCTCACTGTATCTGCTTGTAACACTCATTTTTTTGCAGAGAACTGCTAACTATTTGCTAACTACAATCTTGTAAGTTGTTCCATCTTGCTGTATATTTTCAGTAGAATTAATATAGTATATTAAAGGTGCTGAATAATGTTGTTGGAGTTTCTCAATGAAAGATATAAACCTGGCGACCCGATTCTCCTTCAGAATATTGATCTTGATATGAAGTATGATAACCTGTGCCAACAGATGAAGAAACTTGTTGATGAGGGTTCGCTCTGTCGCTACATGGATGGTGTCTACTATCTTCCGAAGAAGACATTATCAGGTATACCTTACACTCTGAATGCTGACTCTGTAGTAGAACTCAAGTATCTTGGTAACAAGACTGATAATTATGGTTGTTATACAGGTCATACACTTGCAAACATGATGGGTCTTTCGGAGCAGGTTCCACTGATCAAGGAGATTGTAAGCAACAATACAAGCGCAATTACTAGAAAAGTCAAAGTAGGGAAATTCAGTTATATCATAAGAAAACCGGCAGTGAAGGTCACAAAAGAGAATGTAAAGACTGTTATGCTGCTTGAGGTTTTAAAGGACATAGAAAACCTGGCAGATTCTCACATCAATTCTTCAGAATGTTTGAAAAACTACATTGCAATGAATAAGATAAAAAAGTCCCAGGTGGACAAAATTCTGCCAAGTTATCCGCTTAGAACCTACAAAGCAATCTACGATATGGAGTTGTCTAATGTTTTTGCATGAAGATCGACAGGTGTTTGAAGAATTAGTCATAGCAACATCAGAAAATCAGGGTAATCTTTCTGTTTGGAATTGAAATAATTGCACTTCATACAGAAAAACAATAACCAATTTAGTGTAGTTGATCCTTGTTCTTGGGGAAAAAAAGAAGTTCTTTTCTTTGTCAAAAAGAGCTTAACTTGGGTTAATTCTTTATAGAATAAGGAAATAAATTTTGCAATGTACTGCTAACTATTTTGCTAACTACAGCCATTTTTGGCCAAAAGAGCAAAAAAAATCTTTCCAGTAATTTCAATTACCAGAAGGACTTGTGTTCTTGAGCGGACAGGGGATCGCTTTTGCTTCCCAGTGGTCCAGCAAACGCCGCCTCCGCTGGCCGTTCTTGCGCCGGCTAAGAACGTCCTTAACGCTCCGTTTCGCTCCCCTGATTGTTTATCCAAAACAAAAAACCACCATTTTCATGGTGGCTTATGTCTTGAGCGGACAGGGGATCGAACCCTGGACCCGCAGATTAAGAGTCTGCTGCTCTACCAGCTGAGCTATCCGCCCGACAGGAAATTTTTATATCATTTTAAGAACAAATACTCAAGTATTGTTCAGATATTTGTTGAAAAAACTTCTCCATATATTCTTACGGCATTGCGAACGCAATCCTCGCAGGGGCATAAAGGAGAGCCATCAGCCTGCTTTGCCTTGAGATCTTTGCAGGTTACAGCACCGCATTTCTTCTCAAATTCCCTGATCATCATACGTGTGCATGCAAGAGTTCCCTGACCCTTGGTTTTAAGGCCTGCAACCATACCGGCACCAATCAGGGCACCGCATGTTGCCTGAAGTGTTCCCATTCCTGCGCAGAAGCCTGCGCTGATGTTCTGAAGCTGTTCTTCAGACAGGTCGCACTGGTCAGACAGGGCAGTGACCACTGACTGTGCGCAGTTGAGTTTTCCACTCATCTTAAGCTGTGCTGCTAATTCGGCTCTCTCTTCAATATTCATCTTTTTCCTCGTATCTTTTTTTCAACAACAGGTAACGTTTATACTTCTCTTCCTTGGAAAAATGAACCTCACGGCTCTGGATTGTTCCCTTGCTGTAATCAGCAGGTTTGTCCAGTTGGGCACTGGTAAGGTCGTAGGTTTTCCCGTTGATTACATTGTAGCAGTGCAGGTTACCGTCATCCAGCATGGTTCCATAGACATCGCCACCAAGGATGTCCTGAACAAGAAAGGCTGTGACAGAGCATTGTCCCAAGGTTCTGTTCAAATTGGTCCATTTTTCCTGCATGCGGGGTGCACAGGTTCTGAGACACCATGAATCAAAGAGGGCAGAGTAGACAGGGAAAATTTCTTTATCCATTCCTACAAAATCTGTTATCTCGTTCAACAGTAGTCTGCAGCCTTTTTCAATCTGCTTGTAGACTCCGGCAAAATCGCCGGTATACCACGGGTCATCGATAATCTCATTCTCGAGAAGAAGTGAAATCTTCTTGTCAGGATCACCGTCTGTCATGAAGGAGGCGTTTCTCATGTTGTAGGAGTCCATGACCTTAATCAGGTTGAAATGTTTGTAGTCGCGCTTGGACATCTGCCTTGCCCTGTGGGTTATGTTTTTGATTCCATGCGACTGAAGGGTGCGGAAAGCAGGAGGGTAGACCGGATTACCGATTTCTTCAGTGCTTGTTGCAGCACTGTCAATTTCAAAGAAATCGGATAGTCCGGCTTCATCAACCATATGCTGAAAAACATACTGCGCCATAGGGCTCCGGCAGATATTGCCATGGCACAGAAAAAGAATTTTTATCCGATTCTTCATAAGTTCATAAGCCTCCATAAATGCATTCATATTGGCAACATTACATGCTATACTGCCCCAGAATATCATCCAGTAGGACTCAAGGGAAAGGTTAAAGAATTATGGAAGGACTGAAAAGATCAGAGAAAGCAGGATATCTCCTGATGGCTATGACCATAAACATCGCTTTCTCGTTCAAGAATGTCTACTACCTTCTTTTCCTCACAAACGTACTTTGCATCCCTGTCGGGGTAGCCGGAATACTGCTTGTCCTTGGAACGGTATGGGATGCAGTCAACGATCCGCTGATAGGTCTGTGGGTTGCCAATCACAGGTTCAGGACCGGTGAGAAAGCCCGCCCGATTCTTCTTAGGGCAAGTGTTCCATGGGCTGTAACCCTTGTACTTCTCTTCTTCCGGTTCAAAGCCGGCCAGGCTACAACGATCCTCATCTGTCTCGGACTGTACTTCCTGTTTGAAATCTGCTACACGTTCGTCGCAATTCCCTATACAGCAATGCCGTCGCTTGCAAGTGCAAGCGATGCCGACAGGAAGGCAATCAATGCCTGCAGGGGATTCGGAGCCGGAATCGGAAGCGGCATAGGAGCAGTCGCCATCGTACCCATGATCAAGCTTTTCGGAGGCCTTGCGGGTGAGAATGCCATAATCGGAGTCAATGATTCATCGGCCCTTCTGAAGACAGCTGTCGTTATGGGCCTGATCTGCCTGGCAGGTGGCATGGTTCACTATTTTACGTCCAAAGAGCGCATACGGGAGAAAGATAATGACCTGAAGTCTTTCTCACTGCTTCAATCCTACAGGATGCTTTTCAAATCCAGGTCCTGGGTTCTCAACACGCTGTACTTCCTCTTTTACGGAGTCTGCAATGTCCTGACCATGACTGTGGTATCCTACTATGCCTCATATGTGCTGGGCGCAACATCAATGACAACGCCCATTCTGGCAGCTTTCATGGTCATGTACGTGGTAGCAGCGGTTATGACCCCGTCCATAGACAGATATCTGGGTAGG
>Ga0310786_10012272_pt1 | contig 10617 bp, 8 predicted proteins | sample AusTroGonzalo_MG_FD_203881 | JGI IMG/M metagenome (GOLD analysis project Ga0310786, IMG submission 203881) | Bovine rumen microbial communities from tropical cattle in Woodstock, Queensland, Australia - Gonzalo_03 (v2) (version 2) | ecosystem: Host-associated > Mammals > Digestive system >...
CCAGATGACAATCACAGGATCATACGCAGTTTCTTCATCTTGCGCCCAGGCTCCCGCAGAGCTGAGCACGGCGAGGAGCAGCGTCAGGGCTGCTCGCGCCAATAGGTTAGTTTTCTTTTTCATATATTATTAATTAATGGTAATTACTGTAAGAGAAGGCCTTTATTAATGGCGCCGGCAAAGGAGAATACCGAGCCGTTGTAGGTCGTTGCGCCGGCACTGCCGTCGACGGTGTACTTCATCGCACCGAACTGCACCAGATAGCCACTGCCGGTCTTGCTCACCTTGAGCTTGGCTCCGGCATTGTCGCTGAAGTTGGTATAGTACTGACGGTCCTGAGCCTCATTGCTGCCAGTCCTGGTGAGTGACACTTCGAAGTCGGTGAACTCACCCGTAGCGAGTGCCGTCTGACTGCCATTAGGCACCTTGTAAACGATTGAGACAATGTCCATAGGGTCTGCACCGCCGAGCACGTCGCAGTTGTAGATCTGCAGGGTGTAGAACGTCTCGTTGCCGTTGAGGACGGTTGCATCCCAGCGGGCGTTGTCGACTGAGAAGGTGGTGCCGTTGACGGTTACCGAGGCTGAGCCTCCTCTTTCTACGGCATCCCTGACGGGCGAGTAGTACTCGATAACACGTTCAAGCACGGTACCGTCCTGTTCTACGTCGGAATCATAGGCATTGGTCCATACGTCGGTATTCCAGTCGGTGCTGGCCTCACGGAGTTTGAACTCCACCCAGCAGCCCTGTTGCAGTCCGTCAAACGTGAACATATCCCTATAATAGCAGAGATAGCCGGCCGCGATGACTTCGCCACTCTCGGTACAGAGATATTTACAGTAGTTTTTGTTATATTGCTCAGAGACATTGACGGAATAGTCCTCAAAATCGCTGTAGAAGATGATGTCATTGGGCAATTTCTCGGTACAGGGATAGAATGTGAACGTCCATTGATATGTGTCTATACCGGCATACAGCATCTGATAGGTCTCAATGGGCGTACCAGGGTTGTTGATGACCAGTGTGGAGTCCAGTTGCCACATCATCATAGTTGGCACCATAGCCTTCTCCTTGGCGGTGGGACCGTCTTGCTGAGGTACAATCGGATTGTCAGTCGTACAGGCTACGAGCAAGCACGCTATCACGGCATGCATCAAAGAATATTTCATTGTTTTCATATTGTTGATTGTTTTAATTAATAATAATTTTACAGATTGAATTTATAACCCGTGGTGATTAGAATGACGCTGTTGCGACAGGTCTTATCACCGTTTTTGTTGACTTTAGTGAGGCCAAGCAGGTAGCGGGCATCGATGACCACATGGCTGAACTCGTAGGAGATGCCAATGGGGATAGAGAGGTCGAACTTGTTGAAATCGCTCGTCACTTTGGTGTCGTGTTTGTCGCCATTCACCTTGTAGGCTTCGTTAGCACTCAGCAGGAGAGCTGGTTGCAGGCCTGCCTTCACGGCCAGTCCCTTATAGATATAGTAGTTGGCTACTACAGGAACGGCGAGGTAGTTCAGGCTGGTATGCCAGTCCTTGTAGGCATCCGTGTTTTCGATACTGTAACCCAGCATATCGAAGTTCAAACCAGCAGACAGACTCAGTTTCTCTTTCAACGCATATTCCAGTTCACCACCGAACATGCCTACGCCTGCCATTTCAGCCTTATCCACATTAGTCAGTGTGGCAAATCCAAATCCGCCCTTGGGCTGGATGGTCAATGTACCAAGTTCGTTCTGGGCATAGCCCACTGTCGTCGCAGCCACAAGGACCACAGTCATAATCAACTTTCTCATAATCGATATAGTTTTAGTTATTATAGGTTATTTTGTATTACTTATTTAATTATTTGTTTTTGTCCGTTAATAATCACAATACCTTTATAGCTCTTGTCAACACGTTGACCGCTGAGGTTGTAGATAACATTTACATCCAGATTGTTTCTATTCAGAATAGTCTTGACAGATGCAGGCAGATCGCCAACATAGGTTACGTTGGCCTCCGGGAACTTTGCCATCCATGCATCGACATCAGCCACATGGAACAATGTAGCCTTCTCGTCCTTGAAGTTGTTTTGGCTCTCCGACCAACTCAAAGTGGCAGGATCAGCATAGCAATAGACATCGGTCACACCCGTGCAATCCTGGAAGATTTTGTATTCCATCGTGGTCAGGGTAGAAGGCAGGGTGATGGTAGTGATATTCGGCAGACCGAGGAAGGCCTCGCCGGTAATCTTCGTGACACCCTCGGGGATGACCAGGTCGATTATTTCCTCATGCTTATCCACCGTACCCAAGTAGAGCTTGCCTGCCTGTTTCTGCGGCCCATAGTAACGGGAGTCGTAGTGGCGGGCGGCGCACCACGATGCAATGTCGGCGACGATGACCTTCTTCAGGTTGTCGCAGGCCTTGAAGCTACCGATGAAGGTAACCGTTGAAGGAATGTTAATCTGCTGCAAGCCATTGCATCCCTCGAAGGAGCCGATGCGCTCCACGCCCTCCTGCAAGGTGACGGTCTCTATGCTCGGACAACTATAAAAGTATATCTCCTTGATGGTTGAGGGGAAATTGATGGTGGCCAACAGGTCGCAAGTGCTAAAATTCACCTTCTCCGTACCCTCGTTGAGTGTCACTTTTGTCAGGCTTGAGCAACGGCTGAAGTCACTGGAATCGATTTCCTTGATGGAGCCCGGAATGTTCACTGAGGTGAGAGCTGTACAGCTGTAGAACGAACGGCCCAGTGTTGTGATGCCATCGGTGAGTGTCAGAGATGTGAGGTTTTCGCAGTTATAGAATGACTGGCTCATGCTCCTGATGGTGGAGGGCAGTGTCAGCGAGGTCAGACCCGTATGGCAGAATGCACTTCCGCCAATGGTTTCAACGCCCTCGGGGATGGTGGCGCTCTTCAGGTTGGCGCAACGGTTGAATGTAGATTCTTCAATCTCCGTAATACCCTCGGGGATAACGACACTTTCCAAGCCTGACTCGCAGAAGGCATTACTACCGATGGAGGTCAGCGACGAGGGGAACTTGACCGACTTGATGCCCTCGCAACGATAGAAAGCATTGTCGCAGATTTTAATGACACCCTCTGGGATGACCAGATCTGTAATCTCCGTATCCTCGTCGCTGTAGATGTGTCTGGCATAGAACAAGGGATTGCTGTAACAACCCTTTATGACAAGTCCACACCACCAGGCAATGTCGTCAATGATAAACTTACCATTAGCCAGACCTGAGCAACCCTCAAAAGCCAAACCGCTGATGCCTCCTATCTCTTGAAGGGTTCTTGGCAGCTTGATGGTGGTCATTTTCGAGCACCCCTTGAAAGCTTGGAAGCCTATTTTGGTTACACCCTCTGGAATAACGATGCCCGTCAGGGCAGAGGTGAACTGCAGGCAATAGCTGCCTAATTCCGTCACCGTGCCATCATAAACCACGGTGCCTTCGCCTGTCTCGGCATTCCAGTCGTGCATTATCACACCCTTGGCGCCTATAAAGTACTGAATTTCTTCAAATCTTAGCAGCTTCTCAGTAGAGGTATATTGAATTATGCTATCACCAAGACCTGTTATAGAGCCTCGATGGATGGCGAGGTCGATGGCGAGTTGGCTGGTAATTGCATCGAGGGCCGCCAGATTCTCCTCAAGGCTTTTGTTCTCGTCAAATGCCAAGGCATCGATGGCTTGTTTGGCCTGATCGATGAGCAGGGTGCAATGTTTGTCGTCGATCTCCGGCATGGCCATGTCGTCACACTCGATCTTTTTGATAGCCTTGTATTCGAGGAAGGCCAACTCCTGCTTATTCTCGCGCTCGGTATTCTCGCTGGCTGTGGTGAAGGGCAGCGAGCGGGTCCATCCACCCACTTCATCTTCACTGTAAACAGCCTGTAAGCGTACCACATAGTTCGTGGCAGGCTTCAGGTTCTCGATGGTATAGGAACGGGTGGTCAGATTGTCCACCGACACCCATCTCATCTCTGATTCATTGTCGGCTGTCTGTTGGCGGTAGTGTAGGTTCCAGGCGATGGCGCCTTCGGGCAGCGAACAGATGACGAGGGCACTGGTCATGCCAAGGTCTGTTACGAGCATTCCCTCGGGTAAGCCATACGTTTTCTCCTCAGGGTTGGCATCAAACAGTTCAGTCCGACCGCTGACAGGTACGATCAGGGCGGTATAAGTAGCCCAACCAGCGGTAGCATTGTAGGTCTCCACTTGACTGTCGGGCACATAGATGGCCCATAGTTTATTGCACTCAAAGAAGACGGCCCTATCGGCTTCCGGTGGCGTAGTGGCGAGGCTGTTCACCTCCTGCAGTTTGTCATTATAGGCAAAGGCCGCTGCACCGATAGCCTCTAGGGAGGTGGGCAGGGTGATGTTTTCCAGTTGTGTCTCAGCAAAGGCGTAGAAACCGATACGCTTTAAGCCATCGGGCAGTAGGTTCGTATCAATATCACCCACCCAGTCTTTGGGAACGATTTTGTTTAGCGCCGTCCCTTGGAAAGCATTGTCGCCTATCGACGTGACAGTCTCTGCTATCTCTGCACTCTCCAAGTAAGGCATACACTGGAAGCCTGCCTGCGAGATGTGGGTGATACCGTCCTCTACAATCAGGTGGACGATGCTCTTGGAATAGCTATACCAAGGCGCTTCTGACGGGTCTTCATAGTCAGCCATCGCACCCTCACCAGAGATGGTCAACAGTCCGAGGTCGAGGTTCAGTTCCCAGGAAACCATTTGGTCTCCCTCAATACCGCAGAGACCACCAACGGTTTCCGCATTTGCAAACATGGTCATAAAGGCAAAGCATGTTGTCAACATGAATTGTAGTAATACTTTCTTCATCTTTTTTATTTTTTAGTTAATAGTATTTGTTCATTTTTTAAACCTTTCAGAGCGCTATTGCCCCAAAGAATGCATTTGTGGCAGACTATTGATTAGCCGGCTTTTTCTGCCCCTCCATATCTTTATCGGGGATGCGCTGATCGAACAGGTGGCGCAGGCCGTCTTCATAGACATGGAGTGCCTGACGACCCTTATGGGTGATGTGGCAGACGGTATGGCCAAAGCGGCCTAGGCCCGTCTTCGATACCTCGATGTAGCCAGCCTCCTTGAGGGTCGTAATCTGTGTACTGAGGTTACCACGCGAACAGTCGGTAATCTCGCAGAGATACACAAAATCGGCACTCTCCAGACTGTCGAGGGCGACCATGATCTTCAGTCGCAACTCGCTGTGGAGCAGCGGGTTGATAACGGGGAATTTAAAAGTACTCATACCATTAGAATCTTTGACGTTCTGATCTCACATAACGACGGAACAGATGCCCCGGGATAATCAGGGCAATAACAGCGATGGCCGCCGCGATGAGCAACTGCCAAGGCCAGAGGTCGCCCTGAAGGAAAAGAGGCGTAACAGAGAGCAAAGAGGCGATGATGCCGCACACCACCTTAGGACGGAAATGCAGGATGATGCCTGTCATGAAGCAACCCAGGCCGACAAGCAGACCCTGATAGGCACAATAGCACATGGGGAAGACGCCAGCGAAACCCATGGCACCACCGCCGACAAAACTGGCAAAGCCGATGAAGATCCACATCATCAGAATCACGTTCTGGTCGAGTGTACGATGGCGCGTGCGTTCGTAATCCTCGTTGAGGAAGTACACCATCAGCGGGATGCCGATCAGCGGGATGCCTGTCCAGAGCCAGCTGCACCAGTCCTCATGCCAGATCAGCAGCGCCACAAACTCCAGGAGAAGCACGATGGCCGTGGGATAGCCCCAGGCCAGAAAGAGGTTCTCGCCTGTCACATCCTGCTTGGCCATCACCTCGCCACGGATTTGGGAGATGATATCGACTTCTTCTTGACCGCTCATATACCTTATTATATATTAGTCGGTGGAAATGATCAACAGCTGCTCTCCGGCATCAAGGGCAGCCTTGATATCCTTGCCACCAGAAACTACCTTGCAACGGCTCACCTCGTCGCCCTCGACAGCATTCACCTTCAGACGGCCAATCTGCCTGCGGGTCTCCTTGCCACCAATGCTACCAAGAACATAGACGGTGAGGTGAGTGCCCTCCTGCAGACCGTGACTGGCACCGAGGTCGATGTATAGTTCCTTCTGCTTGTCCTTCTTCTCCGTGCCACGCTCCAGGATATGGGCGCTATAGGGGAAGACTGCGTTATAATGCTTCACCAATTTCTTACGCAGACCTTCGAGTGCATCCTTGATAGCGGAGTCGGTGCTCTTGAACCACGACCAGCTGGACTTGTTGACCTCGAACACCTGACTGTTGATAACGTTGCCTGAAGCCGCATCCTTCACATTGAGCGTCAGGCCGATCTGGGCATAGAACTCAGGAATCTTATCCTTTTTGCCCGAGTGCGTGCGGAGCTCGCGGGTGGTGGAGATGTAATTGACAGTGCCGTCGACAATAAGGTTCGTGGCCTCGTTGGTGGCTACCTGCAAGCCGTCGCTCACCGTGAAGCGGCGCACATTGCTGAGGGCCATCATGACACTGGCACGGACGGCATCGACATAGCCAGGCTGTTCCTCAGTAGTCCGGTCAGCCAGTACGTCGAGGACGGCACCGACCACGGTTCCTAATTCTGATTTGGGCTGCTCCTTGATCATGTAGCTCAATTCACCCACACTGACGTTCTGCTGTGCATTGCCGTTCTGCGCCATCAGGGGCATCGTTACGAACAGCGAGAAGAAAATAAAGACTTTTTTCATTGTTAGTATCATACCGTTGCTTTTAGGATTACTATTATGTTATTTGGAACTTATGCACAAAGATAAGGTTTATTTTTCAAACTTAAAACAAATAAGCCTTTCTATTAAGGAGATTTAACAGAAAAGCAATAAAAAGCCCCACTACTCGTTTCCAGGCAGTGAGGCGGATATAACATCTCCACGCTTTATTTCACGAACTTCTTTCCGTTTTGGATATAGATGCCTTTCTGAGGATTCTGTACACGTCGGCCACTGAGGTCGTAGATATCGCCTTCTGTCTGAACGGCTTTTGTCGGGCGGATGCCTGTCACTGTTTCTGAGCTCACTTCGCATCCCCAGGCTGCCGTTACGGTCAGGGCGGCCTCTGAACCGTCAGCCTTGATGAGGGTAGCCTTCTTTACCTTGGCCGTCAGTGCACCGGAAAAAGTCTGTAGCGTGATTCCCCAAAACTTAGAACCGAGCGTGGCGGCGTCAAAGAGCGCCTCTGTGGTTGCTGAACCAGAAGCCAACGGAATATACTGCTCTTTGAATGAGGTGCCACTGATTAAGTCACCATACACTTTTATCTGCAGTTTGCCGGCATAGCTGGCATCCGCCATCTCCACACGGATGCCCTTATAGCTGCTCAGGTTTACGGCCGTACGGTTCCAGTCGCCAAAGAGAAAGGCCTCCGACCACTCATCGTTGTATTTCACGGTGTAAATGATTTCAGAGGTTGAAGTCGAGGGAAACTTATAGCCATCGGTGCTGCCATAGTAGGCCTTGATGAGCGTCTCTGCCAGGTCAGCCTGGTTGAAGACAGGTAGGGAACGGGAAGACCCGTCCGAGAGACCCATCCAGTAGAAAGTGCCGATACCTGCTATTTTCGCCTGCTTGATGAGATAGTCCATCGCATAAAGGGCTACTTGTCGATTCGTATTGTAATAGTCAATATTGGAGGGCCATGTAGTAAATGTGGCATATTCCCCGATGATCACAGGAGCCCTGTTGAGCAGATTCGACTTGATGTTGCTGATCAGATTGTCGATTTCTCTTTTGGCATTACTTTCATTCTGCCAGTTAGGATAGCTGTGTAGCTGGAAAATGATATGCCCCGTACTTTCTGGTAACTCAAGCGCTTTCATCGCATTAGGGGTACTGCTGGCCGAATAGGTGTTTACTACCAGGTTGCGCTGCGTGTTGTTGCCTCCTGTACCACGCACGATGGTGACAAAACTCTTGGCATATTTATTGATGGCATCATAGCCATCCTGAGTAGCGGGCTCATTCCATCTGTTATTGTCGTCGAGCATCTCATTATAGGCTTCGAAGAGCAATTTCTGGTCATAGTCCTTGAATTCATTGGCAATCTGCCTCCACAGGGATTCGAACTTGGCCTTGTTGCTATTGTAGGTCTTCATGCTAGCATGCAACCATTGACTGCCGTCGCCCGTGTCGTGATGGACATTCACGATGCAGTACATACCTTGGTTGATAACATAGTCCACTACTTCGTGAACACGCTTCATCCAAGCAGCATCCACCTTGCCGTCGGCATTCATGTGGTTGTACCAAGTAACGGGGATGCGAATGGCGCCGAAACCGGCTTCCTTCATCATCTTCAAAAGTTCAGGCTTGGTGACAGGTTGTCCCCAGTAAGTTTCAGATTCCAATCCCTGCGCACTTCCACTGCAGGCATCGAGCGTGTTACCAAGGTTCCAACCTACACCCATATTCTTTACGGCGTCCTTAGCAGTCTCAAAATCTGCTGCCTCTGTATGAGATGTCACCATAAGAAGCAGGCCTGTTAATACAGTTAATAGCTTTTTCATACACTTCATTTATTTGGATAATGGTGCAAAGATACGGAGTTTCTCTGACATGACCAAATTTTTGAGCAGGAAGTTCATATCCAAAACTCCTTATCATGTGTTTCCTAGGGATGAAGAACGGTGTTCCTGAAGTTGTTTTTTAATTTAAAATTTGGTCATGTCAGAGAAACTCCGTATCTTTGCATCTATGAAAAAAGAAACTTATATCCGCCGCAGGGCGCAACTGAAAAAAGACTTGGGCAGTGGACTGCTACTCTTCCTGGGTAACGATGAAGTGGGTATAAACTATGCCGACAATACCTACCGCTTCCGCCAAGATTCCACTTTCCTGTATTTCTTCGGCCTCGACTATGCTGGGCTGGCAGCCGTCATCGACATTGATAACAACACGGAGATTGTATTCGGTAATGAGCTGACTATCGATGATATCGTTTGGACAGGTATCCAGCCAACGCTCAGCGAGAAGGCATCAGCCGTAGGCGTATCGAAGACGATGGCTCTGTGCGAATTGAAAAACTATCTTGATAAAGCACGCTGCAAGGGGCAGACGATACATTTCCTGCCTCCCTACAGAGGCGACCACCGCGTGTGGCTATGGGAATTGCTCGGCGTGGAGCTGAAGGCACAAACCGACAAGGCCTCGGTGCCATTCATCCAAGCCATCGTGGCTCAGCGCAACCATAAGGACGAAGAGGAAATCCGCGCTATCGAGGCGTCGGTGGACTTGAGTACCGAGATGCACTTGGCGGCCTACCGTATGGTGCGCCCAGGCATCCATGAGTCAGAGGTAGCTGCAGTCGTAGAGGAGGTGGCCTGTCGGTATGGCCAAAGGCTGGCTTTCCCGACCATTGCTACAGTTCAGGGTCAGGTACTACACAACCATGGCTTCATCCATCAAATGAAAGAGGGCGACATCTTCTTGCTCGATGCCGGTGCAGAGACGGAGGAACACTATGCCGGCGACCTATCGTCGGCGATGCCTGTCGGTGAACACTTTACTGAGCGGCAGGCTGAGGTCTATAATATCCATTTGGAGAGTTTTTACGCTGCTGTCGATAAACTGAAGCCGGGCGTACCCTTCCGTGAGGCACATATCGCCGCTGCCACAAAGATTGCTGAGGGGATGAAACGGCTCGGTCTGATGAAAGGCGACCCTGCTGAAGCTGCGGAAATCGGCGCATATGCCATGTTCTTCCCATGTGGACTAGGGCATATGATGGGGCTAGATGTACATGACATGGAGAATCTCGGCGAACAATACGTAGGTTATGCCGAAGGAACGGTGAAAAGCAAGCAGTTCGGATTTAAGTCGCTACGACTGGCCCGTCCGCTGGAGCCAGGCTTTGTGTTCACGGTAGAGCCGGGCATCTATTTTATCCCCGAACTGATGGATAAGTGGCAGGCAGAGCATCTGTTTGAGGATTTTATCTGCTACGACAAGCTGGATGCCTGGCGCGACTTCACCGGCCTTCGTAACGAACTCAACTATGTGATTACAGCCACCGGTGCCCGGCGTTTGGGCACCATCAAGAAACCTATGACCATCGAAGAAGTTTACAACGAACACATAGGGAATGATGTGTCCGTTTAGCTATCAACATGCTAGATAATTTATCAGAGGGTTGGCATACATGGTTAGGATGCACTCACGGAGGAAGGGCTCATCCTTGTCGGGAAGAGTAATCTTAGCAAGCTGAGCAGAGAGGTATTGTTCAAAGCACAGCTTATCGGCATCAGTATAATGAGCGCAGTTGGCCTGATCGCCATTGAGTTTGTCAAGGGCGATGTAATTGCAGGGAAAGAGTTCGTAGCCCTTGTGAATCGCCTTGTCCATGCGCTCGGCGACCGCCTTGAAGTAATCGGCCTTAGAGAGGTCATTCAGATCATCGAGCCATGTGTTGATGGGTGCGGCCGTGCGATAGACCACGCGTCCCTTGTAGCCGAAAATACCCGTTTTCATATTATCAAGATCATCCTGACGTGACTTCTTGAAAGCTGGGTTATCGCGCTTCTGCTGGAACTCCTGGGCCTTCAGATAGTCGCAAGGATCGTATTCGTAGCTA
>Ga0310786_10012273_pt1 | contig 10615 bp, 8 predicted proteins | sample AusTroGonzalo_MG_FD_203881 | JGI IMG/M metagenome (GOLD analysis project Ga0310786, IMG submission 203881) | Bovine rumen microbial communities from tropical cattle in Woodstock, Queensland, Australia - Gonzalo_03 (v2) (version 2) | ecosystem: Host-associated > Mammals > Digestive system >...
GAAATCAAATTTTTTTAATAACTCTGCGTATTTTTTAGTTGACTTATAATTGTATTCCCAATAATCAACACCAAATGATGCTGCATATGCGATTTTTCTTATTCTAGAATCGGATGCAAATTGTAAGAAGCTGTCATCGAGATTTTGGTTACACTGAGGTCTCCAAACTTGGTCGCTCCCTACAATAATAGCGTCTAAATTATAATTGGTTATAAGCTCTGAGTGACAATTATGAAAAGGTTCTGTCTTAGTTATGTATTTATTTACAAAATCGTCGAATACTTCTTTTCGTTTTTCAAGTCTTTTAAAAAAAGGTCTTCTTTTGCCGGGAATGAAAAACAATAAAATTGTTTTTATCGTAGAGAGAACGAAAATGAATAGAGGTATTTTGCGACGGGTATCAAATGTAATAGGATTGTATCCCATATTGCGGAGAATCTTTTGCAAAGCATAGTTTTGCAAAATTCCGCCGTAATTCGCTATTAAAGGTTGTGTTAGAATTCCGATGTTTTTCATAGGGGATAGGGGAGTAGGTTAGTCATGAATGTTGCTTGAATTTTTAAATTTCTCATAAAGAAATATTAACGGCGTCTCTTGCCAATAAAAATTTCTTTTTCCAACTAGATTCTTTAAGCGAAATTCTTCCGTTCCTTTTAAATTACAAAAGGCGTAAACTGCACCTTGAAGAAAAGCTTGTATTTGTAGCAGTTTTTGTTCTTCATTGCTGATAGAACATTTGTCGCTTTTAATTATTTTGCCATTGTAATTTATCATAAAAAATTTTCATTAGATTGTAATTGTGTATGATCGTAAGTTATAATAAAAAGAATTCATTTGGTTCTTTAGGGTTAAATACCTTCATCAATTAGAAAAAGGACCTTATAACTGCCCATTTTTTTGACTAACCCCTTGTTGTTTCTTTGTCTATTTAGATATCCTTTGCTTGAAAAAGTGTGTTGTAAATCGTGGTCGTTATGGATAATAATTTAAAATATATTATTTACTGTTGTGCAGTTGTTCTTTCCCAATGGCCGCTATAGCCGCTTCCTACGAAATGAATTTTATCGCCCATTTGCTTTATTCTTCTAGCGATGGTTCGCGGAGATGTATGCAATGCTTCTGCGAGGTCTTTTCTAGATATTTTAGGATTAATCTTTATGAGCCTAATGATGACTTGTTCAAAGAGTTCTTGGGTGCCTGGTTGCCATATAATGACCTTTAAGCCATATTCTAGGCGTAGTTTTACAATATCGCCTGTGCCCGTTCCTGTTTTTTCAATGTAACCACAACGTTGCATCGGTTCTGCGATAAGGGGGTGTTTGGGGTCAATTTGTGTGACTCGTAAAGCAATTGCGTAGTAAAACCTTGTGGCTTGGTCAATAAGCTCAAATACATCACCTTTGTAAATCTGTAATGATGGGATAGGTTTTTCTACGACAATTCCGTAAAATTGGCCACACTTAACTTCGGATGAAATGAAGATTTTTTGCTGGTCTTTTCCAAAAAGAAGTATTGCATCGTCCATTAAATATTTGAATAATAGCTAGCGTTCTTCCGTAAACTCTTCCTGTACACTGCTGATAAAAATTTTCTTTTTCGGACATTTTATTTCCTCAATGGAAATATACCTTTAGCAAGGGATGTTGTGTAATAGGGGTATATTACCTCCCGTTTCACTCCTCGTTTTTCGATAGATAAAATTTCGTATCGAAATATATTAGGGGGTACTTCTCTTGCGGTTTTACTAGATTTTGAGCGAGATGAGAAAATATAGGCCGATAATGTACTTCTTTAATTCAAAAAGATTCTTTGATTCTTCTGTCGCATTACTCAAAAGCAAGTGGTTCCTGTTTGTACTTGGAATACCGTTTTTTTTCTGTTTGCATCGTTATGACGGAATTGCCAATGATGCCAGATTGTATTTGATGCAGGTTGTGCATTCATGGTTTCCGGAACGTTTTTTGAATGATCCTCCGTTTATGTTCGGGAATCAGGACAACTATGGCATTTTCACTTTTTTCTACAGTCAAATACTGAAGGTTTTGCCGATTGATAAGGGCGCGTTACTCTGCACTCTATTCGGTCAATGCCTTTGTCTTGTCGCTGCTTATTATTTTATTTATCAGTTTTCAAGAAGATTGCAGATTCGTTTGTGGTATACGCCGTTGTTGCTGTGCTTTATTGTGTATTCTGGAGCCAATATGCCAAATGATCATATTTTCTTTTGGCATTTTGTAGAAAGTACTGCGGTATCGAGACTTTATTCTTTGGCGATTGCGTTTTGGGGATTGGGCTCTTTATTTGCGCAAAAGAAGTTTGTTAGTTTGGCCTTGTTTTTATTGGGTTCTGCAATTCATCCGTTGACTGCGGGGTGGTGTTTACCGCTATGGCTGTTTTTGTATTATCCTAAAACTCTACTTCCTGTTGTTGTATTTTCTGCAGCCTTGCCGTTAACGTTTTTATTACGTCGTGGACTATTTGATATTTATCCTGTCGATTGGGGTAACTGTACACATGATCATCCGATTATGTACTTGATGTTTTGGCGTGAATTTGTAGCCTTGATTTTTTGGGGTTTGTTTGTTCCGAAATTTACAAGTAATAAATTTTTCTTGAAATTTACCAAGGCTGTATTTTGGGTGATGCTCATAGGTCTCTATTGGTTGTCTACAGGTGGTGTTGCAAAGCATATCCTTATTTACCAAGTTCAGACATGGCGGGTGGAATGGCTTTTCTTTATATTGGCGTTGCCTTTCTTTGCATACCTTATTTATGGACAAGTTTTATCATTTCGACATAAAGGATTTCATGGATTGACGACTCGCCATATTGCGCTTTTGCTGATGGGGTATTCCTTATTTATGCCGGCTCCATGTACTGGCGCGGTGATTCTTTCCTTGGCTTTGCTGCTTGTTCCTGTAAGGCGATGGAACTTAAATTGTTCCTTGATGGCACTTGCATTTATGTGTGTGCTATCGGCTAGTGCTCAGGAATTGACGAATGCTTTTCTTTTAGGATTAATTAACATTCCGTTAATCGAAGTTACGGATATGTTCCGGGAAAGTGGTAATTTGATTTTCCTCCAGTTTTTGTGGATTATAGGGATTGTCTTTTTGTGTCTATATAAAATTAAAGCAGAAAAACAAGACGTGAAATTTTTGTGGAGTGTTGTTTTTATTCTGATTGCTTATGCTTTTTTTCCACAGTTTCAACTGCTACCCGTGGCGTTGGCGGTGTATCTCCTTTATTTGAAAAAACGGATTGATTTGAAACTCTTTATTCCGATGTTGCTGATTTGTATAGGGGACTGCTTTCTTAATACGGGATATCGTGAAACAAGTATTTTGGGTGGATTCCCGAAACAAATTCTGCAAGTTACTGTTTTTGCGGTGCCGGTTATTGCAGGAATAGTTGTGTTCTATATAAAAATTCCAGATGGTATCCGTAAGGTGATATTGATTGCGTTGTCGCTTGTCTTGGCTGTGTTTGCTTATAATGGATACGACAAGAGAGCTGTATCCCTTAAACAGTATGAGTCTCGCTTGGATCTTTTTAAGGAAAATGTCATTTTTCCTCAAGTTAAAGATAGGGGAAAAATTTTTTACTACGTATCGGGGGATTATGCTTATGAATCAAGGGTGCAGTTTTTAAGTGGGTCATATTTCAGTGAAACGACGACCGTCGGAGAGGCTCTTTTTCAGGGGCACTTTATAGAAGAACGAAAAAGGCTCAACTACATATTTTTCAAGGAACAGCGCGGCTATATTGCAAAAAGAACAGAATGGAGAAAATTTGTTCAGGATTCTCTATCCAATAAATCGTTTCTTCTTGATCGTGTTGAGTTTCTTTGCTCTATTAATGAAATATCGCATATTGTTTCTGACTTGCAGTTGACGGAACTTGAAAAGCTGGATTCGTACAGGATGACAGAAAAACAAACGGTTTATTTATATAGATGTCCTAATGATGATATTTTAAATCGGAATACTTTATGATGGTTGAATGCAATACGATTTTTTTGTTAAATTACTTGTGTAAGAGATAATTACGGAGTGTGGTATGTCTTGTTATTTAATTACAGGAGGGGCAGGCTTTTTTGGTTCTATCCTAAAAAAACAGCTTCTTTCTAAGGGACATCGATGCGTTTGCATTGATCTTTGTCCTGATGCAGATTCGCATGAGAACCTTGTTTCTGTGCAAGGCGATATTCGCGACAAGGCTCTTGTTGAAAAGTTGTTTAGCGAGAATCATTTTGATGCCGTATTTCATCTGGCGGCGATGCTTGCGCATGACCGCAAACGTATAAGTGACCTTTGGACATCGAATGTCGATGGTACGGAAATCGTGGCGGACGCATGTATTCGCCATAGCGTGAACAAGCTTATATTTACATCGTCTAATTGCCTTTGGGCGAAAAATTTTGATTTCCCTGTTACTGAGGAAGAACCGCCTGATCCCATTGAAATATATGGCAAGTCCAAACTGGAGGGCGAAAAAATCCTTTTTGCTCGCAAGGAAAAACTTAACTCTGTCATTTTCCGCTGCCCGACAATTATGGACGAAGGACGTCTGGGCCTGCTTTCAATACTCTTTGAATTTATAGACGAGAACCGAAAATTGTGGATGGTTGGCGATGGCAATAACCGCTATCAGTTTATTTATGCCAAGGACTTGGCCAATGCTTGTGAACTGGCCTTGAATTATTCGGGAACATCTGTGTTCAATATTGGTTCCGATGATGTAAAAACGTTTAACGATGTTTATGGGTATGTGATAAAGAACTCGGAATCTGCATCTAGACTGGCTCATTTCCCGAAATGGTTTATTATACCCTGCATGAAAATTGCAAGTAAATTAGGCCTTTCGCCTCTTGGACCATATCAGTACAAGATGATTGCAAGTTCTTTTGTGTTTGATACTTCCAAAGTCAAGAGAGAACTGGGCTTTAAGCCTACCAAGACAAACGAAGAAATGCTTTTGTACGCTTATCAGTTTTATCATCATAACCGAAAAAGTATTGAAAGCCGTACCAATGTTTCAGCCCATAATGAATGTGCTAAAATGGGCGTAATTCGATTGTTGAAATGGCTGTCTTAAAGATTCCTGATAATAAAAACGTTATGGGGCAGTTTCTCCGTTATTTTGTAACGGGGGGTCTTGCATTTGTTGTTGATTTTGGAGTATTTGCTCTTGCGCTTTACAACTTTGGAATACATTACCTCATCTCGAACCTATTTGGCTTGATAGCTGGGAATGTAGTCAACTATATTCTTTCTATTGGATGGGTCTTTGTTTCCGAAAAACGAAAAATGGAAAATCATCGCTTTTGGGAAATCGCCATTTTTGTGCTGATAAGTTTGCTTGGGATGGGTTTGAACGAAATCCTGATGTATATTTCGGTGGATTTTTTTGCGGCTCAGGAAATGGTTGCAAAAATGGGAGCCGCAATTATTGTGCTGCTTTATAATTTTTTTGCAAGAAAATACATTCTGTTCAAGAAATCTTAGTGAAAATTGGAAACTTAGTTCTTTTTTGCAATTGCGTATAAAACAAGTTCATGTGTTAGATGAGAATGTCTTCGCAGATATAGTTTGTAGTTTGGATAAAGCTGGTGAATGAATTGCGGTAATGTAAAGAGGTCTTCGAATTTGTGGTAGGCGGAGATGGCTAATGTGGGGTGGTATTTTCTTATCGTATCAGAAGCTCCTTTTAGAGCTTCCAGTTCTGCCCCTTCGATATCCATCTTGATAAATGTTGCGGGTTCGCCGGATAGGATATTGTCTATAGAATCAACTTGTATTTCGGTTTCCCCACAGGAGCTGATTTTACTTGCATCGGAGTTGTTGCCTGCAAAACGAAGAATGTCTGTTTTGCTATACGCACCCTTGTTTAAGCAAATGATTTTATGGTTTTCTTGAAATGCCGCTTGCAGGCGGTTGAAATTATTCTTGTCGGGTTCGATGGCGTACACTTTTTCGGGGCTGCTTATTTTTAGGAGTTCCTGAACTGTATCGCCGGTGAAAGCGCCGCAGTCAACAAAAATTTCGTTATTGAGTGCTATTATGTCCTTTGGAAAATAGTGGTCGGGGTCAAAGATGTTTTCTGCGTATTTGTAGTTCCCGCTAATGCGTTGATTCAAGTACGATAGAAAGGTGTCTTGAGATTTTTTTTCTTCTAATCTTTGAAATAGCCATTGAAATTCGTCTTTCTTTTCTTCAATGCTTTTATATGAATAATTTTGTTCTTTAAAATTATCGTACTTGGCGCAATCGCAAGCGAAAATTTCGCGAGGGCCGAATTTTTTGATGATATTTTCTTTTGTGATTGCCAATGATGTTTGGTCTAGATTAAAACCTATCCAAAGAAATGCATCGGGATAATTTGCAATAAGCTTCTCAATCGGTTGTATTTCTTTATCGAAAAATAACGTGTTTTTTTTATAGTATTTTGAATCAATTCCCACGGCATCGATGGAAACGCCTTGCTCCTGTAGCATTTGATATTGCTGCATAGCCCAACAACCCGCCCCGTACATAATTAGCGGTTTTTGTCTGGTTTTCAGCGAAATAGACCATTCTTTTAAAATGATGTCTTTTTCAACGATTTTGTCGATAAAATGATTCATGTTGCTTTAGAATGTTTTTTTTCGAATGACGTATTGTGGGGCTAAATTCATGCTGATGTAGATGCGGCCCACGTATTCGCCGATGAGCCCGAGCAACAGCATAATCATGCCGCCTATGAAGAGTATGGTGGCAAGCATGCTGGTGTAACCTACGGGAACTTCAGGGAACATCAGTTTTTTATAGATGACAAAGAGACCTGCTGCGAAGCCGATGACAGCGCAAATGAGCCCGATGAATGTGGCGGCGCGGAGCGGCTTTACGGAGAATGCGGTAAATCCGTTAATCCAGAGTCCGAGAAGCCCTGCGATGGTGTAACCGGATTCGCCTTCGAGACGGCGGCGGTGTTTTACTTGTACGTTGCCTAGGTTTTTTGTCGCTCGGAAAACAAGTCCGCCAATGTAGGCAAATGGGTGAGGGTAGCGCACGATTTCATCGACGATGAATTTGCGCATGATGAAAAAACTTGTGGTACGGAGAGTCTTGGGCTGGCCTATGATGGCCTCGGCCATTTTTTTGTTGACCCACGTGCCGAATCTTCTAAAAAGGTGCTGTGTGGAATGTAGGTAATAGCCGTACACCACATCGTAACCTTCTTCGAGTTTGTCGACAAGTTTGAATGTTTCGCTGGCTGGGGTTTGTCCATCGTCATCGAGGCTGACAACGTAATCGCCTGTAGTCTGTGCGTATCCTGCCATGAGTGCGGAATGTTGCCCGAAATTCTTGGCGAGGCAGATTCCCTTGATATGGTTGTCTTCGGCGGCGAGGCGCTCGATAACACTCCAGACGTTGTCGGGGCTACAGTCGTTTACGAGGATGATTTCGTAATTGAATTTTTGCGCGGACTCTGTGAGTGGCGTTGCTGCGTTACGGGTTGCTACGGTTTCGCGAATTTCGTTTACCACCGTTTCGATGGTATTTTGGCTACGATAGCAAGGGATGACGAATGACAGTTTCATTGTAAATCTTCCCACTTGTTGCTTTTTGCAGAGCGTGTGGCGGCTTGCATCATGGCGAGGCCTTCAAGCGAGGTTCTGATGCCGCAAACGTATTGGCTCTTGAATGAGCCTGTTGCAAAAAATTGTTCGAGGCAGTTTGCGATGTCTTCGTAGTAGTTGGCGAAAGCTTCGATGAATCCGGCAGGGTGCCCAGCCTTGAATCGGTTATAGCGCGGCTGATTTGCAATTTTTACATCGCTAGTGCGGTCTCGTAGGCTGACGTTCCCTCGGAGGTCGCATGTTTTAAGCGTTTCAGGTTCCAGTTGGAACCATTCGGCGCTGCCTTCGCTGCCAAATACGCGGATGCGGAGCCCATTGCGGTTGCCGAGTGCGGTCTTGCTGAACCAAATTTGAGCGCGCATGTTGTTGGTGTATTGAACGAGTGCGCCAACGTTGTCTACAATTTGCGGGAAAAGCCCGAAGGTGGCTTGGTCTGCGACAATGCGTTCGGGGCGTTCTCCTGTCAAGAAGTAAATCATGTTGTGCAGGTGGCTTCCGAGATCCAATGAAATTTTGGGAATCACGGTGTCCTTGAGTCGCCAACTTTGCGGCTTGGGCGGTTCGCCCGATGCTCCCAAGCGCATGAATCCTTCTTGCGGCATTTCGACTTGAACTTGTTGGATTTTTCCCAGTTTGCCGTCGTCGATGTACTGCTTGAGTTCGCGGACCATCGGATAGCCAGTGTAATTGTACGTGGTGCAGAAGAAACCCTTGGTCCTGGCTACGGCTTTCGCGATTTCTTCGCCTTCTTCGAAACTTGTGGCAAGCGACTTTTCGCAAATCACAGGGAACCCTGCATCGAGTGCTTCTATGACGATTTCTTTATGAAGGTCTGTTGGGGCAAGTACCACTACGGCATCGAGTTTGCCTTGCTCTTTTTCTAGGAGATCGCGGTAGTTGCTGTAAGTGCGTTCAGGAGACACACCCCAGGTGCTGGCTGTTTTTTGGTTTGTTTCTTCGTGCGTGCTGAATGCGCCTGCCACTAGTTCGAAATGTCCGTCCATTTGGCTTGCTGCTTTATGGACTTCGCCGATGGCGGAATTTATGCCGCCTCCGATAAACGCAATTTGATAGGGTTCCTTCTTCATATTTTTGAATATAGTAAAGGATTAGACGAGAGACGACAGACGAAAGACGAGAGAATCCACCCTGAGTTAGCCGGAGGGAGCATTTCGGGTTAGTCTACGACGATTTTCACAAGATCTGTCATGCGGGCGGTTTTATCCTGCATTTCGGCGAGGGTATCGAAACGGAAAAATACAATGCCTGCTTTATAAAGTAATTTATCTGTAATTACGTCGCCGGGTTTGTACCACAGGAATTTTTCGACGATGTTTTCTTGAATTTCTGGTGCGAAAGTAACGTCGCGGACGATTCCAGAACAGCCGTTTTCACCGGCTTCGCGGTCGGCCATGACGCAGTGGCGCAGCCAGTAACCTTGTGTAGGCACATCAGCGATGCCAGAAATGTCTTCGCCTGTTTCGGCCATGATGATGAATTTGGGATAATCAATGCCGGTGGCGTACTGGACGAATTTGATGTATAGGTCTCCTGGGGGGCGACGGCAGATTTCGATGATGACGGGGGTGCCGTCATCTTTTTCGATGTATTGGATGTGAAGAATTCCGTCAACGAGATTGAGCTCGCGTGCGATGCGTTCGCTGTAATCGCGAAGCTTGGCGAGTCCTGTGGCGGGCGTTGTGCTAGGTGAATTTGCTCCGCTGACTAGATATTTGTTGATAAAGTATTGCTCATTGTCGGCGAATGCGAATGCGACTTTCCCTTTTACGAGCATCGCTGAAAAACCGTGATTTGTGCCGGTTACGAATTCTTCGACGACTACGTGGTCTTCGCGGGTGCGGCTTGTGGCTTCTTTGTAGGCGGCGCGGGCCTCTTCGATGTTAGCGGCGCGGTGGATGCCTTTGCCGCCGGTGAGGTCGACCGGTTTTACGATGATCGGGAAGGTGAGGGGGGCTTGTTTCTCCGTAGTGGCGGCTGCAAAAGTTTTGCCATTAATGGCGGCTTCGAAGTCTGCGGAATTTCGGATAACAAGTGCACGCGGCGTCGGGATGCCGAGTCGTGCGGCTAATGCGCGGTACTTGTCCTTGTGATGGATTTCGAGGCTTGTTGCGTAAGAGTCGTGGCCGGGCAAACCGAGCTTTTCGCAAACATAAACGGTCGAAAGCAATGCAAAGTCATTACAGCCGGAGCAAACGGCTTGTACGTTTTCGTTGCGGGCAAGCGCAAGCATCGCGTCTTTATCGCTAAAGTCTGCGAATACGTTCTTGTCGGCGTAGGGGTGGCCGAGCCCTTCGCGTGCGTTTCCTGTAGTGATGACGTACCAGCCGAGTTTTTGCGCGGCTTGAATCAGTGGGATTTCGGCGTGGCTGCCACCGAGGAGGAGAAGTTTTTTGTGAGGATAAAAAAAGAGTTTAAAGTTTTCTGTCTTCTGATTTTCTATGGCGTAAGAACAGTTTTGACAAGGAGGCTTCAAAATAGACATTTCTAATGGGCTGTTGGTGGATTTGTAGTTTGGAATATCAGATTCCAATTGGGCGAAAATTTTTCTTTCACAACAAGAAAATTCTTTTTTTAAAGCGTCCTTTTGCAGAACTGTTTTTGCTGAAGAATGATTTAGTGGTGGTATTCGTTTTTGTGTTGCCTGAGGATTATACCAGCTTTTCATAGAATCTGTGACTATGCATCTTGTGTACTTATGGGCAAAGGACATTAACTTTAGAGCTTCTTCAAGGGTTTTATTGACTTGTTTGGTTTTAGATTTGTATGTTTGTTCGTCAGCGTCGTAGCCACTTAATGCGTAATAAAACTTTTGATGATTTGTTTTTATGCTTGCAATGGCGATGCATTTCCTTTGAATGAAATTTTGAATAAAAGAATTTAAATCATCTATATGCGTTAAATCATCGATAAACTTGTCAAGTCTTTTTTTTAAGGGAATGCTATTGGCAAATAATTTTTCGCTGTCTTGAAAAG
>Ga0310786_10012274_pt1 | contig 10614 bp, 12 predicted proteins | sample AusTroGonzalo_MG_FD_203881 | JGI IMG/M metagenome (GOLD analysis project Ga0310786, IMG submission 203881) | Bovine rumen microbial communities from tropical cattle in Woodstock, Queensland, Australia - Gonzalo_03 (v2) (version 2) | ecosystem: Host-associated > Mammals > Digestive system >...
CCTTTTTGCAGGGCCAAAGGGAAATGGCGTTTCCGCCGCCGGCGCCGGAGCCGCCGCCCTCGGCGGTTCCTTCGGCGGCTTCGCCGGATATGTCGTTTCCGGGGTCGCCCGCGGACGTGCCGCCGTGCTCCTCGGAGATGCTGTTGCAGTACGATTCGGGGTCGGGCTCGTCGTCGTCGTCGGCTTTGAGGGACACGACGATGTCGCTTGAGTCCTCTTCGCGCTCGACCTTGATGCGGTACTCCTTGGTGAGGACTCTCCCATCGCTCCCGCCGTAGGCCAGCGTCACGCCCTCCGGGGCGCCCACGACGTTGAGGTCGCCCATCGCGCCGTTCAGGCTGCGCACGCCGAACTCGTAGACGAGCGGGCCTTTCGTGACCTGGCTGACGGCGACGGAGCCGGCCACGCCCTCGGCGGGCTGCACGACCGTGACGTGGGCGAGGATGACGTCGCGGCTGATCTCGCCAGGCTCGTCATTCCACGTCCCCGCGCCGTTCGGGTCGAGGGAGAACGACAGCGAGAGCGCAGGATCGTCGGCGGGACGGAAGACGAAGGAGAGCACCACGTCGGCGTCCGCCTGCGGGGACTGGAGGCTGTACCAGTCGGGGACGTTCTCGTATTCTCCGGTCGTGTACGGCTCGAGCGGCACGTCTTCCGCCGTGACGACGTTGCCGTTCACGGAGAGGGAGCCTCGCGGGATGTACACGATGAGGTCGCCGTCCGTCGGCTCGGCGTTCTCCTCCTGCGACGGGACCCAGCGCACCTTGAGCGGATAGAGGGATGGCTGCAGCGCGGCTTTGGGCTCGCGCCTGCTGGCGAGCGCGCCGGGGCCGCGCAGCTCGTCGATGGCGTCGGCGCATTCGTTCGCGCGCTCCGCCACCGCCGCGCCCCAGGAGGCGCGCATGGGGTCGCCACGCACGGGCGTCTCTATGGGACTTGACGTCATGTGCCGTCCCCCGCGTCGTGCGGCATCGACCATCTGTCGGTGCCCGTGCCGTACAGGTTCTCGTCCCATGGCTCCGAGTCGGGATTGTCGCTCGTGGCGATGCCTATCCAGCTCTCGGTGCGCATCCACGTGCGGTCCTGCTGCTCGTCGCAGTCGTCCTGAACCTTGAGCCATTGGTGGGAGGAGATGAGCGCCGCGACTCCGGACGGCGCGAACGTCTTTTCGCCGGCCGGCGTCGGCGGCGTGTCTATGCACGCCAGATTCTGGAAGACGGCCGTGGGCGGCGAGTTGTACTGCCTCCTGACGGTGAGCTGCGGGTAGAAGCGGATCACGCGCTCCGCGCCCTTCATTATCTTCTTGATGAGGGGGATCGTGCACTTCAGCAGCATCTCCTCCGCCATGTCCACGACGTTGCCGTTCTCGTCGGTGTACTTGAACTCGGAGGCGAGCTTGGGGTCGGGCTCGCGCATCCAGCGCTCCACGGCTGCCCGGTTCGGCGCGGAGGCGGACTCCCCGCAGTATGCGAGGATGGAGACGTCGTTGCGGACGCTCTTGACGGAGTAGACCGTGCGGAACGGAAGCGTGCCGCCGCCGCCCTGCTGCGAGGTGTCAGTGGCGTCGGCCTTACGGCACTCGACGGCCAGCACGGCGGTGTCTCCGTTGCCGCGCCTCACGGTCCAGGCGCGCACCTTGTAGCCGGCGTAGAGCGCCGAGTCGGGCGTGTATGCGTTGCCGCCCGAGGCGGTGGGGAGGTCGTCGCCGGTCGCGATGGTGTCCGCCGTGGCCCTGCAGTCGGCGTATGACCCTTTCCACTCGATGGTCAGCATCTCCGCGCCCTCGGTGTCGAGCGCGGCCTGGTCTGTCGGCTGCAGGTGCAGATTCGAGTTGATGGTCATTGCCATGTCGCGCCTCCTCCGCCGTCAGTGTTGCGCTCGATCTCCTTCAGGACCTTCACCGTCTCGGCGGTGCTGGCGGCGATGTCGTTGAGGGAGCGCGCGCCCGCGCCGCCGCCCGCGAACATGCCGCCCACCGACGAGAGGGAGTCCACGCCGCTCCAGTCGGCCGCGCCGCCGCCGCCCTTGCGCGTACCCATCTGCTTGAGCGCCGCGCCGAGCGCGTCGAGCTCCGATGCGTTCGCCTGGCGGCGGCGCGTGGCCTCGGCGAGATGCGCGTCCTTTCCGTTCTTGACGGCCCACCGCTGCGTCTCCGCGAGGTTCGCGTCGATCTCCTTGCGCCTCTCGATCTCCGCCGTGACGGCGGCCATGCGGTCGGCGAGGTCTCCCTCTCCCTTCGTGAGGCCTTCGAGCAGCTCCTTGAACGCGAGAGTCTGCTCCCGCGCCCGCTCCCACGTCGCGATCGAGCGGAGCGCCTCCTCCTTGGCCTTCTCGGCCGCCTGGTCCTTCGCGGACTGGTCCATGGCCTCCTTTGCGATGCCAAGCCCCGCGCCCGCCGCCGCGCCCCACGGCCCGGCAACTGAGCCCATGGCCGCTCCGGACGCCGCCGCTCCCAGATAGCCTATCGCCCTCGCGCCCGCGCTTCCCGGCTCCATCTGCGACTGCGCGTAGCTTGCGGCCAGGCCGATCCCCATGCCGGCGAACACCTTCACAGCGCTGCGCATGTTCACGCCGGCGCGCTCGGCCTCGTTGCCGAGGTTCTTCAGGGCCTTGCCCGCGCGCTCCGCGTCGGCGGTGGGGACGCCGCCGGCCGCGCCGCCGCCGGTCTCCGCGATCTCGCGCACCTTCTGGCGCGCCTTGGTGGTGTCCACCTCGAGTTCAGCTGTGAGCTTCTTGGTTGCCATGGTTCATCGAATCGTCTATCTTCTCTATTTCAGAGAGGGGGAAGATTTTGTCCGCCGCGAGTCCTTCCTGTCGGCGGAGGAGCGCGATGGCCGAGCATGGGACGTCCCAGAGGATTTCATTCCAGCTCCATCCGAGCTCGCGCGCCGCCCAGTGCGCGACTGCCGCGATCCATCCGTCGCCGGGCGGTGCTTTTTTTTTACCTCCGGGATGACGTCGAACATCGCGCCCATCTGCCGGTAGCACGCGCGCTGTATCTCCTCGAGCGCGGAGACGGGGAGCGTGTCGGCCCAGGCCACGGCGTCCTCGAAGAACGAGCCGCGCAGCACCTCGCGAGGGTCGTGCGTGAGCAGGTAGAGCGACGGCACGAGCTCGAGCGCGTCCTTCGCCTCCTCGCCCGTGACGAGGGACGAGCCGATACGCTCCAGGGCGGCCCACATGCCGAGCGTCATTGGGCGCACCGTGCAGCCGCACGGGCACTCGATCGCGAGCGGCAGAATCGCCGCCACGGCCTTCCTGGGGTTCGCCTTGCTCATGTCTGCGGCGGCCAGTTCTCGTATTTGTGTGCGTTAATGTTCCAGCGGCGCAGGCCGTTGTAGCTTCCGGCCTCCTCCACGTTGTCAACCTTCCACTTCGATCCCGCGTAGGTGAAGGTCGTCGAACCGGTCGTCGCCGGGGCCGTCGTCCCGGTTGTGGCCGAGCGCACGGTGAGGCGCAGGTCGGTGCGCGTGTCATAGTGGATCTCGTCGGCGATGGCGGCCTTCTGGTCGGGCACCTCCTCGCTGCGGTCGGCGGGCGTGATGGACTCGGTCTCCACCACGTAGCCGGTGAGCGTGTTCGTGATGCCGCGCGGCGTTCCCGCCGCGATGCTTGTTGGTTCTATTGCCATGTCAGTTCCTTTCCGTTGTTGGTTCTGTCAAGATGGGGTTGAATGCGAATGTGGCGGTGGCCGTGACCGTGCGCGTGCGATCGTCGGCCCACTGCTCGATCGACGCAAGCTCGAACGCCTTGCCGTCGAGCGCGTGCGCCACGATCTCCGCCGCATCGAGCGCGGTGAGGTGTCCTTTCGTGGCGCGGTTCAAGTCGGGACGCTCCGAGCACTGCACCGCGATCTGCATCTCCATGGGGATGCCGTCCTTGCAGCCACTCGCCGAGCGCGTGACCTTCGGCGTGACCACCACGATGCACACGTTCCCGGCCTCAAGCACCTGCTTCACCTCGAAGAAGACGCTGTTGGTGTCCTCTGCAAGCGCCTTGCAGCCGCCCTGAACGAGCGCTTCAACGCCGTTCAAGGCACCTGCGATTTTTTGCTGGATTTCGTGTATTGTCATTTTGGGGTTGCCTCCGTCAAGGGGTTGTGGTAAACTTTCACCTGGCTGATAAGTTGTGTTCTAGGCCTTCGCTGAAATGCGATGTTACGCGCGGTTACGCGGCCGGGGAGCCATCCGATGTCAGCCCTTTTCATTTTCTCCCACCTCTCTGCTTGATTCTGCGTGCCTCGCGGTCAGCCCTCCGCCTGTCGCGGTTCTCCTCGATCTCGGAGGTCTGCCTTTTGAAGATCGTCTTCAGCCGAGGATTATGCGACAGTCCGATTCTCGCTTGGATCACGCACCCGTCAAGCGTATCTATTTCCAGGAAGAGCGTGGTGTCTTCCGCTTCGCTCATGTCGGCGCGAGTAGGTGACCGCCATAGCGACGGCAACAGTTCAAGGTCGCTCTTTGTCATGGGGAGATTGCCCGGTTCCGTCTCGCGATCGTAGAAGTGCTTGCGGCCATGGCCTGGTTCGCGCTTGACCTTGTCGTCTTCGTCATTCAGCCACGAGTCATTGCACACGAGCGGACTTCCCTTTATGCGAGAGGCAAGAGATTCCTCGCAGTCGCGACGAACCACATCAAGCAGCTGCTGTGTCGGGAGACCGGCATTGAAGCTGAATCCTTTTTTGTCGGCGTTACGCAGGAAGTCCTCCGTCCAGTCCTCGCGCCACACAATCTCGTCGCCTTCGAACTTCACGAAGTCCCCGAACTTCCCCTTGAGGTCTCTCCACTCCGTCGAGTTTGGCTTGTACGGAATCTGCGCCGCGAGGTGTCCGTTCATGGACGGAAGATTCCCGTCCTTCTGGCGCTCTCTAAGCTTTTCCACATGCTCGTCTATCTGCTCCTTTGAGACGAGTCCCAGTTCGATCGCTTCACGACGGTCCACGTCGACCACGCCCATGCCGCTCCCCCAGTCGAATGGCGGGAAGGGATTGCCGAATGGACCGGCGGCGCCCAGCCGCCCCCAGACGCTATCGTTCTTCAGCGCGATCATCCTGCCGCCGTAGACCTTTCCGCCAGCGGCGGCCCAACGCCTCGGCCAGTCCGCCCGCTTTTGCTTGCGGTAGATGACGCGCGTGAACTCCTGTGCGGGGAACGCCGCGAACGCTCCCGGCGTCATTCCCTCCGCGAACTGCACGAAGCCGCGAGCCTGCGCCACGTTCGTCTTGAGAACTACGTCAATGCGCGACTGGGTGTAGAGGTCCTTGATTGTCCCGGCGACATCCGAAGGGGGCTGGTAGCCGGTATGCTCCAGATAATTGCGCCACTCGATGCGGAGCTTCGAGATGTCCACATGCCCGTCGGCGTATTGTGCGCTCAAACGACGGGCGGCGTCGAGGATATGCGGCTCCGTAACCTGGGACATGAAGAACGCCCGATCACGGAGCCCCGCCTGGATGGAGTTCCATCCTCGGGAGTCGAGGCCTCTGTCGTTTTCGTCCTTCGGAGGCTTGTCGAGTCTCCTCGACGAGACCAGCGCCTTCTGAAGTATCTTCTCGCTCGGCGTCAGCATATCAGGGCCTCCATGGCGATGTTGGCCGCGTCGAGCATGGCGGAGTCTTCTGGAAGGACGCTCGGATCGGCGTGGATGTTCGCCCGCGCCACCAGCAGGTAGTAGACTTCGTCGGTCTCCTTCTCGCGCAGCGTCCCGGCCTTCTCGCCCTTCGGCCAGACGAGGGAGAGCAATGTGCGCGAAGGATCGAACTCCTCCGCTCGCTTCCCTGCGGTGGCCGGATGCTTCGGGATGGCGAGCGCCTTCTTGCCGGCGCCTGGATAGATTACGCCGCCGTAGAAGTGGAGAGCCATGCCCTCCTTCGGGATCGAGACGACGGCGAGCTTCCCGTTGACCTCCGTGGTGACGGAACTCGCGGCCTCGCCGTAGTAGCCCGTCTTCGGCATGTCGCCGGACGGAGGCGAGGACGAGTCCCGCTGCATGAGGTGGCGCTTCACCAGGTTGGAGACGCCGCGCCCCGCCGCCTGGGCGAGCTCGTCGTCCGGCGGAAGTAGCTTTCCGGTGTCTTTTATGGTGAGCGAGAGGTGCATCTTCTAGTCCAGCAGCCTTGGAGGGCACGCCGCGGCCGCGACCGGCGAACCGGCCGGCGCGAGCGCGTCCTCATCTTCTTCGCCGTCGCCCTCCGGCACGAACTCGCCCTTGCGCACCTGCTCGAACAGCTCGCACGCCTTGTTGTACGCAAGCGTCCGCGATTCGTTCACCACGATGTTGCACCGGGTGAGCACGCCGTGCCGGAGGTAGTCCATCGCCGGGACGATGAGCGACTCCGGCAGGGCCAGCGGGTCTGCGGCCATCCTGACACGCGCGGGCGAGGAGCGTATCACTCCGCGCACGTACGCCGCCACGGAGCGCAGCTGCGCCTCCACCGGGTCGCCGAACTGCGCCGACTTGCGGTAGGCGTCGATCTCCGCGGCGGATAGCGCCGCGGTGAGGTCGTCTTCTGTTATCGCGCGCCAGGACATGCCGTCACCTCGTGAGTATCACCTTCAGGCGCCCCTTGGCCGAACCTTCGAAGAAGATAGGGTCGCCGGGCGCGACATACTTGTCGTTCGGCGCGGCGGTGCCTACGCCGGACGAGCACGTGATCTCCGAGGAGAGCGCGTTCGTGACGCAGAGCGTGACGCACGGGAACGTGTTCGTGACCGCGTACGCCCGCACCACCCAGTTCGAGGTGGCGGAGATGAGCGCGCGGGCGGGCGGCAGCGGGTATGGCGCGACCGTGGTCACGTTCGTGACCACGTCCACGCCGTTGGACCACACCACCGTCCAGACGAAGTTGGAGGACGAGAGGTCGGTGATTTCGTCCCTCGTTCCCCACAGCTTCGACTCGCTCTTGAGCGTGGCCTTCCCCGAGGCGACGCTGGAGAGCACGTGGATCTGCGCCACCTTGCCGCCCCGGTGGTTCCAGGCCGCCTCGCCGTCGGCGATCGAGACGATCTCCGTGTCGGCGAGGACGGCGAGCGGAAGCGCCGCGCAGATGAGGATTGCCAGTCGCTTCATGGGCGCTCCTTAGGCGGTCGTGCCGACCTTGATGATGCCCTTGGTGGTGGTGGCGTTCGCGCTGGCCGAGATGGCCGCGCAGCCGAACCACAGGTCGCCGTTGACGACGCGGCGGTTCAGCTTCTGCTCCTCGGCCACGACGATGCCGATGGAGAGGCCGCTGTCGGGATCGGTCTCGATGCCGGACTCCTGGTAGTCGGCCACGAGCTCGGGCACGCGGCCGAGGAAGCCGATCGAGCTGAACGGCACGATGCACGCGCGGGCCGTCATGCCCGGAAGCACGATCACCTTCTTGAAGCCCAGCTCGGCGGCGATGTTCTCCGGCGTGGCGGAGAGGTGCGCGGCGTGCATGAGCTGCTTGATGTTCACGTACTCGGTGCCGTTCACAACGAGGCAGGACGTGGTGGCGTCGAACCAGTCCCTCGCGTTCGCGAGGCCGTCGTAGTCCGCGATATCGGCGCTGCCGACGGCGGGGATGGTGACGCCGGTGGAGAGCGTCGTGCCGTCGAGCGCCGTGCGGATCGCGTTGCGCACGGCAAGCGCGATGCCCGCGCCGCAGCGCTTCGAGAAGAGCTGCCTGATGCGCCCGGCGTTCACGCCCTGGTCGATGTTCGTGCCGCGCAGGTCGAAGCCCTGCAGATAGTGCGCGCACGTGAGGCTCGCCCAGTCGGTGTCGCCGCCGGTGAGGTAGTTGTTCGTGTCGTCGTCGAACGCCAGGGCAGCGCTCACGGTGGAGAGCGGGACCTTGGTGGTGGCGCCGGGCTTGATGTCCAGGCCGGGAGCGTCGGACGAGAAGTCCGTGGGGCCGAGCGCATCGATCAGGTCGAGCGCGGGCTTGATGTGCCCGAAGAGCGTCTCGATGGCGAGCGTGAGGGCGGGGGATGTGAGTGCCATGTTGGTTTTCCTTTCGTTGATTTATTGATGACTTGTTTGCAATCAGCCGTCGATCTCGGCGGCGTGATCCTTGTAGAACTTGGCGCGCTCCGTCGGCGGCAGGGACGCCATCTCCTCGCGGCACGTGGCGAACGCCTTGCCGGTCTTGGGGATCTCGGGCGTCTTCTTAGCGGCGACGAGGACCGTCTGCGGCTTGGCCTCGGGGGCCTTGCACGCGGCGACCAGCTTCTCGGCGGCCTCCGGGTTCGCCATATACACCTCGCGGCACGCCGCGACGTCCGCGATCTTCGCCTTGTTCGCCTCGATGAAGGCGTCGCACTTCATCTTGCGGCACTCGGCGATGGCCGCGTCTTTTGCCTCCGTGGCGGCGGAGGCCTCTTCCCTGAGAGCCTTGCAGGCGGCCACGGCGTCGTCTTCCGACGCGCCTTCGGCGAGCCCGAGCTCTTCCAGTATCTTCTTCATGTGGATTTCTCCTTCGTTGTTGTTGACCTCCGCGGCACGCGCCGCGGCAAGCGTTGAAAGCCCCTTGAAGTGGGGCGCGTTCGTCATGCCTATCGACATGAGCGCGCATGGGCGGTAGTCCTTGCCGTCCCTCGTGCATGCGAACGCGGGCGAGCGGTTCACGAGCGTGCGGCTCTGCCACAGCTCGCGGCCCTTCGGCGTGAAGTCCCAGCGCGTCCAGATGGAGCCGTCCGCCTCCTGGCGGATCTCCTTCGCCCACGCGAGCGCGGCGCTCGACTTCTCGCGGTCGAGCGAGAAGTGCTCCTCGTCCACGAGGATGCCGGGCCATTCGGGATCCTCTGCAGAGGTCCTGAAAGACTCCATGATCGCCTTTGCAGCGGCCTCGTCGAACACGAACTCGGCGTCCTTCGCCGCGCCCTTCACCGTTCCGCCCACGGGATAGCGCCCATACGGCGGGAACGTCTGGAACCACGTCGCGTTGGTCGGCGCGTCGTCCTTCACGCCGCTGCACGCGGCGAACACGTATATCTCATTCAGATTCAACTCGGTTCTCCTTTTCAAGCTCCTCGACCATCGCCTTCGCCATGGCCGACATCATGGCCTCCTCTAAACCCGCCGACAACGCCCCTAGGAGCGCGGGGGCGGTTTTACCCTCTCCTTGCCCGTCCGGTTCGCTGCGGCCCGTTTTAAACGATTCTGGTGCGGTTTGCAATGAAGCTGCGGCCTTCGCCCTCGCGAACGCCTGCGGACCAGGCGCGGATTCCTCCCGCTCAAGGGTGAAACCAACGGCTTTTTCAAGTTCGCCCTGGTCCACGCGCCATCCGGCCTGGTGGAGCGCGGCGGCCACGTTCGCCGCGTCCTGCGCGCTGCGCTCCGCCGGGAAGTCGAGCGTGAAGTCCACCGCGCACGGACGCGCGCCGAACGTGCGCTCCAGATACGGCTTCACGAGCGAGCGCTTCACGGCCTGGGCGAGCACGCCACCGTCGCGGCGGACGATCTCCTGCCACACCTTCATCTGCGCCCCGCCGGCGAGCGAGCCGGTGTCGGCCTGCGCGAGGCTTGTGAGCGTGCCGCCCGTCGCGAGCAGCACGACCAGCTTCTCCTGGTGCTCGATGAAGCTGTTGAACGGGTCGGTGCCGCGCGATCCGCCCGCGAAGTCGGTGATGTTCGTGCCGTTCGGCCACACGCTCACCTGGCCGTTCTCCACGGACTTCGCGGCACGGAGGTAGTCATCGCGCTGCTCGTTCGTGGCGTTCGGCGCCATCGTCACCGCCGGCTTCGGCAGCGCGTAGCGCTCCAGGAACCTTCCCCAGTCGCGCTCAGAGACGGCGTGGCGGATGTGGATGGAGAGCGCGGGATAGTCGATCGCGCGGCGGCGCTGGATGCCGATCAGCCCGGCGTCCGCGCACGGCACGCAATGCTGGGACCAGCCGTCGCACTCCGGGTTGTGGTACGTCTCGCCGTCGCGGACGAGGAACTCCCAGGAGTTGTGGAGCGCGATCTCGTGGACGGTGCCGTCCGCCTCCCATATCGGCTGCGCAAGCGCGAAGCCACGGAAGAACGCCGTCTCGAGGTGCTCCAGCATCTCGGTGAAGTTGTCGATGCCGGCGATGAACGACTCCACGGCGTCCTTCTGCTCGTCGGCGAGCGAGCCGTCCATGGACGGCAGCGCGCTCACCTTCAGCTGGAAGCCCGCCACCGCGCTCTGCCGGCGCTCGATGCACGTGAAGAGGATGGGGTTCGACGACTCGATCTCGTGGAAGAGCCAGTGGAGGCGCTGCGTGTCGCCGCTGCGCGCCGCGTCGAAGATGCTCTGCGCCGTGCGGATGGAAAGCCCCGAGACCGGGTTCGTGCGCTCAAGCCAGCAATGCGCCGCGTCAAGCTCCGCCTTGCGCACCGGCACCCTGGCTTGAGTTGAAAGGTTGAAAGGTTGAGAAGTCGAAAGGTTTCGCTGCTTGGAACTTTTCAACTTTTCAACTTTAGAACTTTTCAACTTTTTTTCAGTAGCCATAAACGCTCCTTGAATCTATGTCGCGGGCGAGCGTGGCCGCGAACGGCGGCACGTAGCCGCCGCCGAAGCTCGCGGCGCGGCGGCAGAGCGCGGCGGCGCACGCGCCGTCGGAGTGGCCGTTCGACATCCTCGGCGCCCAGAACACGTACTCCTTGCCCTTGAGGATCATCTGCACGCCG
>Ga0310786_10012275_pt1 | contig 10614 bp, 15 predicted proteins | sample AusTroGonzalo_MG_FD_203881 | JGI IMG/M metagenome (GOLD analysis project Ga0310786, IMG submission 203881) | Bovine rumen microbial communities from tropical cattle in Woodstock, Queensland, Australia - Gonzalo_03 (v2) (version 2) | ecosystem: Host-associated > Mammals > Digestive system >...
TGGCTGATGACCTGCATAAGGACGGTTGACGACGTGTTCGATGCTTTCAACAAGGATGCGGAATTCGTTCTGTCCCCTTATCACTACATAGAATCCGATGCCGAGCTCAAGGACATATGCGAGGTGTCGGACAAGGTCGTGCCGGTCATCTACGTGAGGGACGGAAAGGCCATCCTCAGGAAAGGAAGGAAGGCGGATGTGCTGGAGGTCCTTGAGAAACTGGTGAGGATAGGGTTCTACCGCAACTGCATACTGGATCCGGACGAATCTTTGGACGGCTATTCCTGGTCGATAGTATCGGCGGATTACCCGTCGACACTGCCATTCATGGATTCACAGGGCCCGGACGGATTCCAGAACATCATCAGACCCTATCTTTTATGATCTCGGCCAGCCTGTCATCCACTATGGCTTTGACATCGGGCATGCCGCTGTCGGTATCCGGGATGCTCACACTTCCCAGATATTCCGTCCCCAGCATTAGGCAGAATGCTCTGACGATCTTCTCGGTGAATTCGAACCTGGGCTCTGGACTGCCTCCGCACATCAGGAGGATACATTCTGACGGCCTGCCGGACTCCTTATCGGACCAATATGGCTGGAAACGGTCCATGACCATCTTCAGAACGGATGAGGGGCCGCTGAAATGTATAGGGGTCGAAAGGACCAGAAGATCGGAAGACGACACTGCATCGATGATGATGTGCATATCATCGTCGATGACGCATCTTCCGTTGTCGCATGCTCCGCAGTCCCTGCAGTGCTCGATGCGAAGATCGCAGGGATAGATGATGGAAGAATCGAAACCGACAGATCTCAGGTATTGAGATGCTGCCGAACACATGGACTGGGTGACCCCGTTCTTATCGGCCGTTCCGCAGATTATGGTCGCCTTGCCCATGAATAAGAAATGGACCTGGCCGTTATATCAATTTCCCAGTGAGGGGCCTGATCCCATACGGATTAAGATAATATGACCCAGCATGGGTGAGTCTTTTAAATGATTCATCCCATCTAGGTTCGAAGAGTGTGCGAAATGGTGAAAGATTTCTTGAAGGCGAAGATGGTCGAATTCCCCAGGAACGTCATAGCGGGACACGACGTGCTGCACGAGGTCAAGGAGGTCTGTGTCAACATCCACTCCGGTAAGGTCGGTACCATAGTCACCGGCGAGAACACCGACCAGGCGGCCGGCAAGGCCGTCAGGGACTATCTGGATGGCTACGACATCGATACATGCATAACCGGCGGGGCCACCATTGAGAACATCGAATACGTTAAGCAGCGCGTTGTCGAGAACAAATCCACCTTCATCCTCGCGGTCGGCGGGGGAAGCAAGATCGACATCGCCAAGATCGTTTCGCTCCAGCTCAACCTGCCTTTCATCAGCATACCCACTTCCGCCGCCCACGACGGTATCGCGTCCAACAGGGCATCGATCAAATCGGAACAGGGTGCCAAATCGATCGAGGGCGCCTCCCCGATGGGAGTTATCGCGGACACCAGCATCATATTCAAGGCACCTTACAGGCTATTGGCCTCCGGATGCGCCGACGTCCTTTCCAATTTCAGTTCGCTCCGCGACTGGAAGCTCGCGTACAACCTGAGGGACGAGGACTTCAGCAGGTCCGCCTATTCGTTCGCTCTGTTCGCGGCAGAATCCATGATGGATGCTGCCGATTACATCAGGCCGAACCTCGAGGAGAGCGTATGGCTCGCCATCAAACCGATCATCATCTCTGGAATCTCCATGAGTATCGCAAGGAGCTCCAGGCCCACCAGCGGTTCCGAGCACATGATTTCCCATACCATCGACATGAAATATCCCGGAAGGGCCATGCACGGGGAACAGTGCGGAGTCGCATCCATCGTCACGTCCTATCTTCAGAAGGGCGACTGGGAGGAGCTCAAGCATGCCCTCGTGAAGATCGGTGCGCCTACAAAGGTCTCCGAACTGAATCTCACGGACGAAGAGTTCATCACGGCCGTCACCGAGGCCCACAAGATCCGCAAGGACAGATACACCATCCTCGGGGACAAGGGAGTCTCCAGGGACGTCGTGGAGGACATCTGCATCAGGACGGGTGTTATCTGATGGCACAGATCACGCTGGTCGGCAAGAACCAGGCCGTAGTCGGGATGGAATTCTATTATCTGGGCCCGATGGAGGAATGCGCCGACTGCAAATTCCAGAAGGTATGCTTCAACCTCGAGGAGGGAGCGAAGTACAGGGTCACGGGCATCAGGCTCCAGGAGCACGAATGCCACGAGTTCGACGGAGATTCCGCTTCCGTCGTGGAAGTAGAGAAGATTGTCACCAAGGCCACTGTGGGCAAGAGGCAGGCCATGGAGGGCAGCAAGATCACCTACAAGGGATCCGAATGCAAGAACATCTCATGCGAGAACTACGACCTATGCCATCCTATTGGGAAGATCCAAGGGGCGAAGTACATCGTCCAGAAGGTGGACGGCGACCTCGATTGCCCCCTGGGTGAGAAATTGGTCCTTGTGGACCTGTTTTGATCAGAACTTCTCTCCGGTTATCCTCTCGTACATATCGACGTAGAGCTTGCTCACGCGGTCGATGATGTCCTGAGGGAGAGCGGGGATATCGGGCTCTGCCTTACCGGCGTCGCGGGCATCGTAGAGCTGCTTGTGGTATCCGATCTCGCGGTAGTACTGGCGGACGAACTCCTTGGAGAGCTGGACGATGTTGCCCTTGGCGAACTCCTCTGCGTCCCACCAACGGTCCTCGTCGAGGGTACCGAAGGTATCGATGACCATGAGCTTCCTGTCCTTGTCGAAGGCGAACTCCTTCTTTCCGTCGCAATGGATGAGTCCCCTCTTGCTGCACTCCCTGTCGATGATGGAATCGATCTTCAGGACGGTGGCCTTGATGTTCTCGAATTCCTCGTCGGAGAGCCCGGCCATCTTCTTGGCCTCCTCATCGGTGAGGTTCTCATCGTGGGCCTCGAGCTTCGTTGTGCACTCTATGAACGGCTTGGGGAGCTTCTCGCCCTCCTTGACGACATGGTCCGGGGAGAATCCGAGGTCCTCGGGCTTCACCTTTCCGGATTTGATCCTGTCCATGAGGGATCCTGCGGCGTAGTACCTGCAAATGACCTCCAGAGGGATCAGGTAGTTCTTGGTGGTACCGTCGATCTTGCTGTAATCCCTGATGATGTCTACCCTCTTCACCCTCATCCTGTCGGCGGAGGGCTCGCTGATGTAGTGGTTGTTGATACCTTCCTTGGAAAGGAGCCCGAACCAGAACTTGGCGGTCCTGCAGAGGGTCTCTCCCTTGTGGGGTATCTGGGAAGGGATGATCTTATCGAACACCGAGATATTATCTGTGTATGCGAACTCGAGAGTGTCCGCATCCACCTCATAGACTTCCTTGACCTTCCCGGTCATGATCTTCTTCATGGAATCGGAGATTCCATAAGGCGTATATCAACGTTTTAACGGCCTGTGGAAAAGAGCCTCAGAACGACTGAGAATCCGTGGTCCAGCCTCTCATATCGACCGTCACGAGCTTGCCCTCGTTCTCAGTTCCGATACCGGAGATGAGCTTCAGGACCTCGACCGCTTCCATAGCCGCTATAACGGATACTCCTGCACCGAAATTCGGCGTAGGGCCCTGCTGGTCCTTCATGGTTGAAAGCATGTCGCGGAGGCTCTTCGTCCTGTTGGTGCAGACGGCTATCTGCCCTTCTAGACCGCTTACCCCTCCGTGCACCAGAGGCACATCCATCCTCTGTGCCAGATCGGATAAAATCATGCGCGATTCGAAATTATCAAGGCAATCGACAAGGATATCGCATCCTCTGAAGAGGTCGCCGTTGCTCTCGGTGAGAGGCTCGGCGTTCGACTGAACATCCGCGCTCGGATTCAGAGCAAGGATCCATTCGGCGGAGATGACGGATTTGGGCCTGTAGTCGCTGCATGAGTAGATGAACTGGCGGTTAAGATTCGTGACCTCCGGGGCCTGATGGTCGCAGAGGATGAAATGTGATACTCCTGCCATGCAGAGCTGCGTTATGACGTTGACTCCGAGTCCTCCGCATCCCACAACCCCTACGACTGCGGACATTATCTTCTGCTGGCCTTCCTCGCCGAATATCGGCAGCTGTCTCTCGAACCTCATAATCTTCCCTCCGCCATATCCTTAAGCAGGCTCATCGCCTCACGGGCGGTCGATTCCCTGACCTGCGCCCTGTCACCTTTGAATATATTCTTCGTTACCACAACACGGGGACCATCCGCTACGGCGATGTAGACCAATCCCACAGGCTTGTCGGGCGTAGCCCCGCCCGGGCCGGCGATTCCGGTCACGGCGACCGCTACGTCGCTGCCGTAAGCATCTATGGACCCGAGGACCATCTCCCTGGCGGTCTCTTCGCTGACGGCCCCGTGATCCAACAGGGTCTGGTGGCTGACACCAAGGATCCTCTCCTTGGATTCGTTTGAATATGTAACTGCGCTTCCGAGGAATACCTCTGATGCGCCTGGCACATCTGTGATGATGGTGCCTATCATCCCGCCTGTGCAGGATTCGGCAGCGGACATCCTGAGCCCTTTTTTCTTCAGAACCGCGATGAGGTCATCAGCCTCGGAGAGGTGCATCTCCACCGCCGCTGCTGATCTGCTTCAGTCTCTGGACACCGTCTATGTCGTCTATTACCTCTGCTACCGGTCCGGGAACGAGGGAACGCCATTCCTCGTCATTGACAATCCTGCGTCTTATCTCGGTTCCCGAGAATATCGATCTGTTGTACAGAGGCGAATCCCTTACCTCGAATCCGCTCTCTTGGAAAAGACGCCTGGTCAGCGGATTATTGCTGTAGACCCTTCTGAAAGGAGGCACCAGCGACACAACGTGAGCGACCCATATCGGGTATCTGTTGAGATCCTCTATGGGTACTATGCTGTAGTTGTCTATGCCCTCGCTCCTGAGGGTCTTGTTGATCATCATGTACCTCTCACCAGCGGTGAAAGGGTTCTCAGGGGTGTGGGAGTACTGGGCGCTTCCTATTCCGACAATAAGGTGATCTGACTCCTCGGCACATTTCTTTATGACGTCCATGTGTCCCTTGTGCAAGGGCTGAAAACGTCCAACGACTAGAGAATTTCCCTCGTACTCCTTCATGCAATCACTCGATCTGTACAGTCCCTCTGGGACATTGGAAGAGATCTGCTTTCTCCGGGGGATATCCCTCGAATACGTACAGGGCCTTGAGCAGACCGCTCTCCCGGACATAATCGCAGATCAGGCACAGGGCCTCGGCCACATCAAGGCCTGCGGCGATGCTGTCCGCCATGTCTACGATCATAGCGTAGAAGTCCTCCTTATATGTACTCTTGTCGATGATGCTGTTGCCCCCTCTCACTCCTTTCATGTATTGAGAGATGGCAGCGCTTGTGACTCCGAAGAGCTTAGCCACCCGCACTTGGGTCATTCCGTGCTTGTTAACAAGCTCCCTGGCGAGGGAACCTTTGGCCGTAGGCAGGATGTATGTGACGATCAGTTCGCATGGGACTTTCACAGGGGGTGTCAACTCCTTGGCCCATTATCATCGGTCTAGTCTTTAATACTTTCAGGCAGACCAAGGGGTTTCCCATTCCCAAGGCCTGATCACATCGGTATACATCGCCAGTCCGACAACTGCTCCCTCGGCTCCCGCCTGGGACAGAATGAGGGCATCCTCGTACGAGGTGACTCCGCCGGAAGCTATGACCTTGCACGGGCATCTGGAGATGAAATCCTCGGCCTGCTTCCTGTCGATCCCTTTCCTTTGGCCCTCCACGTCCACGTTGGTGTTGAGTACTGCTGCCAAAGGCAAGTCCCTGATCCTGTCGAACATCTCCTCGACGGATATCTGGGATGACTCCTGCCATCCTTTGATCGCTATCTTTCCCGCCTTGGTATCCATGGACAGGACGATCTTCCCTGGGTGGCGGTCCGCCATCTCGGCAAGCCAATCCGGTTCCTTCACGGCCTTGGTGCCGACGATGATGCGGTCGACTCCCGCGGAGACGAGATCGTCGATGGTAGCTGCGTCCCTGATGCCGCCTCCGATCTCGGTGGGAACGTCGAACTCCTTCGTTATCTTCTTGAAGACCTCGAGGTTGTTCTCCTTGCCGAAGGCTCCGTCCAGATCCACAAGGTGCAGATAATCCGCGCCCTTGTCCACCCACATCTGGGCGACCTTTACTGGATCGGGCATGGTGATCTGCTGGCTTCCGGGGACTCCTCCGACCAGCTGTACGACCTGGTGGTCCATGACATCCACTGCCGGTATGACCCTCACAGCAATCCCTCCGCGAACTCGATGAAGTTCTCCAGCACCTTCCTTCCGATGGCGCTGCTCTTCTCGGGGTGGAACTGGGTTCCGTACGTGTTGTACTTCCTGAAGAACGACGGGAAGGATATCCCCTCGTACTCGGTGGTCCCCAGCGTGATGTCCTCGTCCGGCTCGCCGTAGTACGAGTGGACGAAGTAGTAATTGTTATCAGATGTGCCGGCGAGCAACGGGTCCTCCGAGACAACCTGGTTCCAGCCCATGTGCGGGATGGTCTTGGCGGAAAGCTTCTTCACCCTGCCCTTGAACAATCCGAGGCCTGGCGAGGATCCTTCGTCGCTTCCTTCGAAGAGGATCTGCATCCCGATGCATATCCCAAGGACCGGCGTGCCGTCGATCATCTTGGCGCGGATCTCGTCCCTGTAGGGGAGCAGCTTCTCCATCGTCTTATCGAAGGCTCCGACTCCGGGGAAAACGATGCATTCGGCATCCTTCAGGTTGGACATGTCCTCCACTATGGTGACATTGGCCCCGCAGTTCTCCAGCGACCTGCGGATCGAATAGAGGTTCCCTACACCGTAATCGGTTATCGAGATGTTCAGCGGCATCCGGAGATCACCTCTTCGGCCTTCTCCAGCAGCAGGGCGTTCTGCTCCGCGGTGCCGACGGTGGTCCTTATGCAGTTCTCCGTCCTGCGCTTGGCCCCGAAGTCCCTGATGAGTATGCCCTTCTCCTTGAGCCCGTCGACCAGGACCTTGTGGTCTATCGGGGAGCGGGCCAGTATGAAGTTGGAATCCGAGGGGAAGGTCTCGAAGCCGAGCTTCCTGAGGCCGGCGTCCAGCTTGGGCCTCTGTTCCTTCACCATATCCACGCTCTTCCTGATGAATTCCTGATCCTTCACGGCGGCGATGGCCGCACCCTCGCTTACCATGTTGAGCGAATAGGGGATCTTGACGCAGATCATCATGTCGGCCAGCTTCTTGTTGGTAACAGCGTATCCTACACGGAGCGCTGCCATGGCATAGGCCTTCGAGAAGGTCCTCATGACCACCAGATTGTCGAATTCCTCCACGCGGTCGACGAAACGCTCGTCGGAATACTCGGTATAGGCCTCGTCGACGATGACTATGCCGTTGAATCTGGACAGGATCTCCTCGACATCCTTCTTGCGGAAGCAGTTCCCGGTAGGGTTGTTGGGCGAGGGCATTATGGCCAGCTTGGCATCCTGCTTCACCATCGCATCGACATCCAACTGGAAATCGTCCGTGAGATCGACCTCGATGGCGTTCCCGCCGTTGAGCTTGACGAAGTAATCGTAGAGGGTGTATGACGGGACCGGGACGACAGCGTTGTCGCCCATGTTGGTGAAGGTCTTGAAGACCACGTCCAGCATCTCGTCCGATCCGTTGCCTGCGATGATGTTGTCTGCATCCAGGCCGTAGAGCTCGGCCAGAGCTGTCCTGAGGCCGTCCGAATACGTATTGGGATATCCGTTGAGGTCCCACCTGTTCTCCGCAAGATACTTCTCCGCAGCAGGGTTCGAACCCAGGACGTTGGTGTTCGTGTCCAGCCTGAGCTCGCCGTTGAGCTTCGGGTTGTAGTACTTGGTGAAATCCCTGGTGGTCTCCCTCATCACGCTTCTGTCCATCAGTTCACCAGCCTCTCGATGGGCGTGGTGAGAGTGCCTTTGGCACCCAGCTTCTTGAGGGCGGCGATCGTCTTGAACACATCTTTGTTGTCTATCACTGCCTGAACGGCGACGTAATCGCTGTTCCCCGCTATGGGCAGCACTGTGGGCCCTCCGATTCCGGGGATGATCTTCTCCACCTCGTCCAGCTTATCCTTGGGGACGTCGGCCATGAGGTACTTCTTGTTCTCGGCCACGATGACGCTCTCAATGGAATCTATCACGTCCTGGATCGCTTCACCGTTCTTGTCCATGGCTGCCTTTGATGATATGACGGCTGCCTGCGACTCGATGATGTTCCCTACCTCTCTGAGCCTGTTGGTCTTCAGGGTGGAACCGGTGGACACCAGGTCCGATATGTAATCTGCAACGCCCATGTAGGGCATGATCTCGCATGCTCCGGTCACGTTGATGATCTCCACCTTCTTCCCGAGCCCATCGAAGTACTTCTTCGTGAGGTTGGGGAAGGACGTTGCTATCCTGCTTCCGTCCTTTATCTGGGAGACGTCCGTTATTCCGGAATCCTCGGGGACTGCTACCGAGAGATGACAGAATCCGAACCTAAGGTCGAGTATCTTGATGAGATCCTTTCCGGATTCGGCGGTCTCATCGATACCTGTTATGCCTACATCCAGCGCACCCTGTGCGATGAACTCGGGTATGTCGCGTGCCCTGACGAAGACGACCTCTATGTCCTGGTTCTTGGCCCTGACGTAGAGCCTCCTGCCGATGTCCTCACCCAGATCGATTCCGGATTTGGACAGGAGCTCGACGGTCCTCTCGTTCAGTCTTCCTTTGTTCGGAACACCTAGTCTGATTGTCATTTACAGTCCTCACGGGTACTATAAAAAAGGGTATTAAAAGATATAGGGCGGGAACGCCTGAGACGCCCCCGCTTGGATAAGTGGTTTACCTGGCTCAGTTGTATGCCGCCTCATCGTGTTCCAAGATATCCTGGTCCTTCTCCTCCTCTTCGGGCGAGATCTTACCGGGGATGATCTTGTTGGCTATGAACATCAGAGCATATGTCACATCAACTGACTTAACAACGAGACGAATACAGTTTTCTCGGTAAAGAATCAGAAGGATGTCATTATTCGGACACCAGATTCAGTCCGATGATCCCTGCGATCAGTATCCCTAGGAACACGAAGCCCATGAGATTGGGGCCCTCTCCCAAGAGTATGCTGACCACCACGGCGCCGATCGCTCCGATCCCTACCCACACGGAATATGACGGGCCTGTCGGCAGACCGCCGTTCAGCGCCTTGTACAGGAAGATGATGCTGATGGGGATGATAGCTATCGTCACGAACGTCCAGAACGGATCTGTGAATGTTTCCGAGAGCCTCATTGTTGTGGCCCAGGCGGTCTCGAAGACGCCTCCGATCAGGATGTATGCCCATAGCTTGTTCACATCATCACCGCCGAGAGTTCGAGTCCTGTGATGCCGATGATGATCACCATCACTAGCAGCACCTTGATGCGTTCCACCTTCTCCTTGAACAGTATCCTTCCGACGATCATAGCGAAGACGGATCCGAGGCCCGTCCATATAGAGTAAGCCACTCCCACAGACATCCCGTCCGCCATGGCGAATCCGATGCACATCGGACTGAGGTAGATGAAGACGATGATGAATATGAGCCAGAACAGGGATTTCTTCTCCCCGTACTTCTTCAGTCCGATGACCCACATCGGTTCGAGGAATCCCCCGAAAATCACCCATGCTAACCCTACCAAGGACATTTCCACCAACCCTTCGATGATTGGAACGTCAGCGCTCCATGGAGTACATGGCGCTGTTCACTGCCATCATGGCGGTACCGATCTCGAGCGGATCGTGTATTATCGCCTTGGCCTTCTTCCTGCTCTCTTCGTCGAAATAATGGGGGACGCCGGGCGTGGAGACCACCGCCCCCTCCATGATCAGCCTTCCGGGGAAGATGGCCGGCGCGGCGTTGAGGATGTACTTGTGGGAAGCCAATGCTACCTCCACATCCTCCAAGGCCTTCACGCCGTACTTCTCCTGAAGTGCCAGAGCCTTCTCCGGCTTGATATCCGTGACGGACACGTTGGCCCCCCAGGACTTGAGGATCTTCACCGCTTCCGTACCGACGAGCCCGGCCCCGATGACAAGGACATCCTTCCCCTCTACGCCTCCTGCGGCGTTCTTCAGGGCTACGGAGTATCCCATCGCCGTACCCCAGGAATTGTTGGTGTATTTCCTGGCGTGGACGTTGTAGGCAACGAACATCGCGTCATCGGCCATCATAATCATGTCGACACCGTCGGATATGGCCTGCGAGAAACCGTTGACATCTGTACCCTTTGTGACATAGCTCTGCATCCCCAGCCTTTTCACGATGGCATCCACCGAACTGGAGAATCCGCTGATAACACCCATTCCGGAGGTTATCGGGACGCATGCTACCTTCATCTTGGAGAAGTCCACGTCGTGATCGACACCGGCCCCCTCCAGCGCCAGCTGCTTCACGGTCTTTCCGCACATACTCATCAGTTTGGAGTCCAGGTCGATGGTGTCTTCCGGTACCCCCTCAATCAGATCGGGTGTCAATCTTGTCATCAAATCATCTCCGGTGTTCCGTCCTGGAACTCCTCTAT
>Ga0310786_10012276_pt1 | contig 10614 bp, 14 predicted proteins | sample AusTroGonzalo_MG_FD_203881 | JGI IMG/M metagenome (GOLD analysis project Ga0310786, IMG submission 203881) | Bovine rumen microbial communities from tropical cattle in Woodstock, Queensland, Australia - Gonzalo_03 (v2) (version 2) | ecosystem: Host-associated > Mammals > Digestive system >...
TTCTTGTTGTTTCAAGACATATCTTGAATCATTGATGAACTCGTCAATGGTCGATATGCAACAGTGTTTATTCACGGCTTTCGTGTGAAATTTGTTGTGATATTTCAAGACTGCACAACAATTATTGTGTCATCTTGTGCAACTGCGAATGCTGTGAAATAGTATGTCGTTGCGTCTGAAAGTCAAGAAACATTGTATCAACTTGATTGATATTGATTCATTGTTGTTTCTTCAACTGCAAGCGTTCAATCTGTGATTGAAGTTGGGTATCATCAAGTCTTGTATCTCACAACAGTCTTTTTTCGATTGCTTCAAAACAAATCAGTTCGTTTCACATTCACAACTTCATTTGTATCATCATTTGTCAAAGTCAGATTTTTGATGACTCATTGTGTTGCATATATCATAATTTCATTTTCTCACGTCAGACAGCACGTGCAACCGCATTTGTCTGTATATTTGATATAGTCAAAACGTTTATCATCAAGTGGGTTCGGTGCGCAGTATTGCACTCAAACTCAAATATTTGATGAATCAAGCTGTTGCAATGTCTGGATCAATGTTCAATCAAATCAGATTGCATTTATACATCAAGCATTCGCCATTTCTCTTTGATTTTATCAATTAAAAAGGTTTGCATATTTTACATCGTCAAGCTGTTCAATCACATCAATCTGGCTGGTATGAACAACAACAGCCACTCGTGAAATTGAATCATCACTTTCATCAACATCATTTTTCAACATTCACACATCAAGTCTGCAATAATTTCACATAAGCAATTGAAACATTTCATCAATCAGCAGCATTTCATCACTTTCATCATATTCATCATCGTGGTGTTCAAGAAGCTGTGGCGTGTGGTGCATTTCATCAGTTTCATCAATTTCATCATTTTGCTTGAATACAAGTGTTGTAAAATTCACAAGCGTGAAGAATAAGTCAATACATATTATTGATTGCTTCTCATCACTTTCATCAATTTTTTGTTCAACTTCAAGCGTCTGGATCGGCTCAATTTCATCAACATACAATTCATTTTCATCAATCTCATCAGCTTCATCATTTGTTTCAATCAAGTCAACTTCATCATCATCAAGCAAGTCAACCATTTCAACCGATTCGTCAGTTTCAACCGTTTCATCATCTTGCTGAACAACTGAATACACTACAACCATTATTTGTCGTGCTTCATTGTCATCAATCTCATCATCTTCCGAAGATTCACGCATTTCATCAAGCTCATCAATCTCACGACAGAAGTCATTTGTATGTTCATCAAGCATTTCATCATTTTCATCAGTTTCAAGTGAAATATCATCATCATCAACCTCATCATCATCAAGGCTTTGCACAGTGTTCTGTGTCTCAATAATCACTTCATCAAGAATATCATCATCATCATCAAGCTCATCAGTTCAATCAATCTGCTTGTGCTCAATCTCATCACGGAACGACACATCAATATGAAGAATGTTCTGATTCATAACAACAATAAGCGTTTCATCATTTTCATCAATCTCATCAGCAATTTGCTGTTGCATTACATCAAGCACATCAATATTGATAAGCTCAATATCATCAACATCATCAACATCAAAAGCACATTGTATTATAACAAGCTTGACAATATTTATTTGCAACTGTGCAACCTGTCAAGCAATCTGTCTTTGAACAAGCTCAAACATAATCTCATCATCTCAAATCAATACATCACATATTGCAGAATTTTCTTTGAACGTTGATTCTCGGTGTTCAAGCTCACACAAATCTCAACATCACTCATTCACATATAGTCAGATTTTTGAAATTATAATTACAATTTGCACAAAGGAATGTGTCTTCTGACATCACACAATCTCAATCACTTCAATCACCGAATCAGCAATCATTGAAACATCTGCTTGCTTTTGCTTGATAAAGTTTATCTCGCCGGTCATCACAATTATTCAATACGCAAGCACTCAATTCAAGCGATTCATTATACACACAAGTGTTGCAAGGTTTGTTTATTTGTTCAAGTCTTGTTTGAACTCAATTCAACAATGCTTTTGAAACATATACTGAAATTTTTGCTCACGTTGTGAATGATTGTGGTGTATTTCAAAGAACTTTTGGCGAAGCTGTATCATCAATCACACATTTTTCATATCATCTCGTCAAAGTCAGTGTGTCTGTGCTGATTCACGAAATCAAAACAACTTCTCTTGCAGTTGCTTTTCATTCATCATTCAATTGTTCAATTGTTGCGACCATTCATTGTGTGAAAAGACTTCATTCTCAACTTGTGATTGCAATACTTGTTGCACTTGATGACAAATTTGCAGTGATATGTGAAAATATCACATTGTTTGTCGGCATTGTTCAAGTGTTCAAATTATACACTGCAAGCCATATCGAATTTGGGTTCAAACAATATGTCGTCATTATGATGTTCTACAAGTAAGTAAAGAAATTGGGTTGTCAGAAATACATTGAACACATCAGTTGCTGTCTGTGAATTGTCGGTGTGAAAACTCATATCATCAAATTGTTGGGGCACAAACATCTGTTGGATCGTCATTATAAAGTCTCACACTTCATCATTGCAATGAATTTCAAAGATTATCAACTCACTGTCGGCAAGTGATAAATCATCATCATTTGCAATAGTGAACTTCAATGTTCGTATATGCTAACGGGCAAATCGTTGTATAGTTTCAATCATTCACGGCCATTGATTTTATAAGTTATTGATAAAATCTTCAATGTCTGAAACTCTGCATTCTGTTGCGTCAATACAACATTGTGCGGTGTTCAAATTGTTCAATTGTCTTGTGATCTCATTCTGAATATCACTCACTAATTCACTCGTCAATGTCAATGAAACAGAATCTCACGCAACAAAATTGAAAGGGCTTTGTTGCAATGTTTTTGGGTTTGCTGTATCATCTGCGACACATTGTTCAAATGATCTCACAACAGTCAAAACATTGTCATCTCTTTCTGTGCATTTCACGATTTCTCTTTTCACACAGTTTCAATCATCATCATAGTGTTCAAGTGTCAGAATGAACGGTCAATTCACTGGAAATATATCTCAATCATTCACTTGCAATGTCGTTGCGTCAGAACTCAATGCAATCGAAAGATAGGAATAAACATTGTTTTCTGTTTTGTAGTTCACGAATACCATTTTTTGAATTGATTATGATGTAAAGTTATTTGATGACTTTTCGCAATGTGTCTTCATAATTGATTGTGATTGTTGCTTCATCTGTTTTGTATTGAATTTTGCTGATTGTCAAATCAGTCAGTGTCGTCAAGTCAGTGTTCAAAATTGAAATCATATCTCACGGTTTGATGTCTTCATATGCGTATTCACTATTCAAAACAATTTCGATTGTTTGAAGTGGGTTTTTGTATTTTGCGATGTATGAATTTCAATATTGATTTTGTGTTGTTGCACTATTCAAACTTGTATTGCTTTCATATTTCATCTTTGTTCAATAAGTTGAAACAGAAGTTGCGTCAGTATAAGTTTGAACAGTTCATCAGTTTCTTGCAAGACGATATTCATTCACAAGTTCTTCAATGCTGTTTTGAACTGAAATTTTTGTGATTTCTTCTCACATATGAACAATGTGCTTTGTTCTTGTGCTTGGATCAAACAAATCAAGATGTCATAGTCAATCAACGATCCACTTGTATCAAATTGCGTCGGCGATTGTATCGAAACAATCAAAACAATTTTTGTATGTTCGCGTTCGATTCTGTGTTGTTGAATCTGTTGCAATATCTCATTCTGTAATCACATCAGCATAATATCAATTGAAGAATGTTCTGATGTTTTTCATCATTGTTGAACAAGTTTGTGAATAACTTCAATTTGTATATAAGATTGATTTCAAAAGACTTCATACTCACAAACAAGTGAATGTTGTGTATTCTCTTGATTGTTCTGCTTTTCTTTCGATTCTTGAAACGAATCAGAAATATATTTGTTTTCAATTGACGTGGTTTTCATCATACAACCGAACTTTCACATATTCTCATCATTTGTATGATGTATCAGCGAAAGCATAATCTGTTTGAATATTCAATTGTCATTGTCATCAATTCAATGAAGCAGAAAATGAAACTTCATTCAATATGCTGTCAGGGTTGATTGTTTCTTTGTATGTTCAATCGACATTGTATGTCTTCACAACATATGTTTTCATTACAAATAATTTTCATAATAAGATAAAGTTGCAGTGTATGTTCATCAATAATATATTTCAATTGGGTTGTCTCAATAATTCAACGGTCTGAAACTTCAAATATATTCAACTTCGGTTCAATTGACTGTTGCTTTCTTTGTGATTCAATCAAGTTTCACGATGTCGCCGGCTGTATATGTTGCGCTCGGAATAGTCAATGTGAATCAATTTATTTTATAGTATATTGCATATGTTCAACTTGATTCAATCGCCATATTCAAAGTGAAATATGATGTTGCACGTCATAAATATCAAATTGAATATTTGTATAATCAAGTTTGACTTGTGATATTCAAAGACAAAGGTTTCAAGCTGTGTGAATGTGGGTTCTGTGCTTGAAATGTCAATTGAACTCATCACAACCGATTCACATTATATGCAGCACGATTGAATTTGATTGCTGTGCAAGTTGCGATCCACTCACGCACAACATCTCAACTTTTTATTCTCAAAGGTGCTTGAACAGCAGAACACTGATATTTTATCTCGTCCATAAGGGCAAGCAATTTTTCGTGTGTTTCTTCTGAAATACTGATTCAAATATTGATTGTGTGTGTTCTGAAATATCTTCACAACACTCATCATCAATCTTGCATTGCATAATTGAATGTTTCAAAATCAACTTTTCATAAATCATCAGAATTGCAAGACACAACTCTTGTTGTGATTCAGTTTGCAAGATTATATCAGTTGAATGAAAACGTTGCATTTCACGCCATTATCTGTGCATTGTTTCATTGTCATAGTAATCTTCAATTGATGATTGTTGTCATTGTTTTTTATTGATTAAGCAATTCAAAAGTTTTTTTCAAGCTTGATTCTTCTCGTGATTTCATCTGCTATCATTTGAATATCATTGTCATTTCTCACACTGATTCACGAAATATTGATTTCAATTCAATTGTTGTTTGTGATTTGATTTGTCGGCACAATGGATCATTTCTGATTTGGCACAAACAATTCAGGTCATTTTTCTCATACAATATATGATTGTCAAGAATACACATCTCATCATCAAGCTTTGAAAGGCGATGAAACAGCATTTCGTGCTGATTTTGCAGCATTTCATACTGCATTCTTTGTTGAATTCCACGCGTCTTTGATTGATTGAACAATTGACATCACTTTGTCTTTCAATGCTGTGAATTTTGAAATCACATCATCAATGAACTGTTGCAATCAAGCTTTGATGTTTGTTCGTGTTTCTCAAAATGATTCTGTAAGAATCTGATCTATATTATTGACTCGATTCATACAAATATCTCAAATTGATTCTCGGTCTCAATTCCATATTGCAATGAACAAATCAATTGCTGTTTCTATATTTTGAAAAGCAACTGAAAATCACGTTGCAATCATTCACAACACTGTTCAAATTGTATCTGCAACTGCTCACATAAACGCTTCAACATATATCATCACAGTTTCACCGTGTTTTTCTCGCCGTGCTTTGATTTTATCAAGTCGCGGTCAGATTATTCTTTCAATATGTTCAACGGCTGCTTGTGTTTTTTCTCTTATTCATCACCAATCTTTCGCCCGTGCTGTTGCAAGCAATCAAATTGCTGCAATCACTCGTCAAATCGGTCAAGTCAAAACTCAAATTGCTGTTGTAATTGTTGGCAGAATAAGTGCAAGTCAACTCAATGCTGCAACTAATCACGCAACAGCTGTGATTGCAAGTCAAATCTTGACTGCAAGTTCTGGGTTTTTACTGATCCAATCAGAAACTTTTTCAATAATAGGTGTGATTTTTTCAAGAACTTTTTGAAGAATTGGCAACAATGCGTCTCAAAGCGTATTTTTCATATTTTCTCGTTGTGCATTCACAATCTGCAATCTTTCAGCCATTGTCAATTGCAATTCTCACGTTGCAAGTAATTCTTCTTTTCATTGCTTCACAACTGCATTCACAAGTGCTTGTTTCTTTTCTTCTTCTGTAAGTTCATTCACAGTTTTTCACAACTGTTTTGCATATTCTTCTTGTGCTTCTGATTGTTTGATAACGATTCACAAATTGTCGAGAATCATTGGTGAACTTCTTCACAATCATCTCACGATGTCATCAAGTGCTTCTTCCATTGATCTTCACATTGCTTGTCATTTCACACGTGCAATCTCCATTAAGGTCGCCATATCATCAGCTGATTTCACAACATTCAATGAAAGGGCAGTGTTCGCAGCTGACATCAATTTTGTATCTGCAACTGTTCATTTTGAAGCTTTTCTCATTGCTTGAAGCATTTCATCACTTGCAATTCAAGCTGATTCTGACAAACGTTCAAATGATCTTTGCAATGGTTCATTTTCAAGTGCTGCGTCAACGAATGATTTTCACAATGCGACCATACTTCAAGCAACTGCTGTTGCAGCAATTCACACTCATTTCAAAACTTTTTTTGTTGATTCAGAAAACTGATGAACATTCTCTTTCACGGAATCAACAGACTTTCATAATTTGTTGATCTCATCAATCGCTTTGTTGTTCGCTGTAATCACAAGTGAAAGATTGTATTGTGCTGAATCAGCCATTGATTATTTCTTATTTGATAAAGCTTGCATTTTTGCTTTCTGTTCTGCTCTTTTTTGTTCAATGTATTCGTTCTTTCTTTCTTCTTGCAGCATATTGAAATGCAATTGCAACATTCGTTCTTCTTCATTTTCAAGATCAGACGGCTTGCAATGATATAATTCTTTTATCAATACATAGTCGCGATGTTCTTTTGTCATTCATTTTCAACTCTTCAATGTTCTGATGAATTGATTGATGATGACATCATTATTTGCTGGGTATTTTTATTTTCTCTATTTCTGCAAGAATCTTGTTGTAATCATCAAGTGAAAGTTGTGCAATTTGTTCTTCATTCAGATTTGTCATTGCTTTCACAAGATAATCATTTGCGTCTTGAATGTTTTCAAGATTAAGATCAAGTCATTGTGAAGCTGTGCTTGTATTTGCTTTCACATCTTTGAAAAGAATTTTTTGAAATTCTTTGTCAATTCATCTTGTGTATGTTGATGTGAATGTAATTTCAACATCAGCTCAATTGATTTTCACTTTCATCTCTTGTTTGATTAAATAATAAAGAATCTCTTGTTTATATTAGGCGACCACACGGCACAAGAGAAAGAAAGCCAGTGGTCGCCGTTCATATTAAGAATCAGCTTGTTCATCTGAATCTTCTGTATATTCTGCAACATATGTTGCATTTGCATATACTTTTGCAGAATCACTGAATTCTGGGCTTCGTCAAGTGAATGTGTATCATTCACGAGTTGGATCAGTTGGTGCTGTTGCACATTCTCAATCATAAACAGAAACACTTGCAAGAACTGTTTCTTCATCATAATCAAGGAATGTGATTGTGTGAACTGGCACATTCACCATATTTTCAACTCTTATGATTTTTGCTTCCATTGTTGTGAAAGTTTATTGATATAAATTAGTATCAATCACCGTTTCAGTTTATCAATACGATTTCAATTGTTGCACCGTCATCATTGCTGTATTGTCCACTGAATCACATTGTTTGTTTCACAATGTCATTATTTGCGTCTGATTTTGTCCAATCATTCAATCATACTTTGAACAAATCAACATATATTGCAGAAAAGTCTCAATCTGCATTATTTTCTGCATAGAAACGAACTGCTTTTTTGTTGCTGTTCAATGCGTAATCACGAAGTGTCGTATCATCAAACAATGCTTCACAATCTCATTCAACAGTGAATTGTTGATTGTATAGTGAATCAACATCTGTTGAACCGAAACATTGAACATCTGCAAGATTTTTATTGATTGCAACACGGAATGATTGCATACATATTTCATCAGCTTCATTCAATTCTGCTTCTGTATCTGCGAATCTCACTCACGCCATTGAAGCAGTGAATGCAGGTTCATCAGAATATGCAGGTGTTGGTTCTGTTCAACTTGCATATGCTTTCATCTGTTTTCATTGGAATTCAGCAGAATATTTCACATAATCTGCAACATCACAAGATAATTCAAATGAATTTATCATACAGAATGGTGCATATGAAGCAGCAACTGGATCAATATCGCATATTGTTGCGCTTGGGTGTGTGTTGCTGTTCAATCTACTGAACAAATGCACGTTGAATGTATTCACAAGTGTTCAAGTCATTGTCCAGGTTCAGTTTGTAATTGTTCAAGCTGAAACTGTTCAATCGAAACAATAATATGTTGTGGATCAGATTTTCAAAATTTTTCTCAATGTTCATCAAGAAACACTGTCTCATCTTTTTGGTGTTCATCAGGTTGGTGTTCAAGTGAAAACTTTCAATTTTGTATAAGATCAAAGTGCAAGTTCGAATAAATATCAAATTGAATCGTTTTTCACCATTCCTTGCAAACTGATTCAAGATTTGTTTTTTGTTGTGTATGAATCATATACTTCATCAATCACACCATATCAAGAATCATCAGTTGCTGATTCTGTTGTTGGGTTCAAAACTCACGCTGTTTTTGGAAGCCATACAACAGGGGCAACAGCTGTTCATCTTGTTGTTTCGATTCAAAGTCATATTGCTGACTTTCTTCAAATGAATGCGTCTGTCATTTTGATTGTTTTTTATAGAAATAAATTATTCAACCGATTTGTTTTTATATTCAGTCATTGCTTTGACTTTCTTGTAAGCTTCATCAAGATTCTTTGCTTCAACAGTTATTCACAAAGTTGGGAAGCTGAATTTTCTTTCTTCTTTTGTTTCAATGTCTTTGATTTCTTCTTTCTCTGGGCAGTTTTTACATTTCTTCGCCATTTTGATGAAATTAAGATATAAATTTATTCTTCAATTGATGTGAATCTGCAAGTGATCTCAAACACACGCAATGGTTCTTGTGTGTCAGTGAATCATCGTTCGTAATCAAATTCACATTTCACAGTTTTTCAATTGCTATTATTCCAGGTAATTGTTCAAACTTTCTTCAATTTTTGCAACACCATATCAGCAACTATTCTCATATTGTTTTCAATATCTCAATAATTGCTTTGTGTTCTGTCGAAAAGTCTGACAGTATAGTTGATTTGATTTTCAAATGAACAACTGTCAAGAAGACTGACTGCTCAATTGCTTGGTGTAATAACTATCGCCGGCAGACTGATTCATCACTCAATTTTGACATCGTGATTATATACGGCTCAAACTCTTGCATTGTTTCACGTTGCAAGTTCTGACAAACTGCTGTATATTGTGTCTCATATTGATTTGAAGCTGTATGTAATCGTTTCTGTCATTATTTTTTCAATTCTTTTGATAAATCATTGAATATGATGTCTTTGATTTCAGTTTTGTTTTCAGAATATCATCTTCGCAAATATTTTGTTGTGTGTGGGTTCAAATTATTCACATATTCACGAACTTTTGCATATTTGACATCACTTCAAACAATAACTGTTCACTTCTGCAAGAAATCGAAATTTGTTCAAATGCTTTTTCTCAATGTTCATCATCTTCTTTTCTGATTGCTTGGTATGTTTGGGTATTGATCTCTTCTTCGAACCGGTGCATTCACTTTTGCAGAATTTTGAATCAGCAATGCAACGTGCTGCAAGATCAATTGAACACCTGATGAAACACTGTCTCATAATTTGAATAATTTGTCTCGATCTCATTCAAGTTTGACGTCCATTAGTTTCAATTGCTTTCAATTATAAATGATTTGAAGAACTTTCTCATTGTTCAATCTCGTTTTTCATTTCTATCAACAATATATGTGATTCAATCACAAACAAGTTTGTCTCAAACATTCAACTGAATCTTTGAATATATTTTTCTTGTTTTCAAGAAATCAGTTCATTCAAGTCAGTCTTTTGTTGAAACTGGTTGAATATTGCAAGCAATCAATGTTCAATTTTGTGAATAACTTGCAATTTTTGTTGTTTCGTTTCTTGAATATGTGTAAAGTGTTGCTTTTTTGTTGAATAGAATTGACATCGTGATTTTTACAATGGCAAATTAAAGTTCTTGTATTTGTCAAGAAGTGTTGTGAAACTGAAATATATGTCATCAGAATTCATTGATGATGATGTTCAACTTCACGACTTGCTTCAAAATGTGATTTGTTCATCTCAAAGTTTATATGATGATATTCAAATTCCGAAATCAGATTTCAATCTGTCTGGTAATTCTGCACAAGCAATCATCATTTCAAGAAGTTTCAAATCATCTGGGATCGTTTGAAATCAAGCTGTGTATTCGATTTCAAGCATTCATCGGTCATTCAATGAAAGCGTTTTGAAAATTGCACGTCTGTCATAAATAATCAAATAATCAGTTCACTTTGTTCAACTGTATGTTTCTCAATTCATTTTTGTGATTGCAGAAACTGGCTTGTTTTTCAAATAAA
>Ga0310786_10012277_pt1 | contig 10613 bp, 9 predicted proteins | sample AusTroGonzalo_MG_FD_203881 | JGI IMG/M metagenome (GOLD analysis project Ga0310786, IMG submission 203881) | Bovine rumen microbial communities from tropical cattle in Woodstock, Queensland, Australia - Gonzalo_03 (v2) (version 2) | ecosystem: Host-associated > Mammals > Digestive system >...
TCAAAAACAATAAATTTGCGAAAAAATGACGTGCGCGCTTGCGTATGTCATTTTTTTTTAGTAATTTTGCAGCGAATTTTTGAAATATAATCTTTAATTACTATAAAAGCCATGTTACACGTATTATGTTCAGAACTCCACACGGAGGTGTCCGATATGCCGTTTAAGGTGTCGGATGAGTTTATTGATGAAAATCAAGTTGTAGCAGTTCTATCGGGTGGTACGGAAGCACAATTTGTTGATCTTGTTCGCTCGAAGAAGATCGATCTGCGCCGTCCTATCTACCTCATGGTCAGCGCATACAGCAACTCCTTGCCTGCGGCATTAGAGATACTGAGTTTCATTCGCCAGCGTAACGGTATTACCAAGATCATGCAGCATCCGAAGGATATAGTCTTCCCGGATATGAATGAAACGGAATCCCTTACCCGCCAGCCTCTGGCAAAAGTGCTGAAGAATGACAAAAAGCTCCGCTTGGGTGTTTTGGGCAAGTCTTCGGATTGGCTGATTGCTTCGCAAGTGGACTATAAGGCTGTGCTGAGCACGATGAACTGCGAGCTGATCGATATCCCGTTCGAGGAACTGAGCAGTCTGGGCGAAGTGGATCCGGGTATGCCGGGCGCAGAGGCTATCTACGAGCGCATCAAAGAGATCATCGCAAAGCATAAACTGGATGGTATCACGATCCGCTGCTTCGATCTGTTCACCTCCTGCAAAAACACGGCTTGTGTGGCAGTAAGTAAATTGAACGACGAAGGTATTCCGGCGGGATGCGAAGGCGATATCCCTGTTTTGCTCACGATGATGGCTTGCAAGAAACTGACGGGCGAACCGGCCTTCATGGGTAACCCTGCACGTATTCAATCGGACGGCCAGATCCTGTTGGCAAAATGTACGATCGCATTGAAGATGACGGAGAGCCACGAGCTGACCACTCATTTCGAATCGGGCATCGGTGTTGCCATCCACGGTGAGGTTGCTCCTGGCGACTACACGCTCGTCAAACTGAGCCCGGATATGAAGCGTCTGTTGGCTGTTAACGTAACGGTTACTCGCTGCCAGTATGAGCAGAACCTCTGCCGTACACAGATCTGGATCCAATCCACGCCGATCGTCAGCCAGTATCTGCTCACAGCGCCGCTGGCGAACCACCATGTGCTCATCAAGGGTCACCACGCCGCTAAGTTCTGGAGAGACTAAATCATTACAACAATAAAACAATAAATCATTAAATCATTATACAACTATGGTAAGTTATAAAGAATTAGGTTTGGTGAACACCCGTGAGATGTTTGCTAAAGCCATCAAGGGAGGCTATGCAATCCCGGCATTCAACTTCAACAACATGGAGCAGCTCCAGGCTATCATCAAAGCAGCTGCTGAGACCAAATCGCCGGTCATCCTTCAGGTATCCAAAGGTGCGCGTAACTATGCAAACCAGACCCTGCTTCGTTACATGGCACAGGGCGCTGTTGAGTACGCCAAAGAACTCGGTTGGGAGCACCCGCAGATCTGCTTGCACCTCGACCACGGTGACAGCTTCGAACTCTGCAAATCCTGCGTGGACTTCGGTTTCTCTAGCGTCATGATCGATGCTTCGCATCTGCCCTATGAGGAGAACATCGCCCTCACCAAGAAGGTCGTTGACTACGCACATCAGTATGATGTAACAGTAGAGGCTGAGCTCGGTGTATTGGCAGGTGTTGAGGACGAGGTTTCGTCTGCTGTTAGCCACTATACCAAGCCGGAAGAGGTAGTTGACTTCGCTACTCGTTCGGGCTGCGACAGCCTCGCTATCTCCATCGGTACCAGCCACGGTGCATACAAGTTCACTCCGGAGCAGTGTACCCGTGACCCGAAGACCGGCAAACTCGTTCCGCCTCCTTTGGCATTCGATGTACTCGACGCTGTCATGGAGCAACTCCCCGGCTTCCCCATCGTTCTTCACGGCTCGTCTTCCGTTCCGCAAGAGTATGTAGATATGATCAACTCGCTCGGCGGCAAGCTGCCCGATGCTATCGGTATCCCCGAAGAGCAACTCCGCAAAGCTGCCAAGAGCGCTGTCTGCAAGATCAATATCGACTCTGACAGCCGTCTTGCCTTCACCGCTGCTGTACGCAAAGTGCTCACCGAGAAACCCGGCGAGTTCGACCCGCGTAAATACTGCGGCGTAGCACGTGACTTCATGGAGGAACTCTACAAGCATAAGATCATCGACGTTCTCGGCTCCAACGGACACGCAGAATAATGCTTCCTTTCATGACTGCTGACGAGGCTGCGGCTCTCGTTTGGAATAATGCTATTTGTGGAATCGGCGGGTTTACTCCCGCCGGTTCTCCTAAAGATGTACCTACGGCACTCGCGCGGAAGGCGGAACAACTGCATGCGCAGGGACAGCCTTTCAAGATCAACATGTACACAGGCGCTTCTACCGGTGAGAGTTGTGATAGCGAGTTAGCCAAGGCACATGCCATCGGTTTCCGTACCCCCTACCAGAACAAAAAAGACCTCCGTACGGAGATCAACTCCCATGGGTGCGATTATTTTGATATGCACCTCTCGGAGCCGGCTCAGGATATCCGGTATGGTTTCATGCCCAAACCCGACTTCGCCATCCTCGAAGCAGCCGATATCAACGACAACGGCGAGATCATCCTCACTTCGGCGGTAGGCAACGTGCCTACGTTCTGCCAATTGGCGGATAAGATCATCGTCGAACTCAATGCAGCCTTCCCGCCGTCTATGCGCGGAATGCATGATATCTATATTCCGCTCGACCCGCCTGAACGGCGCGAGATACCGATCTATCATCCTTCCGACCGTATAGGAGATCCCGTTCTGCGTGTGGACCCGAAAAAGATCGTTGCGGTCGTCCGCACCAATCATCCCAACGAGGTGGGTAAGTTCACGCCGCTGGATGAGGTGACAGAGAAAATCGGAGCCAACGTAGCGGATTTTCTCTATGCAGAGATGCAGGCAGGGCGTATCCCTGCATCGTTCCTTCCGCTCCAGAGTGGAGTGGGGAATGTAGCCAATGCCGTGATCCGTTCGCTCGCCAATAATCATCTTATCCCGCCGTTTGAGGTGTTCACCGAGGTCATCCAGGATTCCGTCATTGACCTTATTCGCGAAGGGCGCGTACGTTTCGCTTCGGGCTGTTCCCTTACTCTCAGTGCCGCCAAGATGCAGGAGGTGATAGACCATATGGATTTCTTCCATGATAAACTCATCCTCCGCCCTGCTGAGATCAGCAACAACCCCGGGTTGGTGCGCCGCATGGGAGTCATCGCCATCAACACCGCCCTCGAAGCGGACATATACGGCAATGTGAACTCTACCCATGTATGCGGTACCCGCATGATGAATGGTATAGGCGGTTCGGGCGATTTCACGCGTAACGGCTATCTCTCTATCTTCACTACGCAATCGACCGCCAAAGACGGCGCTATCTCCGCGTTCGTGCCGATGGTGAGTCATGTGGACCATTCCGAGCATTCGGTCAAGATCATCGTTACTGAACATGGGGTAGCAGACTTACGTTGCAAGAGCCCCATCCAGCGTGCACAGGAGATCATCGAGCACTGCGTCGATCCGCAGTATCGGCCTCTCTTACGCGAGTACGTAGCGATGAGTGCGGTCGCCCAAACCCCGCATACCCTCTCTTGTGCACTCGCCATGCACGAGCAGTTCCTCAAAACCGGAGATATGCGCGACACCAAGTGGGAGAACTATAAACGTTAATCAGCTATGTATCCGCAACAAATAATCGACGCACTTCGTCATGTGCGCTATCCCGGCACGGGCAAGGACCTGATCGAGAGCGGCATGCTCGAAGATGATATACGTATATCCGGATTCGAGGTATCGTTCTCGCTGATCTTCCCCAAAGACAACGACCCGTTCATGAAGTCTGTTGTGCGTGCCTCGGAAGTCGCATTACAGACCTACGTGGACCCGAATATCTCGGCAAACATTCACCCTAAATTTATTAAATCGTCAATCAATCGTCAATCGTCAATCGTCCAATCGTCAATCAAAGCGAAGCACATCATCGCTATTCATAGCGGTAAGGGCGGAGTAGGCAAATCGACGGTTGCAGCGAACCTCGCTATCTCGCTGGCGAATAAAGGCTTCAAGGTAGGACTGTTGGACGCCGACATACACGGACCTTCCATGCCGAAGATGTTCCATACCGAGGACTGCCGACCTTATTCCGTGGAAGTGAACGGACGTACCCTCATTGAACCCATCGAGCAGTACGGCGTCAAGATGCTGTCTATCGGATTCTTCGTGGATCCCGAGCAGGCTGTCATATGGCGCGGAGGAATGGCTTCCAATGCCATCAAACAACTCATCGAAGATGCCAACTGGGGTGAACTCGATTATTTCCTGATAGACCTTCCTCCCGGAACGAGCGATATTCATCTTACACTCATCTCGGCGCTCCAACTGACTGGCGTAGTTGTCGTCACCACGCCCCAACCGGTCGCACTCGTGGACGCACGCAAAGGAGTGGAGATGTTCCGCAACGAGAAAGTGAATGTGCCTATCCTCGGTCTCATCGAGAATATGTCGTGGTTCACACCTGCCGAACTGCCAGAAAACAAATACTATATCTTTGGCAAAGATGGCGGCAAAGACCTGGCGGCCGAACTGCAAATCCCGCTGTTAGGCCAGATACCTCTCGTGCAGTCTATCCGCGAAGGAGGAGACGAAGGAACACCGATCGCCCTCCAATCCGGCCATCCCGCCGCAGAGGCATTTAACGAAATTGCTAGGACCCTAGAATCCTAGTTCCCTATTCTCCTAGTTATGACTCGCACAGCCGAATTAGGTACCGAACCTGTCCATAAACTTCTTTGGAAGTATGCGCTACCCGCCATCATCGCGATGACGGCGACTTCGCTGTACAACATCGTGGATAGTATCTATATCGGTCACGGCTGCGGCGCCTTGGCGTTGGGTGCCTTAACGGTCGCCAAGCCTTTTATGGACATCTGTGCTGCCTTTGGTAGTTTGGTGGGAGTAGGGGCTTCATCGCTCTTGGCGATCTATCTCGGAGAGAAGGACTACGACAAAGCCAATCGTGTCTTGGGAAACGTCATTGTGATGAATATCATCCTTTCGGCGCTCGTCATGGCGGTGGGACTCATTTGGCTGGACCCCATTTTGATGGCTTTCGGGGCCAGCGAGGATACCTTGGCCTATGCCCACGAGTACATGCAAATCATCCTCTACGGCAATATTCTCACGCATATCTATTTCGGGCTCAATGCCATGTTGCGCTCAGCTGGTCATCCGCGATTCTCGATGGTAGCCACTATCGTGGCAGTAGTCATCAATATCATCTTGGATCCTATTTTCATCTTCGGTTTGGAGATGGGCGTGCGGGGAGCTGCATTAGCCACGGTCATCAGTCAGGGAATGGCGGTTGTTTGGCAGTTTACCAAATTCATGGATAGGAATGAATTGGTCCGTTTTCATCGGGGAATATGGCGCTTAAACAAGCATATCACCTTCCGGGCATTGGCGATCGGCATGTCGCCTTTCCTCTATAACATCGCTCACTGCTTTGTGGTCATCATCATTAATAATCAACTCAAGAACTTCGGCGGTGACTTGGCAATTGCCTCCTACGGCGTCATCAATCGTCTGACATTCGTCTTTGCCATGATGGTAATGGGCTTGAATCAAGGTATGCAACCCATCACCGGATTCAATTACGGTGCCCGTAAATACGACCGAATGTTGCAGTCGTTCTACCTAACTTGTGCTTACGCTACAGGAGTCATGGGGATAGTCTTTATTTTGGGAGAATGTTTTCCGGAATTGATGACGCGCATGTTTACCCATGATCCCGAACTGGTTTCTCTCACGGTACGCCCGATGCGCATCATATGCAGTTCGATGCTCATCATCGGTTTTCAAATGGTAACGGGAAACCTGTTCACCTCTATCGGCAAAGCCGGCAAAGCCATCTTCTTAAGCCTTACACGACAAGTCCTTTATCTCATTCCGCTTGCCTTGTTTATGCCGCTTCTCTTTGCTGACCCCTTGGATGGTGTATGGTGGTCCATTCCGGTCAGCGACACGCTGTCAGCCGTCACGGCGGTGATCATCCTGTTTACATCACGCCGCAAGCTGCATATGTTGAATCAAAACGAGTAGTCTATTTCACGGTAACTACGAATCCGAACTCTTGAGCGATACGGCAGTATGCGCTCATTTGTTCGTCTGTAGGCATAGGATGGTTCGCCAATTCGCCAATGACACCATGCGGACGAAAACGTAATAATCGAATAGGCGCTTTTTTGCCGATGGAATCGAATAGTTTGGCTATATTTCGCAGAATATTCTCTACATCCACATATTCCGGCAGACATACAATCCGTACCTCGGTCAGCAGATCGTGCTCCAAAAGCCAAATCAGGTTTTCTTTAACCACAGCATTATCCGGTGCTTTGGTTAAACCCTGATAGACGTCTGCATCCCACGCTTTGACATCGAGCATAACGCCCTCACACAATGCCATCAACTGCGGATAGCGTGCAAATGGAATAGTACCGTTACTGTCTATCAGACAACTCAAAGAATACCCGCATTCATCGGATAAATCGCGAACTGCCGCGAAGAGATCCGTTAACCATTCGGCCTGCAACATGCACTCCCCGCCGGAAACAGTGATACCGCGTATGAACGGAATGCCTTTGCGTATCTCTTTCATCACCTCTTCAACGCTCATCTCTTTCGCTTCCGGATCGTGCATCGCCTGCGTTTCGGGATTATGACAATAGGCGCAGCGGATATTGCATCCCTGCAGAAAAACGGCGGTCCGGTTTCCCGGACCATCCACTGTCGATTGAGGAATTATTTTTCGGACAAGAGCCATTATACACCACGTACTTTGCGGTTTGCCAAATGCGCAGACGCATAGGTAGGAGCACCTAACTGCGTTGTGTTCTGCAGCACCGTCTTTCCCTCATTCCATTTATCGATCTCCGAACGTTTGACCAAATATCCCGTGATACGAACGAGGTCGGAATCGGAGGCATAGAAAGCAATATATTTCTGTCCGAGAGAGAAAGCACCTTTCACAATATCCAATATCGCTGCGGGGTTCTGTTTACCCGTAATGTCGAAAGGCAGAATATCCGAACAACCGGTAGGAATAAACCGATGGAATCGGGCAGAATGACGCAGATGATCGTAAATCGATTCGGGTTCGTCGCCCACCGGAATACGAATACCGGAACTGATCCCGTAGTCCGTATCAATGCCCACTTGTGCGTGCAGCAACAAACGGTGATGAGCGATTTCACAATACGGACATTCATACGCGTCCACAAAAGCCGTGATAGCTTCCATGATCTGCTCGGCGATATCGTCCGCCTCTGCGTCTGAACCGTATTTCTTGCCTTCCGGCGCAAAATGGTTCGCAGCCTCCGCCAAGCCTACTAATCCGAACATGGCTACAAAACGGTCACGCTCTACCAATCCTTCTTTTGCTAAGAAATGGCTCTCGAAGAAACCGGATTTCTCTACAATAAAGCGGATCCGCTCGGACATATAGTCCGCCATGCAACGCATCGCTTCCGGCAGCAGTTTGGTCAAAAACTCCTCTTTATCATTCGTCATCTCAGCCAATCGCGGCAGCACAAGACGCGTAAGCGTGTAACTGCCGCCGGCAATAGGCAGAATATTATAGCACGATGAGATACCGTAACGGTCATAGGTGCTTGCATTCAGCGGGTCGTTGCAGATCGCCGGATTAGCCACGCAAAGCGAGGTATAGATGGCCTGCTCGGCGAACTCGTCCGATGTGATAGCCGGGTCGTATTTGAGCGTCAGGTTGGGCACAGCCTGTTCCAACGCACAATCCACTTCCAGTATCAGTCGTCCTGCACGCGTCGCTTTCGGACCCAAATTGGCATGACAGAACGAGTCCGTGATCGTACGATCCAGATAAATGAAGAAATTACGCAACTTGCGCTTCACCTCTTCATCACTCAATTCGCCGATAAACGGATCAATCAGTTGATCCAGATCACCTAAGAAAACCGGATACGTCGTGATAGATGGTACATGACGATAAAGTACCTGCAGGAAAGTCAGCAGCTCGTCAAAATCCTGTGGAGGATCCAATTCCAAGAATTGAACGCCCTGTTTGACCGCCTTCGCATAATCCGGCATGATATATCGCGGACGGTAAGGTGCATTACCCTCGTTCAGGTTGCAAATAACGCCTTTTTCAAAGTAAAAACGGGTACGCTCGGGCATTGGAATCACCGATAAAGTATCCTCGGCGGCATGCGCCAAAGCAACTACTTTTTGCTCGTAACTCAACTTGCGGGAAGTAACAATTGAATAGATGTCTGCCATAGTATTTGAATATTTGCTGCAAAGGTACAACAATTTTTTGACATACGCAATGAAATAATGCATTTGAGTGCGAAATTTATTTTCTTTGAAAATATTTCTCGGTAAATATTTGCATATATCAAAAAAAAGCAGTAATTTTGCACGCAAATTTGTATTATGGGATTATTATTAGTATTTTTATTCGGTGCGATGGGGATTAGTTTCCTCTGCTCTGTGCTGGAGTCAGTATTGATGTCCACATCGCTTAGTTATATCAATCTGCGTGAGGAAGAGGGATATGCCCCTGCGAAGTTGATGAGCAGTTACAAAGAGGACACAGGTCGTCCGTTGGCTGCTATTTTGTCGTTGAATACAATCGCGAACACGATCGGTGCCGCCGGTGTCGGCATGCAGGCAACAGAGGTGTTCGGCAGTAAGTGGTTCGGTCTTGTATCGGCGATCGTTACCCTGCTCATTCTTATCTTCGGAGAGATTGTGCCGAAAGTGATAGGTACCACCTATTGGCGGGAACTGATGGGATTCACCGCGCGTACGATCAAGACGCTCATCTTCATTCTCTACCCGTTTGTCTTATTAGTGGAACTCATCACCCGTGCATTCCCGGATAACGAAGATGATCCATCGGTGAGTCGTGAGGAAGTATTGGCGATGGTCAATGTAGGCGAAGAGGAAGGAGTGGTAGATGAGGATGAGAACAAGATCTTCACGAACCTCATGCGTCTGGACTCCATTCATGCGTATGACGTCATGACCCCGCGCGTGGTCGCGAAGACGGCGCCGGAGAACATGACACTTCGTGCTTACTATGACAACGATGAATATGATCATTTCTCGCGTATCCCGTTGTATAAACCTGAGGCACCGGAGTATATAACAGGCTATGTGCTCCGCAATGATGCCTTGGAAGATCTGACGGAGGATCATTTCCGCAAGACCTTGGGTAGTATCAAACGCTCTCTGCCGGCTTTTGATCAGGATCTGACGCTGGGTACCATCTTTGATTCTATGCTCAAGCAGAAAAGTCAGATCGCACAAATCATCGATGAATACGGTATGTTCGTGGGTATTCTGACGCTCGAAGATATCATCGAAACCATCTTCGGTTTGGAGATTATCGATGAGAGCGATACGGTCATCGATATGCAGCAGTATGCGCGCGAGCGTTGGGAACAACGGCAGAAGAAATATAAGAAATTGGTTGACAGAGAAAAGACTGCGGTAGAGCCGTTACAGGAAGAGAGTAATGAAACTGAAATCGGACATAAAGATACTGAATAAGAAGGCGAAGTTTGAATATATCATCTTGGACCGCTATACGGCCGGTATTCAGTTATTCGGCACGGAGATAAAGTCGATTCGGGAAGGAAAAGCTTCTTTGATAGATAGTTACTGCGCGGTGGAACATGGGGAGATATACGTCAAACAGATGCATATAGCCGAATACCGCTTTGGTAGTTACGCCAATCATGAGGCCAAGCGGGACCGTAAGTTACTGCTCCAACGTCGGGAGATTCGCAAACTGGAGAAAGCGACCAAAGATACGGGAAAAACGATCATTCCGCTGGAGTTGTTTATCAACGAACGAGGCTTGGCAAAGATGGAGATAGCCCTCTGCCAGGGTAAACATACCTACGATAAACGCCAATCACTCCGCGAGGCAGATGACAAACGCGAAGTGGCCAAAGTGATGAAAGAGGCACGATTACGTTAATTGGATAAAAAACAAAACTTTATAATGAAGAAATTTAACGAATACAAACGATTGGATTTGCCTGCGCTAAGCCGTGAGGTGTTGGCGCAGTGGGAAGAGGAGAAACTGTTTGAGAAGAGTGTGTCCACACGAGAGGGACATACTCCGTTTTTGTTTTTCGAAGGACCGCCTTCGGCAAACGGAATGCCGGGTATTCACCACGTAATGGCGCGTACCATCAAAGATACATTCTGCCGCTTCAAGACCATGCAGGGATTTCAGGTACGCCGCAAGGCGGGATGGGATACCCATGGTCTGCCTGTTGAGTTGGGCGTGGAGAAAATGCTCGGTATCACCAAAGAGGATATCGGTAAAAAGATCTCCGTCGATGAATACAACGCTGCTTGCCGCCGCGAGGTGATGAAATACACCAAGGAGTGGACAAACCTCACCAAGCAGATGGGCTACTGGGTTGATCTCGATAACCCCTATATCACCTACGACAACAAGTATATCGAGACCCTTTGGTACCTGCTCAAAGAAC
>Ga0310786_10012278_pt1 | contig 10612 bp, 8 predicted proteins | sample AusTroGonzalo_MG_FD_203881 | JGI IMG/M metagenome (GOLD analysis project Ga0310786, IMG submission 203881) | Bovine rumen microbial communities from tropical cattle in Woodstock, Queensland, Australia - Gonzalo_03 (v2) (version 2) | ecosystem: Host-associated > Mammals > Digestive system >...
TGTGTTGCAAAACTTGAAAAGAGGTTGAAGAAAAATGAACGCTAATGCAGAAACTTTAATCCAGGTCAAGAACCTTTGCAAATCTTACGGTGACAAGCAGATTCTTAAGGGAATTTCACTTGATATCCATCGCGGTGACGTGATTGCAATTATTGGTCCGTCTGGTTGTGGTAAGTCGACGTTCTTGCGCCAGCTGAACTTGCTTGAGCTTCCGACGAGCGGCGACATTCTCTTGGACGGCAAGAGCATCTTGGCGAAGGATGTTTCGAAGCCTTCGATTCGCGAACGCGTTGGCATGGTTTTCCAGCAGTTCAACCTGTTCAAGAATATGACGGCAATCAAGAACATCATGTTTGCGCCGGTGAAGCTCGGCCGCCTTTCGAAGGCTGAGGCCGAAACTCGTGCGCGTGAACTCTTGAAGCGCGTGGGCCTCTTGGACCGTGCGGACCATTACCCGGCACAGCTTTCGGGCGGTCAGCAACAGCGTATCGCTATTGCGCGCGCGATGGCAATGCAGCCCGAAGCGATTCTCTTTGACGAACCGACGAGTGCATTGGACCCGGAAATGGTGGGCGAAGTGCTCAAGATCATGAAGGACCTTGCAAAGTCTGGTATGACGATGATCGTCGTGACGCACGAAATGAGCTTTGCCCGTGAAGTGGCAAACCGCGTGCTCTTCTTTGCTGATGGCTACGTCAAGGAAGACGGAACCCCCGAAGAAGTCTTCGACAATCCGAAGGACACCCGCCTCAAGGAATTCTTGTCCGCACTCAAAAAGTAAATGAGTCCGAGTCTTTCTGTATCTGCTTGGTATCCCCGTGATGGATCACGGGGATTTTTTGACGCTCTTGCTTTAAAATCGCATAATTTCTATTTTGCGCTTCGTGAAACAGATTCATAGGACAGTTGCAAAACTCCTCGTCGTGAATGGCTATTTGCCAAAGCTTGGGCTTGCGGCGGCGATTGGCTTGGTCACCGGTTTTGTTGCGGTGGCGTTCCATATATGTCTTTCCTTGGCGACGCAATGGGTGTCTTTACCGTGGTCGCTGGGCCTTGTTCCGAGTTGGGTGTTCGGCGTTGTGCCTGCGCTTGGCGGGCTTATTGTAGGTCTTTTTATCCATAAGATTGCGCGTGCGCCAGAAACTGCGGGGCAGGGGACGGACAAGATGATTTATTCGTTCCACAACCAGGGCGGAAATGTCCGTGCGCGCGTGGCTCCGGTGAAGTTCCTTGCGAGTATCGTGACGCTCTCGACAGGTGGTTCTGCGGGCTACGAGGGGCCGATTTCGCAAATTGGTTCGGGGATCGCCTCAACGATTTGCAAGTTCTTCAAGATGCCAAGAATGATGCGTGGGCAGTTCTTGTTGGCGGGGACAGCGGCTGGTCTTGGGGCCATTTTCAAGGCTCCGTTGGCGGGGGCGCTCACTTCGGTCGAAATGCTTTACCGCGAGGATTTTGAGTCCAATGCGTTTGCGACGTCCATCGTTTCGTCGGTCGTTTCGTTTACGGTCTATATAGCGTTTGTGGGGACGGCCCCGATTATCGGTGGCGTGCCTGCGTTCCCGTTTACCAATGCGGTAGAACTTTTTGCCTGTGCGTTGCTCGGCATTTTCTGTTTTCCGTTCTCGTACCTTTATGTGCGCTGCTATTATGCGTCGGAACGTCGTTTCAACAAGGTGGCACTTCCGCTGTGGCTCAAGCCTGCGATTGGCGGTGCCTTCATTTCTGTTCTGGTGGTGATTTTCCCAGAAGTCTCGGGCGGTGGATTTGGCTTTATTGACGACCTGATGGCCGGTTTTGTGCCGCATTCGATGTGGGGCGTATTTTTGCTGTCTCAAATAGTGATTGCAAAGATTGTCGCGACCGCTTTGACGGTCGGTTCTGGCGGATCGGGTGGCGTTTTTGGCCCTTCGCTCTTTATCGGTGGCGTTGTGGGCGCTATTTTTGCGGGGCTCTGCGAAATTATGTTCCCGGGGGCTGTCCGGATGCCTGAAATGTTCATCCTTGTCGGGATGGCGGCGTTCTTTGCGGGGGCGGCCAAGGCCCCGATTGCAGGCGTCGTGATGGTTTGCGAAATGACAGGGAGCTATAGCCTGTTGCCTGGGCTTTTGATTGCCGCGGTGATGCATATGGCGTTCTCTCGCAACTGGACGATATACAAGAGCCAAGTCCTCAACAAGTTCGCTTCTCCGGCTCACCGCCGCGATATGGACCGCGAAATCATCCAGGCATACGATAAGATCAGCCGGCAATAATACGACAAGATCAGTCGGCGGTAATTAATCGAGCAGTTTGATGAATATGAAAACAGCCCCGGGAAATCCCGAGGCTGTTAAATGGAGTATAGAACATTCGTTTTACGAGCAGCGGAGGATTTGACCTGGGCGGATCTTTTCCGACTTGAGGTTGTTCAAGCGCTTGATTTGCTCGATGGAGGTGCCGTACTTGTGGGCGATTTTTCCGAGGCAATCGCCACGACGAACCTTGTAGAACTTGCTCTTGCCGATTTCCTTTTGGTAAGCGGCTTCTGTTTCCTGGAGCTTGTCGGTATCCAGGACGATAGTGATATCCTTGAACGTGCCTTCGGCAAAGTCGTAGACCGTTTCGGGGTTGATGTAGACGCCATTGTAGCGCATTTCAAAATGCAAGTGGGCTCCGAAAGAACGACCCGAGTTTCCGCCAACGCCAATCGTATCGCCGGCCTGCAATTCGTCGCCGACCTTGACCTTCCAGCGTTCGAGATGGGCGTAAAGCGTCGTGAGACCGTTGCCGTGATCGAGAATCACGTAGCGGCCGTAACCCTTGCGACGGCCCTGGTTTCTGACCTTGACGACCTTGCCTGCAAAGGCTGCGACGATGGTGCGGTCTTCGCCATGGCAGAGGCCCAAATCCACACCACGATGCATACGGTGCTTGCGCGGACCGTAATGGCCTGCAATGCGACGGCTGTTCGTCGGGATGATGGAGGTTGTCATGTCGAGAATGAATTGTTTTGCCGGAGCGCCGGTGGAGGCGGAATCAGTTGTTGCCTTGATGTCGGCATCGGCTTCGGCGTATTCGCGGATGGCTTCTTCGGTGTTGAGGGAATCGCTGTTGATGCCTTCTTCGGTGCCTTGGTCCGTGATGTCTAAATTATCGGAATTAGTCTTTGTCGCAATGTCGGAGGCCTCGACCTTTGTAGGCATGCTGACCTTGGGCGTCTTTTTGCGCTTGGACTTCTTTTGAGAAAAGCTGCTTTCGTTAATGACGAACTTGCCGACAGAGGGGTTTTCGGCTTCAGGAGCGTAGCTGAGGCTTTCGAGACCGTCGATGTTCTGGTTCAGTTCCGTGTTTCGAGATTCAATCAGGCGAGGAACAATTTTTCCGGCCAGGTCGTCGTCTTTTGCGAAAAGTGCGAGTGGCAGGACTCCTGCAATAAGTATAGTTTTAAGCTTCATAAAAAATCGGGTATTTATATATATGGGCTTAATAATACACTTTTTCAGTTCTCTTGTCACTAGGTAGAATGATATTTTAATGTGACATTGTCGAAAAATGTTTTAAAACACGTTTTTTGAGAACATTTTGTATCGTTTTTGATGTAAAAAATTGTTCGAATTCTGGGCGGCGCTTGTTCCCTTATTTTAAGCGGGTTTTCGCCTTTTCGTGAATATAGACTTCGACTATAGGTGGGGCTAAAATAAACATTTCTGTAACTTACGAAGCGACAACGACTTATGTGAACAGGATTTTTTATTCGAGAAAAGGCCACTTTGAAATGGATTTTTTGAGAAAAAAATGAACCCCGGAACCTGTCCGGGGCTGACTTATTTTGGGAATGAATTGTTCTAGTTTAGCTGCTTTTACTAGAACTGGAAATAAATGAACGGACAGCTATCAGCGCTCATGAACTGGTAAATCACGAAGATGATGAACGCCGTTGCAGCGACCATTCCCGGAATCGGGAGCGAGGCAAACGTGATGCGATAGCGGGACTTGAATTTTTTAGGAATCCAGTGGATCAGCATACCGGCGATGAACACGAGGATGATGTTGATGTGTTCCCATGCAATCGGGAGGATGGTATCCCAGCGCCAGGCGGTACCCATCTGATGAACCATGTTCTTAGCCGTGTTCCAGGCGACTTCATTTGCTTCGGCCGGGTCGAGGTTCGAACCTGCGCGGAAGAAAAGGCGCGTGAAAGTGATGAACACGAACGTGAGCGAAACGTTCCAGGCGGTTTTGAGCCATTCCATCTTCTTGTCGCTGAACAGACGGAAAATGATGGAGGCGTAAATGCCGATGAACAGGACGCCGAACCAGACTGCGGTAATGGCGCAAATCGGGGTCGTGTAGTGCTTGTAGATAATGGCGCTTACTGCAAAGAGCGAGAGCGAAATCCCTGCACGCACCGTAGCGCTGCGCTTGACCCAGAGCTTGTTGAATACCTGGCCAAAACCGTTCAGGCCGCCCCAGATGATAAAGTTCCAGCTAGCTCCGTGCCACCAACCGCCAACGATCTGCGTTGCCATGGCGTTCATGTTCGTGGTAATGGTCTTGCGGGAATCCGGCTTAAAATAGGCTACAATGCCGATGTAAAGGAAGAACACGGCGAGTGCAATTCCGACCCACATGCTGCCCGAAAGGAGTATGGCGACAAGGCTCAAGAAGCCCATCCAGAAGAACGTTCCGATGGTTGCGTTGCGGTTTCCGCCAAGGGGAATGTACAAGTAGTCGCGCCACCAGCTAGAAAGGCTGATGTGCCAGCGACGCCAGAATTCCGTGGGGCTCTTTGCCTTGTAGGGGCTGTTGAAGTTCTGCGGCAGGCGGAAGCCCATAAGGAGGGCAACGCCAATGGCGATATCCGTGTAACCTGAGAAGTCGGCGTAAACCTGTAGCGAGTAAGCGAAAAGGGCGATGAGGTTCTCGAGGCCGGTAAAGAGGAGCGGCGTATCGAAAACGCGGTCCACGAAGTTCGTGGCGAGGTAGTCGCTCAAGATGATCTTTTTAGCAAGACCGTTTAAAATCCAGAACACGGCCATACCGAAGGCGCGGCGGGGGAGGAAGAACGGCTTGTAGAGTTGCGGCACGAACTTGTCGGCACGCACGATTGGACCTGCGACCAGCTGCGGGAAAAACGAAAGATAAAAACCGAAGTTGAGAATGTTGTCTACAGCCTTGATTTTGCCTCGGTAGATGTCGATGCAGTAGCTCATCGCCTGGAACGTGAAGAACGAAATGCCTACCGGGAGAATAATCTGGTCGACGAGCGAATGCGTGCCGAACATCTTGTTGCTTGCTGCGGCAAAGAAGTTGTAAACGTGGAGTTCGATGCCCGTAAAGTCGTATAGCGCGTCCAAAAAGAAGTAGGAGTACTTGTAGTAGCAAAGGACAAGCAAGTCAATGGCGACCACGATGATCATCAGGAGTTTCTTTTTCCACTGGACGATCGATTTTTCGATCCACTTTCCGATAAAGAAGTTCGCGATGACGCAGAAGATGAGGATGCAGACATAGCTACCGCTCGTCTTGTAGTAGAAGAACATGCTTGTTCCGAACAGGAAGGCGTTGCGGAGCAGAAGCTTGCTATGTACCAGCGAGAATATGGCGAATACAACGGCGAAGAATCCCCAGAAGTAGAATTGGGTAAAAAGCAGTGGGGAGTTGGGGTCGAACGCAAATGTGCGTGTCAGGTAGGGAATGAGGTAGTCAAGCATGATTTTTGGGCTTGTAAATTAGAAAATTATTTCTTGTCCTGGGCTGTGGGAGTCGTGGCTGTCGCCTGTACAGGAGGTGCTTTGGGCGGGGCTGCAACAGGTTCTTCGGCGGGGAGGCTTGCGATGTGGTCAAAATAGGCCTGCATCAAAGCCTTGTAGAACATGTCGCCGAGCAACTGGTAGCCGGCCGTCTTGAAGTGTACCTTGTCTTTTTTGGCAAGGTCTGCCTTTTCCCATTTGGCCATGGAGCCTAGGCCACCCATGATGGAGAACTTGTCCCAGACGCCTGCTTTGTGCTTTTCGGCGAGCATAAAGAAGGACTTACGTGCGACTTCGCCATTGGGGTGCTGTACATATTTTTTCTTGCGGACTTTGCGGTAAGAGTCGTTGTTCGTTTCGAAAATGAACGCTGTCTTGGGGCTCACTTTTTGGATTCGCTTGATGAGCTGGTCGTATTCGTCGCGGAACTGCTTGTCGTTAAAGACTTCGACGTTGGCGTCATTGATGCCGATGGCAAAGATGACAAGGTCGGGCTTGTAATAAGACATTTCCTTTTCGAACAGCGGGCAGATTTCTTCGAAGTAGTTCTGGACTCTGGCTCCGTTGATGCCGACGTTCGTGTAGGTGATGCCCGGGGCGTTATTTTCGGCTAGAATGCCGGTGAGCGTAAAGCGTGGACGAGGCGGAACCGTATCGACGATGGAATCTTTCTGGGCTGCCATTTCGGTCGGAATGCGGTTGTCTTCTTCGCGGTTCAGACAGTTCGTGTCGAGAACATCACCGCAGTCGTCCTGGAACATGGTGTCGAGTGCGGGAGCTGCAGTCGGCAATGCTACGACGGAACTGGAAGATGGCGTAAGTCCGAGTGAATCAAGACGCAGTGAATCGGCGACGCGGGCGAGGGAATCTGCCCTTGCGACGGAATCCTTGAAGAGCGAGTCCGTGATGAAGGCGGCGACTTCGGCTTGCTTGGTCGTATCGGCCCATCGGAATGCAATCTGGATGGTGTCAATCGGACGCGGGCTTATAAACACGTAACTCTGGCTAGTCGTATCGAACGTTCCGGAAACATCCATCGAATCGATGCGCAGCACCGGCTGCACGTTGTTGCTGTCGCTGAAACCGAAAAGTCTAAAGCTTGTTTCTCCCCACAGCGGTTCGGAATTGTATTTGTCCAAAAGCAGCGTGATCTCGGCGCGCGGGTCGCTTGTGCTTACGGCAATGCCGAGGAGGCCGAGCTGTTTTGTGATTTCTTTCTGGACGTTCTTGCTCTTGTCCCAAATGCCCTTGTAATAGCTGGCGTAGCTTGCGGGTGTGTTTGTTCTTGCTGCGGAATACGGGAAAATGAAGCCACGACCTGCCGATGCACCCGGATATTCCTTCACGAGGTGTTCGCGGATACGTCCGGAAATGACGTCTGCCTGCAAGTGGGATCCGCCGATGTGGAGAATTCTCACCTTGCCCTTGTTCTCGAAGACGAGCGTGTCGAGCTTTTTGAAGAATGGCTCGAATGTGGCGTTGCCCTTCGGGAACTGGATCGTGTTCAGGGTCGTATCAATAAAGTCGTATTTCGTAAAGTCAACGTCATAATAGCCCGGGGTGATTTCCATATCCTTGGAAAACGCCTCAAGGCTAAAGATGCCGAGACAAACCGCAATGGCAGCAAGCTTTTTGATCACCTATCTGCTCCCTCAGCATTTGGAGATTGTTTGTTTGTGTCCTTCGTTGTGTCGGCGGGCTTGGAATACTTGCGGATATCCTTGAGCTTGGTATCGTTTAAGTTGTGCCTGTCGCGGAACTGGTAGTAATCGTAATACATATGGAGCGAAGAACAGAACAAGTCGCCCATGTAAGAAGCGCCTTTACGCGTAAAGTGTACGTGGTCGGTAAAACCAAGTGCCGGGGATTTTTTGACCCACTTGATCATAGCGCCTTCGCCACCCATCACGCGGTGCATATCCCAGTAGGCAAGGCCGTTCTCAAGAGCCACTTCGCGGAGCATCTTGATGGTGATGCCAAGACCCGGATATGTCTGCCATCTTCCGTTAATTTGTTTTGCCATATCGGCCGGACCGATGAACAAAATGTCTGCATCGGGGTTTGCCTTCTTGACGGACTGAATTTGTCTGGTAATGAGTTTCTTGCTCCAGTCAAGAGTCTTGGGAGTCATGCTCGGCACCATATTTCCGCCGTATTCCATGATGATGAGCTTTGCGTTCATCGCCTTGTACGATTCGGCAAGGAGCTGGCTATCAATCTTGTGGAATACCGTGCCCGAGCTTCCGCGCATAGCTACGTTGTCCACAGCGACACCGTATGCACCGTCTACAGAAATCGCATAAATTTCGGTACGGCCGTTCAAGTAAATCTTGATGTTCGAGGTCGTGTCCGGCAACTTCCACGTATAAACGTTCAGCTTCGTGAACTTTTCGACGGTCGGATCCGGGGCGGTTTCTTTCTTGTTCTTGGTCTTGATCTTAGGCGTGCCGTCTGCATTCTGGCCAACAATCTCGGAAACTTCATGTTCGTAAGTGAGCTTGAGCTTCAGGCTGCCCTTGGTGCCAGAGAGAACCTTGATGGTCGAGTAGCCGCCAACGTGCGGGAACATATCCTTGCGGCCTTCACGCTTCTTGACTCCGATAACGGCGGATCCGTTGAGTTCGCCCACCTGGGCCAATGGTCCATAGCGGTTGTGCGTAGCGTGTTCTTCCTTGGGGCCAAAGATGATGTAGCGCTGCAAGTTTCCGTTGTTCCACTGCGTGGTCGATTGCGACGGAATGTGCATGACTGCAGGGAGCATACCCGGACCGTTACCACCGAATTCCGTTTGCAGGTCTTCGCGGATTGTCGAAGAAATGCGGTCTTCTTCGAGCTGCGAGTCGCCGTAGTGGATCACGTGGATTGTCGTCGAATCCTTCTTCGATTGTTGCAGGCTCTGGAAGAAGCGGTCAAACCACGTGAGGTCGTTGCCCGGAAGATCAAACCTTGTGCGGCCTTCCCTGAAGAAGTCCTCGTAGTATTTGAGTGAATCCGAGAACGCGGCAAACTGCTTTGCCTTGGTCTCTTCCATCATCTGGCGGATGGCGTCTTCCGGATCGATCTGTTCAACCTTGATGGTGTTTCCGGCAGAGTCCGTTGTCGTTTCGGCCTTCTCGAAAACCTGGGAAAGCTTCGGGTAGCGGAGCGTCGTATCGCCAATGTGAATTCCGTCTTCGGGGTAAGCAAGAGCCATCACCCCAAGGACGAGGAACAGAGAAATGATGCTGAGTAATACTTTTACTGGAGTCATGCAGAGATGTTATCCCCGGCTTGACCGGGGATCTCCTTTATGCCTTTTTTGTTTCGATGTTCTGCTTGCTGTGTTCGACAATTTCGTTCACGTCGCCCACGTGCATAGTGCCGTCGCGGAGGTCCTTGAATTCGAACTGACCGGCTTGGGCCTTGTCACCATCGACGTAAACGACAATGCTTGCGCCCTGGTAGTTGGCCTGTTCCAGCTGCTTGCCCATCTTCATCGTAGCGAGCGGGTGAGAAACAGAATTGCCGTTTGCGCGGAACACCTGTGCCGTTTCGAAGATTTTCTTCATGTCGTTCGTGAAGCTTGCGATATAGAAGTCCACATGCTGCTTCGGGCTCGGCAAAAGTCCGCGTTCGCGGAGGAGGTCCGCCAAGACGACGTCGCCCATGCCAAAGCCGACGCCCGGGATGCGGTCGCCACCGAGTTTTTCGGTGAGGCTGTCGTAACGTCCGCCACCAGCGATGGCGCGCATGGATTTCCCCTTGTCGAACACTTCGAATACGATGCCGGTGTAGTAGGCGAGGCCACGCACAATCGAAAGGTCAAGGTTCACGCATTCGCTGAAGCCTGCTGCTGCAAGCGTTGCAAAGAGGTCTTCGATTTCCTTGAGGGCGGCGGTTGCGTTTTCGCTCTTCACGGCGGCGCGCACTTCTTCGATGGACTTGCAGCTCATGAAGTCGTCGAGCTGCTTGATCTGTGCTTCGGAGAGGCCTGCTTCGGTAAGTGCCTTGGCAAAAGCTTCCGGGCCGATTTTCAGGCGACGGTCGAGAACCGGGTAAACGAGGGCCGGGTTCGGGGCGCCAATTTCTTCGAGATAGGTGGCGAGGAGCTTGCGGCTCGAAACGCCAATGGCAAAGTCCGCGTCCTTGAGGCCAAACTTGCGCAACATCGTTGCGATGGAGGCGAGCAAGTCTGCTTCGGCGTAGATGCTTTCGGTGCCGATGATGTCCATATTCAGCTGGAAGAATTCGCGGAGGCGGCCCTTCTGTGCCTTTTCGTAACGGAACAGGCGCGGCATGGAGAACCACTTGAACGGCTTCTTGAGTTCGCGGGCTTTTTGGATCACGAGGCGGGCGAGTGTCGGCGTCATTTCGGGGCGGAGTGCGATTTCGCGGTCGCCCTTGTCCTTAAAGTTGTAGAGCTGGCTTACGATTTCTTCACCGGACTTGCCGGTGTAAAGTTCCAGATGTTCAAACATCGGGCCTTCGTATTCTTCGTAGGCGAAGCTTTCGGCGACTTTGCGCCAGGTGTCAAAAATATAGTTCTGGATGCGCTCGGCTTCCGGGTAAAAATCACGTGTGCCCTTGGGCAGTTGAGGAATAGCAATACTCATAGTGGGCACAAATATAGTTTTTTGGTTACTGGTTACTAGTTATTCGTTTCTAGAAAAGCCTATTGAATGTTTGCCACCCCTCAAATAAATAATATGTAACATTGGTTAATATTGCCGGTTTTACATTTCTTTTGCTATATTTGGTACGTAAAATTTTAAATACCTTAAAAGGAAGGTTAATCATGGCTAGAAAGAAGATTGCACTCGTTGGTGCTGGTCAAATTGGTGGTACAATGGCTCTCGTGCTTGCACAGAAGAACCTCGGCGACGTCGTCCTTATCGACA
>Ga0310786_10012280_pt1 | contig 10611 bp, 10 predicted proteins | sample AusTroGonzalo_MG_FD_203881 | JGI IMG/M metagenome (GOLD analysis project Ga0310786, IMG submission 203881) | Bovine rumen microbial communities from tropical cattle in Woodstock, Queensland, Australia - Gonzalo_03 (v2) (version 2) | ecosystem: Host-associated > Mammals > Digestive system >...
CATATCGTACTGGGGGTAGTCCGGAATCAGTTACCCCGGAAACAGGTTTCGTAGTTCCACAGGGAGATATAAGAGCTGTTTTGCAATGCATAGAAGCAGTTCGAAAGAACGGGAAGGAATCATATTCTTCCGCTTGTCGGAATTATGCTTTGGCACATTTCCGACAGGAAGACCGTTTTCAGGAATATATTGATTTGTACAAACAAATACTCCACAAATAGGTGATTTATGTTCAAAAACAAAACGCTCCTTATTCCCGGGGGGACCGGGTCGTTCGGCAACGCGGTACTGCGTCGCTTCCTGAATTCCGATGTCAAGGAAATCCGCATTTTCTCGCGCGACGAGAAAAAGCAGGACGATATGCGGCATGAACTTCAAAATCCCAAGGTCAAGTTCTACATCGGCAACATCCGCGACCGTCAGGCGATCGACAGTGCGATGACCGGCGTCGATTACATCTTCTCCGCGGCCGCGCTGAAACAGGTTCCGAGCTGCGAGTTCTTCCCGCTCGAGGCTGTTCAGACAAATGTGCTTGGGACCAACAACGTGCTGGAATCCGCTATCGCGCACGGCGTGAAGAACATCGTGGTGCTTTCGACAGACAAAGCCGCTTACCCGATCAACGCAATGGGCATTTCCAAGGCCATGATGGAAAAGGTGGCGATCGCGAAGGGGCGCAACCTCGGTCAGGACGCTGCGACGACGATCTGCTGCACGCGTTACGGCAACGTGATGGGCTCGCGCGGCTCGGTGATCCCGCTGTGGGTCGATCAGATCAAGGCCGGGAAGCCGATCACGATCACGAATCCGGAGATGACGCGTTTTATGATGACGCTCGACGATGCGGTCGACCTGGTGATCTATGCGTGGCAGCACGGCATGAACGGCGATCTGTTCGTCCAGAAGGCGCCTGCGGCGACACTTGTCACGCTCGCAACGGCTTTGAAAGAGCTTTACAATTCCGATGCCGAGGTCAAGATCATCGGCACACGTCACGGCGAAAAACTGTACGAAACACTTGTGACCCGCGAGGAGATGGCGAAAGCTGAAGATATGGGCGATTATTTCCGGATTCCCTGCGACACGCGTGACCTCAACTACGACAAGTATTTCAAGGAAGGCTCCGAAAGGATCAACGAGGTCGACACGTATCATTCCCACAACACGCGCCGTCTGGACGTTGCCGGGATGAAGGAACTTCTGAAGAAACTGAAACTGATCCGTCAGGACCTGGGACTCGGCGATGGCGGATGTTAAGGTCATCGACGGCGAGATCTTCCGCGATCAGCGCGGGCAGATCTCGAGCTTGAACGCGTTCCGGTTCCCCGGCGTCGAACGTTTTTATTTCATCCACCACCCGGACAACTCGGTGATCCGCGGATGGCACGGCCACCAGCACGAAAAGAAATGGTTCTACTGTGTCAAGGGCGCGTTCACCATCGGGCTGGTGGAAATCGACAATTGGGAATCCCCCTCGCCTGACCTGAAGGTGCAGAAATACCACCTGACCGAACAGGAAAGCAGGATCGTCTGCGTGCCGGAAGGATACGCGAACTGCATCAAGGCGTCCATCCCCGGCTCGATCCTGCTGGTCTTCTCCGGCAAGACTCTGCCGGAGGCGTACTCGGACAGCTGGCGTTACGACAGCAAACTTTGGATCACATGGAGCGAAGACGAATGATACGAGTCGGAATCACCGGACAGCCCGGCTTTGTCGGGACACACCTCTACAACACGCTGGGGACCCTCCCCGATGAATTCGAACGCATCCCGTGCGAGGACGCTTTCTTCGCGGACGAGGCGAAACTCCATGCGTTCGTGCGGAACTGCGACGCGATCGTTCACCTCGCGGCGATGAACCGCAATCCGGATCCGCAGGTCATCTACGACACGAATGTCCACCTCGTGAAACAGCTGATCGCAGCCATGGAGGCGGAAAACGTCACGCCGCATGTGCTGTTCTCCAGCTCAACGCAGGAGGAACGCAACAATCCGTACGGCGACAGCAAGAAAGAGGGACGCCGTCTGCTTCAGGACTGGGCGGAACGCACCGGCGGCAAGTTCACCGGCTGCGTGATCCCGAACGTATTCGGGCCCTACGGACGCCCGAACTACAATTCCGTTGTCGCGACGTTCTGCCACAAGCTCACGCACCGGGAAACGCCGGAAATCCAGGTCGACGGCAGCATCAAGCTCATTTATGTCGGCGATCTCTGCATGGAGTTCATCAGCCGGATACGCTCCGGGGAAGGCGTCAACCCGTATCCCGTGCCGTGGGGCACGGAAAAGAAAGTCTCGGAAATCCTGGCCATTCTGAACCGGTTCCAATCGCTCTATTTCGAGCAGGGGATCTTCCCGGAACTGCATGACAAATTTGAAATTCAGCTTTTCAATACGTTCTGTGGCTATATTGACCACAAAAACTTCTTCCCGTTCAAACTGAAGAAGAATTCCGATGACCGCGGCTCCTTCGTGGAAACCGTGAAGCTTGACAACCTCGGCGGGCAGATCTCCTTCTCCACGACTCGCCCCGGCATCACGCGAGGCAACCACTACCACACGCGCAAGATCGAGCGTTTCGCGGTCATCAAAGGCAAAGCGACTATCGAACTCCGCAAGATCGGAACTGATGAAAAGCTGACATTCGAACTCGACGGGAACGAACCGGCATTTGTCGACATGCCCGTCTGGTACACGCACAACATCACGAACATCGGTTCGGATGACCTCTACACCATCTTCTGGATCAACGAGTTCTACGATCCGTCCGATCCCGATACCTTCTTCGAAAAGGTCTGACAAAATGGAAAACAAACCTGCCTGGAAAGACAACGGCAAACTGAAACTTCTGATCATCGTCGGCACACGTCCGGAAATCATCCGTCTGGCCGCAGTGATCCAGAAATGCCGGAAGTATTTCGATGTCATTCTCGCCCACACCGGGCAGAATTACGACTATACGTTGAACGGCATCTTTTTCCGCGATCTTGAGCTTGCCGAACCGGAAGTCTATATGGACGCCGTCGGGAACAACCTCGGCGAAACCATGGGCAATATCATCGCGCGATCCTATGAACTGATGGTCGAGCTCAAACCGGATGCCGTCCTCGTGCTCGGCGACACCAACAGCTGCCTCTCTGTGATCGGGGCAAAACGCCTGCACATCCCGATCTTCCACATGGAGGCAGGGAACAGATGCAAGGACGAATGCCTACCTGAAGAGACCAACCGCCGCATCGTCGACATCATCAGCGACGTCAATCTGGCCTACTCCGAACACGCCCGGCGCTACCTCGCCGACTGCGGGTTGCCGAAGGAACGCACCTATGTGACCGGCTCGCCGATGGCCGAGGTCCTGCACAAGAACCTCGACAAGATCACTGGCTCCGACATCCATCAGCGGCTCGGACTCGAAAAAGGAAAATACATCCTGCTTTCCGCTCACCGCGAGGAGAACATCGACGACGACAGAAATTTCATCAGTCTCTTCACTGCAATCAACAAAATGGCGGAAAAGTACGATATGCCGATCCTGTATTCCTGCCACCCGAGAAGCAGAAAGCGCCTCGAATCCTCCGGTTTCAAGCTCGATAAACGCGTGATCCAGCACGAACCGCTCGGATTCCACGACTACAACTGCCTGCAAATGAATGCCGCGTGCGTTGTGTCGGATTCCGGCACGCTGCCCGAGGAATCCTCGTTCTTCACTTCGGTCGGGCACCCGTTCCCGGCCGTCTGCATCCGCACCTCCACGGAACGCCCCGAGGCGCTCGACAAAGCTTGCTTCATCCTCTCCGGTATTGATGCGAAAGGTCTTCTCCAGGCGGTCGACACCGCCATCGAGATGGTCCGCCAGGAACAAAACGGCGGAGCAATCCCCGTCCCGGACTACGTGGACGAAAACGTCTCCGACAAGGTCGTGAAGATCATCCAGTCCTACGTCGGCGTCGTCAATAAAATGGTCTGGAGAAAACAGTAATTTTTTACTACATATGAAGTTCATATTATCCTGATTATGGAATCTCTTCCCCATAAAAGAATAAAAATATTGGCCGTTTGCCAGTACTACTACCCTGAAATCTTTCAAATAACGCCCATATGCGAACAACTGGCCGCAGATGGGTATGATGTCACGGTTTTGACCGGTTTACCCAATTATCCTCTGGGGATTGTGCCGGAAGAATATAAAAAAGGCCATCGTGATGAAATGATCAATGGGGTACATGTTATACGATGCTATGAAATCGGGCGGAAAAAAGGGGCTGTCAATCTCGCGATTAATTATATCAGCTTCTGCATTTCATCCCTCTTAAAAGTAAGACGATTGGAAAAAGATTATGATTTAGTTTTCCTGTATCAGCTGTCACCTGTTTTTATGGGATTTCCGGCTTTATACTACTCCCAAAAGAATAAAACTCCTCTTTTGTTGTATTGCTGTGATTTGTGGCCGGAATCCCTGAAAATGTATATAAAAGGCGAAAAGAATCCTATTTTTGCAATAAGCAGGGTACTTAGCAAAAAAATTTATTCTTCCGCAACACGGATTGCATGTCAATCCAGCACATTTATTTCTTACCTTAACAGAATTCATCATATTGAGCCGACCAAGGCTTCTTATTTACCTGCTTTTGCAGATGAATCATACCTTGACATGAATTTTAGCAAGGAAAATGAGACGATCGATTTCGTCTTTTTGGGCAATCTGGGAATTGCTCAAAACCTAATAGATGTATTGAAAGCAGTCAAAAGCATTAAAGAGCTTCCAAATTATATGGTGCATTTCATTGGCGATGGAAGCATGCTTGAGAAAATGAAAGAGTTTGTAAAAGAAAATGATATGGAACACATTGTCAGATTTTATGGTCGCCGTCCATTATCTGAAATGCCAAAGTATTATTCTCTTGCAGATGTATGTATCGTTTCACTGCGGGCGGATAATGAAACCGGATTGACGCTGCCATCCAAGGTTCAAGGCTATATGGCTGCTGGAAAACCTGTTTTAGGAATGATTAATGGCGCAACGCAAGAAGTGATTGAGGATGCAGATTGTGGTATATGCGTTGAGGCGGGTGACATAAAGGGCTTTGCAGATGCGATGAAAAGAATGATCCAGAACAAAGATGATCTTGAATCGTATGGAATCAACGCAAGAAAGTTTTTCAGAAACAATTTCAGAAAAGAACAGTTTATTGGAAGATTAGAAAAAGAAATCAATAATCTTGTCGCGAACTGAATTCTTTTTGGCCCTGCATCAAGGAGACGCGGCAGGCTTTCGCGACGCATTGTGATTCAAATAACATCTTTTGACCAGTTATGAAACTTCTTCTTACAGGTTATCCAGGTTTTATTGCTTCCCCGATAAAAGCATGGTTCGAATCCCATGGATGGATTGTGGACACACTTGGACTGTTGCCATCCGGAAACGAACCGCAAACCGGCAAACACTGCATATGTAATCTTGTCGATACTGTACCTATCTTGCCACATGATTCATACGATTTGGTAATTCATGCTGCAGGCATGGCTCACTTTGTCCCCAAAACGCAATCCGACATTCAAAAGTTTTTTGATGTTAATGTTCAAGGCACGCAACATATTCTTGATGCATTACGGCCATCTCCTCCCAAAGCCATCGTTTTCATTAGTTCTGTTACTGTTTATGGCAGGGATAATGGAGATTTGATCTCAGAAGACCATCCACTCCAACCTAAGACGCCTTTCGGAAAAAGCAAGGTGTTAGCGGAAAAACTGATTCTTTCCACAGAATTTGATAAGGAAGTTATTCGTGGAATCGTCCGTCTTCCCCTGGTTGTAGGAAAAGATGCTCCGGGAAATCTTGGAAGCATGATTAAAGCTATCAAAAAGGGCATCTATTTTAATGTTGCCGGCGGCAAAGCGACTCGAAGTGTGGTTCTGAATAATGATATTGCACCGTTCCTGTATGAATTGGGACAGCATGGTGGAATATATAATTTCACGGATGGTCGCGGGATCGCCTTCAAGGAACTGGATCAGAAAGTTCATGAACTGATTCCCTGTCCGAAACGTCCGGGGCTGCCATATTGGCTGGCATGGTTGCTCGCCTTCGCCGGAGAGGTTTTCAGCTTCATTTTAAGACGGCCGATGCCGCTCGATTTTTACCGGCTCGACAAACTCGTCAATGATTTAACATTTGACAACACGAAAGCAACAAAGGATATTCCCTTTACTCCTCGTTGTGTCATTGATCATATCAACGAAATATTATAAAGGCATTTTTTATGAAACGATTCTTTGACATCATTCTATCCGGTATGGCAATTCTGGTTTTCTCTCCATTGCTGATCCCCGTTATCATTATACTGAAGCTGACAGGCGAGCATTATGTTTTTTATACGCAGGAACGAATTGGAAAGGGGGGTAAAACTTTTGGCCTTTTGAAATTCGCGACGATGCTAAAAGATTCCCCAAATCTGGGTTCGGGTGATATCACAGAAAAAAATGATCCGCGTGTTCTGCCGTTCGGAAGATTCCTTCGGAAAACCAAAATCAATGAAATGCCGCAGCTTTTCAACATCTTCCTTGGCGACATGAGCATTATCGGCCCCCGCCCTTTAACCCCCAGGAACTTTTCCTATTATCCGGAAGAAATACAAAAAACCATTTACAGCTTAAGTCCGGGATTGAGTGGAATCGGATCCGTCATATTCCGTGATGAAGAAACCATCCTGGCTAAAACAGGCATGGATTATACAGAATGCTACAAAACCAGAATCTCTCCGTATAAAGGAGCTTTGGAGTGCTGGTATTCCAAACATAACAACCTTTGGACAGATTTCAGGATCATTTATTTGACTGTCTGGGTTATTCTTTTCCCGGAAAGCCAACTGCCTTATAAATGGTTCAAGGATCTTCCTCAAAAACCCTCATGGATGGAGGCATAAACGATGTTAAATATTGCGCGTTTTATTGATGAAAACATAACGGACCGCAGCGAATCGATGTTCTTGCCGGACATTGATTCAAATCGTGCAGAGTTGAAAAAGCTTGTCGAAAGAAAAAAAGTACTGGTCATTGGCGGAGCCGGAACCATCGGATCATCTTTTATCCGGGCGATCCTTCCTTTCAAGCCGTCACAATTGGTCGTGGTCGACATCAGCGAAAACGGTCTCACGGAATTGACACGGGATTTGCGTTCGACCTACGGGATGTATGTCCCGGATGATTATAAAACCTATCCGCTGAATTTTGCCGATCCGATCTTTGAAAAGATTTTCAGGCAAAACAAGGGATTTGATATTGTTGCCAACTTCTCCGCGCACAAACACGTTCGAAGCGAAAAAGATCGCTGGAGTGTTCAGGGCCTGCTTGAAAACAACGTACTGAAAGCTCGAAAACTCCTTGATCTTCTTGCCGAAATCCCTCCGGAGCATTTCTTCTGCGTTTCAACAGATAAAGCTGCAAATCCGGTGAACATCATGGGGGCAAGCAAACGCGTCATGGAAGACATGATCATGTCGTATTCCGACAAATTCAAAGTCACGACCGCGCGCTTTGCAAACGTCGCTTTTTCAAATGGAAGCCTTCTTGCCGGATTCATCGAACGTATGATGAAGCATCAGCCGCTCTCATCTCCCAACGATGTGAAGCGTTATTTCGTTTCACCGGAAGAATCCGGTCAGATATGCATGCTGGCGTGCCTGCTCGGCCGTAACAGGGAGATATTCTTCCCGAAACTTGGCGAAGACAAAATGATGACATTCAGCTCGATTGCCGATAAATTCCTTCATGCCTTGGGATATGAGATCAAGTACTGTGCATCCGAGGAAGAAGCGAGAAAATTTGCCGCGGAAATGCCGGCGGACACCAAGGAATACCCGGTTTATTATTTCAAATCCGATACGACCGGCGAAAAAGGATATGAGGAGTTCTATGTCCCCGGCGAGCATCTTGATCTTGAAAGATTCTGCGCTCTCGGAGTCATTGATTCAGTGAAGCCAAGACCGAAGACTGAACTTGATTCATTCCTCGTAAATCTAAATACGATTCTTCAAAAAGAAACGACTTCCAAAGAAGAGATCGTTTCTGCCTTAAAAACGTACCTTCCCAACTTCAATCATGAAGAAAAAGGGAAGAACCTCGATCAGAAAATGTAATTCATTTGCACATCAACAAACATAATCGGGAGAAAAGACATGAAATATTCAACATTAAAATCCCTGACGCCCAGCATCATTTCGAGAAACGCGTTTTATCGTGCGGGAAATCTTTTTGCCATGAGTATCACCGTATTATCTTGTGTCCTATTGACTCAGGCAACCGTAGCACAGTGCGCCGACAATAATAATTCCAATGCACAACTGCTTCATCAGTATATTCAGGCAAAGGGTGCCGGCATCATTGTTTTTGATGAATCCAATATTAAACAGTTCTGGATTGACAATTCGATAATAGCCAGAAAAGCCGCTTTTGACGTTTTGTTGAACAAGACAAAAACACAGTCTTTTGAAAGTGTTCCGCTTACAATCCAGCTTATGAATGTCAATGAAGCGCAAGACTGCAAGGTCGAAGTTGTTTCTGAAACAAAAGATTTCGGCTTCTCGATTCTTGATAACAAATCAAAAGTTATATCTTCTTCAAAAAACGATAACGATTTCCTTGATTATTCTGTCGCATCCTCTGTTTTTCACCTGGAAGACACCACAAAATTAACTTTCGTGCTCAAATTCAATTCCAAAACAGCAGAGGCGCTCTCTATCAAAAAAATCATTCTTTCTTTTTCTGACAATAAGGACAGCAGGTTCCTGATGTCTCCCGGAAAAATCAGTTATTCGCCCACAAACATAAACACATCTTCGAAAACAGAAAAAATCGATGATGAATCGTTTTCTGCAACAGCGAATCGAACGGTCATTTATTCTTCAAAAAGCATAATTGCAGACAAAAACACCATATCCTGCTCTGTCACAATAAAGAATACTGGAACCACACCAACCTCTGTCTATGTAGGGTATGCTGTATCTTCCCATGATTTCAGCAGGCTTGACGGTAGAAATTACCCATACAAACCGTCTAACAAGGTTTTAAATGTCGTTTCCTCCTCCAGTGGAAGTCCGATATTAACAGTCGATTCTTATAGTGATTGGGCCAAGGGGTGTCTTCTTGCTTTGAACGCAAAGGAGAATCAATCAGATATTCCGAATAATACTTTTGCCGGCACGATCGTCGAAGTCAAACAGCTTGAAAACGGACAGGCTGAAATCGTACTGGACAAACCTCTTAAAACAGAATTGACAAAAGGGACAAAAGTTAGAGTCCACGGTCAAACAGGCGCGTTCCTGTATACAGGCTATAAAGTTCTTCAGCCTGGGGAGGAACAGGTATTCACGTCATCCATTCAAAAAGATGACGCATTCCTGGAATATTCGCCAAAAGCGATAGCAAGAGGGATTTATTGTGTTATGCCTCTCATCCTTTCTTACTCTACTGATCCAAGCAAAGAAAACACTATTCGCATTTCGAATTTTTCTATTTCATATTAAAACCTTGGTATTGCCGCGGTATTTTGGACAGTCTCATTGAGACAAGAATCCACAATACCGCTTCATTTTACCCTCAAAACAGGGGGCCAGGCTCATTGAGACAAAAACAAGGGACAGCCTGTGTTTTGCCTCTGATCCGTTGACGCACCCTGCCGCAGTATTTTGGACAGTCTCAATGAGACATGCGCATAATTAGGTGTCAGTTTTTGTAATTCGCATAAAACTCTTTTTCGGCTTGAATCGGTGTAATGTTTCCAAGAATCATGGCTTGCTCAAAACCTGAGCAAGCACACTTGAACTGCGCTGGCCCAGCGAAATTGGACACTTGACAAGGTGTAGAACGGCGCTATATTATAACAACCCAGAAAGGAGCCAGCCGTTTTATGCGCAAAACCTACGACAGCAAGTTCAAGAGCCGTGTAGCGCTTGAGGCAATGCGAGGGGAACTGACCATTGCCGAGATTGCCAGCAAGTATCAGGTTCACCCCAATCAGGTACAAAGCTGGAAGAAACGTCTCCAGGAAGGCGCGACCGAGATTTTCATGAACGCCTCGGAACGGAAAGCCGAGAACAAGAAACTGTACACGGAGGACGACCTGATGCAGAAGATTGGCCGCATGCAGGTGGAGCTCGATTTTTTACGAAGAGCGTCCTTGGCGTTGGGGTTGAACATCGAAAAGCCCAGATAGATCCGAGTTTCAAAGCCGTGAGCATCCGGAGGCAGCTGCAATTGCTCCAAGTGCCGCATTCGAGCCATTACTACAAGCCGCACACCAATCCGGAGAAACAACGCATCGATCAAAACGTCAAGGACGAAATCGTGGACATCTACATGGAAAAGCCGTTTTACGGGATTCGCAGGATCACCGCTGAGCTCCAACAGAAGGGCTACAAGGTGAATCACAAACGCGTTTGTCGTCTGCGCAAGGCAACGGGGCTGAGGACGGTCTATCCCCGGCCTCGGTTCAGCACGTCGGAACCACATCCGGATCATGAAGTGTATCCGTATCTTCTGAAGGATCTGAAGATCGACCATTCGAACCAGGTTTGGGCGACGGACATCACGTACACCAAGGTCTCAGGGTGCAAA
>Ga0310786_10012282_pt1 | contig 10611 bp, 12 predicted proteins | sample AusTroGonzalo_MG_FD_203881 | JGI IMG/M metagenome (GOLD analysis project Ga0310786, IMG submission 203881) | Bovine rumen microbial communities from tropical cattle in Woodstock, Queensland, Australia - Gonzalo_03 (v2) (version 2) | ecosystem: Host-associated > Mammals > Digestive system >...
CTTCTCGGCATCCTCTACGCGAACGGCTACGGCGCGGAGACGTACTGCTGCCTGCCGTACGACCAGTACCTCTCGCGCTTCCCCGCGTACCTCCAGCAGATGGACATGGAGTCGAACGGAAAGGGCGTGACGAAGGACGGCAAGCCCGTGAAGTGCTCGACAGGCCCGATCGAATGGGGCGAGCCCGGGACGAACGGGCAGCACTCGTTCTACCAGCTCATCCACCAGGGCACGCACCTCATCCCGTGCGACTTCATCGGCTGCTGCCGCACGCACAACCCCGTTGGCGACCTGCACGACAAGCTCATGGCGAACCTCTTCGCGCAGACCGAGGCGCTTGCGTTCGGCAAGACGGCCGACCAGTGCCGCGCAGAAGGCGTGCCGGAGAAGCTCGTGCCGTTCAAGACGTTCGAGGGGAACCGTCCCACCAACACGCTCCTCTGCGACCAGCTCACGCCAGAGACGCTTGGCGCGCTCGTGGCGATGTACGAGCACAAGGTGTTCGTGCAGGGCGTGATCTGGAACGTGTACAGCTTCGACCAGTGGGGCGTGCAGCTCGGCAAGGTCCTTGCGAAGGGCGTGTTGAAGGACCTCGTGGCCGAAAAGCCGGAGCTCAAGCACGACAGTTCGACCAACCAGCTCATTCTCCGCTACCGCAAGGCAGTAGGCAGGTAGGCGGCAAGGGGGACTCACAATGAAGATTGCAATACTTGGAGCGGCGGGACGCATGGGCAACATGCTCTGCAAGCTCGCCGACAAGAGCGAAACGCTCGAACTCGTCGCGAAATGCGACGTCACGGAAGACTACGCGAAGACATGGCCTGAAGGCACCGAGGCCGTGATCGACTTCACGTTCCACGCGGCGGTGCCGGCCAACATCACGAAGGCCGCAGAAGAAGGCGTGGCTTACGTTCTCGGCACCACAGGACTCACGCCGGAGGAACAGGCCGCCGTGGATGCAGCTGCGAAGAAGGTCCCCGTGGTGCAGAGCTCCAACTACTCGCTTGGCGTGAACCTCCTCCTCGACCTTGTCCGCCGCGCTGCGGCCACGCTCGGCGAGGAGTACGACATCGAGGTGGTGGAGATGCACCACAGGATGAAGAAGGACGCGCCAAGCGGAACTGCGCTCATGCTCGCGAACGCGGCTGCGGAAGGCAGGGAAGTCGAGCTTGACGACGTTGCGATCTACGGACGCGAGGGGATCGTCGGCGAAAGGCCCGTGGGCGAAATCGCGATACACGCGCTTCGCGGCGGGTCTGTAGTAGGCGACCATACAGTGATGTTTGCAGGAGACGTCGAGCGAGTAGAGATAACGCACAGGGCGCAGAGCCGCGAAGCGTTCGCGGCAGGCGCGCTGCGCGCGGCGGAGTGGACTGCAGGGAAGGGGCCCGGCCTCTACTCGATGCGCGACGTCCTTGGGTTCGCCGACTGACTTCTGACAACACCAACTATCAACCCAACTAACAACCACGATCAAGCATGTATTCCTTCATCATTTCTTCCGCCGTTGCCGTAGCCGTTTGGTGCGGACTTTTCTTCGGCGACGTTCTTGGCTACGGCTGGAGCACGTTCTTCGCCGTCCTTTCGTTCATCGGCACGCAGATTGCCATCGGATTGCACTTCCAGAAGAAGGTCAAGGCCGCTATGGGAGACGTCCAGGCGATAATGACGTCCGGGCAGAAAAAGCTACAGGCGAAGATGCAGCGCTGGCAGATGAACCCTCCTGGAAGCGTCCAGGCCGCGCAGGCGGAGATGATGCGCGACACCAAGGTGTTCGTCAAGGATGCCATAGCCGCAACTGAAGGGCTGCGGAAGTACGAGGGATGGGTGCCGATGATGAAGAGGCAGATCGCCACCGCCCAGCTTCAGCTCCACTGGATGGTCAAGGAGTTCGACAAGGTCGACAAGCTCATGCCGCTCGCGATTGTCTTCGACCCGCAGATGGCTTCCATCAAGATGGCGCGCATGCAGATGAAGGACGCGCCCATAGAGGAGATCAGGAAGGTCTACGAGAAGACGGTGCGTCGCCTGAAGTACAACGAGAACGTGCTTCCCGCCGCGCTTTTCTCGTGGATACTCGTAAAGCGCGGCGATTCCGACGGCGCGTTCAAGGTCCTCACGGAAGCGCTCAAGAACAGCGACGACTCCGTTCTTAAGCAGAACCACGAGCACCTGATGAACAACCGCGCAAAGAACTTCTCGAACGCCAACCTCGGCGAGAAATGGTACGCACTCCAGCTTGAAGAGCCAAAGGTGTACCGTCCCCGCCAGAGGATGCAGTGGCGCTGAGATATGCAACCAATCACCAAATAAAGACCAGAACGATGAATAAAGAATCCAAATTCCTGTTCGCCGCGCTTGTATGCTGCTTTGCGCTTTGGGGCATCCTCAACAACATGACTGACAACCTGGTGCCGGCTTTCCAGCGCATCTTCACGATGGACCAGTCCAGGGCCGGACTCGTCCAGGTTGCCTTCTACGGTGCGTATGCGATACTCGCGATATTCGCGGCCGTGCTGGCCGAGGAGCTGAGCTACAGGAAGGGCGTGCTCATCGGACTTGGCATATACATTCTTGGTGCGCTCCTATACATACCGGCGTGCATAGCGCAGAGCTTCAACATCTACTTCATCGCGATTTTCATCGTCGCCGGAGGATGCTCGCTTCTCGAGACAACGTGCAATCCATACGTACTCTCGCTTGGCGACCAGGAATCCGCGGTTCGCCGACTCAACTTCGCGCAGATGTTCAATCCGGTCGGTTCGATCACGGGCATCCTCCTGGCGCAGCAGCTCATACTCTCGCATCTCAATCCCGCAACTGCCGAGGAACGCGCGCAGATGGACCCCGAGACACTGAAGGGGATCATCAACCACGAACTCTTCTGGGTCTGCGCCCCGTACATAGGACTTTGCGCGATAGCCGCCGCGATATGGGTTTTCTTCCTGATCTCCAAGGACGACGGTACCAAGGACCGCAAGAGCACCTTCGCGCGCGTTTTCGCGGCGATGGCGTTTTCCATCGTGCCACTCGCTCTTCTTTATCCGTGCATTCCGTTCTTCAACAGCGTCTGGCAGGGCAAGGGCGAGATACTGTGGGTGCTTGTTGGGCTTGTCGGTCCGTTTGCGTATGTCTTGTGCCTGAAGGACTACAGGGAAATGCTTGTGTCTCTCCTGAGCAAGCCGCGCTACTGGTTTGGCGTAATAGCTCAGTTCTTCTACGTGGGAGTGCAGATCGCGGCCTGGACGTGGCTCAACGTCTACTGCCAGAAGGAGCTTGGCGTCTCTCCGGCAACTGGTGCCGTGTACTATCTCATCGCCATCTTCCTCTTCACATCGGCAAGGTGGCTTGCAACGTTCCTGATGAAGTATTTCAATCCTGCCCTGATGATGGCTGTCTTCGCCTTCGGCGCTATCCTTTCCTGCATTGGGGTAATGTACCTTCCGACCGTTCCTGCCTTTACCATCAGGGGGCTTGTCTTCAGCTGGAACATAATCTGCCTTGTCTTGATGAGCGGATTCATGTCGCTCATGTTCCCGACGATCTACGGAATCGCGCTTGGCGACCTCGACCCCAAGTCCGTAAAGCTTGGCGCTTCGGGACTCATAATGTCAATCCTCGGCGGCGCAATCATAACGCCGTGGATGGCTGGCATAATCGGCAACAAGGACAGCTTCTGGTGCCGCCTCGTTTCGGGATTCGGCACCGAGTGGGACCCGGACCTCAAGCTTACGCAGACGTCTCTGAGAGCCTCGTTCATTGTCCCTGTGATATGCTTCGCTGTCGTACTCGTCTATGCTCTCGTATTCGTCAGGGGAAAATCGTCCAAGGCTGAATGATGGACGTGACGCGTCGACAGTTCGTTGTTGTCTCGTCTGCCGCGGCCGCAACGGTTTCAGTACATGGAGCCAAGTTTGAAGTCGATTTCAACAATAATTCAACAAAGAAAGAAGGTGCAGGCATGCTAAAGGGAATCTCGCCGGTTGTTTCGCCAGATCTCCTGAAGATACTCGCGGAAATGGGGCATGGGGATGAAATCGTCTTTTCGGACGCGCATTTCCCGGCGCACTATTTCGGACGCAGTGGAGCAACAGTGCTTCGCGCTGACGGTCTTGCATGCGACAAGCTTCTCGCCGGCCTCATCCCGCTTTTCGAGCTGGATTCATACGCAACCCCCGTTGTCATGATGGAGGCGGTGAAGGGCGATACCCTTGATCCCGAGGTCGAGAAGGCATACCGCGCCGCGCTCAAGTACGATGGCAAGATCGAGCTCATGGAGCGCTACGCGTTCTACGAGCGCGCGAAGAAGGCGTATGCGATCGTTCTCACAGGAGAGACGCGCAAGTACGGCAACATCATACTGAAGAAGGGCGTAACGCCTGTTGCATGATGAGAACACCTGCCTCCCTAGCGGTACTTTTTTCCTTCTGCGCGATGCTTCCGGTCAGCTCAGCTGCCCAGCAGGGCGCTGCAGCATCTTCGCCGGGGAAGGATATAGCGGACCTAGTCAACCTTGTTGGCGACGTGATAGACGGCAAGAACCCAACTGCCGCCGAGCTCAAGCCACTCGAAAACGTCAGGCGCCAGGCCGCCGATGCGCTTGGAATCGATCCTCGCCTTGAGTTCGACCTCGATGCAATAGCCGCCGGTATCAAGATGATCCGCATGGTTCCTTACACCGAGAACGGATGGACTGGTTCCGACGCCGTGTCGTCCGAGGAGTTCACCTTCGACCCCGACAGGCTCGCGGCCGTGGTCAAGCTTGTGCTGCAGGCTTCTGACATAGTTCAGAAGGTCGCTGCACGCAAGGCGAAGCACGACGCCGAGCTGGCAAAGAAGGGGATTGCGGAACTTCCGCCGTCCAACGCCGCATGCCGCTTCAAGATCGAGGCAGGCAAGAGCGAATGTCTCTTCGACCAGTGGGGCGAGCTTTTCGTAGACCGTCGCTTCGTTACCAAAGACGAGATGAAGACAGTCAACAGCCTCGAAGCAGATTACCGCAAGATCTATTCCGGAAGCGCGTACGCGAAGGCGCCAAAGGCGCAGAAGCTGCTCACGCCGCGAAGCAAGGCCGTCAAGGTCGCAGGATTGCCTATCTTCCGCGGATTCGAAGATGCGCGCTACCAGGAGTACGACGCAATGATAATCAGGCTTGTAGCCGATTTCAACGCGCACAAGGTCGACTGGATAGGCGGGACTCCCGAACAGGCGGCCAAAGTTGCGGACCTTACTGCCGCCCAGGTGAAATCGCACATGATCGAAGAAGCCGGCGGCAACGACAAGGGTTCAAGGGCCGCATGGGCGGTCGATCCGCTACAGGTGAACGTGCCTGGCGACTGGGACGACGCCAAGACCGAGATTGGCCTTAAGAAGCCCGCAAAGCGCAACGAGGGACAGCTCGAGACAAACGTCAAGGCGGCAATCATGTTTCTGTCGCGCAAGGGATTCGGCGTGTCGGGACGTCCGGCCCGTGTGCGTCCCGCAGGATTCTTCGACGGATGGAAGGAAGCTCTGCGCCGGTATAACGGCAGACGCGACCGTACGGATTCGGGACACTACTACAGCGACGCGTATGCAACAAAGATAATCGACCGTGCCGAAAAGCCTGACTTGTTTGTGCCGATAGAGATCAAGTTGGCTAAATAGTATGTGGAGTTGATGGTGCTTGATAGCAATCGGGAATTCGAAATTCGAAATCGGTAAACGGGAATTGGATATTTGGGATTGGGAATCTGTCTTGCGCATAATAGGGGTTATGTCAACTACGCAATATGGTAAAATACCACCTCATCCCTACCAACTACGAACAATTTACCTATAGGTTTCGTAGTTCGTAGTTAGTGGTTACGCAACGGACTAACTTATTAAAATGTAAAATTGCCACTTCCAACCCAATCCGATTTTTGGTAAAATTGCAAACAGAACAACGGGAATATAATGCACGACACCATTTCAAACGATTCTGTAAAAGCCGACGCTGCGGCAAACGCCGTGAGCATCTTCGGCCATTCTGGCGCTGCAGACGAATTTCCCGTGCTCAAGGCTTTCCAGCAGTACATTGACGCCGAGCAGGCAAAGGCACGCAAGCGGATGCTCGGGCTTAGCGTCTTCTTCATCGTGCTGATGGTCATGGTTATCGCGATGTTCACGATGATACTCGCGATGCTCATGCAGAGGAACCAGGAGCAGGCCGACCGTCTTCTTCTGCGGAACCAGGAACAGTCGGACAGGCTTCTTGAAATGGCACTCCGCGAACGGCAGGTCCAGCAGGCTCCTGTTGCCCCTGTGGTGGTCAATCAGCCATCGCACCAGAACGATGCCTTGAAGCCGCTCTTGGAGCAGATCGCGAGCTTGACAGCCGCCCTGAAGGAGAAATCCCAGCCAGCTGCGCAGCCACCTTCCCAACCACCGCCTTCTCCCACCGATTCCCAGGCCGAGATGCAGCGCAAGCTCGAGGCCGAGATGCAGAAGCTCGCAGAAGCCCGAGCACAGCTCAAGGCTGAACAGGAACAGGCGCGAAAGGAAGAAATAGAGCGCCAGAGGCGCAAGATCTATCCCGAATACTACGCGAAGCAGGACAGGGCGGCCGCAGCTGCGGCAGAAGCAGAAAGGGCGCTTTCCGAGCAGCCCAGCCCCCTTCCCGCTCCTGCCTCTGTTGCACCATCCACGCCCGTGCAGCCGCCGCCTGCACCTGCGCAGCCGGCATACGTGCCAGAGCCCAGTGTCAAGTCTGCGAGTGCTCCGGCCATCCCGGCAGAACGATCCCCTTCTCAGTCCGCACCAGTTGCGAAACCTGTTCCAACGGGTTCTGATGCGGCACCTTCCGGCACAGTGGACTATGTCCTGCCGGTCGGAACGAAAAAAGCCAAGGGAGTAAAATGGCGCGTGCCAATTCCCGAATAAACGAAAGAAAACAAAGAGTACACTGATATGATTTTCCGGGGGGGGCTTAAAAAATTGGTCTCCGTGAAAATCCGCAGTAGAAGACAACGGAGGCATAATGGCAGTCAAGACAATGATGTTCATTGACGGCAACTGGCTGTATCGAAGCAGAAATGCGGTATTCGACAAGCTCAATGAACCAAACGGGTTCGAGATAGACTACAAGAAGATCCCAAGCATCGTGTGCGAGGAAGTAGCCAACTTCCTCAACCAGGATGTCGATCCGGTGAGGACGGTGTATTTCGGCACCATCCCGTCGCAGCGCTCGGGCTTCAACACCAGCAAGCAAAGCGCGTTCTACACCTTTCTCGAGGCGACCTGCGGATATGAAACGAACATCCACGAAGTCGACGTAAACGGCAGCGAACCGAGAAACGACGAAGACTGGGTGGTAGCCGCCCTTTCCTCTTCGCTGCTCTACTACGCCGCGATGAACGCGTACGACATCGCGATTGTCCTCGGCGAAGACGCGAACTACGAACCTAGCCTCCGCTGTGCGCGGCTTCTCGGAAAGCGCATCCAGATCGTCGGCGCGCACCAGAGTCCCGACAACAAGCTGTCGCAGCAAGGCGGAGTCTACCTCAAGCCGAAGGTGTCTGACTTCCCGCCCATCTTCATCGAGGACCATGCAGATGAGATCCGCCTGGTGAGGGAAACGCACAAGCGGACGTGCCGTGAATGCGGCGCCGAGGAAGATACGACTTGGGCTGGTCCCGACTTCTACTGCTCGCACTGCCGCAGCAGGCATAGGCCGGCAGACCAGGACGAGTGACGATGCGTCCGTGTCCGCAAATGCGGACCGCACAAGTCAAATCAGCCTAGATGCCGTTGTCCTTGCGGCTGTCGAGCTCAAGGACCATGCGTGCCCGCCATCCGCCCCAGACCCACAGTTTCCACGGACGGATGGCGCGCACATGCTTTACAACGTCGCCGTTCGCGTCGAGAAAGACTGCGTCGATTGGGAACCGCATGAAGAACGTATGTATGCAGTTGCACTTTGGAATGAGGAGTCCTGTGCCCTTCTCGAGTCCTCTGCTTCCGATGAGCCCCTTTGCACGCTGAATGAACGAACGAGCTACAGCGGCCTTTACGCCGAACAGGTCGACGCTTTCCAATTCGCCGCGTGCAGCCCGTGAAATCGCCTCAGTGTGCTTCATTGTGATTACCCCGAAGCTCGGCGAGGATCGAGGCACCCGCGCTGCATCCTAGGCGGTTCGCCCCGGCGTCGATCATTGCGAGGGCATCGCGAAGCGTGCGGATTCCTCCTGCGGCCTTGACGCCCATTTCGGGACCTACGGTGTCGCGCATGAGCTTCACGTCTTCGACAGTGGCTCCGCCTGTGCCGAAACCGGTGGACGTCTTCACAAAGCTGAATCCGGCCTTCTTTGCCAGGTTGCAGGCAAGGACCTTCTCTGAGTCGCCAAGGTAGCAGCATTCGATGATCAGCTTGGTGACGATGCCGGCGTCCGCATTTTTCGCAAGTGTGTTCATTGCGGTAAGCTCGTTTTCAAGCTGATGGCGTATTGCGGCGTCGACTGCCGCGCTCTTGAGCATCCTGATGTCGATTACGTAGTCAACGTCCCTGGCACCATCGCCAATCGCCGCGGAGGCGGCGAAAATCTTCTGCGGCAAGCCGCCCTGTCCAAGTGGAAAGTCTATCACGGTTCCGACGCGTACGCCGCTTCCCTCCAGCAGCTTTGCCGCATGCTTCACTTCGCACGGATTGACCATTGCGCAGGCGAACTTGTACGTGCGGGCCTCTTCGCAAAGCTTCTCGATCGCGTCTGGTTCGCCAGCTGCCTTTAGGAAGGTGTGGTCGATCATCGAGGCGAGTTCCGCTTCTGTCATATCGGCTCCTTTGCGTTTAGGATGGAATTGGAGTGGGCGTGCGTAATAGCGAGTGCAAGAGCGTCCGCGGCGTCGTTCTGCGGAAGCTCCTCCAGCGCGAGAAGCGTGCGCACCATGCGCTGTATCTGCACCTTCTCCGCCATGCCGTTTCCGCACACCGCCATCTTAACGCGCCTTGGCTCGTATTCGTAGATTGGCTTGCCGGCCTTGGCTGCGGCCGTTATCACCGCGCCGCGGGCCTCGCCAAGGACGAGCATTGTGCCTGCATTCTTGCCGTAGATTACGCTCTCGATCGAAAGGACGTCGGGATCGTGCTGCGCGATAAGCTCCTCGACTCGCGCGTTGATGTGCCTGAGGCATTCGGAGAGTGGGAGTTTGGGCGCGTTCTTAATCGTGCCGTGTTCGAGGGAACGCATCCTGGAGCCTTCGACGGAGAGGACGCCGTAGCCGCTGGAACGCAGCGAGGTGTCTATTCCGAGGATTTTCATTTCGCCCCCGTGGCGACGAGAAATGCGTCTGGCGGCGGGACGGGGCGGAACGTCTTTGTCGAGACGAAGCAGTGGCGCGTGAAGCCGTCCACGAGAACGCGGTCCTCGCCCTTCCTGCGTACCTCGCAGGCAATCTCCAGCCTCACGCCCTTCTGCGACTGGACGAACGCCGTGACCTCAAGGAGGTCGTCGTAGCGAGCGGGCGAATGGTAGTTGACCTCCGCGTGGATCACGGGAAGCATCCACCCTTCCTCCTCGCACTTCTTGTAAGTGTAGCCGCACGCGCGCATGAGCTCGTTGCGCGAGCGCTCGAAGAGCGTGAGGTAGTTGCCGTAGTAGACGACCCCCATCTGGTCGGTGTCTGCATACGGAACGCGGTATTCCATCACGATCTTGTCCATGGCGCGGCGCTCCTCCGTCAGTCCTTTTCGACCCGTATGGCGTAGGGTTCCGGGCAGTTGTAGAAGCAGATGCCGCAACCTACGCACCCTTCGCCCTTGTATCCGGCTGGCTTGATGCCGGCCGAGTTGAGCTCGGACTTCATCTCAAGGCATTTCCTCGGACAGGCGCCTACGCACCTTCCGCATCCCTTGCACGAATCGACTTCAAACACAGGTTTTGGCATAGTCACCTCCGGATGCGCCCGGTTCAAGAGTCGGACGACTCCCTCTCCTGGCGCCTTCTCATCTGACGGGTCTGCGGCAAGTCCACCACTTCAACGCCACCGTTCGCAACGGACGCCGTGGCAGGAGCGCCGTACTTCTTGCGTATCCACCACATCTGGACGATCGAAATCAGGTTCGACAGGAACCAGTAGAGCGAAAGCGCGGACGGGAACGAGTAGAACATGAAGAGCATCATTAGCGGCATGAAGACCATCATCATGCGCTGCTGCTTTGCGTCGCCCGACGATGGCGTGAACGCGCTCTGAAGGCCCGTGGAGACGGCCATGAGTATAGGCAGCAGGTTGAGCCCTCCGCCAATCGGGAACCAGCTTGCGAACAGGCGCTCGGGCTCGGAGAGGTCGGATATCCAGAGGAACGGCGCGTAGCGCAGTTCAACTGCGGAGCGCAGCACCGTGAAGAGCGCGATGAAGACAGGTATCTGCACGAGCATCGGCAGGCAGCTCGACATCGGATTTACCTTGTGCTCCTTGTAGAGCGCCCACGTCTCCTGCTGGAGCCGCTGCGGGTTGTCCTTGTACTTCGCCTGAATCTCCTTCATCAGCGGCTGTATCTCCTGCATCTTGCGCATGCCCACCGTGGACTTGTGGGTAAGGGGCCAGAATAAAATGCGCACTAGGATCGTGAGGAGTATGATCGCCACGCCATAG
>Ga0310786_10012284_pt1 | contig 10611 bp, 8 predicted proteins | sample AusTroGonzalo_MG_FD_203881 | JGI IMG/M metagenome (GOLD analysis project Ga0310786, IMG submission 203881) | Bovine rumen microbial communities from tropical cattle in Woodstock, Queensland, Australia - Gonzalo_03 (v2) (version 2) | ecosystem: Host-associated > Mammals > Digestive system >...
CGAGGTCTGCCGTGATGGATGTTCTGAGTTCTACGGTAGTCATAATTCGGATTATTAATTCGCCTGCAAAGTTACGAACTATTTCCGACACTTCCAAATTTTGGAGCAGTGAATGTAGAGTAAAGTTCACTTTAACTCTGCTGAGTCGCGACAACGTTCGATGAAATCAAATTTTGGAGCAGCGAATGCAGAGTAAAGTTCAGCAGAGCGACCAGAGGTCGAGCGCAATGGTCAATGTTCAATGTTAATGGGGGTATGGTTGAGGGATAGAGTTATTGCTTCAGTTGTTTCAAGTCGTAATACATGGGGACGGTATAGGCTTCTTCTGCTATCTTGTTGACTAGCATCTTGAAACCGTTCTTAACGTAGAAAGGAACTGCGGCCCGGTAGGCATCGACGGTGAGGAAGCGGCAGGCCGACTGTGATTGCTGCATGATAAGCATCTGCTTGATGCCTGCTACGAGACGGATACCAATGCCGCTTTGCTTGCATGTGAGCGAGACAGCCAGACGGCCAATCTTCACAGCGGGATAGCTGTTGAAGTGCTTCTCGTGGGGGATGGTGTTGCGGAGTTTGCGCCAGAGGTTCTTGGGGACGGTTGTGTTCGATATCTTGTCATTGAGCAGGCTATAATAGGCCAGTGTCTGCTCGTCGTCTTCGAGCACGAAGGTGTTGGCCAGCATCTGCTGGCGGTAGAACATTGCATCATCAATGAGAAAGCCGTTCAGATCGTCGTCTCCACAATCGAACGGCTTCAGCGTTTTGATGTCTTCCAGTCTGGTCAGTCGCATGGCGGTTTACATTTGGAAGGTTGCTATACTTTTCATCCATGCGTATGCATCGGACGACTGTGCCTTCTCCTCTTCCGAGGCGGGCTGTATGTTCTCCATGTCATGGAGGAAGCGCGTTGCGTCTTCACCAAAGAGAATCGGGGTTTCGGCGATTTGTCTTGCCATAGTATGCTCCTTTCTATTGTACATTACATTAAACTTGGTGCAAAGGTACAAACTTTTCCTTAATTCCGTATCGTTTAGGGCGTTAAATATGCAAAAACGGTGTGGTTTTTTGGCAGGGGTTAGAACCCTCTTCCTTGGTGTCAGGCGTGGGGTTGACATTTTGCGTTGTGAGGTTACATAACTCCCCCTGCATCGTGGACAGTAGGACAGTAAGGACAGTAGTTTTTCAAACTTCTCATGCGCGCGTGTGAACTTTTGAAATTGAAAAAAAAAAGTTCACGCGCGCGCACGAAAAGTTTCATTTTTTACTGTCTTTACTGTCCTACTGTCCAATCTGAGCCCCCTAAGTTCTTGGACGAGCCAAGCCAGCAGAGCTGGAGCGAGGGGGTTGGGGGTCTGAACCCGCCCCCCGCAAACCGCCACTTCGCTGCCCGCAAAGCGCCACTTCGCTGCCCGCAAACCGCCGCTTCTCTGCCAGTAAACCGCCGCTTCTCTGCTACCGCTTGTCCACGTAGCGGTAGCCGGTGGTATAGTTCTGTCTGGGGAATACGAAAGTGGCGTCGGGGATGTTGCCTGACTTGAAATTGGAGATCTTGATGTTGCCCCAGAAGAGAGCTACCTTCACTTTAATTTGTTGCGGATAGAGCGTGGCCGCGTCGACGACGACACGGGCCTCCTTCACTGTGCCCCGCGCCCCGCGCTTCTGTCTGAGGTTTATCGTGATGACCTCACCTTGCCGCTGCATGGTGTAGTCGAAGTCGTCAAGGCTGAACTTGAACTTCGATGCGTACTTGTCGCGCTTGTCGCTGTTGGCATCGAAGATTTCGATGGTCTTCTTCTTGCGGTGAACATTATAGACCGTTGTGCCGTCGCACCACGAGTCAAGCCGCTCGTCGCTGAATTTGCTTTTCTTCTGCTTGATCCAGATGGAGCCGTGCGTCTTGTAGATGCCGATCAGGTTGACGTCGTAGCGCAGCGAGCAGCCCTCCGGCCCGTAGACGAGGTTGTAGGCTTTCTCAAAGGTGCGACGCGCCTCCGGGTCGTTTTCCTGCCGGAGGTCGGCCATGAGGGTCAAGAAGGGGCATATCAGCCACAGAAGACAAAGTACGGTTCTCTTCATAAGGGGTGCAAAGGTACGCCTTTTGATTGATACGGGCAAACATCGGCTTTTATTTATAACAATAATTAATAGAGTGTGTCGGACGGCTGCCGCCATCCCCATTTTTAGGTACTGACATCAAAAAAGTGGCGCAGGACGATGGTGCTTTCAGATTTATTGCTTACCTTTGCAGCTGCAAAGACAATTGTGAACTATGAAACTGTCTGAACTCAGGACCGGTGAGAAGGGCGTCATCGTCAAGGTGCACGGCCACGGCGGATTCCGCAAGCGCATCGTTGAGATGGGTTTTGTGAAGGGCAAGGCTGTGGAGGTGCTGCAGAATGCCCCTCTGCAAGACCCCGTGAAGTACCGCCTGCTGGGCTACGAGGTGTGTCTTCGCCGTCAGGAAGCCGATATGATTGAGGTGTACGCCTCGTCGAAAGGCGACGGCCATCCGGCTGAGCCGCAGGGCGGAGCGGCGGGCAGCGTGCATCCGGCAGCCCGTCTGCACTATGACATGGGCGACTTCCATGCGGCTCTCCGCGAGCGCCGCTCCATCAATGTCGCCCTTGTGGGCAACCCCAACTGCGGCAAGACGTCGCTCTTCAACTACGCCTCGGGAGCCCACGGCCATGTGGGCAACTATTCGGGCGTGACCGTCGATGCCTCCGAGGCCCACGCCTCGATGTTCGGCTACGAGTTCAACCTGGTGGACCTGCCCGGCACCTATTCGCTGTCGTGCTACTCGCCCGAGGAGCTTTATGTGAGGAAGCACCTGACGCAGCAGATGCCCGACGTGGTGATCAACGTGATTGACGCCTCCAACCTGGAGCGCAACCTCTACCTGACCACCCAACTGTTGGACATGGACCTGCGTGTGGTGTGCGCCCTCAATATGTTTGACGAGTTTGAGCGTCGCGGCGACCGCGTGGACATCGACACGCTGAGCACGCTGTTAGGCGTGCCGATGGTGCCCACGTCGTTCAAGTCGGGCATGGGCGTGAAAGAGCTGTTCCGTGCTGTCATCCAGGTCTACGAGGGCGCCAGCCGCCACGCCCGCCACATCCACATCGGCTACGGCCATGAACTGGAGGACGGCATCAGCCGCATCCAGCGCTGGCTGAAGGTGGAGCACAGAGGTGAGAGTGCCGCCGCCGCCGCTGCCTCGCAGAGGCCGTCGCTGCCGCCCAGCTACTCCACGCGCTACCTGAGCATCAAGCTGTTGGAAGGCGACACGGAGACGGAGAAGCTGATGGCCCAGTATCTGCCCCCTTCCATGATGGAGCAGATCCTTGGCTCGCGCGACCGTGCCGCCGCCCGTGTGCTTGAGGAGACGGGCGACGACGCCGAGACGGCTATCATGGATGCCAAGTACGGCTTCATCAACGGCGCGCTGACGGAGGCCGGCTTCCAGACGGGCACGAAGACTGACACCTACCGCACGACGCATGTGATAGACAGCATCCTGTCGAACAAGTTCCTGGGCTTCCCCATCTTCTTCCTCATGCTTTTCGTCATGTTCCAGACCACCTTCGCGCTGGGCCAGTACCCCATGGACTGGATCGACGCCGGTGTGGCCTGGTTGGGCGAGTGGCTGCGTGGCGCGCTGCCCGAAGGTCCGGTGCAGTCGATGCTGGCCGACGGGGTGGTGGGCGGCGTGGGCGCCGTCATCGTGTTCCTGCCCCAGATCCTGATACTCTATTTCTTCATCTCCCTGATGGAGGACTCCGGCTATATGGCCCGTGCGGCGTTCATCATGGACCGCCTGATGCACAAGATGGGCCTTCACGGCAAGTCGTTCATCCCGCTCATCATGGGCTTCGGCTGCAACGTGCCCGCCGTCATGGCCACGCGGACGATTGAGAGCCGGCGGTCGCGCATCGTGACGATGATGATTCTGCCCTTCATGTCGTGCTCCGCCCGCCTGCCTATATATATTATGGTGGCCGGGACGTTCTTCTCCATGCAGTACCGCTCGTGGGTGATGGTGTCGCTCTATGCCGTCGGCATCGTGATGGCCGTGCTGATGAGCGTGGTGTTCTCGCGTTTCATCATCAAGGGCGAGGACACGCCTTTCGTGATGGAGCTGCCGCCCTACCGCTGGCCTACGGCGAAAGCCATCGGGCGCCACACGTGGGAGAAAGGCAAGGAGTACCTGAAGAAGATGGGCGGCGTAATCCTCGTGGCCAGCATCGTGGTCTGGGCCTTGGGCTACTTCCCCCACGACGACACCCTCACTCAGGAGCAGCAGCAGGAACAGTCCTATATAGGCCGCGTGGGCAAGGCCGTGGAGCCGCTGTTCCAGCCGCAGGGCTTCAACTGGAAACTCGACGTGAGCCTGGTGGCAGGCGTGGGCGCGAAGGAGATCGTGGCCTCGTCAGTGGGGGTGCTCTATGCCGGCGACGACTCGTTTGCCGACGACTCCTCGTTCAGCGAGGAGGGCGAGAAGTACACCCGTCTGCGCCAGCAGATGACCCAGGAGGGCATCACGCCGCTCGCGGCTTACGCCTATCTGCTGTTTGTGTTGCTCTACTTCCCCTGTATCGCCACCGTCGTCGCCATCAGGAACGAGACAGGCTCGTGGCGGTGGGCGGCCGTCTCGGCACTCTACACCACCTGCATGGCCTGGGTTGTGTCCGCTTTAGTGTTCCAAATAGGCTCCTTGTTCTGATGGTCCTGCAGTATATCGTTGTGGCAATTGCCGTTACGCTCAGTCTGCTCTACGCTTTCTTCCGTGTCAGGAAGATGCTGACGAAGCGTTCGCATGGTGATTCCTGTGCCGGGTGCGCGCTGGCAAATCAGTGTGAACAGCGGCATTAGAGCCTTGTAAGTGTTGAACATAGCGTTAAAAATTGCTTAAATGTTTCTCCGTTCACAGAATTTGTAGTACCTTTGTGGGCTGAAACAAAAAGGGTCAAAATGCGCCAGCGTGCTTTTAAAGTGGCTCTATGGCGATTTGAGGCCGAAAAGTGCAACTAAAAAGAAATGGATCAGACGTTTGACAACGACAGGATTTTGAAGATTAACATTGAGGAGGAAATGAAGTCCTCGTACATCGACTACTCGATGTCCGTGATTGTGGCCCGTGCCCTCCCCGATGTTCGTGACGGATTCAAGCCCGTGCACCGCCGCATCCTCTATGGTATGCTGGGCATAGGCAACACCAGTGACAAACCCCATAAGAAGTGTGCCCGCGTGGTGGGCGAGGTGTTGGGTAAGTACCACCCCCACGGCGACAGCTCTGTCTACGGAGCCCTTGTCCGCATGGGCCAGGAGTGGAACATGCGCTATACGCTGGTAGACGGGCAGGGCAACTTCGGCAGCGTCGACGGCGACTCGCCGGCAGCCATGCGATATACGGAGTGCCGCCTCTCGAAGATGGGCGAGCACATCATGGACGACCTGGAGAAGGACACCGTGGACATGGACCCCAACTTCGACAACACGCTGGTGGAGCCGAGCGTGATGCCCACCAAGGTGCCCAACCTCCTGGTGAACGGCGGCAACGGCATTGCTGTGGGCATGGCCACCAATATGCCTACCCACAACTTAGGCGAGGTCATCGACGGCTGCTGCGCCTTCATCGATAACCCCGACATTGACACAGAGGGCCTGATGCAGAACATTCCCGGCCCCGACTTCCCCACAGGCGCCTTCATCTACGGCCTGCAGGGGGTGCGCGACGCCTACGAGACCGGTCGCGGCCGCATCGTGATGCGTGCCAAGGCTGAGATTGAGGCCGGTGACACCCACGACAAGATCGTGGTCACAGAGATTCCCTACGGTGTGAACAAGGCCGAGTTAGTGGCTTACATCGCTGAGCTGGCCAACCTGCACAAGGTGGAAGGCATTGCCAACGTGAACGACGAGTCGGGCCGCCAGGGTATGCGCATCGTGGTCGACGTGAAGCGTGACGCCAACGCCAATGTGCTGCTGAACAAACTGTTCAAGATGACGGCTCTACAAAGCTCATTCTCAGTCAATAACATCGCTTTGGTGCCCATCAAGACGCCCGATGGCGTGCGCCTGCGTCCGAAGCTCCTGTCGCTGCGCGACTGCATCCGCTACTTCATCGACCACCGCCACGAGGTGACCATCCGCCGCACCCAGTACGACCTGAAGAAGGCCCAGGAGCGTGCCCACATCCTTGAAGGCTTGATTATCGCCGTGAACAATATCGACGAGGTGGTGCACATCATCCGCCAGTCGCAGACGCCCAGCGACGCCCAGCGCAACTTGGAGAAGCGGTTCGACCTGGACGAGGCCCAGTCGAAGGCCATCGTCGATATGCGTCTGTCGCAGCTCACCGGTCTGCGCGTGGACCAGCTGCATCAGGAGTACGACGACCTGATGAAGCTCATTGCCGACCTGCAGGAGATCCTCGACAATCCCGAGCGCTGCAAGCAGGTGATGAAGGATGACCTCTTGGAGGTGAAGGAGAAGTACGGCGACGAGCGCAAGACCGAGATTATCCCCTTCGACCATGAGTTTAACGCCGAGGACTTCTATCCTGATGATCCGGTAGTTATCACCCTCTCGCACATGGGCTACATCAAGCGCACGCCGCTCAACGAGTTCCATGCGCAGGGTAGGGGAGGCATGGGCTCGAAGGGTGCCCGCCACCGCGATAACGACTTCACGGAATACATCTATCCGGCCACGATGCACAACACCCTGCTCTTCTTTACCCGCAAGGGCCGCTGCTACTGGCAGAAGTGCTATGAGGTGCCCGAGGGCGATAAGAACTCGAAGGGCCGTGCCATCCAGAACATGCTCAATATTGAGCCGGACGATACCATCAATGCCGTTCTGCGCATCAAGAAGTTCGACGATGAGGAGTTCCTGAAGAGCCACTATGTGGTGTTCGCCACCAAGCAGGGCATCATCAAGAAGACCTCGCTGGAAGCCTATAAGAATGTGCGTGCCGCCGGTGTGAAGGCCCTGCTCATCAACGAGGGCGACGAGGTGGTGAGCGTCCGTCTGACCAACGGCAAGAACGAGATCGTCATGGCCAACCGCAACGGCCGCGCCGTGCGCTTCAGCGAAGACCATGTGCGTGCCATGGGCCGTGTGTCCACCGGTGTCATCGGTATGCGCCTCGACGGCGGCGACGACGAGGTGGTAGGCATGGTGTGTGTCAACGACCCGCAGACGGAGACCATCATGGTTGTCTCAGAGAACGGCTACGGCAAGCGCAGCGACATCGAGGACTACCGCAAGACGGCCCGTGGCAAGATGGGCGTGAAGACCATGGCCGTGACCGAGAAGACCGGCCGCTTGGTGGCCATCAAGGTGGTGACCGACGAGAACGACCTCATGATTATCAACAAGAGCGGTGTGCTCATCCGCCTCAATGTTGACCAGGTGCGCGTCATGGGCCGTGCCACCCAGGGTGTCAGGCTCATCAACCTCACGAAGAAGAACGACACCATCGCCAGTGTGTGCAAGGTGCAGAAGGCTACCGAAGAGGAGCTGGCCGAGGAGGCCGAGATCCAGGAGGAGACCGCCGGTACCGATGCCCCGATGGTGGACTTCTCAGAGACCGCTGACATGCCGGAGTTCACGGAATAAAGCGACAACAAAAGATAATAAACAACAATCAATTAACCCAAAAATAACTATTATGAAAAAACTGATGATGATGGCCCTGATGGCAGCAGCTGCCACCACGACCTTTGCCCAGGATGCCCTGGTGAAAGAAGCAAAGAAGGCTTTCTCAAAGAACGACTTCGACGCCGCAGCACAGACGCTGGCTCCGGCCTTGACCTCAAGCGAGACGGTAGACAAAGCCGCTGCCTGGAACATGCAGACGGAAATCATGTATGGCAAGTGGAGTGCCATTAATGAGCAGTCTATCAAGAGTAATGTCGACCATCAGCCTTACGACACGCTGGCTATGCACCGTGCAGCCGTACAGGCCTGGAAATCGGCCCTGAAGTGTGACGAACTCGACCAGCTGCCCGATGCCAAGGGCAAGGTGAAACTGAAGTACCGCTCAGGCTCGCAGACCAAGTTCAAGGTCTTCGGCGTGTCACTCGTGCAGGCCGGACAGTTCTTCTATCAGCAGAAGTCGAACCAGGAAGCCCTCGAAGCATGGAAACTCTATCTCGGCATGAAGGAATCGCCCATCTTCGCAGAGGTGAAGGACTTCCCCAAGGACGCCTTCTATGCTGACATCCTCTACTACGTTGCTTTCCTGTCCTATCAGGAGAAGGCTTACGCCGACGCTGAGAAATATGCCAAGCTGTTTGCCCAGGAGCAGCCCGAAAAGGCCGACGAGGCCAACGAGATCCTGCTCTTCTCCAAGAAGGACAACTGCAAGACCAAGGCCGACTCCCTCGAATACCTCGCACAGGTGAAGGAGATGCGCAAGGCCGACGTCTCGAATGAGCGTTACTTCAACCTGCTGCTCGACTACTTCGGCCACGCCAACGACTCCGAGGCCAAGGCCCAGTGGGTGGAGGAGGAGATTGCCCTCAACCCCGAGAACAAGATGGTCTGGGCCATCAAGGGCGAGACGGCCATGAACGCCGACAATCTGGATGAGGCCATCACATGCTTCGAGAAGGCCATTGAGCTTGACCCCACATTCACCGCCTGCATCTTCAACTGCGGACGTTGCTACTACGCCAAGGCCATGGCCCTGCAGGACAAGCTGGCCGACAAGAACGGCATGATCACCCAGGAGAACCGCAACAAGGTCGCTGAGGTCGTGAAAGAGGCAGAGAAGTTCTATGTGCGTACCCGTGAGCTTGACCCTGACCGCGAAGTGTGCAACTGGGCTTATCCCCTCTATCAGATTTACTACTTCCTCAAGGACGAGGCCAAGCAGAACGAGATCATCGCCATTGACCCCTCCCTGGCACAGTAATGCCTGACTGACAAAAACTAAACTTTTGAAGCATTGAAGCATCCGCAACGACTGTTGCTACTCTTGCTTACCGTCATGCCGTGCCTGGCTTGGGCTCAGAAGAAAGAGCTCAGTCAGGCACGGTCATACATCAAGAGCGGCAAGGACTTCGACAAAGCCGAGAAGCTGATGACCGGTCTGCTGAAAGACACGGCCAACAGGGGCGACGAGCGCATCTATCAGGTGTGGGCTGAAGCCGTGCACCGCCAGTATCTGGCTGCCAACGAACGCCTCTATCTCAAGCAGAAACAGGACACTGCCGCGTTCTTCGCCTTGGGACGGCGGCTTTTCACCATCCTTGAACACCTTGACAGCCTCGACATGCGGCCCGACAAGAAGGGGCGCGTCAAGCTGGATCACCGCGACAAGAGCGTAAGGCTGCTCGACCCCTTGCGCAACAACCTTTTCAATGGCGGCTCTTTCTTCGTCAGAAAGTCTGACTGGAAACAGGCTTTCGACTACATGGACACTTACGTGGACTGTGCGCGCCAGCCGCTCTTCGAGGCGCAACGCTACGAGAGCACGGACGGCCGACTGCCGGAGGCGGCCTACTGGGCCACCTATAGCGCCTATCGGATGAATGATGCCGACCTCACGCTGCGCCACAGCCGTCTGGCCGTCCGCGATACGGCCCGCTGCCAGTTCGCACTCCAGTTCATCGCCGAGGCCTGTCTGTGGAAGGCTGACACCGCCGCATACATGGCGACGCTGCAGGAGGGCTTCAGCCGGTATCCACGCTTCCCTTACTTCTTCCCCCGTCTTGTTGACGCCTACAACGCGCAGGGTCTCTACGACAGGGCCCTGGCTGCCTGTGACAGTGCCCTGGCTGTCGACGACTCATCACAGCTTTTCCTCTTCGCCAAGTCGTCGGCGCTGCTGCGTCTCAGGCAGTACAGCGAGTGCATTGACGTGTGCGACCGTCTCATCCAGCTCAATGACTCCATGCCGGAGCCTTATTTCAATGCTGCCACGGCCTTTATCAGTCTGGCAGAGGGGCTTGATGCCAAGAACGAGAAACGGCTCGTCGAGATGTCGTACCAGAGTGCCCGCCTCTACATGGAGCGTTACCGCAAGCTGAAACCCGACGAACAGAGGAAGTGGGCACCCGTGCTTTACCGCATCTACCTGAACCTGAATATGGGCCGCCAATTTGACGAAATCGACCGTTTGCTGAAAGACGACGTTAAAAATAAATAATTGTCGCCGCGACTTATCATTTTTTTCGTCTTTTTCTTTGCAAGTATGCAAAAAAGACAGTAACTTTGCAGGATTGAATACAGTAACCTATTTTATTATTTAACGTTAATCGTAAATACAAACAGATTTTATGAGTCAAAAGAGAGTTTACCTCTTCGGCAACGGTAAGGCCGAAGGTAATGCAAAAATGCGTGAGGAACTCGGTGGCAAGGGCGCTAACCTGGCCGAAATGAACCTTCTGGGTGTTCCCGTTCCTCCTGGTTTCACCATCACTACTGACTGCTGCAACGAGTATTATCAGGTGGGTCAGCAGAAGATTATGGAGCTGCTCAACGACGACGTGACAGCAGCCGTGAAGCACATCGAGGTGCTGATGAACTCGAAGTTCGGCGACAAGGAGAATCCCCTGCTCGTCAGCGTCCGCTCGGGTGCCCGTGCTTCTATGCCCG
>Ga0310786_10012285_pt1 | contig 10609 bp, 7 predicted proteins | sample AusTroGonzalo_MG_FD_203881 | JGI IMG/M metagenome (GOLD analysis project Ga0310786, IMG submission 203881) | Bovine rumen microbial communities from tropical cattle in Woodstock, Queensland, Australia - Gonzalo_03 (v2) (version 2) | ecosystem: Host-associated > Mammals > Digestive system >...
CCCCCTGCTGGACAGTATACCATTTTCAGGTTGTGTTTCGCAATCGGAAAAGATGTTTTTTCGCAAATGGTAAATGGCGTGGCTCTAAATTTTGATATAATTTCGGCAAATAGGAAAAACTTTAAATGCTGGGAGAAGGGAAAATGACGAAAACAGCATGTCTTGCGGCACTTGCCGCCATTGTGTCGCTGGTTGCGGCTGCAAAGCCGATGATCGACGACGCGCACGACCGCGTGCAGACGACGCTCGACCCCATGATGGACCGCATAGGCACGCTTGTGCCGCGCTCGGCGAAGGAGATCGGCCCCTCGCGCCTCGCGGTCGGGTGCGAGATGCTGCCGCGCGGCTACGGCGACTTCGAGAACTTCAAGGAGTACCTGCCGCCGCTCGGCATCGCGCGCGTGAGGCTTCATGCCGGATGGGCGAAGCTGGAACCAGAGCCGGGGAAGTGGGACTGGGCCTGGCTCGACCGCCAGGTGAACTGGCTCATCGATAACGGGATGGAGCCTCTCCTGGAAACGAGCTACGGGAATCCCTGCTATCCCGGCGCGGGCGGGGCGTCCCTCTCCGACGGCATGCCGCGAGGCGAAGAGGCGCTGGCGGCGTGGGATCGCTACGTAGAGCAGCTCGCGCGCCGCTATCCGCAGGTCAAGAACTGGGCTTGCTGGAATGAGCCGAACAACATCGACGCGAACACGCCCGAGATCGTGGTGGACAACAACATCCGCACGGCCCGAATCATCAAGAAGTACATCCCCGACGCGAAGATCGGGATGCTCACGCTGGGCACGCGGAACATGAACGACTTCACCAAATCCTGTCTGAAGCTGTTCAAGGAAAAGGACGCGATCAGACTCTTCACGTGGATCATCTACCACGACTACAACCCGAATCCCGACACGTGCTATCCGGTTCGGGTGGATGAATGGGTGAAGATCGTGCGTACCTACGCGCCGGGACTGAAGATCTGGAATGGCGAGTCCGGGGCGACTAGCGACCCGCACTTCTCCGCCGCCATCTCATCCATGAAGTGGAACTCCGAGCTGACACAGGCGAAATGGAACGCCCGTCGCCTCGTGGCGGACTTGGGGCATGGTTTCGATTCGCTTGTCTTTACGATATACGACCCGTGCTACGACTTCCCGGAGCGCTACTGCCGCCACATCCCGCAGTACTGGGTGCGGACGCGACCCGACCGCTTCATGAAGCGCATGGGGCTCGTCAAGTGCAACGACAGGCAGGAGGTCACCAAGGTGAAGCCGGCCTACTACACCGTACAGAACATCGCAACGCTCTTCGACGCGACGATTGAGCCGTCCGACTTCACCGTCAGGACGGTCAAGTGCGAGCGGGCGGACGGGTTTGTGGCGTACACGTTCCGGCAGAAGGGGACGGACGTCCCGCTCTTTGCCTTCTGGGACGCGTCGAATCATCCCGTGAACGAGAACGCCGTCCGCAGGACGACGCTGGATGTGCTCGGGGCAAAGTTCGACGATCCGGTCTGGATCGACCTTGTGACGGGGGCGATCTACCGCATGCCGGGGCGGATGTGCCCCGATTTGAAGTCGAAGGGCGTCATGTTCGAGGACGTTCCGTTCTACGACGCGCCGGCGGTCATTACCGACAAGTCGCTCGTGATGAAGTAATCGGGATCGATTGCGAAAGAGGAGGGACGTCATCATGAAGTGGAACGGAAAGAGCTTCCAGGAAATCGTACTCGCGGGAGAAGTGAAATGAAGACGCATGACAGACGAGGCAATATGGTAACTAGAAGATTTTTCATTGGTTCTCTTGCCGCGGCGGGCGGCTACGGGGCGTTTGGCGGGAATAGGTTTTTGCTGGCTGCGGCCGGGTTCAAGGCGGGGACGAAGCCAAACGTCAGGTTTGGCGTTGTGTCCGACATCCACATTCGGTGTTCGGCGGGGGGTGATCCGAAGCAGACCTATCGCGACAATTCGACGTTTAGGCATACGCTCGAATGGTTCAGGAGCCAGAATGTCGATGCCGTCGTAATCGCGGGTGACATGGCAGACGTCGGGATGGACGAAAACCTCATGGCCGTATCCGAGGCTTGGTATTCCGTATTCCCCGACGACAAGTACCCGGATGGCAGGCCTGTCGAGAAGGTGTTCGTCACTGGCAACCACGACTGGATCGGCTTCAACTACAACAAGGCCGCGGAAAAGGCGTATCCCGACAAAGAAGAGCGCGTCAAGCACGTCCTCCACTACGACATGGCTGGCTGGTGGCGCAAGGCGTTTCGCGAAGACTACACGCGCATATTCATGAAGGAGATCAAGGGCTACCGGTTCGTCGGCGCGCACTGGGATACGGGTACGCCGGACAATCCGATCGGGGGGAAGGCAGATCCGTTCGCCCGCATCAAGGGCTTTCTGGACGAGAAGGGGAAGACGCTCGATCCGGCGCTCCCGTTCTTCTACGTGCAGCATCCGCACCCGAAGGACACCTGCTACGGTCCGTGGGCGTGGGGACACGACAAGGGCGTCGCCACCGAGGCGCTGGCGTCGTACCAGAACGCGATTGCGTTTTCGGGCCATTCGCACTACACGCTCACGGACGAGCGCTCGATATGGCAGGGCGCGTTCACGTCGGTCGGCACAAGTTCGCTTCGTTACACCGGCATAGAATACGACGAGCATCCGCCGCTCGGATTCGAGAATTCGTCGGCGCCAAGCAAGGCCCAGTGGCGGTCTGACGCCGAGAAGATGATGGGCAAGTTCGACGGCTCCGACTGCCGTCAGGGAATGCTCTGGAGCGTGTACGGCGACTGCATCGTCGTGAGACGAAGGGAGTTTGTCTCGGATCTCGACCTCGGGGACGAATGGGTGCTGCCGCTTCCCGCTGCAGAATCGAGGCCGTTCGCGTTTGCTGAGCGGGCAGTGAAGTCGAAGCCGCCGAAGTTCCCGGATGGCGCAGGCGTGGCGGTTTCCCGCATAAAGTCGCGTACGCGCGGCGGCAAGGCGAAGGGCGGCGAGAAGATAGATCCGGTGAAGAAAGACGCCTTCAAGGTCGTCGTGCCGGCTGCGGTTCCCGAAAGGGACGCGCGGCTCTACGAGCTGGAGTTTGCGGCGGAGGGGAAGTCCGGCGAGAAGAAGGTGAAGCTTGTCGTTCCCGCCGGCTTCAATCACGCGCCTACGCATGCGAAGGCGTCTGCGCCGTTGTCGTGCGTGTTTGCGCTTGACGAGCTGCCGGCAGGCGAGGTGCGCTTCGCGGTTACGCCGATCAACTGCTGGGGGCGGCGAGGAAAGCCGCTTGTCTCGGAATGGACCGGACACATTGCGGCGGAGATGCTCGACGCGTCGGCCCAGGCTTAATAGACCAAGTGCGAAATACGATATGATATTTGCCATGAAAAGGAAGTCTTGCGCATCGCTTGCGGTTGTGTTTTTGGCGGTGTTCTGCCTGTATGGCGCAGAGACGGTCGAGTTCACGCTTGGCGGGCAGTTGGCGTTTCGCGACGGGACTGCGCTGTACGTCGTGACCGGCACTCCGAGACCGGGACGCGACGGGCTGTACTTCCACAAGAAGGGCACGGTTCCCGATGCGGCGACCATGACTGCGAAAATCGAGCTCCCGGACCTTGCGGAAGGCGATGTGTCGGTGTCGTCCGCCGCGGATGGCCTGCGCTACTCTGCAACGGTCCAGTGCCTGTCGGCGAAAGGCGAGGAGACCGGCGGCTGCGGCATTGCGCTCATGCTTCCGCTGAGCGCGTGGAGCGGATGTACGTGGCGCACGGACGATGGCCGTTCCGGCGCAATCCCCAAGGAGATGCGCAACTGGTCGATCAAAATGGACCGGCTTAGTTCGCTCGCGGTTGAGGGCCGGGACGGAAAGCGCATGGAGGTTTCCTTCGACAGCCCTGTCAGGCTTTCGACGACAGGGCGCAAGGTGTTCTTCCGTCAGAACTGCGTTCTTGTGTTCTCCGCAGCCGGCGCCGGGCGTTTCAAGGAGGGGTCGAAATCGGCTCTTTCGTGCGTCGTCAGGGCTGGTTCCGAAATCAAGGCGAGGGCCGCTCCGTTCGAGCGTGCCGCGCAGGGCGGCGACTGGATTCCGCTTGAAAACAGGAAGGACATCGCCGAAGGAAGCGCACTCGACTTCTCGGGAATCGGGTTGAATGACGCCCCGGCCGGGAAATTCGGCCGTGTCGTGACGTCCGGCGGGCACTTCGCGTTCGAGAAGCGCCCGGGCGTGCGCCAGCGTTTCTACGGGGTCAACCTCTGCTTCGGGGCGAACTGTCCGCCGAAGGAGGCGACGGACGCCCTTATGCCGCGACTGAGGCGCCTCGGCTACAACTCCATCCGCATCCACCATCACGAACAGAAGCTTGTGAAGGGCCCGGACGGACTTGCGCCCATTGGCAGGGCGGTGGATCGATTCGACTACCTTGTCGCGCGTGCGATCGAAAACGGCCTCTACGTCACGACGGACCTGTACGTGTCGCGTACCGTTGCCTGGCGGGCGCTTGGCATCGACAGGGACGGCAATGTCCCCGCGCCGGCCTACAAGCGGCTTGTGCTCATGGGATACCCTCCCGCCGTGGAAAACCTCAAGGAGTTCGCGAAATGGTTCCTGACGCGCACAAATCCACATACGGGGCGTTCCCTTGCGGAAGAGCCGGCCCTCGTCTCGATCGTGCTTCTGAACGAGGCGCACCTTACGAAAGGATGGGCGGAGATCGGCAATGTCCCGTACGTCAGGAAGATCAGGGAGGAATGGACGGCGGCCAACGGCAACTCGGAAAGCTCCCAGCACAGGTTCGCCGTGATGCGCGAGATGCAGACGGAAGCGGAGCTAAGGGAGTTTCTCCGTTCCCTGGGCTACAAGGGGCTTGTATCCGGCGACAACAACGCGCCGTACTACGTGTCGGGCCGCGCGAAGCTCGGCGGCATCTACGACTACGTGGATCGCCATGCCTACATCGACCACCCGTTTTTCCCCGAGGTGGGCTGGAGGGTGCCGTACCAGTACGAGAACGGGAACGCGCTTCTCTATCCCAACGGGTACATGGCGGCGACGGGCTGCGCACGGCAGTACGGCTTTCCCTTCGCCGTGTCGGAATGGAACTATTCGGGGTCTAGTCCGTACCGGTCGATGTCCGGGCTGATGACGGGAACCCTTGCGTGCATCCAGGACTGGGATGCGATGTGGCGGTTCTCCTATGCGCATTTGGCAGACGATCTGTCCGACGGGCACGGCTCAAGCCAGCAATTCAACCTCGCAGGCGACGCGCTGCTCCAGGCGTCGGACAGGGTGGCTGCGATGCTTTTCCTGCGCGGCGACGTCGCCCCTGCGCGAAGCGGAGTGGCGCTGGCACTGCCGGAGCGCGAACGGCTTCTTGCGGACGGACCGATTCCGCTGGACGCTCCATGGGCGAAGTCGCGGATATGGACCACCAGGATCGGAACCGCCTTCGCCGGGGAGGGCCATCGTGGCGTCGGCCTCGTGCCGATGTCGGAATGGAGCGGCGAGAACCCGCCTGTCCGAGCCGTTGCGGAACAGGGCCCGGTGTGCATTGCAGAAGACGGAAGCTGGGCTACGGTTGCGACGGAGCTGACGTGCGGCGGTTTCTCCGAGGCCGGCAATGCCTGCCGTGCGGGCGCGCTCGCGTTTGCCGTGAAGGGCCATCGCGCCACGGTGTACGCGACTTCGCTCGACGGCAAGCCGCTTGGGAAGTCCGGACGCATCCTCGTGTCGCACCTTACCGACGTCGCGGACGAGGGGACAGAGTATCTTGGCGAGCGACGCAACTACGTGCTCAAGCGCGGTGCCGGGAATGCGCGCCAGTTGATGCACGCAGGCACGGCCGACATCGCGCTTGCGCATTCCGAAAGCGACAGTCTCTCGGTGTGGGCCCTCGACACGACGGGCCGGCGCGTGAGGAAGGTGCCGTCGAGCGTCGTTTCCGGCAGGTTGCGCTTTACGGCCGAGATAGCGGACGGCAAGTCCGAGATGTACTACGAACTTGCGAGGTGAAAGGTGAAACAGATGAAGAACATCGTGGCTCTCGTGGCGACCGCATGCATTTGCGGAGGCCTGTCGGCGAAGGACAGGATAGTGGTCGTGCCGGCGCACCCCGACGACCTCATACCGTGCTTCGGCACGTGCCTCCTGTCCAAAAATTCGACGGGGACAGGCTCGATGAATCGATATGGAGCTACCGCACCAACTTCTGGGGACGTCCGGCGCATTGGTTCGCGCATCCGTCCGACAACACGGTGGAGGTGAAGGACGGACTTCTGCATATGAAGGTCGCGAAACGTCCCGACGGCCAGTTCGTTTCGCCGCAGCTCCAGACGGGCGAGATTCTCTGGGACTATCCCGACAACGGCACCACGAACAAGTTCTGGTGGATAGGGAAGCGCGAGCCGTCCGCACTTCATGTACCTCACGACTGAATGCCGCAGCTACCGCTCCATGCGCATGACTGGCAAGGCGGACCCGAACCTTGATGCCGCCGTCGCGGCGGGCGACGAGTTCATCGTCGATTATGTGCGCGTATGGGACGAGGTGGAGTAGTTGTAGGTAAGCCCGCCGCCCGCGCTGCGCACGGGAATGTTCACAAATCGCAAATGTCAAAAATGGCAGAACAATTTTTAGATGGCGGTTGACAATATGGTTTATTATGGTTTATAATATGGTTGCTTTTTCTTTGAGAGAGAAATAGCCATGATTGATAAACGCAGTCAAGAAGAGATTGATGCATGGGCGAAAGAACTGGTTCTTTCGCATGGGGGAAGTGTTTCTGCGAAGACGATTCGCGGAACGGTTCGCCATTATCTTCAATGGAAGGAGCAGGGGCGCTATCGCAGCAAATATCTCAAGGCGACGGAAGTGGGTGCAGTGAGGCGTCAGCTGGCAAAGCTGCGCGGCAAAATGGCAGTCGACGAGGCTCCTCGTTTGGAAGTGGCGAAGGAGATCGGCGATTACGAGACGAATGTCTGCACTGGCAGTTCGCTCATTGAGTTTGCAAGAGAGGCGGAGGGGCTTTTGCGGCGAGATATCTTTCCGCGCATCGAGTCGTTCATACAAGGACCGCGCACCTCAAAGGTTCTTGTCATCTACGGTCTGCGGCGTACCGGCAAGACGACAATGATCCGGCAGTCGATTCTTTCGCTTCCTGCGGAGCTTTGCAAGCGCGCCGCATACGTCAAGATCGGCAACGGGGACACACTCGCCGCCCTGAATCGCGATCTCAAGCGGCTTCATGCGAACGGAATCGACCTCGTGTACATCGACGAAGTCACGCTTCTTGGGAAATTCATCGACAGCGCGTCGCTGTTCTCGGACGTGCACGCCGCCGTCGGAATGAAGATCGTCCTTTCGGGAACGGATTCGCTCGGCTTCTGGCTTGCCGCTCGCGAGGAGCTCTACGACCGTGCAGAGCTGCTGCACACAACATTCATACCGTTTCGGGAGCATTCGAGGCTGCTTGGAACGGATGACATAGACGAGTACATCGAATTCGGCGGGACGTTCAAGATAGGGGATCGGCGTTTCGACCATCCCGACGCCCGGCGTGAAGACGCATCCTTCCGCGACGACGAGGCGGCGAGGTTCTATATCGACACCGCGATTGCACGGAACATACAGCATTCCCTGAAGGGTCTCGAGTCCGGCGGACATTTCCGGCATCTGCTGGAGCTTTACAACGCGGGGGAGCTTACTGATGCGATCAACCGCGTGGTGGAGGACATCAACCACAGATTCGTCCTGGATGTTCTTGCGCGCAGGTTCAAGTCGCATGACCTCGCTTCTGCCGCCGACATGATGATGAAGACCCCTGACCCTGATCGGTCGCTGGATGTATACGCCTCGGTGAACGTAGATGCCGTTACCGCGCGATTGAAGGAGATCCTTGACATCAAGGACGGAGAGTCTCGCACGGTTGCGGTCACCGAGACTCATGCGAGGGAGATACGCGAGTATCTTCTTGCCTTGGATCTGCTGGTTCCTGTGGAGGTACGTACGATAGAGGGGCCTCCCGTTCGCCGCGATGCATTCGTGCAGCCGGGGCTGCGCTATGCGCAGGCGCAGGCGCTTGTCTTTGCGCTTGGGCGCGATGACGGATTCGGGCATCTTGCGGGGTTGAAGGCAAAGGCGCTCGTAGAATGCATACTTGATGACGTCAGAGGGCGGATGCTGGAGGACATAGTGCTTATCGAGACGCGAAAGGCGCTTCCGGCGTCGCAGAATCCGTTCGACGGGTACGACGTGTTCAAGCTTCAGTTTGACGTCGGTGAATTCGACATGGTCGTCTGCGACAACGCTAGCCGCAGATGTCGGCTTTTCGAGGTCAAGCATTCGGGCGAGCTGGCCGCTCCCCAGTACCGTCACCTTGCAGCCCCGGAAAAGCTCCGCCTTGTGCAGGATCGGTTCGGTGAGGTTGTGGAGCGTACTGTTCTCTACCGCGGAGAAGATATCGATCTGGATGGTGGCATTCACTACCGCAATGTCAACGCATACTTGAAGTCCATCGCGAACAATCCAGACTGCGGATCGTCGAAAGGGATGGGAATTTGGACAATGAAGTTATAGGCAAGTTAGTGAGGAACAAAATGAATATTGTTCACAAATCGCAATTGTGTCATTTGTGTACGGGCAGGATGTCCGGCGCGACGAACAGAGACTGCGCGTCTTCAAGGTCGAGGGAAAGGTTGCATCCGCCGCCTAGACCATGCTTTAATGAAAGGAACGATAAAATGAAAACGTTGAAACACATGATAGTTGCTTCGGCGATTGCGATTGCAATCCCTGCCTTTGCCGATAACGTTACGGTTCGGCCGAAGGCGACGGACGAGGCGTTGATAAATCCCGACATGGGATTTGTCTATTACAAATACTCCAACCGGCTCTGGGCGTACGGCATCAACACGCCGACGGAAGACACGCTCGACTGGTTCCCCGGTTGTTCCACGGCGTACATGCGCGTTCTCTGGAACGACATCGAGCCGGAGGAGGGCGAGTACCGCTGGGATCTCTTCGACTCCGCCGCGCAGAACTGGATAGCGAAGGGGAAGAAGATCGCCTTCCGCATAATCTGCTGCAACCAGACGGAGACTGCGGCGCCGCAGTTCGTGCGCGACGCGGGAGCGAAGGGCTACTGGTTCGAATACAAGACCGATACCGTGCCGGGCGGCAAGATGCCGCCGCGCTGGGCACCGGCATACGACGACCCCGTGTTTCTGGCGAAACTGGAGAACTTCGTCAAGGCGTTCGCCGGAAGATATGACGGCGACCCCGGCGTCGCTTTTGTCGATGTGGGCAGTTTCGGGCTATATGGCGAAGGGCATGTGGGAAGGGATGGCCAGCCGTGGCTTGCCAAGCCGGAGAATAGCGCCGAACGCGAGAGGCTTGCGAAAATACATCTTGACCTCTGGAAGCGGCTGATGCCCAATACGTACATAGTGGTGTCGGACGACATAGCTGGCGGCGGATGGCTCAAGGACAAGGACGGGAAACCACTGGCCGACCATCCAATCCTTGCATACTGCCGTTCGCAGGGGATAGGTCTCCGCGACGATTCCATAATGTGCTCGCTTCCCCCGAATTCGTGGCTGAGCGACGGTTTCGCCCGGAAGTTCGCGCCCACGCTGCCCGTGGTCCTTGAGACAGGGCATTGCATTTCTCTCATCGGCGGGCCGAAGTGGGACGCCGACAAGTACGTGGACTGCGTCGAGGCCTACCAGGCGTCGTACATGTCGATACACGACTTTCCAGATGTGCATCTGGGGCAATGCCGGGAGCAGATCGAGCGAATCAACAGGATACTCGGCTACCGTTTCGAGCTGCGCGAAGTGTTGTATCTGGATGAGGTCAAGATCGGAGAGAAGTTCGAAATCGGATCGACATGGGTGAACGTAGGCGTCGCGCCGAAGACGAAGAGCGCAACTCTCGCATGGTCGCTCCTGAACCCGGATGGAACCGTCGCGTGGTGCGTGACCGACAATTCGTTCGACTTCAAATCTCTCGAGCCGAAGCTCAAGGGCGTGGAGAAACCGCGCAACGTTGCGACGCCTTGCAGGTTCGGGTACTCAAAGCGCATTCCGGTGCCTGACAACTGCGTCGTATGGGCGCGTAAGGCGGAGCGCAAATTCCCCGACACATTCTCCCCTCTGAAGCCGGGCGTCTACACGTTGGCGGTATCGGTCGGCTCGCGGCAGGGAACGCCGGAAATAGCGCTTCCCCTCGGCGGACAGGTCGGCGCGACGCGGCGGTATGCCATCGGCAGGGTTCATGTCAGATAAGCGGTGTGAAAACGGATTGCGGTATGAAAGTTGAAATCACTGAAACGGCGCGTGCGAAGGCGCGCAACTTCATCGACAACGAAAAGCAGTTCCAACTGGGCTTTTTGCCTACGGAATGCTCCAACCCGATCACGGCGACCTTGGAGGAGGACTTCAAGCGCTCCACGCTCGCAGGCGTGCAGTGCCTCCAGCGCGGCGACCGCCAGATGGCCATCACGATGCGCCACGTATTCGCATCGTCGGAGTTTGCAGAACTCGTAGATTCAATGGTCTCCACCCTAACAACCCCCGTTCCCCGTTCCCCATTCCCCGTTCCCCGTTCCCCATTCCCCGTTCCCCACATA
>Ga0310786_10012286_pt1 | contig 10609 bp, 8 predicted proteins | sample AusTroGonzalo_MG_FD_203881 | JGI IMG/M metagenome (GOLD analysis project Ga0310786, IMG submission 203881) | Bovine rumen microbial communities from tropical cattle in Woodstock, Queensland, Australia - Gonzalo_03 (v2) (version 2) | ecosystem: Host-associated > Mammals > Digestive system >...
ATGCTGAGGAGCTCGTGAAGAAGATGCAGAAGAGCGGCGCTAAGGCTTACCTCGTGAACACTGGTTGGAACGGTACTGGCAAGCGTATCTCTATTCCAGATACTCGTGGTATCATCGACGCTATCCTCGACGGTTCTATCCTCAAGGCTGAGACCAAGAAGATCCCATTCTTCGACTTCGAGGTTCCAACATCTCTGCCAAACGTGAACCCAGCTATCCTCGACCCACGCGACACTTATGCTGACGTTGCTACTTGGGAAGAGAAGGCTAAGGATCTCGCAGGCCGCTTCATCAAGAACTTCAACAAGTACACTACCAACGAAGCTGGTAAGGCTCTTGTTGCTGCTGGCCCAAAGCTCTAATTCGATAGCTTTTACTTTTATATATAAGAAAGTTGGCATCCGAATTCATTCGGGTGCCACTTTTTTTCATACATCCCTAAATAATTACCAATTGTCAATCATCAATTGTCAATTATTTCGTACCTTTGCCACAAAGAAGCAAACAAATGGCAAAACAAAAGTTTTATGTAGTGTGGAACGGAGCCGAAGATGGGGTTTACACCTCATGGGAAGCCTGCAAGGAGGCTGTGGAAGGCTTCTCTGGCGCGAAGTACCAAGCTTTCAAGACAGAAGCTGAAGCAGAAGAGGCTTTTGAGATGGGATATGAAAAGTGGAAGGAGCAAGAAAAGAAGCAAGGAGCAGGGGGCAAGGAGCAAGAGAATACTCAGCACTCCTCCTGCCCCTCGCCCCTTGCCCCTTGCCCCGCTATTAATGAAGCGATCGCTGTGGATGCTGCTTGTTCTGGCAATCCCGGCAAGATGGAGTATCGGGGGGTATATCTGCGTACAGGGAAGGAGATTTTCCACTATGGTCCTGTGTGGGGGACAAACAATATCGGTGAGTTCTTGGCGATTGTGCACGGGCTTGCGCTACTGAAACAAAAGGGATTAGACACGATGCCCATCTATAGCGACAGCGTGAATGCCCAATTGTGGGTGCGTCGGAAGAAGTGCAAGACCACCTTGGAACGAAATGAAAAGAGCGAGAGATTGTACCAACTCATCGAACGGGCAGAGGCGTGGCTGAAAAACAACACCTATCAGAATCCTATCATCAAGTGGCCAACAGAAGAATGGGGAGAAATCCCTGCTGATTTTGGAAGAAAGCATTAAAAAATCATAACTCCTAATTGCCAACTCATATCTTTTCACTAAATTTGCAAGGAAATCAACAACTATACATATCTAATATATGGGAAAGGTTCTTATCATTGGTGCAGGAGGCGTTGCCTCAGTAGCTGCACATAAGGTCGCTCAGAACAGCGACGTGTTTACTGACATCATGATTGCCAGTCGTACAGAATCAAAGTGCAAGGCATTGGCAAAGGCGATAGAGGACAAGGGATTGGTGCCTGCAGGCAGCATCAAGACAGCACATGTGGATGCTGACAACGTGCCAGAACTGGTGGCGCTCTTCAATGCGTACAAGCCCGATCTCGTTATGAACTTGGCACTGCCTTATCAGGACTTGACCATCATGGAGGCTTGTCTACAGAGTGGAGTCAGCTACCTCGATACGGCCAACTATGAGCCAAAGGACGAGGCTCACTTCGAGTACTCTTGGCAGTGGGCATTCAAGGAGCGCTTTGAACAGGCTGGCTTGACGGCTATCCTTGGTTGTGGCTTCGACCCAGGTGTGACAAGCATCTATACGGCTTATGCTGCAAAGCACCACTTCGACGAGATTCAGTACTTGGACATCGTCGATTGCAATGCGGGTGACCACCACAAGGCGTTTGCCACGAACTTCAACCCTGAAATCAATATCCGCGAGATTACTCAGAAAGGACTCTACTGGGAAGATGGCAAGTGGGTGGAGACTGCCCCATTGGAGATTCATAAGCCTCTCAACTACCCAGAGATTGGTCCAAAAGAGTCATACCTGCTCCACCACGAGGAGATTGAATCATTGGTAAAGAATTATCCAACCATCAAGCGTGCCCGTTTCTGGATGACCTTTGGCGAGCAGTATCTGAAGCATCTGGATGTGATTCAGAATATCGGTATGAGCCGCATCGACGAGATTGAATATATGGCAGAGGCTGCTGATGGTAGTGGCCCCGTAAAGGTGAAGATTGTGCCTTTGCAGTTCTTGAAGGCTGTGTTGCCTAACCCACAAGACCTGGGCGAGAACTATGAGGGACAGACGAGCATCGGTTGTCGTATCCGAGGCATCAAGGATGGCAAGGAACGCACCTACTACGTCTATAATAACTGCTCTCACCGTGCTGCCTATGAAGAGACAGGCATGCAGGGCGTAAGCTACACGACAGGCGTACCTGCCATGATTGGTGCGATGATGTTCATGAAGGGTATCTGGAAGCGTCCTGGTGTGTGGAACGTCGAAGAGTTCGACCCTGATCCATTCATGGAGCAACTCAACAAGCAGGGACTTCCCTGGCACGAGATTTTCGACGGAGATCTGGAATTATAATACAATCTATATTTATGGCAAAAGAAAAGAAAGAAGAGGCGAATTTGACGCCTCAGCAGCAGAAGATGAAGGCGCTTCAGGCTGCGATGGAGAAGATAGAGAAGAGCTTTGGCAAGGGCGCCATCATGAAGATGGGTGAGGAGAACATCGAGCATATTGATGTGATTCCTTCAGGCTCTATTGGCCTGAACGCTGCATTGGGAGTGGGCGGCTATCCAAAGGGACGTATCATCGAGATTTTTGGTCCTGAATCATCTGGTAAGACCACATTGGCCATTCATGCTATCGCTGAATGTCAGAAGACAGGCGGCGTAGCTGCTTTCATCGATGCAGAGCATGCTTTCGACCGCTTCTATGCAGAGAAACTGGGCGTGAACATCAACGACCTCCTCATCAGCCAACCCGACAACGGTGAACAGGCATTGGAGATTGCCGACCAATTGATTCGTTCAAGTGCTGTGGATATCATTGTGATTGACTCTGTAGCAGCTCTCACACCAAAGGCAGAGATTGAGGGCGATATGGGTGATAGCAAGGTGGGACTCCATGCGCGCTTGATGAGCCAAGCACTTCGCAAGCTTACAGGTACTATCAACAAGACCAACACCACTTGTATCTTCATCAACCAGCTGCGTGAGAAGATTGGTGTGATGTTCGGCAACCCTGAGACCACTACGGGTGGTAATGCCTTGAAGTTCTATGCCAGCGTTCGTATTGATGTGCGCAAGAGCACGCCTATCAAGAACGGCGACGAGATTCTCGGCAATCTGACGAAGGTGAAAATTGTGAAGAACAAGGTGGCTCCTCCATTCCGCCGTTGCGAATTCGACATCATGTATGGCGAGGGCATCAGCAAGAGTGGCGAGCTGGTTGACCTTGGTGTGGATACTGGTATCCTCAAGAAGAGCGGTAGCTGGTTCAGCTATGGTGACACACGTCTGGCACAGGGCCGAGATGCCACCAAGCAACTCATGATTGACAACCTCGAACTGGCAGAAGAGCTTGAAAAGAAGATTATGGAAAAGATTTCGGGCACCGATTATGTTCCATCTTCTAAAGAGGAAGAAGAGAAAGATTCATGAATTTGACGAACTGGAAACACGAGGTACAAGACTACTTCTTCATCACCTTGGGATTGGGCTTCTATGCACTGGGATGGACAGCCTTCCTGCTTCCCTATGAGATTTCATCGGGCGGTTTGACAGGTGTGAGTGCCTTGGTTTATTACGCAACAGGGCTTGAGATCCAGAACACCTATCTGGTTCTCAATGCCATTCTGTTGCTTTTTGCCGTCAAAATATTAGGAATCAAATTCTGCATTAAAACCATCTATGCCGTCCTCACCCTCACGTTTTTCCTATGGGCGATGCAGCGCATCCTATTATCAGGGGCAGACGAGGGAACCGCTCGTTTGCCAAGATTTCTGGGAGAGGGACAAGACTTCATGGCGACCATCATCGGTGCCTCTCTTTGCGGTATGGGGTTGGCACAGGCTTTTCTTCATCAGGGCAGCACAGGTGGCACCGACATCATCGCTGCGATGGTGAACAAATACAAGAACATCAGCCTTGGACGCATGTTGCTCTACCTCGACATCATCATCATCAGCGCCTCCTACCCTATCTTTCACGACTGGCGGCGCATCGTTTTCAGTTTTGTCGAGATGTTCGTGTGCAATATGGTGCTAGATTACGTGATGAACTATGTACAACAATCTATACAGTTCTTCATCATCACGAAACACCCCAAGGACATCAGCGATGCCATCATCACCGAGATGGGGCGCTCAGCCACCCTCATTCCTGGCACTGGATGCTACACTGGCCAGCCCGTCAGCGTCTTGATGGTGGTGATAAAGAAAAACCAGTCGGTGGCGTTATTCCGACTGGTAAAAGCAATTGACCCCGCAGCCTTCATGTCACAGACAAAGGCAACTGGTGTCTATGGCGAAGGGTTCGCACAACTGAAAGGCTAACCCCCCTTCACAATCCTCTTAATATCATTCAACTTGTTCAGCGCCTCCAACGGCGTGAGGCTATTGATGTCAAGGTTCACTATTTCATCACGAATCTGACAAAGCACAGGATCATCCAATTGGAAGAAACTTAGCTGCATGCCGCTCTTGCTTACCGTCTGGATGCTCTCAGTCTTCGGACGGCTGATGCCATCACCCGAGTTGTTTGCCTCCAGTTCTTTCAGCACCTGCTCAGCTCGTGTCACCACATTCGGAGCCATTCCCGCTATCTTTGCCACATGAATACCAAACGAGTGTTCACTGCCACCAGGCAATAGCTTCCTCATGAAGATAACCCGTCCGTTCACCTCCTTCACACTCACATTGAAATTCTTCACCCTCGGCAACATTTTCTCCATCTCGTTCAGTTCGTGGTAGTGAGTGGCGAAGAGCGTCCTCGCATGAGCTTTGGCATTCTCGTGGATATGCTCCACAATCGCCCAGGCAATCGAGATACCATCGTAAGTGGAGGTACCACGTCCGAGTTCGTCGAACAGCACCAGTGAACGTGCACTCAGGTTGTTCAGAATGCTTGCCGCTTCATTCATCTCCACCATGAACGTCGATTCGCCCACAGAGATATTGTCCGAGGCACCCACACGAGTAAATATCTTGTCTGTCAATCCGATTCTTGCACTATCGGCAGGCACAAAGCTACCTATCTGCGCCAAGATGGTGATGAGTGCCGTCTGTCGCAAGAGTGCCGACTTACCTGCCATATTAGGGCCTGTCAGAATGATAATCTGCTGCTTGTCCGAATCGAGGTAGAGGTCATTCGCTACATACTCCTCGCCCACAGGCATCTGCCGTTCAATCACAGGGTGACGTCCCTGCTTGATGTCGATAATCAGACTTTCATCCACCACAGGACGATTATAGCGATACTCCTTTGCAGCCATCGCAAACGAAAGCAGACAATCCATCTGTCCAATCAAATGGGCATCCGTTTGAATCTGCGGAATATAATTCGCCGCATCTGTCACCAGTTCGTTGAACAGCCGCATCTCCAGACTTAGTATCTTCTCCTCTGCACCCAAAATCTTCTCTTCATATTCCTTCAGCTCTTGTGTGATATAGCGCTCCGCCTGGGTCAACGTCTGCTTGCGAATCCAGTCCTGTGGCACCATATCTTTGTAGGTGTTCCTCACCTCCATGTAATAGCCAAACACATTGTTGAAGCCTATCTTCAGGCTCTGAATGCCTGTCGCCTCTGCCTCCCTCTGCTGAATCTGCAAGAGGTAATCCTTACCAGAGTAAGCAATCCGACGCAATTCATCCAATTCGCTGTTCACACCGTCGGCTATCACACCACCCTTGTTCAGCATCACAGGGGGTGAGGGATTCAGTTCTTTTTCTATTCTGTCACGTAAAGCGATGCAGGCATCCAATTGTTCACCCATCCGTTTCAAACTCTCACTGTCTGCCTCCAAACAGAGGTTCTTGATGGGTTCTATCGCTTTCAATGCCAGCATCAATTGTACCATCTCACGTGGATTCACACGTCCCACCGCCACCTTGCTGGCAATGCGTTCCAAGTCGCCAATCTGATGCAACAGCTCCTCAATGGTGTCCCTCAGGTCTGGTTCCTTAAAGAAGTATTCCACCACATTCTGGCGTTCTACTATCGGCTTCACTTCTTTCAAGGGGAACACCACCCATCGCCTCAACATACGTGCCCCCATCGGGCTGACCGTCTTGTCAATGACCGACAGGAGGCTGTTACCACCCTCGTTCATTGTATTCAAGAGTTCAAGGCTTCTCACCGTGAACTTGTCCATCCTCACATAACGATTCTCCTCAATCTGACGAATGCTCCGGATGTGCGAAATATGCGTGTGTAACGTCTGTTCCAGATAATACAGCACAGCACCTGCCGCTACGATGCCATTCTTCAGATGCTCCACCCCATAACCCTTCAGGTTCTTCGTGCCAAAGTGTGAGAGTAGCTTCTTTTTCGCTGCATCGTCCGTATAAATCCAATCGTCCAGTTCGTAGGTGAAGAACTTATTACCGAAATTGCCCTCAAACATCGGACGTTTACCTCGTTCAAACAGCACCTCCTTCGGTGAGAAGTTCGTCAAGAGCTTATCCACATAATCCGTCGTACCCTCCGCACATAAGAACTCACCCGTCGAAATATCCAACAGTGCCACACCACAGGCTGACTTGCCCAGATGCACTGATGCCAAGAAGTTGTTTTCCTTTACACTCAGCACATTGTCCGTCAACGCTACACCCGGAGTCACCAGTTCTGTGATACCCCTCTTCACCAGCTTCTTCGTCAGTTTCGGGTCTTCCAACTGATCACAAATCGCCACACGCTTACCAGCCCTGACAAGTTTCGGCAGATAGGAATCCAACGCATGGTATGGGAATCCCGCCATCGCCGTCCCACTGGCCGATGTACCCGCCACACTGCTGCGTTTCGTCAACGTGATGCCCAAGATCTCAGCCGCCACACTTGCATCTTCATTGTATGTTTCATAGAAGTCGCCACAACGAAACAGCAGCAAGGCATCGGGATGCTTCGCCTTAAAATCATAAAACTGCCTCATCATCGGCGTCAATTCTTCTTTCTTTGCCATAAAATCTTCTAATTATTTCACAATAGTCTCCTGCTTTCTAAAGAATACAATCCTTACAAAGCATTGCCTGCATCTACTTCATCTTCATAAACATCGTAATTGTCGTCAGAAACTCCCTGAAGCAAGCAGTTCATTTGGAATTTCATCACCTCTATCTGAGGCTGGATATATATTTTCTTTTTCATAAGTCCTTCTTTTACGAATGATTACTTAACGTAAATTATTTTTCCTCCAACAAGATTCATTCCTCTTTGCAGTGACTCTATACGCTGTCCATTGAGGTTGTAGATGTCTGTTTGTTCTTCTTCCAACTGATCATCAATCTCCAAGATTGCTGTGGGTTCACCATTTCCTCCCCCATCAAATATCAGTCTGAATTTTGCAGAAGGAGAAGTTGAAGGAAGATAGTCGGTAGGAATCTGCAGGTATGCCTTATTAGCACCCAATGTAGTGCCATCTTTTATTAGATAGAATCCTACGTTACCATCCTTCTGTGCAAGGATAAAATTGGTGTATTCACCCTCTTTTTTATGCATGACGGTAGGAGTCTCCACACCTTTCAGCATATTGGCAACAAATATATTCCCTTCACCCACAGGAATCTCATACGTTCCTGCTTCACCTTTCACAATGATGCCTGTATTGGCAGGGACTTCCGTCACACGAGTCAAAGTCACTTGTCCTGTAGCTGGCTTAAAGGTTGAGACGATATAAGCATTCATCTTCTTTTCCTCTGAAAAATCCAATGCTTTTGAACTGTAATAAGTGCCAACACCAAGATCACCGAGGGTAATAGAGACTTTTTCTCTGGAATCAAGCAACATAATGCTACGGAACTCTTCAATTTGCTCCATCGAGATGCCTACTTCCTTCGTCCAATAGGTATCGAACTTATCTCGGAGAGTTACACCATCATAAGTCTTTATTTTCTCAATCAATGCCAGATGGTCGCCATAATTAGGAGTTCCGCCCTTTGGACGGTTTCCTGCGAAGGAAAGCGATGTTAACTCGTATTCTAAGTCCATCTGCTCCTGCGAGAGTCCAAGAAGACCTTGAAGCAAAACTGCCGTCAGTCCCGTACGGTCAGCACCCCATACACAGTGGAAGTAAACGGCCTTACCTTCACGAATGTGGTTGAGGATAAAATTGAACCATCCTTTGAAGCGATTCTTCGAAGTTGCATTGGTAAGGTTACCGACTTGACTGTCCCGACAACCCTCACTAAAGAAGTAGTCGTTGCTACCGAATCCAAAGGCACATTTGCCAACTTGCCCATTACCGCTATCGTAGCTGTTGTCACTACGCAGGTCAACTTCTGCACCTACACCAAGGTCAATAAGTGTCTGACGATCTTCTGCAACTGACGAGTGTTGCCCGTTAGCCTCACCACCGCGGAAGATCAATCCATAACGAACCTGCTTGCCTCCCTGAACATTCCAACCGCCAAGGTCGCGTATGTTGCTGATACTTGGCGCATAGATCATACGAACAGGTCCTTCAACCAGAAACTTACCTTGAGTCAGCACTTCGCTGCCAGCCTCCACCTTGAAGTAATAGGTATTGCCCGGGATAAGGTTTGGCATGTAGGCCATATCTGAACCAGCGAGCACCGTGCGGCTCTGTGCATCACTAAAGTCACTATCTAGGCCAAACTTCACTACAACGTTCGTCATCTTACTTGCAGGAATAGGCACACCGATGTTGTGTGGAATATCAAGACGAGGAGGTGCAGGCTTGAAATAGTCACTGATAACAGACTTTGCATTTGGATCAGAATAATCTGTGTTTTCCAGGAATTGGCGAGCACGGAAATTTTCGATGTTGGCTGTAAAATCCATATCTATAGGATCCACATACTCGAAATGAGTATAGTATGACGCATCAAGCTCCTGTTCTGATACGGTAGTCATTTTCCATGAGAATGTATTTGGCACGCGGTAAACGAGTCCGCCATCCCACATTACAGGAATCTGGTCGAACTGAGCAGCAGAGATGTAAGTGCTCTCCACCATCATCTCATCGACATCCTCATTAGCCACAACATAACAGGGAACATTGGCACTGACGTGGTCAACTGGACAGAGAACAGCCGTTTTTGTATCCTCATCTAATGAACCAATAGCATAGACAGCCCTAAACTTCGATGCCGGGATGTCGCAAGGAACAGCCAATGGAGTCAATTCCTCTGCATTGAAGTGCTTCTTCAACACAACCTCAGCGTAGGTGTCGTCAGAGAAAGTGGTGCTCTCGGTAATGGTGACGGAAGCAGGAGTTCCGTAGTAAAGACGGAAGTTGTCGATGGCTATCCATGTCTCAGCAGGAGCACCCGATGTCAAACTGATGCCAATAGTGAGGTCTCCGTCGTCATGATGAACTGTCATTTCATTCCAATAGTGACCATGTTCAAATGCCTGCTTAGCAATATCTGGAGTCCTGGATGGATTGGAACCGCTACCAGTATGGCTATGAGGAAAACCACGTCCGCTGACAATAGCATATACATCTGCCGATTTGTTGCTTTTGCATGTCAGCATATTGCAACCATCAGAGAAAATACTTTTCAGTGGCTGGGCATTGGTTGGGGCATCCACATAGATACTTCCTTTCACCGCATCCAGCCCACGCTCATAGTTAGCTAATGCCTGCTTCCATTCACCGTTGCGATAGAAGCCTTGAACCTTTACGGTGTAGTCGCCAGCCGGCATGTTTTCTATGACCTGATAAATCTGAGATGAATTCATCACGCCGAAGTATTCTGCAACGCCGCTCTTATTATTCACCGTGAAAGAGTTGTCGTTAGTAACCGTCCAATCATTAATAGTAGTAGTGCTATTCCACCACCAACCACTAGTGGTCACGTTAGTAAACGACGGGTTTTTCACGAAGCTTGTAATGTCGTACTGACCGGATTTGGCAGGAATGCTGTTCATCAGTGTGAAGAGTGCTGTACGCAATGCTGCTTTTGCATTGGCAATGTCGCTTTCCGACATGGTACCTACTTGATCCTTGTATGAATCAACGATAGCATAATACGAACTTGGGTCAGACGACTGTTCGGCAATCTCATTGTAGAGATCAAACTGGTCTGCATTCGATTGTGCAGTCACATGCAAGCAAACCATTACCATCAGAGAGGTGGTAATGAACCATTTAATTGTCTTTTTCATATCCGTCATTTTATAGTTAGTAACAATGTAATGAATAAGAGCATCATATAATGCTTCGTTAGTTTCAGAGAGCAAAAATACACATTTTTTACTATTTAACCATTTACTATCGGCTATTTTCTTTGCAAAGATACCCAAAATAAAGTCGGGAAGCCCTAATAAACGTTTAATTTAACTTTTTTAAGCGGCACCTTTTCTCTTTATATGTATTTTTCTTGCTAATTTTGCAGCCGGTTCGATAAAGGAAAACTATGCAGTTGTATGGTCATAGGATAATACGGATGATGGTGCTGTCGGCAGTCCTGCTGATGGCAAACTCCCTATGTCAAGCTCAGGAAGTGGTGGTCA
>Ga0310786_10012287_pt1 | contig 10609 bp, 6 predicted proteins | sample AusTroGonzalo_MG_FD_203881 | JGI IMG/M metagenome (GOLD analysis project Ga0310786, IMG submission 203881) | Bovine rumen microbial communities from tropical cattle in Woodstock, Queensland, Australia - Gonzalo_03 (v2) (version 2) | ecosystem: Host-associated > Mammals > Digestive system >...
ACCTGTTCGGTTCATTGCTGGTTATACTGCTGTTCAGGCCTTATATGCTGCTCAATGCCCATATCGTAGAGGCTCTGGGATTCCCCAATCCTCTTACATCGGACTTTACCATACTGTCACTGAGCGGTTTGGAGGGTGAAGCCCTTAAGGCTCAGACAACCCTGGCAAGCAGCCTGCCGTACAGCGTGGCAATAGTTCACTCTCTGTTCAATATCATCACCACACTCATTCTGGTATGGTTCATACCGCAGCTTGAGAAACTGGTAATGAAAATGGTTCCATCCAAGGAGGACAGTGAGAAGGAGAAATTCCACCTTGTATATATTGGCAAGGGTAACGCCAACCTGGCTGAGCTCTCAGTTACAGAGGCACGCAAGGAGATAAACCACTTTGCCGAGATATGCACCAAGGGCTTTGCTTACGTGCGTCAGGCAGTGACAGACTCTGAGACCGAAGGCTTTGAGGAGTTGCGCCAGAAACTGGTAAAGTATGAGGAGATAACAGACCGTATTGAGTTTGAGATTGCCACATATCTTAACCAGGTTAGCCAGAATGACATTTCTGAGCAGGCTCGTGCACAGGTAAAGGCCTATTTCAAGATAATAGGTGAGCTGGAGTCTCTGGGTGACTCAGGCGAGGCCATCTCACGTCTGCTGCAGCGCAAGCGTGACCATGAGAAGGTATTTGACCAGAACATGAAAGAGCGTATAGCACAGATGCTGGACGTAATGCAGAACGCCTATGACGTTATGAACACCAATATCTCCAATCCTCATGTACAGGATATCTCCAACGCTTATGAGGCCGAGGATGCAATAAACAAGCTGCGTGACACTCTGCGTGAGGAGCACCTTAAGAAGATGGAGAACAAGTCATATGACTACACAGCAGGCGTCTATTACTTTGACCTGATACAGGAGCTGGAGACCATGGGTGATTTCATGATCAACATATCACAGGCTCTTGTAGGCTTGAACGCCTGATAGGCAGAACGTAATATCCATACATCGCGTAATGTCATCGGATATAACCATAATCAAAGGCAATTTCAGCACGGAACTACCGTTGCCGCTGGCACCGGGTATCCGTGCCGGTTTTCCAAGTCCGGCGCAGGATTATCTGCATGATACGCTGGATTTCAACAATGACATGATTCACCATAAGGAGGCTACCTTCTACGCACGTGTAGACGGTGATTCCATGCGTGATGCCGGTATCCTGCCAGGAGATATAGCAGTCATTGACCGCAGCCTTGACCCACGTGACGGTGATATAGTGGTGGCATTCATAGACGGAGAGTTCACGATAAAGCGTCTGGACCTGACGCACCGTCCCGACGGTTACATTGAACTGCATCCGGCCAATCCCAGCTACAAGACCATTCGCATTGACAATCCGGACCAGTTCCGTGTCTGGGGCGTCATTATCTGGACCATTCACAACTGGCGCAACTATTAATCCATGCAGCTATGTATGGCATTATTGACTGTGACAACTGCTACGTCTCATGTGAGCGTGTGTTCCGTCCTGACCTGGAGGGAAAGCCTGTCGTAGTGCTGAGCAACAACGACGGCTGTGTGGTGGCCCGCAGCAATGAGGCCAAGGCTTTGGGAATTAAAGCCGGAATGCCCTATTTTAAGCTGCAGGAGCAGTTTCCAGACCGGAAGATTGCCGTATTCTCATCAAATTACGAGCTCTATGCCGAGCTGACCGGCCGCGTGATAGATATAATCCGTCAGGAGGCACCGTCATATTTCCGATACAGCATTGACGAGTGTTTTGTCTACCTGGAAGGCATGCAGGATATAAACCTGAAAGAGTGGGGTGAGAACCTTCACCGCCGCATTTTCAAATCAGTTGGAATGCCAGTCAGCATTGGTATCGGCCCAAACAAGACCCTTGCCAAGCTGGCCAGCCATTTTGCAAAGAAACATCCCGGCTACCGTCACTGCTGCATGATAGATACGGACGATAAGCGCATCAAGGCCCTTAAACTGTTTCCCATTGAGGACGTTTGGGGCATTGGGCGCCGATACACGACCCGCCTTAAGGAGTATGGCATAAATACCGCATATGATTTTGCCCAGCATACGATAGGATGGCTGCATGCCACATTCCATAATATAGTGGTGGAACGTACCTGGCGTGAGCTGAACGGTGATGACTGTGTACCTAATGAGCAGCTTGCCGCAAAGAAGAGTATCTGTACCAGCCGGTCATTCCCGGGTATGATAGATGACTTTGCGCAATTGCGTACGCACGTAAGCAATTATGCGGCCCGATGTGCGGAAAAACTGCGTCAGCAGGGTAGTGTGGCCGGCATAGTAAGCATATTCTTAAGCACCAACCCGTTCCGTGAGGACCTTCCACAATGCTGGAGTTTCAGGGAACAACGCCTTATCACACCCACATCGTCCACTACGACCATTGTACAGACTGCATCGGCACTGTTGGAGAAGATATTCCGCAAGGGGTATCAGTACAAGCGTGCTGGGGTGATAGTGATGGGAGTAGGGCCCAAAAGCCCCATACAGCAGGACCTGTTTGACCATAATGCGGAGCAGTTCCAGAAAATGCGCCGTCTGGATGAGGTGATAGACCGTATAAACCGTCTGCAAGGCTCTGAGACGATAGTTCTGGGCGCTCAGCAATACACATCAAGGGATAAGGACGGTAATGCTGCAGGAAAGGCCCAGGTGTTTGCAAACGCAATCAGACATGATTTCCGCAGTCCCAACCCAACAACCCGCTGGACTGACATAATAAGGCTCAAATAAAAAAGAGAGGATGACCATATGGCCATCCTCTGCTTTTATAGGAGTAATACCGGATTACTTCTTGAAATCGCGTACTGTGTAGTAAACAGCCTTACGGTTGTACTCACCGTCGAACAGCAGCGGGAAGTTGTTGGCACCCAGCCATGAATCACGGTCACCGAGGTTCCAGAATGTTACGCAAGAGAAGTTCTTCTTGTACTTGCGGATAACCTTGAAGAGCTCGTCATACTTAGCCATCTGCAGCTGAGCGATAGAATCGGTAAGAACCTGACCCTCGCCACGGCTGAACTGGAGCTGACCGCCGGCCTCGTGGTTGATACGAACGTCGAACTCAGTGATCTGGATGTCATCAACAAGCTCAAGATACATCTGGATAGCCTTCTCGAAGTCCTCGATGGTGGGGTTATCATAGATGTTGTAGTGACCCTGCATACCGATACCGGTGATAGGAGCACCCTCAGCCTGAAGCTTCTTAACCATGTTGTAGATGTAAGTTCTCTTGGCAGGAGTCCAAGCGCTGTAGTCATTGTAGAACAGAGTAGCGTTGGGATCAGCCTCATGAGCGAACTGGAATGCCTTGAGGATGAACTCGTCACCGCAGAGCTGATAAGCGGTTGACTGACGGAATGACTGCTCGTAAGGAGCATCAGGATTGTTGGCATCGCTCATAGCCTCGTTAACAACGTCCCAGCAGTATACAACGTCCTTGTAACGGTTGATTACAACGTTGATATGAGCACGGAGTGAATCGTAGAACTCTTCCTTGGTTGCCTTAGCATACTTGGGAACCTTGGTCATCTGAGGAGCCTGAGCCTGACCCTGCTGGCCGGGACGCTGGCCCTGAGCACGCTGACCACCCTGGGGAGCACCCTGAGGACGCTGGCCACCAAAGCCGCCGAAGCCGCCGAAACCACCACCAAAGCCGCCGAATCCGCCACGAGCGGGCTGCTCTACCCAAATGGTATCACCGTTCTCATCACGCTCAACAACCTGGTTGCCGTTCTCGTCATACTTGTTGAACATCCAGTTTGCGAACTGGCTGTGCCATACAAGGCAGTGACCACGCATCTTGATACCGTGCTCACGGCAGAAGTTTGCGATAGCATCGGCCTGGGTAAAGTTCCAAACACCGGGCTGGGGGTGAATCTCACCGGGTTTCATGCAGTTCTCGGCTGTAATGCTGTTGAACTCCTTGAGTACGATTGATGCCTGAAGTGAATCAGTGATGTTACGCGGGGTAACAGCAACACCAATCTTGAAATAGTTCTTGTAGGCATCCTTCAGACCGGGGTCCTGAGCGCCACATGAGCTCATCACTACAGTTGATGCAATGAGAGCGATTGAAAAGAATTTTTTCATTTAATAATGATGTAAAAAGTAATTAATGATAGTTGACTATTCGCTTTCTATATTTGCGCCCCAAAATTATACATTATTTTCTAACTACATATAATTTAGATAGAGTAAAGGCACTATGGTTTATTTAATTGCCTCCAGAAACTGGTCGCATATGCTCTTCATACCGCTTATTGAAGGGTGTCCGTTCTGCTTGTCAATGTCATGAAGCTCTATTAGTCTTGGTTTACGACATGCTTGGCCGATGAGCGGGGACGTACATTGGAACGTGAAGCTTCAAGTATGGCGTTCTTGCGCGCCAGGATAGCCTGTTCTGCCTTACCCTTGGAGGGAGTGTACATTTTGTCATACTTGGCTCGTCCCACCTTGATATGGCGAATGGGGTACTGTGAGATAGCTTCAAGGGGACCGCTGATGGTCACACCCAGACGGATGGGCAGCGGACACTTGGTAAGTGATATGTTGTAGCTGCAGTTAAGACCGGCATCAATATTGTGACGGCCGCTTATGATAGCCTCATAACGGTCCATCTTGATACGGGCAGGATAGAGGTCAACCTTACCGTCAAGTACCTGCAGTTCTATATCCAAGCTGTCAATGACAGGCTTGGCATCCTTCCTCATAAGGAGCTTGCGCTTGATGCCGTCAAACAGCTCATTGTCAAGAACCACCAGGTTGGCACCCTCAATCACGGCGTTACCCATGAGTGAATACATGAGAGGGTAGAGAGGGCCGTTCTTGGAGCAATCGGGATCCAGATAGGTCTGGGCTGCCAGATGGAACTGTGCCTGACCGGACAATGCTTTCAGCATGGGAACTACTGAGTCAACCGCAGGTACCAGGTCTATGAGCTCATCGATCTCAATGTCCAGCAGATGGAAATCAAGTTCCATGAAACGGCGCTCCACATCGGGCGTGCGGTAGATGGCTGTAAGCTGCATCTCGGCTGCCTTGGATGAGAAGCCAAGCTCTTGGAGCGTTATGACACCGTCCTTGATTGATACGTCACCACCTACGTTGTTGAAACTGTGGTTGTTGAAATCAACCTTAGACAGGTTGGTGTAAAGCGTAAGGTCAATACCCTTGGGTATCATGATAGGCTTTGAAATGACGCTGTCATTATCTGCAACGTCCTGCTCTGCAGCCTCCTCATCTGTGGCCTGATCGTCACCTGTAAGTGACATGAGCCTGTTAAGGTTCATGTAATCGGACTCAATGTAGAGTTCACCTGTAAGCAGGCCTGTGTTGTCAATGAACTCACCTATATTATAGATGTCACCCCAGAACTGGATGTCGGAGTCATCAATTTCAACACGGCAGTCATTGATATTGAAACGGCCCAGAGAGAAATCAAAGTCAAGTGTCTTGAGGCAGATGGGCGATGCCAGCATATCAACCTGGCCGTCCTTGAGGCTCATCTTGACCTGAGGATTCCACTGGTTAAGGATCTCCTGCTTGGTGGAGTCATACTGCGCGAAAGCCTGCAACGAGCTTGGACCCATTGTTGCGGAGAGCATACTGCCCATACCGGCTGTAAGGCCGTCCAGACTAACGTTGGCCTTCATGGCAATGCTACCGTCGGCCGGTGTCATGGCCAGGTTTACCAACGTGTTGCTCAAGGTTCCGAAAATGGTGTCCATATCGGCCTCAATGCAATCAGCCTTGATATCTACAATTAGATTCATCTTGTCAACATCCTCCATAAGACCTGCCACAGAGGCATTCAGGCCAAGTCCGTCAACGGATGCGTTGATGGTGGTGGAGTCAACCATTGTCAGCTGCAGGTCTGTTGCCTGGACAGCTACATCGGCAGTCTGACGGTCCTTATCGACAGCTATGTTGCTGGGGTAGTTGGCATGGAGGGTGAGCTTGCCCGATGCTGCCTTGAGGGAGTCATTGACTGATGCATCAAGCTGCTGCAGACGAATATCGGCTACAGCACCGTCAAGTACGGGGCCGTTGTCATTCATTCCGCCGCGGACGTTGATGTCAAGTCCTACGGTGCCATGGACATCGATACCGTCAAGCATGCTCCGGAATGACTCCGGGATCATGGATACAAGATGGTCAATATCAAGGTCATCTATGGTGTTGACACGTACACGGCCCGCTATATCGGCACCATTCATAGTACCGTTGGCGCTGAATCCTATACGCTGGCCGTCAATACTTACGCCTGCGCCGTTCAGTATGGCGAACCGGGTAACGTCCATGTTGGTCTCAAGAGGCAGGTTAAGGCTGATTGGCCATCCCGGCACATAGACTTCATCACCCATCGCAGCATTGACGGACGGTGTCTGGAACTTGAGGTTCAGGGCTATGTCACCTGATTTGATACCGGCATCGGCATCGAGAGTGATATTGGATGCTTCCAACTTTACGGGAGACTCTCCGCCCATCTCAAATGTGGTGCCCTCAACTGCCAGAGCCAGAACGGAAGCGATATCGTTCATATCCAGCTTTACGGCAGCGTCCATACCCAACAGGATATTGTCAACAGATGCCTTGGTGAGATTTCCGGCAGAGTCCAGCATCTCTACGCTTATGGAGTTTGTACTTAAAGTTAAGTCCGATATGTTGGCGCTGTCACCGGTAAGTACGGTCATAGGTGATTTAAGGGCTATGGCTCCTGTGGAGGCCTTGAGACCGGGCTGTTCGACGCAGACATCGTCAATCTTGACGCTGATGCCTGCCAGCAGATTGCCCAGGCCCTCACTGCCCATCTTGCAGCTCATGTTGTCAAGTACGAACTTGATGCCGTTAATGCCGGCAACCATATCACCCATGGCAGCATTGGTGCTGCCCAGGCTGACATTAAGGTCTGCATTGACATCATCGTTGAACTTGGTTACCTTACCGTTCACCTTAAGCTCCTTCAGGCCGGCTGACAGGTCTGTGGAGTCATTCCTGACTGCGGCAATTACAGATTCCAGCTTTAAGCTTGTCTTGGCCTCAAGGCTGTCATAGTTGAGCAGGCCTTTCAGTTCCATTCCAAGTCCCTGAACTACAGCCTCAGTTCCCGATGAGAGGTCTATGTATGAGGCGTTGACGCCGTCAATCTTTATTTTCTGCAGGTCTGCATAAATATCAAGCTCAACGGGCTGCTCATCCTCAGGATCGGGTTCCGGTTCCGGCTCCGGCTCTTCAGTCTGCTCTATGCCGAACACATCCAGATTGGAGCTGCCATCGGCCGCGGTAAAGAGGTTTGCGTTGACTCCGTCAATGAAGAGGTTGGTAAGAATGATCTTGTTCTCCTTATAGAGGCTCTTGAAATCAATGGTTACCGTGAACTCATCAATGGCTGCCAGCGTATCGGAAGGAGAACTCTCCATATCGTCATACACCACAAGGCCATTGAGACGGAATGCCAGATAAGGGTAGGTGCTGACCAGCGTCAGGTCCACCTTATCAATTTTGGCGCGGGCAGGGCAGAACTCGTCCAGCCCCTTCTCGGCTACGTTTGTCAGGCTGGGTGATGTGAACACAAGCACACAAACCAGAACAACAGCCAGTATCAACAAGCCCAGAAGTGAACCGACGGTTATTCCGGTTATCTTAAGGGCTTTCTTTACCTTAGGACTCATTTCTTCTTAGTGAATTCTATTGTTTCCTTAGAAGAATCTTCCTTGTCATAAGCCTCCATCTTGGTACTCGTGAGTGACTCAACGATATATACCCTGAATGTAACGATCTGTGACTGACCCTCCTCATACTTGTCAAACTTGAGCTCAAGTTCATCGCCGTCAAGTGACCATGTAAATGTCTGGGTTACGACGCCCTGGGTACGTGAACCGGTATGATCGTCATGGAATATGTAACTCCATGAGTCAGTTGAGTTCCAGGAACCAATAAGCAGGTCTTCATCATACTCATCCTCCTTTGCGCAACTTGCAAAAAGGACCAAAACGGTTGCAAGAACCAATGACAAGCAATAAAGTGTCTTCTTCATATTCTGTTTATTAAGATTATACCTTAAAATATATAAATTAAACCTTGCGAAGTTAGATAAAATTTACCAATAACAAGGTACCAGAGGGTTATTTAGAACAAAAGCGCTTTCAAACTATGCTATTCCCAAACAAAAAAGGTAAATTTGCAGGTCTTTTTAGAAACTGACTTTATGTTTAGAAGCAAAACTTGTGGAGAGTTACGTCTGACCGATGCCGGCACCGAGGTTACGCTGGCAGGATGGGTGCAGAGAGTACGTAAAATGGGTGGAATGGTCTTTGTTGACCTGCGTGACCGTTACGGTATCACCCAGCTTGTTTTTGATGATGCTACCGATGCCGCACTCTGCGATCAGGCCAGCCGTCTGGGTCGTGAGTATGTCATCCAGATAACCGGTAAGGTGAGCGAGCGCTCAAGCAAGAACTCCAAGATTCCTACAGGTGACATAGAGATTCTGGTTAATAATCTGAATGTTATCAATGCGGCCGATACGCCTCCCTTCACCATTGAGGACGATACCGACGGCGGCGATGACCTGCGTATGAAATACCGCTATCTTGATCTGCGCCGCCAGTGTGTCCGCAAGAACCTGGAGCTGCGCCACAAGATGGTTATGGAGATCCGTAAGTTCCTGGATGACCTGAACTTCATGGAGGTTGAGACTCCTATCCTTATCAACTCAACTCCTGAGGGCGCACGTGACTTCGTTGTACCTTCACGCATGAACCCCGGTCAGTTCTATGCTCTGCCTCAGAGCCCGCAGATACTTAAGCAGCTGCTTATGGTATCAGGTTTTGACCGTTACTTCCAGATAGCCAAGTGCTTCCGCGATGAGGACCTCCGCGCCGACCGTCAGCCTGAGTTTACCCAGATTGACTGCGAGCTCTCATTCGTAGAGCAGGAGGATATCCTGCAGATCTTTGAGGCTATGGCCAAGCATCTGTTCAAGAGCATCCTTGGCATCGACTTCAAGGAGCCCTTCCAGCGTATGACCTGGCAGGATGCAATGAAATACTACGGCAGCGACAAACCGGACCTTCGCTTTGACATGCACTTTGTTGAGCTGATGGATGTTCTCAAAGGCCACGGATTCGGTGTGTTTGACAGCGCCGCATATATAGGCGGTATCTGCGCCAAGGGTGCCGCAACTTACACCCGCAAGCAGATTGACGCTCTTACTGAGTACGTTAAGCGTCCGCAGATTGGCGCCAAGGGTATGGTTTATGCCCGCGTTGAGGCCGACGGCAGCGTTAAGTCATCGGTAGACAAGTTCTACAGCCAGGAGGTTCTGCAGCAGCTTAAGGCTGCCATGAACGCCGAGGCCGGTGACCTTATCCTGATTCTCTCCGGTGATGACGCCATGAAGACCCGCAAGCAGCTCTCGGAACTGCGTCTTAAGGTGGCCGATGAGCTTGGCCTGCGTGACAAGAACCAGTTCAAGTGCCTCTGGGTTATTGACTTCCCCATGTACGAATGGAGTGATGAGGAGAACCGCCTGATGGCTATGCACCATCCGTTCACATCACCCAAGCCCGAGGATATTCCTTTGCTGGACACTGATCCTGCAAGCGTTCGTGCCAATGCATATGATATGGTAATCAACGGTATTGAGGTTGGTGGCGGTTCTATCCGTATCCATGACAGCAAGCTGCAGGCTACCATATTCAAGATTCTGGGCTTTACTCCTGAGCAGGCTCAGGCCAAGTTCGGATTCCTGATGAACGCGTTCAAGTTCGGTGCACCTCCTCACGGTGGTCTGGCATTCGGTCTGGATCGCTTTGTCAGCATATTTGCCAAGCTTGACAGCATCCGTGACTGCATTGCGTTCCCCAAGAACAACTCAGGCCGCGATGTCATGCTTGATGCTCCCGGTCCTCTTGACCAGTCACAGCTCGACGAATTGCAACTCAAGGTTGATGTAAAATAAAAAAATACGATCGCACCTGCGTGATATGAGCCGCTTCTCTTTTTGGGGGAGCGGTTTCTTTTTGACACTCCGCAGGACATACGTTTTGGGGAGACAACGTTACGCGGCTACTACGAGCCCCTCCGAACCCTAAACGTCGAACGCCTCCTTTTTAGTCCCCCTATGGGGGCCTAACAGTATTCTAAGACTTTTCCAAATATTTTTGGACGTTTTTTTAGAAACTGTTATCGTTGAGTTTGTTACAATACGGATATCGCGGGGGACGCTTTCTAATGGTGTCCCTCGTTTCCGATATTACCAACTGAGTAAACCCTTCTTTATAGTTTTGTTACAAGAAGGGATGATTATAGTTTCAGGCCGGTCTTAGCTATCCGGATCATATAGTTAACAGGAGTGGAGCGATACTATTACTTTGATTAGACCCGTGTCTATTACTCTAATTTGTTGCATCTCCTGCAATCTGGCACTAAAGATAAGGATAGTTCAACCGATTGTACATCAATAATTAAGTACCTTATAAGGCTCCCCAGAACGGACGACGGCAAACATCCTGAGGATAATCTTAAACTTAACGGCATTAAGGACAACACCATGTGCATTC
>Ga0310786_10012288_pt1 | contig 10609 bp, 6 predicted proteins | sample AusTroGonzalo_MG_FD_203881 | JGI IMG/M metagenome (GOLD analysis project Ga0310786, IMG submission 203881) | Bovine rumen microbial communities from tropical cattle in Woodstock, Queensland, Australia - Gonzalo_03 (v2) (version 2) | ecosystem: Host-associated > Mammals > Digestive system >...
TTTCTTGTACTTCTTCTGCACTTCAGGATGCTCGATCATCTCCTCGTTGGTGGTGTAGGGGATGCCTTTGTTGAGGCACCAGGAGCGCAAATCCGTGAAGTTCGGCACGATGAGGGCGGCGGCGAACTGTTTGTTCTCACCAACCACTAAGATGTTGTCAATCAGCGATTCTTCGAGGAACTTGTTCTCAATGATGGTGGGCACCACGTATTTGCCGAAGGCGGTCTTGAACATCTCCTTCTTGCGACCGGTGATTTTGAGTCGTCCTTCGGGGGTGAGCTCGCCGAGGTCGCCGGTGTGCAGCCAGCCGTCGGGATCGATAACCTCGGCGGTCTGTTCGGGCAGGTTGTGGTAGCCCTTCATCACGTGCGGGCCTTTGGTGAGGATTTCGCCGTCGTCGGCGATGCGCACGCGGGTGCCCGGGAGCACTGGGCCGGCGGTACCGATCTCCACACCGCCCTGGAAGAAGTTGCTCACGGCGATCACCGGGGAGGTTTCGGTGGTGCCGTAGCCCTCCAATACGGGGATGCCCATGGCCCAGAAGACCTTCGAGATGCGGGGCTGGATGGCTGCGCCGCCCGTCACGATGACCTTCAGGTTGCCGCCCAAGGCCTTGTTCCACTGGTTCAGCACTAATTTGCGTGCAAGCTTCAGCCGGCGATTGTAGCGTTTGCTGGGGTTGTCGCCGTATTGCAGTGCGATTTCGTTCGCCCAGAAGAAGATTTTCTGTTTCGTTTTGGGTAGCTTATGTCCTTTCGCGAGGATTTTGTCATACACTTTCTCCAAAAGTCGTGGCACCGTGGTGAAGATGTCGGGTTTGAGTTCCACCATGTTCTCCTGGATTTTGGCCAGGTTCTCGGCGTAGTAAATCGGCAACCCGAGGTACTGCCATGCATAGTTCATCATGCGCTCATACACGTGGCACAGCGGCAGATAGCTGAGGATGCGGTTGTTTTCGGCGGTGGGGATGATGGGCAAGACGGCCTCCACGTTGGAGAGGAAGTTGCGGTGCGAGAGCATCACCCCTTTTGGAAAGCCCGTGGTGCCGGAGGTATAGACCAGCGAGACCACGTCGTCGGGTTGGATGCTGTCCTTGATGCCCTGGAGGTATTGCGGTGCGGGGTTGGCGCGACCGAGCTCGATGACCTCGTTCAGGTGCTTGTAGCCGCGAAGGTTGCGGAACGTGTAAACCTTGTCCTTCAGTTCGGGTTTGTCGTCGAGGATTTGGGTGATTTTGCGCAGCAGGTCCCATCCGGCCACGAAGATGAGCTTCACGTCGGCATCCTGGAAGATGTGGCGGTAGTCGCTCTCGCTGATGGTGGGGTAGATGGCCACGTGGAGGGCGCCGATCTGCATGATGGCCATATCGAGGAAGTTCCATTCCGGTCGGTTGGGGGTGATGGTGGCCACGCAGTCGCCTTTCTTGATGCCGAGCTGCATGAGCCCGTAGGAGAGGCTGTTGACGATTTCCACGTATTTGGCGGTGCTGTATTTCACCCAGATGCCGTTCTCCTTGCAGCAGAGGGCATCATCTTTGGGGAATTCTTTGAGGTCCCGTTCGAGCATGTCGAACAATCGCGTCACTTGCATAGTCTCGTAATTAAAAAAGTCGGCAAAAATACGATTTTTTTGCCAGCTCCGCACGACCATGAAAAATGACTATATAGTCATGAGCCGATGACTATATAGAGCCGAAGGCACGCCACAATTCCAGTTAGCAGTGAGCAATGAGTAGTTAGCAGTTGGTTGGAAATCGGAAGTTACTGCATAGTCATTTGATTTGTTTCATTGAGTTTGTTCCGATTACAGTCCTGACAAGTCAACCTTGTAGGTGATGTCCACAGGTGGTTGCTTCTCTATGAACATGGCCATATAGATTGGGAGATACATCACCTTGTCGGATTGACGGAAATTCTCATTACTGAAAACGATAGCCTCGGGTATTTGATAGTCCTGGTTGGACATCACATTGGACAAGGCATTATGCCGGTGATAATCCTTGCCGGATTTCACCTCTATGGGAAGGACGGCACCGTTCTTTTCAATCACAAAATCCAACTCGCCCTGTTTCTTGCTGTTGAAATAATAGAGGTCGAACCCATGGGCGGACAGTTCCTGTGCGACGGCGTTCTCGTAAACAGAACCGAAGTTGATGCTTTTGGAATCGGTAAGCAATCGCAGTTGAATACCGTTGGAGTACTGGCTGGCCAACAGACCGACATCGTTTTGGAACAGCTTGAACAGGTTCCGGGAACGTGACAACTTCAACGGAATGACTGGCTCTTCCACATTATAGACAGGCAGTGCAACACCAGCCTCCTTCAACCAGATGAAGCTGTTTTTAAAATGTGAGAATTTTGCGTTCTCGTTCAGATTCTTCAGTATAAATCTCTTGTTTTTCGCATTGAGCTCGGATGGAATCAAGTCGAAAATCTCTTCTAAATAAAGTTTGTTTTTCTTGTCGTATTTGGCGATGTCGCGCTTATAAAGCCGTAGTATGGCCTGTTGCTCGGCAAGGACTTCCTGAAGATTGTTGGAATCCAGATACTTTTGCACAGCTGCCGGCATTCCACCCACAATGAGGTACAAACGGAACAGTTCCATCAGTTTGGCATGGACAAATTCATCCACCGGGCGTTTGTTTTCCCAAGCATCCCGAAGTTCGTCCATGACCATTTGACTCAAACCGACAGCCGTGAAGAACTCTTCCATGTCCAAAGGAAACATTTCCTTGACATCCATGTAACCCACTGGTTCTGAACGCAGGTCTTTGAGCTCCACCCCTAAAAGAGAACCGCTCATGATGTATCTGTACTTTCCCTCATCAACCAAAAACTTGATGGCAGTCACAATTTCAGGGCATTCCTGCACCTCGTCAAAAAAAATCAATGTCTTCCCCTCGATAAGCGGTTGTGTGGTCAGGGATGAGATTCGCAGCAGCAGGTCGCGGCTGTTCTTGGCGGTTGCGATGACAGGCACCGCATCTTTCATTTCAACAAAGTTGATTTCCACCAGGCTTTCGAAATGGGATTTCCCAAAATGACGTATGGAGTAGGTTTTGCCGGTTTGTCTGGCTCCTGTAATCAAAAGTGCTTTCTTTGTTGAAGCGTAATGTTCTTCTAAATACCTGTCAATCTTTCTTTTAATCATAATTTGTCCGTTTTTCCAACGGCAAAAATACTAAAATTATCCGTTTTTCCAACATCGATTTCAGGTTTTTTGTCTATTTTTCCAACACGCGTATCTGCACGTAGTTGCCAACTGCGTCCTCGCAGTTGCAGGGGCGTGAAGGACGGTGCTATATGTGGGGATGGCGGGCATTAGATTTTTGAAAAGTCAAAGATACAAAATCCCATGTTGTTAGGTTAAAATTTAATAAAATTATACGTTTCTCTTCAAGAATCTATGGGCAAAATAAAAAAAAATCCCGCATTGACGTTGCGGGTGTTCATAACTTTTGAAATAAATGATGAATTGTAAACTCTGAATTACTTCAGCTCTCCGAGGTGATTCTGAATCGGGATGCCATTATCCGCGTGCATGCTGGCGCGGTTGGCGGAGATGACGTGCGCCACAAAATCCATAGCCGTTTGTACGCTGTCTTCCAAAGTGTTACCCTTCAGATAATGACCGATAGTCATCGCGGAGAAGACATCGCCTGTGCCTGAGAATTGCGCTTCCACTTGCTGATACGGCAGCACTTTTATCTTCCCTATGCTCTTGTCGTACAACATCGTACAGGTCTGACCCTCCATCAACATACTGGAAATGATGACCGAATTGTTACCGAGCTTCTGCAACGACATCACCAAGTCCTCAGCCTCTTCGTATGTCAAGGAATCTTTGTCTAAATATTTACCTGCCAAGAATTTGGCTTCGGTCACATTGGGGACGATCACATCCGCAACCCGACAAACACTCCGCATGTAATCCACTGTGTCAGAGGTTGCTCCGTTGTAGAGTTTGCCGTCGTCGGCCATGATGGGATCCACGAAAATGAACGTGCCACGCGCTTTCAGCCGCTTGCAATAGTCCGTCACCAGCCGCGTCTGCTCTTCCGAAACAAGGTAGCCCGTGCAGACCGCATCCACCTCGAAACCCTGCTCTTCCCAAACTTCAATGCTCTGACGCATGTATTCCGTGGTGTCGAGCACCGCAAACCTTCCGTAACCGAAATTGTTGGACACCAACGAGGAGGGCAATCTGAAAATCTCATATTTCAGATTCGACAAAATCGGCACCATCACCGACATGCCCAAATTGCCGTAACCGACGATATCTCCAATTAACAAAATACTACTCATATTTCTTACGTTCATTACAGGGGTTCACACCCCCTTGATTACAGGGGTTCACACCCCTGCCTATAATGTGTCGCCCCTACAGGGCTCTTACATTAACCTTTTAACATCTATTCCCTATTCCCTCGACCCTCGACCCTATTCTTCCAAGCACCCATCCAACTCTCTAACCAACGCTTCTTTGTCCATGTTCTGGCCGATAAAGACGATTTTGATCATGCGGTCGCCGTATTCGGGGTCCCAGTCGCGCATAAAGGAGGGATCCTCTTGCATCAGCTGCACCAAGTCCTCCTGGGGTGCGGTGGCATACCAAAGTCCGGCCTCTTTCAGCGTCTGCTGCACACCCGCCTGCTCGTACAGGTACGACATGTCGCGGTATTCCTTGAAATAAAGCACCCCCTTGGAACGGATGATGTTTCTCGGCCGCTTCTTCGACAAGAACTTATTGAACTCGCCAATCTTGAAGGCCTTTCTGCGGTAATAGACAAACGTGGAGATGCCGTATTCCTCCACTTCCCCACCCTCGTGGTCGTGATGGTGGTGATGGTGATGATGCCCGTGATGCTCTTCATGCTCTTCATGTTCATCGTCTTCATCATGATCATCGTCCTCATCGTGGTGGTGATGACCCTGATCGTGGGATTCATGACTATGACCTTCATCGTCCTCATCGCCTTCATCGTTGTCATGGTTGTCGTTAACACCATGGCGGTGGTCGGCGCGGGCTTCGCGTTCCTCCTCTTCAGTAGTTTCCCGTTCCAGTTCGCGCACCCAACCCACAGACACAGCAACTTGCTCATAATCAAACATCTTCGTATTTACTATACGCTCCAAATCCACCTGCGCATAGTCGGTTTCGATGATTTGCGCACCAGGATTCAGGTGGTGGATAATCTCCTTCACACGTTCAACCTCATCCGCCGTCACTTCCGACACTTTGTTGAGCAACACGATGTTGCAGAACTCAATTTGTTGAATCAACAGGTTCTCAATATCCTCATCATCAATGTTTTCGCGTTCGAGGTCATGACCGCACGAGAACTCGCTCTGCATACGCAAGGTGTCCACCACCGTCACGATACAGTCAAGGCGCGGGGTACCAAACTCCGTGTATTGCGGGTTCATGCGCGGGATAGTGGAAATGGTGCGGGCGATAGGCTCCGGCTCACAGATACCGCTAGCCTCAATGACGATGTAGTCGAACTGTTGTGTTTTGACAAGGTCGGTGAGCTGATCCACCAAATCCATCTTGAGGGTACAGCAGATGCAGCCGTTCTGCAAAGCCACCAAACTATCGTCCTTCTCAGCCACGATGCCGCCCTTCTGAATGAGCGACGCATCGATGTTCACTTCTCCTATATCATTGACTATCACGGCAAAACGTATGCCTTTCTGATTCGTCAAAATGTGGTTCACCAACGTGGTTTTTCCGCTTCCGAGATAGCCGGTCAGCAGCAATACAGGTACATCTTTCTTTGTCATAATCGCTCAAATTTTCGGGCGGCAAAGGTACAAAAAAAGTTCCAACCCTAAACAAAACAAGGACGCCACAATGTGACGTCCCTACATTCCTCTCAACCTTCAACCTTCAACCTTAAACCTTCAACCTTAAACTCTCACCCTTCAACCCTCAAGCACAACAGCGTTAGGTCATCATTAGGTTCTGCACCGGCTCTATGCTCCTCGACGGCAGCCGCCAGCATATCCACCACTTGACGGGCGTCCATACTCTGCACACCCTGCATCAACTCAATCAGGCGCTCGTTGCCCAGAATTTCCTGATTTGAATTTTCGGCTTCGTTGAGACCGTCGGTATATAGCAGTATCTGCTTGCCCTTGATGTTCTCCATGCTTTCGCCATAGAACGGAACATCCTCAATCAATCCGAGCGGTTGGTTGTGATGCTTCATGTCAAGGAATTGTCCGTCGATGACTGGAGCATTGTGACCACAGTCGCAGTAGTCGAGATGTCCGGTGCGTAGATCGACCTTGCCGATGAACATCGTGACAAACATGGCTTGATCGTTATCCTTGGCGAGTATCGTATTGATCTGGTTGGCGATTTCCACTGGCGCGTGTCCTTGCTGCGCCACGATGCGGAAGAGGTTGCGCGTAACGGCCATGAAGAGGCTCGCAGGAACACCCTTGCCCGAAACATCGCCCACACAGAAGTTCAACTTCTCATCCTGGATGAAGAAATCATAGAGGTCTCCGCCCACCTCCTTGGCAGGAGAAATGGAGGCGTAAAGGTCGATGTCTTTACGGCTAGGAAACGCCGGAAACATACGAGGCACCATGCTCATCTGAATTTCACTGGCCACTTTCAACTCCCTTTCGATAGAAGCCTTTTGCGTGGTGGTGTCCTTCAATTCTTCAATATAATTGACCAGCGAATGCTGCATATTGGTGAACGACTCGCTAAGTCGTCCCACTTCATCACTCCGTCCATCGTGAGGCAACGTCTTGCTGAAATCACCCGAAGCAATGGTTTCCGCTTGGAGAGCAAGATGTGTGAGAGGCTTGAGCTCGTGGCGGATAGACAAGCTGCACACCAGCATCAGCAACAACAGCCCACCAAACACCGTTCCCGTTACGGTACGACGCAACTTGTTGAAACTGCCGAAAATATCGCTTTCCGGACAGACAATAGCCACACTCCAGCCCGTTGAACCGAGTGGTTTGAAGAACACATAACAATCCTCGTTGTCAACCTTGAGTTGTCGCATGCCGTGTTCCCCACGCTGCATAGCATGTCCAAGTTCCACCATAGCCGAATCAGGATGATCCATCGATTCGGTGAAAATAGACTGATACACAAGCTTATTTGTATCAGGATGCACAAAATAGGTGCCGCCCTGACCAATCATCATACTATAGGAATTCGGATAGGGCTTCACGGCTGAAATGATTTTCGAGAGCCATCCCAACGAAATATCCACGGAGACTGTACCAATATATTCTCCATTTTCATTTTTCATGGGTTTACAGTAGGATGCAATCATCTCCTCAGAATTGATGTCGTCAGGGTTGTAATCCAAAAATGGCTCAGTCCAAATCGGACAATCCAACAGTTTGCATAGCTGATACCAATCCAAATAGAAATACTCATAGTGTTCATTACCCTCCTGAGTAGTGAGAATCTTGCCGTTGTCGTTGAACGAATAGGCCGAAAAATAGCGTCCACGCTCCGGGTAATAATAAGGTTCAAAAGCGATGGAACAGCCATTAAGATCGGGATTGTTTTCCAAAACTTGATGCGAATAGACGAACATGGAGTCCGGGAAGTTAAGGTGGCGGCGCACCAACCATTCAGTGCTGTTGGCGGAAACTTCCACCTTATCCAATATGTTGGTTACGCGCTGGATGGTGTTGTCCAACTGATCCGTAGCGCGGTTGATGGCTTCCTGACGGATAGCTTGACGCGAAACCCCGAACATGAAGCCTAATGCGGCAATCAAAACGATAGCGGCGAAAATAACGACCAATAGGCTCAGTCGCAACGGCAGCGACTTCTTGATTAAGGAAATGACTCTGAGTTTCATGGTTATTTAGCAATTAATTGTTCGTAGGTGACTTCGTGTTTCAATAATTTGCACTCCAACATCAGATCACTGGCTCGTTTCACCATGTCAGGGCGAAGGCGAAACTCCCGTTTCCCAGATTCACGATTAATCTGCAAGCGGAGAATTTCTTCCAACATCAATTTTTGTAGGATTCTGTTTGTAACAATTTGGTTATCATGCACATATTTCATCACAATATCCAACGTTTCCTCAGGATGGGCCGCCGCCCATTCCCAACCTCGGCGGCTGGCCTGGGCAAACTTTTTCGCTTCCGCGCGATGTTTCTCGTAATATTCACGTGTCATATACACCCCGTCCTCCTGCACGTTGTAGCCGTGGTCGCAGAAACGATACACACACTTTTCGTTCACAGGCAGACCCGTCTGCACCAGTTGGTAATACTCGTTGTAGCTCATGGCCAGTGTCGCATCAACGGCACCCGCCACAAACAGGTTCACATTTGTGGCAGAAGGAATCCATTGGTAGTTCAATTTCTCTTTGATATTCATACATTTAGCCAACTGACCGAAGCCTGCACTCCATATCCCCACACGTTCGCCCTTTTGTGTCAAAGGATTAACTCCGCGGCGTGACACGATGACCATCGCATTGTTCATGGAAGTCTGCAAGATATTCACTAACTCAACACCTTCGTCTATGATTTCCATAGCTTGACAGAGTTGCAATGTAGTGGCATGACTTTGATTCTCGCAGATGCGCTTCAAAGCCGGTTGTGTGGGTGAAGGATGGACAATCTCCACTGAAAGGCCTGCTTCCTTATAAAAACCTTTTTCCAGCGCCACGTAATAGCCGGCAAATTGCGCCTGCGCGGTCCATTGTGGCGTGAAAATGAACTTCCCCTGTCCCTGCACATTCACACTCACCAACAGAAGCAAAAAAAAGATGTAGATTGAGCGTATCCTGCTGCAACTAATCCAGTTAGACCTTGTATTCATTTTATTACAGAGCATTAAATCTTGAATTAAAATTATGACACTCACTGCCTTCAAATAAAGCGGCAAATGTACAAAAAAAATCAAAAAATTATGTTTTTTTATATTACTTAACTATTAAACGTCCATTGTTTACATTTTTCATTTATTGTATATTTGAATTTTATGTACATTTGCACTTTATTAAGACTATTCCTTTTTTGAAGAAAAGCATAATGAAAATCGTCACCATACTTGGCGCGCGCCCGCAGTTCATCAAAGCTGCGGTAGTCTCTCGTCAATTTTCACAAAGCAAAGATATTCAAGAGGTTACCATTCATACGGGACAACATTTCGACCGCAACATGTCGCAGCTCTTCTTTGAGGAGATGGGGCTTCGCGAACCCGACTACAACCTCGACATCCACGGGCTTCCACACGGTGCGCTCACTGGTCGCATGATGGAGCGCATTGAGGAGGTGCTGATGGCCGAAAAAACCGACCGCGTGCTTGTGTATGGCGACACCGACTCCACCCTTGCAGGCGCATTGACGGCCAAAAAGCTACATATTCCTGTAGCGCATGTGGAAGCTGGTTTGCGCTCCTTCAACGAAGCGATGCCCGAAGAGGTCAACCGCGTGCTCACCGACCGCCTCAGCGACATCCTGTTCTGTCCGACGGAATTGGCTGTGAGACAGCTCGAAGCGGAAGGCCGCAAAACCGCCGGCGTGCAAATCGTGATGTGCGGCGACGTAATGAAAGATGCCGCCCGCATCTTCTCCCCGCTCATGCGCGCACCTAACGCCACCCTACCCGACCGCTACGTGCTCTGCACCTTCCACCGCGCCGAAAACGTGGACAATCCACAGATACTGAAACAGATACTCTACGCTTTGGAGCTTACATGCCAAAACATCCCCGTGGTATGCCCGTTGCACCCGCACACACGCAAGAGCATGGAAAGCATCGGCTATCCCATAGAGAAATCGCCCATCCAATTCATCGAGCCCGTAGGCTATTTGGAGATGCTTTACCTCTTGAGCCACAGCACGTTGGTCATGACCGACAGCGGCGGCCTACAAAAAGAAGCTTACTACATGAAAAAGTACTGCATCACCCTGCGCAACGAAACGGAATGGACCGAGCTGGCCGGCTGCGGCTACAACCACGTCGTCGGCACCGACCCGATGAACATCCTCCAAACCGTCCAAAACCTCATCGACGTTCCGCCGATTTTCCCGATAGGGCTGTACGGCGACGGGCACGCGGCGGAGAAGATTGCGAGAACGTTTGTTGAAACAATGCCGTTGTAGAGACGCGATTAATCGCGTCTCTACAGAGGAAAAACACCTATTCGCATATATCCGAAAAATATGTACCTTTGCGGCAACTGAAAAAACAGTTCAAAAATAATATAAATATTTGAAAAACAATACATTATGGAAGAAAAGAAAACATCAATGATTCGTTTGAGAATGAGTTCTCAAGATGCCCATTATGGCGGAAATTTGGTTGACGGCGCTCACATGCTCGCCCTGTTCGGCGACGTGGCTACCGAGCTGCTCATCATGCAAGACGGCGACGAAGGTCTCTTCTGCGCTTACGACAACGTAGAGTTCCTCGCTCCTGTGTATGCCGGCGACTATATCGAAGCTGTCGGTGAAATCACCAAGGTCGGCAACACCTCCCGCAAGATGGTATTCGAAGCTCGCAAGGTCGTGCGTCCTCGTCCCGACATCAGCGCTTCCGCAGCAGATGTACTTGAAGAACCCATCGTGGTCTGCCGCGCATCAGGTACTTGCGTGGTCCCGAA
>Ga0310786_10012289_pt1 | contig 10608 bp, 7 predicted proteins | sample AusTroGonzalo_MG_FD_203881 | JGI IMG/M metagenome (GOLD analysis project Ga0310786, IMG submission 203881) | Bovine rumen microbial communities from tropical cattle in Woodstock, Queensland, Australia - Gonzalo_03 (v2) (version 2) | ecosystem: Host-associated > Mammals > Digestive system >...
TCGAGGTCGCGGCAGTTGACGCCGACTATGTCGGCGCCGGCGGCTGCCGCGCGGGCAATTTCCTCCGCGGTGTGCGTCTCGACAAGGGCGTCCATCCCAAGCCTGCGCGTCTCCGCGAGCAGGTCCTCAAGCTGCGCGTCGGAAAGATATCGCACGATGAGAAGCGCGGCAGACGCACCGGCGGCGGCGACCTCGGCGAGTCGCTCGCGCGTCGTTATGAAGTCCTTCGCGAGGAGTGGCAGGGACGATTCCGCAGAGACCCTCCGCAGGTCCTCGACGCTCCCCTTGAAGCGCGCGGCGTCACACAGCACCGACATCGCCGCCGCACCACCGCGCTCGTAGATGCGGGCCTTCTCCACGGGGTCTGCCGCGACGTCTATGTCCCCAAGCGAGGGCGACGCCCTCTTGAACTCGGCTATGACATTGACACCCGGCCTTTTCAACGCTTCGCTGAAACGCATGATATGAACTCCTTCATTTTTTCGTATGCCCTTCCAGAATCAATCGACTCGGCGGCGGCGAGGCGGCCTTCCGCCATGTCGGACGCGCGGCCGCCGGCGACTATCGCGGCCGCCGCGTTCAGGAGCACGGCCTCGCGGCGCACGCCGAGAATCTCGCCCTTCAGTATCCCTACGAGGGTCTCCGCATTGGCCTTTGCGTCGCCTCCGGCGAGGTCGCTTTCCGCCCCTTCGCATCCGGACGCGGCGGCACCGTTGAACAGCCCGGTCGAGACGGCGCCGTCCTTCAGCTCAGAGACCATCGTGAGGCCGAACGGCGAAATCTCGTCCATGCCCTCCACCCCCGAGAACACAAGCGCGCGCTTCGCGCCGAGTCGCATCAAGGTCTCCGCGACGAGCGGCACGAGCTTCGGGTCATATACGCCTATTGCGTGGCGCAAGACCCCGGCGGGATTGGTCAGCGGCCCGAGAAGGTTGAACAGAGTCTTGAACCCGAGGTGCCTGCGGACATTGGCGGCAAAGCGCATTCCGGAATGGTAGCGCTGCGCGAAGAGAAAGGCGATTCCAGTCTTTTCGAAGCAGCTGCGCACGGCGTCCGGTCCCAGCGAGAGGTCCGCGCCGAGCTCGCGCAGGACATCGGCCGCGCCGCATTTCGACGTCGCCGCGACATTGCCGTGCTTGGCGACCTTCACCCCTGCGCCAGCGGCCACGAAGGCGGCGGTAGTCGAGATGTTGAACGTGCTCCTTCCATCGCCGCCGGTGCCTACGATGTCGACCGCGTCGGAGCAGCCGAGGTCGATGGACGCCATGGCGTCGCGCATGGCGCGCGCCGCGCCGAGCAGGCGGTCCGGCGAGACGGGCTTTTCGGCGTCAATCGTGAGAAGCGCCGCAAGCTCGCGTTCGGTGTATTCGCCGCGGAGTATCCCCGAGAACTCACGGTATGCAACAGTCTCCTCTGGGGACGCCACGCCGCCGCCGAGCCCGAAGAAGTTGGCCAGCTGGCGCATGCCTTCGGGAGTGCATATCGACTCCGGGTGGTATTGCACCGACTCAATGGCGAATGTCTTGTGGCGGAGGCCCATTATCTCCCCGTCGTCAGTCCAGGCGGAGACTTCAAGGCAGTCCGGCAACGTGGCGCGCTCCACGGCCAGTGAATGGTAGCGCATCGCCTCGAAACCCTGCGGGATGCCCGCAAACACCCCCTTCCCGTCGTGGCGTATGCGGCTCGTCTTGCCGTGCATCAGCGCTTTCGCCGAGACTATCTTTCCGCCGAACGCCTGCGCAACCGTCTGGTGCCCGAGGCAAACGCCGAGAATCGGCACCTTCCCCGCGAACGCGCGCACGGCGGCGAGGGAGACGCCGGCTGAGTCCGGATTCCCCGGGCCGGGCGAGATCACGATGCGCTCTGGCTTCATAGCCTCGATCCCGGCAACGTCGATCATGTCGTTCCTGACGACCTCCGTCTCGACGCCCATCCCGGCGATTGCCTGCACGAGGTTGTACGTGAACGAGTCGTAGTTGTCTATGACAAGCGTCATGCCAGCTCCTTTGCGAATTCGGCGGCCGCGAAGATCGCAGCCGACTTGTTTACTGTCTCGCGGTATTCCTTAGCCGGATCAGAGTCGGCCACGATCCCCGCACCGGCGCGCATGGTGAGGACGCCGTTCTCCAGGACCATTGTCCTTATCACGATTGCGAAGTTCATGTCGCCCGTGTTGCTGTAGTACCCCGCCGCGCCGCCATAGACTCCGCGCGGGGACTTCTCCAGTTCCGCGAGCAGCTCCATGGCGCGAATCTTCGGCGCGCCGGTAAGCGTGCCGGCGGGGAACGCGGCCCTGAACAGCTCCTCGGCGCCGCCCTTCGCCGGGTCGAGTTCCGCCGTCACGCGCGAGACGATGTGCATCACGTGCGAATAGCGCTCAACTCGCGCCAGAGACTCCACCTTGACCGTGCCAGTCTTCGCCACACGCCCGAGGTCGTTCCGCGCGAGATCGACGAGCATCATGTGCTCCGCCCGCTCCTTCGGGTCGGCGACAAGCTCGGCCTCCAAGTCGCGGTCCTCCTCGGGAGTTTTGCCGCGCGGACGCGTCCCGGCAATCGGGGAGATTGAGGCAACGCCGCCCTCGAGGCGCACAAGCTCCTCTGGCGACGAGCCGATCATAGTCTTCGAGCCGATCCTCAGGAAGAAATTGTAAGGCGACGGATTGACGAGCCGAAGCGCGCGGTAAAGGGCAAGCGCCGGGATGTCAGTCTCGGCCGTGAACTTCTGCGACGGCACGATCTGGATGACCTCCCCGGCCCTGATCGCCTCCTTGCACTTGGCGACGATTCCGCAGAAGTCCGACTCGGACATCTCCGGAACGAATGCGCCCAGGCGGACCGCCCTGCTGCGATGGGCTTTCGCATAACGCTCGATCGAGTCTGCGGAGAGAAGCCTTTCCTGGAGGGCGTCGATTTCGGCCATCGCCGCGGCGTATCCGCCAGGCCCCGCCACCTTGGCGATGGTCACGGTGTCCCTCACCGAGTCGAACACGGCGAACACGTCGATTTCGACAAACGCGGAGGCGGGCGTGTCGCCGTCGCGGCGGCGAGGCACGCGAGGCTCAAAGTCGGAGACGACGTCGTACGAATAGTACCCGACGCGGCCGCCCTGGAACGAAGGCAGCTCCGGCGCCGAGGCGAACGGCAGCGGCGACGGCTCCGCGACGGGGTCGATCCCGAGATAGGAGTAGCGGCCCTTGCGTTCGCCGTTGTACACGCTTTCGAGAAGAAAGACGTCGCCAGGCTCGTCCGCTATGCGGGTCAGGACGGAGACCGGGGTCTCCCGGTCCGCCAGGAACTCGCGGAAGACCGGCGTACGGAACCCACCGGCCGTTCTCTTGTCGAAATCTTCCTTTGTCAGATGTCTCAGCATTTCACTCTCGCTTTCTTCATGTGTAAAAAACAGGCGGCCCCGCATCTCACGAAGCGGGGCCGTTCAGATCGCAACCATGCGTATACAGGCAGGACGTCACCGCGCTTCGTAAGCGAGGCTCCGCCACCAATACCCAAAATTGCGCATTCCAATGTTCATGTCACGTGTATTGTACCATCATTCCGCCGACGATTCCGTAACATCCTGTTACGAAACTGCAATTAATCGGTCACTTCCTCGAAGTCCGACGCCGGGTGCTTGCAGAGCGGGCACACGAAGTCTGGCGGCAGTTCGTCGCCCTCGTAAACGTAGCCGCAAATCTTGCAGACAAAACGGCGCTTCCCCGTTTTCGCGGAGGCGGCCTTTGCCGCGGGCTTCGGCTTCACATTCGCGTGGTAGTAGGCGTACGTCATCGTCGGCGCGGAAGAAAGCGACTTCGCCTCCGCAACCCTGCAAACGAACATGCCGTGCGTGCCAAGGTCAACGTAGCTTTCCACTTCAAGCGAGAAGTACGAGTTGCAGTCGCTCGTCGGCACCGGCAGGCCGTTCGCGGAGCGAAAGACCTCCACGCCGGCAAACTTGTCAGCCGTGCGCCCGCTCTTGAAGCCGTAAAGCTCGAACAGCGGGAACGTCGCGCTCTCGGCGAGAGTGCAGACGTTCATCCGCCCCGTCTTCTTCACGGTTTCATGGGTGTAGTTCGACTTGTTGATCGTGACCGCGAGGCGCGGCGGATCGCCCGTCACCTGAACGACCGTGTTGCAGATCATGCCGTTGTCGCGCACGCCGTCGTTCGACGTGACGACATACAGTCCATAGCCGATCTTGAAGAAGGCCGAAGGTTCTACGGGCGCCGCCATGTCGTCGATCCCCTACTTGAAGTAGCGGTTGTAGAGGCCCTGGAACGCCTTGCCGTGGCGGGCCTCGTCCTTCGCCATCTCGTGGACGGTGTCGTGGATGGCGTCATAGCCGAGCTGCTTCGCCCTGGACGCAATCGCCATCTTGCCTGCGGTCGCGCCGCACTCGGCCTCCATCCGGCGGCGGAGGTTCTCCTTCGTCGAGTCGGTCACGATGTCGATCGTCTTGCCAAGGAGTTCCGCGAACTTGGCGGCGTGCTCTGCCTCTTCGAACGCGATGCGCTTGTACGCCTCGGCGACTTCGGGGTAGCCCTCGCGGTCGGCCTGGCGCGACATGGCGAGGTACATGCCGACCTCGCAGCATTCGCCGTTGAAGTGGTCCTTGAGCCCCTGCGTCACCTCAGCGTCTTCGACGATGCCGTCGCCGACATGGTGCTCGGCGACGAAGTTGAGGCCGTCGCCCTGCTTGAGGAACTTCGCGCCCGGAACGCCGCACTGGGGGCACTTCTCGGGAGCCGCTTCGCCTTCATACACATACCCGCAGACCGGGCACACCCATTTGGCCATTGCCTTTTTCCTTTCTTTTGCCCCGAAGGGCGGTTTTACATTTCCTCGAACTCGTCCTTGCCGACGCCGCACGTCGGACAGGTCCAGTCGGCCGGAAGGTCCTCGAACGCGACGCCGTTGTTGTTCTCGGGGTCATAGACCCAGCCACATATCTTGCAGACGTATTTCTTCATTTCAGTATCTCCTTGTGTTCGTTCCGGCCTTTCCCGGAGTGCGCCCATTTTACCAAAGTCCGGCGCGCACTGCAAGTGGGTCAAGTGTGCCTTGAGAGGTCCAGCGCCAGCAGGAACTCCGGATTGGACTTTGTCTTCTTGAGGGAATTGAGCACCGACTTCATAGCGGACTCTGCGCCTGCGGAGGCGAGTATGCGCCTGAGGCCCCACGTCTTTTCCAGCTCCAGGGGGTCCAGGAGAAGGTCTTCCTTGCGGGTGCCGGACTTCTCGATGTCGATTGCGGGGAATATCCTCTTGTCGGCGAGCGAGCGATCGAGGACGATTTCCATGTTGCCCGTTCCCTTGAACTCCTCGAAAATCACCTCGTCCATACGCGAGCCGGTGTCTACGAGCCCGGTCGCGATGATCGTGAGCGAACCGCCGCCTTCGATGTTGCGCGCGGCGCCAAAGAATCGCTTCGGCCTGTGCATGGCGAGCGCGTCCACGCCGCCGGTGAGTATCTTGCCGGAATGCGGCTGCACGGTGTTGTAGGCGCGCGCCATGCGGGTGATGGAGTCCATCAGTATTACGACGTCGCGCCCGTTCTCCACCTGGCGCTTCGACATCTCGAGCACCATCTCTGTGACGCTTACGTGGTGCTGTGGCTCTTCGTCGAACGTAGAGGAAAGCACCATCGCCTGCGTGTTGCGCTGCATGTCGGTCACCTCCTCGGGGCGCTCGTCGATGAGGAGGATTATCAGCATGGCCTCCGGGTGGTTCTTAGAGATCGCGTTTGCCATCTTCTGCAGAAGGACCGTCTTGCCCACGCGCGGAGGGGCGATTATCAGGCCGCGCTGGCCGAAGCCGATGGGCGTGAAGAGGTCGATGACGCGGGTGGAATACTCGTCCGGCACGGTCTCGAGTATGATTCGCCTCGTCGGGAATGTCGCGGTAAGGTTCTCGAAGTGGATGACGCGCGCCGCGACGGACGGCTCCTTGCCGTTGACGGTCGTGGCGACGCCAAGGCAGAAGTAGCGGTCCTTGTCGCGCGGGTCGCGGATGGGGCCTTCGACGATGTCGCCGGTCCTAAGCGCGTGGCGGCGAATCTGCTGCTGCGTCACGAACACGTCCTCGGGGCACGCCAGGAAGTTGTTCTTCGCCGACCGCAGGAAGCCGTGGCCCTCGCGCACAATCTCCAGGCAGCCAGACGCGAGCACCGCGCCGCCCTTCGCGAGATAGGCGCGAATCGCCGCGAAGATGAGTTCGTGCTTGCGGTACGAGCCGAGTTCCTCGGGATCGGCGCCGGGCATCATGCGCTCCACGATCTGCGGAGCCGGCCAGGTCTGTATGTCGGCAAGGCGGTATTCCGGGAGCGACGGGTCGCGGTTGGGGTTCGCCGCCGCGGCAGCGGCGGGGTCGCGCTCGGGCTCCGACGGCAGCGGGGAGTTGAGAAGCGGGTTCACGGACTCGCCGCCCGGGGTCGCCGGCGGGCGACCAAACTTCTTGAACGGAGGATGGAACTTCTTGCGAGCGTCAGTGCGCGCAGGCGCGCCAGGCCTAGCCGCCGGAGCGTCGGGTCTGCGAAGCGGCATTGCATCCGCGAAAACGTCAAATTCTGAGTCGGACATTGTTGGGAGGGTTAGATAGTTAGGTAGTTGGGTAGTTAGGTAGTGGGGGCGTTGGTTAGTGGAGTGGTTTGCCTTGGCAAAGGCAGATGGTTGCTATCTTGACTTGAGCCAGGCGACGAACTTTGCAACCTCCGCTTCGAGATCATGCTCTCCGCCGTCGTTGCGCATTACGTAGTGCGACCTGGCCGCCTTGTCGGAAACCGGAATCTGCGCGGCCATCCTTCTCACGGCCTCTTCGCGGGAATACCCGCGCGTGGCCGTCATTCTGGAAATCTGCGTCTCCGGATCCGACGTGACGGTGCATATTATATCATAATCCCGGTCCCAATGCGACTCGAAAAGCAGAGGCACCACCGCCACGCGAATCCCATCGCCCGGCGCAGAGAAGAATCCGTCGATCCTCGCGCGAACGTACGGATGGACCCTCGCCTCTAGCGCGCGGCGCTTTTCCGGGTCGGAAAAGACCTCCGCCGCAATCCGCCGCCTCTCTTCCGGGTCGGGAATGAGCTCATGCGCGACGTCGTCGGCGTCGATGGTCTCGACGCCAAGGTCGTTCAGGTAGCGCGAAGCGAGCGACTTGCCGCATGCGATACCGCCTGTGAGGGCAATTCGTCTCACTTGCCGACAGTCTCCAGATTGTCCATCTACTTAAATATGATGTCCTTGACGATGGCGCCTTCTAGCTCAAGTTCGACAAAGTACGTCTCGTGGAGCCCTGCGGACGCCCCCTTGGGCGGGGCGTAGAGCGTAACCTGGTAGGGCGCGGCGACGCCTTCGTCTGGCAGAACCGGCACAAGCTGCGACGAGCCGCTTGCATTCACTCCGCCGACCTTGCCGGAGAACACGACCACGCCGTTGGCCTTGAAAGTAAGTTTGAGGGCGTTGTCCGTGTCGCCTGGCTCGGCTAGTTCAACCGTCTTGACGATGTTCGCCTTGAAGACCGGCATATCCGCATTCGTGTCCACGCGCTTCCAGAGGTTCTGGCATGTCGCCCAGCGGTAGAGCGCGACAGCCGCCCCGTCGCGCCGCTCCGCACTTCCCGACGCGACACCGACATCGACGCCGTCCACGGACGCGGCCGCAAGTTTTACGTCGTTGGAGACGATCTCCTTGCCGATCTTGCCAACCACCGTAGCAATGAAGACCTGGCTTTCGGTTTCGGACTTGGGATCGTCAACCGAGTCAAATGACGCCGCAGAAAGCGTCCACGTCCTGCCGCCTTCGAGAATCTTGCCGCTGATCTTCCCGTTCGCCGCAACGGTCAGAAGAGCTGTGCCCAGTTCATCGTCCAACGCGCCATCCTCTATCGCGCCGTCAAACGTGCCCACCGCCCACGCAGGCAGGGACTCGACGTTGAGCGTGATCGTGGCAACCTGGTTCGCCTCGCCCTTCTTCGACGCCGTAAAAGTCACTGTGTACGAACCCGCCTTCGCCGTCGGCACGCCTGATATCTTGCCAGTCTTCGCGTCGTACTTGAGCCCCGTTGGCAATCCCGCCACCCTGACCGACCAGCCGTTTTTCGGAGTACAATCGATGCGGCCCGGACTAAACACGACACCTGCGAAGACAATGCCGTAGGCGTCGGTCGCAGACTTGAGGTTCGGCATTGCGTCGCATTCGAAGTTCGGCACCGTTATCTTGAACGATGTGCTCGGCGCGTCCGTGGCCTTCTTGACCGATGCGTTCGTAGCGGCAACTTTCACTGTATAGACGCCCGGCTTCGTCGCCTTGCCGGAGATCCGCAGCGTCTTGGCGTCGTATTTGAGCCCAGCAGGCAATCCTGTCACAGCAAGCTTGGGCAGCGACAGCGACTCCACGCACGCGCCCAGGTCGAGCGAGAATGTTCCGTCAGGGTCTGTCCACGCGTCTCCCACGGCGACCTTCAGGCTATCGACGTCATCGGACTCCACCACGAACCGCGCGAACAGGTAGCGCACTTCCGGCACCATAACGCTTTGCGATGTAGAGCGCATGTCGCCGGTCGCAAAAGCCGCCGGTTCGGCGAGCCCCGCGTCGAGGTACCATCCCGCGAACGCCCATCCCCTGGCGGACTTTGCCGTAACAGACACCTTCTTGCCGTCCGCATAGACGCCTGTGCCGACCACCGTTCCGCCCTCCGTGGCGCAGATTACGGTAAGGGGATAGTAGGCAGTGCGCGTGAGCCTTGGCTCATTCGCCTCCGGCCCTTCGCCGGAAACCGTCATCTTCACATTCTCCGCCCACTGGTAGCCAGAGGCGTTCTTAGCCTTTATCTGCGCCCAATAGACGCCGCTCTTGGTGGGCTTACCAGTGATGGCAAGTGTCTTCGCGTTGAACTTGAGCCCCGCCGGCAACCCGCTCACGCTGGCAGTCACGTACGACTCGGAGTCGTCAACGACCCTCAGGCCATCGACATCCTCGTTCGGCGCGAACGGACCGGGCTGGCTTAGCGTGAGGTTGCCAAGACGGTCGTCGTCCACGGCTATGAACACGGCGCTTATCCAGTTGGTGTTGAATTCCGCCGGCATGGAGAACTGGAGCGACGGGTTGCGCAGCTCGTTGCGGGAAAGCTCTAGCTTATCGACAAATGGACCCTCCCAATGGGCGAACACGCTGCCTTTCGCCGCTGTCGCCTTCCAAGTCACCTTCTGACCGGTCTTCCACGTCTTCGGTACGACCACCTTCCCCTCGCCAGGAATGTGAATCACCGGTGGTTCCGGCGCAACCGTGAACGGCACCGACTTCGCCAGCCCCGTGTAGTTCTCAGTGGCTGGAACAGTGAACACGGCGGTGTAGTCGCCGGCATCGACAGGGGGCGTCGTGCCGGTTTCGCCGTATGTAACGCTGGCAACGCCGAACTTCGCAACCCCCATGTCAGGCTCGCTGGCCGCCTGACCGGATGTCCAGCCAGCTATAGACGGCTCGGAAATCCAGGTGTTTTCGGCTGTTTTCACCGTCACCTTCGCAGCATGCTCAAAATACTCATAGTTCGGATTCGTGACGCGGTACCAAACTATGTACTCGCCCGCATTGGTGTAAACCGACGGCTCATTTACCCACGGCAGGGCGGCGTGCCCCACGCCGCCGCTCGCGCCGCTTCCATCGTCAACGGCATATTCCACAGTCGCTCCACCGACCATCGCCGCACCAAACGCCGCGACAAGCGCATTCGTGTCAATCGCATGCCCCTCGCCGTCGTAATCGCAAGCCTTGTCGAATTTCGACTCGCCGCCTGTAGGCACCGCGCCACCGCCTGGCTCTTCACCGCCGCCCGGCCCGACGGAAGCCTTCGTCACCGTCAGCGTGCCGTTGGATGTCGCGATCGCGTAATTGTCCGCCTTCGTGCCTTCGTTCAACATGTAGGTGAAGGCGTTTTCGCTCTCGCCAACGTCCGTCTGCGAACCAGTTACATTGAAACCGGCGCCCTCGCCAGTGGCAAAGCCATCGCCGCCTACATGAATGTCGGCGCACTGGAGAGGACTGCCATCGTAAGCCTTAGAATCGCTTCCGCTCGTAAGCGACACCTCGCGCCGGGAAATCGCAACCGTCGCGGAGTTTGTCTCGGTGATATATCCTGGCGCGGACATCTCGCACCACACGGTCAACGAGCCGACGTCGGACAGAGTCGGTGCTTCGGTGGTGAACTCGCCGAACTGTTCTGTGCAGTACTTCGCGGCGAAACCCGCGATTTCAGACTTCACCGATATGCCATGCTCCGCACCGTCGTACTTGCCCGCGTAGCCAGACACAGTAACACTGCCGGCAGGAAACGGCACGTCTTCGTCGCCCGGCTCAATCGGCTCGTCTCCGCCGTCCGGAACCCATTTCATCATATCGATGCAGAGGGAGTCGCCAGACGTCCAGTTCGAGATGTTGACGTATAAGGGCGGATTTTCAATTACGCCCACCTGCGTGACCTGGATCTCCGCATTCGTCCAGCCTTCTCCTGCAGGGATGGGGACCTCATCCTTCCATAGCACCTCGCCGGCATTGAATTCACATGTATTTGTGGGAGCGATCCATATCCTCATCGTGCCGGCGGCACCCGATGACATG
>Ga0310786_10012290_pt1 | contig 10607 bp, 3 predicted proteins | sample AusTroGonzalo_MG_FD_203881 | JGI IMG/M metagenome (GOLD analysis project Ga0310786, IMG submission 203881) | Bovine rumen microbial communities from tropical cattle in Woodstock, Queensland, Australia - Gonzalo_03 (v2) (version 2) | ecosystem: Host-associated > Mammals > Digestive system >...
ACACGTAGTAGTCCTGCAGGTTGTTGTCGTTTTGCAGCACAATTTCTTGAGCAATGGGGCTGCGTTCGCCGCCGGCCTTCACGAATTCGAGGTAGTCGATATCGAACCAGGCGCCCGTCACTTCGAGGCGCAAGATATGCTTGCCGGCGGGAAGGGTCACGGTCGTTTTCACGTCGGTGAATTCGTCAAAGCTGCTGCCCGAGAGCGAGACCTTTTCGGCCACTGCGCTGCCGTCGATAGAAAGCGAGAAGCTGGAGGTCGAATTTTCGGTCGCAATCGAGGCGTACACGTCGTAGTCGCCCGCTTCGGCCACATTCACGGTGTATTCAAGCCAGTCGCCCTGATTGTTGTAGCCGACGACGTTGCCGGTCGCCTTCTTGTAAATGTCTACATCGGGAGCGTCGTCCTTGCGGTAGTCGGAATCGCCGTGGTTTTCGCTGTCGGCATCGTTGTAAGTCACGTTGCTTACGCCGTCGGTTTCACCGACGCCATTCACGTCGAAGTCTTCGGCTTCGATCACCCCCGGAATAGCGAGATCCTTGAAGGCCTTGCGCGGTACCGGTTCAGGCGGTACATAAGGTTCTGCATTGTTGAGACCGGTTTCGTTCTTGCCATCGGCAAGGTGGCTCTTGAAATATTCCTTGAGCCATGTCATGGCCGGACGGTCGGAACCGTTCTTGATGATACCGGAGTTACCGTTCGTTGTCCAGGTGGCGCCGTAAATATAACCCCAAAGCGTAATACCCGCGACCTGCTTGGATTCCCAGAATGCCGGAATCTGTTCGGAATAGCGCTGCTTTTGCTGGTTGTCGTTGTCGGTACCGATATCGTATTCGGTAATGTACAGGGGCATCGGTTCGCCCTTCGCGTTCTTGACACTGGTCTGAATCTTGTTCAAGGCGCTCTTGAAGTCGGATTCGTTCATGTCGGTCAAGTCATGAGCCTGCTGGCCGTAAGCATCCACCGGAGCGCCCTGCTTTACGAGCTTGTTCACGAGGTCGATACCTTCGTTAATCTGCCAGCGGAACGTGTTATAGTCGTTATAGATAAGGACTGCCTTCGGCCAGCGTTCGCGCGCCATCTTGAATGCCGTGGCCACGAATTCGTAGTTGCCGTTGTCGCCGCCGAGAGCCGGGATAATGTTGTTGTTCTTGCCGTAGCCGGAATGGTAGCCGCCGCCCGATTTAATGGCTTCGTTCACCACGTCGATCATTTCGAGGTCGGGGTAATGTTCGGCCACCGCGTCGAACCAGGCGGTAATCGCCTTCTTGGTTTCTTCGGTGCTCAGGCCGTTGAGCCAGTTGGGGTACTGGGAGCCCCACACCAGGGCGTGGAACTTGAAATGTCCGTTATTCTTTTTAGCCCAGTTGTAACAGGCGTCGCAACCGGACCAATTGTAACGGCCGCGGGTCCCTTCAATAGAGGCCCACTTACATTCGTTTTCGGCGGTAATCTGGTTCCAGTAGGTACCAAAATCGCTTTGAACTTGGCCGCGGGTAGTAATGTTACCCAGGAATTTGGCACCACCTTCTGCAAGCGGAGCCGCCTGAGCCATGGTTGCAAACGAAGCAGCCAAGGCAATCGTAGAGAGAATTGTCTTCTTCATGAACCAACATCCTTTTTAAGGTGTACCAACCAATGATAAATCTACCGCGAAAAAGGCCCCAAAGCCCCCCTTGGGCAAACAGTTCCATTGACAAAACATCCAAGGGCAGGTAAACATTGAAAAACAAAGTCGTTTTAAAACGCTTTTTACACGGAAATGTGTAAGATTTATTCATGGTTTCACAAACTTTACGCAAAATATATTGCATTTCGGCAATAAATGTGTAAATTTATTATGGAGTGAAAACAAAAGGGTATCATAAAAAAGGAGTATTTATGCGTAACCCCAAATTCGCAAGTATCGCTAGCCTGGCACTGTTCGGCTTGTTCAGCAGCCAGGCTTTTGCCTGGAGCATTGACGGCGTGGTCAAATCCAAGGTTTCCGGCCGTTTGCTCTCTGGCGTAAAGGTCAACACCTTTAACTTCGGCGGCTATGAAACCACCAGTGCCGAAGACGGTACGTTCCACCTCAGCAGTGACGGCAACACCGGCATTATCGCCAATGCACACACTGCAAACATCGCCCTCCACATGGAAGGCAACATGCTCACCATTTACAATGCGGACGCACGTTCCCTCTCCGTGTCCGTGATTAACCCCCTGGGCAAGGTCCTCAAGAAAAGCAGCATTGAAAACATCCAGGGAATCGTCTCCCTTGACTTGGGCAAGCTTGCTCAAGGCGCCAAGATTATTCGCGTGAACGCAGACAACCGCAGCAGCACCTTTATGGTGTCTGACAAGGGCGCCGTCAAGACCCTGAAGAAAGAAGGCGACCTGCTGCCGATGCTTCAGTTCGCGCTGGATGGTTATGCCAACTTTGTCTACCAAATGCAGAGCGAAACCGAGACCGGCGTGACCATCGAAATGGTAAGGCCCTCTGCCGACGCTTCTTCCAGCTCTGAAGCTATTGAACCGCCGAAATCTTCTAGCTCTCAACAGGTTGAACCGCCGAAATCTTCCAGCAGTGCCGGCAACGACGGACCTATCGTAGTCGATTGCTCCGGCAAGACTGCAAAGGTCGGAGATAAGCAAAACATGTCCGTGACCGTCGATGGCAAGCAGCGCACCTTTATTATGCACATCCCGAGCGCCTACACGGGCGACAAGCCGGTACCGCTGGTTATTGACTACCACCCGATTGGCGGTAGCGGCAATGGCGAATTTGGCAGTTCTCCGTACAAGGCCAAGACTGACCCCGAAGGCGTAATCACGCTTTACCCGGACGGCACCAGCAAACCGGGTGGAATGGGTAACGGCTGGAACGTCGGCCCCTGCTGCTCTAACGACGACGACGTCAAGTTCTCTTACGCAATGATCGACAAGCTCAAAGAAATCGCCTGTATCGACCCGCAGCGTATCTACGCAACCGGTTTCTCGATGGGTGGCGGCATGAGCAACCACGTGGCCTGTATGATGTCCGATGTCTTCGCCGCAGTCGCTCCGGCAGCTATGGACTTGAACAAGACCAACAGTGCACAGTGCAAGATGTCTCGTCCGATCTCTGTCATCAACTTCCGCGGTACGAATGACCCTGTCTGCAAATATCAGGGCGGCGATAGCGGATTCAACGACGGTCTGAACTTCCTCGGCGCCGAAGGCACCTTCAAGTTCTGGGGCGAAAAGAACGGCTGTACTGGCGCTCCGACCAAGAACGCCAACGGTTGCGATGAATACTCCAACTGCCAGGACGGCGTGAAGGTCGTGCTCTGCACCAAGCAGGGTGGCGGCCACGACTACGGTGACGCAAGCATCGGCTGGCCGTTCCTGAAGCAGTTCACGCTCCCGGCAAGCTTCGTGAAGTAAGTTCTCTCTCACAAACAAGTCTTAGTACTCCTAAGAAATACCTCCTAAAAACCAACCAAAGAATCCACTGCGTACGCGGTGGATTCTTTTTTATAAAGCGGCAACAAGTGCACACGCAACAAGCACACACCTTAGACAATCGCGGGCAAGGCAGTCGCGGGTTGCGGGATTCTTCTTTTGCTGGCTACAGGCGTCGCGGGGCAGCAAGAGCCGCAGGTAGTTAGATTGCTTGCCGAGTGGAGACGACAAGTATCAACTTGTCGTCGGAACGAAGGACGAGCAAAGGCATTATAATCCTTTTGGAGTTCTTATAGACCTTTGCTCGTATCTCATAAAAAGAAACGCCCCGGCTGAGGTAGCCGGGGCGTTCGTTGCATGGGGGTCGTATGAAGCTTATTGTACGCGGAGACGGTGGGTCTTGCCGGAGGTGCGGATGATGTAGACGCCGTTTGCGTAACCGGCCTGTTTCAGGGCGGCGGTGAGCGATTCTGCGGAGGTGGCACCACGGTCAACGCGGCCGAGGTATTTGCCAGTCGCGCTGAAGACATCGAAGGCGGCGTTGACGCGCTGAAGGGTCGAAGCAGTTGCAAGGCGCGTAGTACTCTGCGACGGATCCACGAATTCGAGCCAGTCGAGGTTCACGTAGTTACCCACGATTTCGAGCTTGAGCACGTGTTCGCCTTCGGAAAGAGTTACCTTACCCGCCTCATAAGTTGAATAAGTGTCCCAATCAGCGCCTTGCGGCACGATGATATTGTCCGTAACAGCATTGCCGTCGACATAGAGCTTGAAGCCCACATTTTCAGAAGAGGTGGCATAGTTTGCGTTCAGCTTGTATTCGCCCGCCTTGGCCACCTTGACGGTGTATTCGAGCCATTCGCCTTCTTGCGTGTAACCGATAGCGTAGCCATTGCCTACTTTAACGATATCGACGGCGTCGTCGCGGTACTCGCCGCCCTTGTTGTCGTCATCCTTATCGGAGTAGGCCTTGCCCGAACCGCCGACATCGTAGTTTTCGACTTCGATCTTGCCCGGAATGGCAGCAGCGACATCTTTATAAGGAGCCTGCGGAATAATCGGTGTAATGTACACGCGATAGCCGTACTTGGTATTCGTGATATTCACCGGCACCGTAATCTTGCCGTCGCTCACGTCGTATTCCTTGTCGGACACCAGATTCGTCGAGGGTACGGCCTTGTCCTTGTTTTCCCAAACCACGTATTCCACGGTCACATTCACCTTGTTGCCGAATGCAGAAGGAATGCCCGAAATGTTCACATTGATATCGCCCTTGGTGTTTCCGCCGAGCACGATGCTTGCAAAGCCTTTCTTCTTGTCGAGGGCGGCAAAACCATCAACACCATCGCTCTTGTCGTTGGGGGGTACAACCTTTGCCATGTAGCCGCTCATGTCGCCATACCACTTATAGAGCCACCAGCCGCCACCGCGTTCATTGTTCGAGGTGAGAAGGCTTCCCAAGCGACCCGGAAGCGGTACGAACCACCAAGAAATCATGGCGCTTTCGACACCGTGGCGTTCGAACTTGGCGATAAAGGGAACAGACAGGCCCGGGCAACCTTCTTCGCTATGTTCTGTCGAAGAATATTCGTTAATGCTGAGCGGGCGCGGCTTGACGTTGTACTTCTTTTCAAGATTGCGGTAGGTTTCGACAGAGCCCACAAAGCCGCCGCTACCCCACTGGTGCCAACTGACCACGTCGGGCATGCAGTTGTTCTGCGAGCAGTACCTCACGAAATCTTCCATCTTGGAAGCGTGATAGAAAGAATAAGAAGGCCCGATAATCTTTGCACCCGGATCCATCTGGCGGATCAAATCATAAGTCTGTTTCCAGAGACCCGAATTGAAATCGATGCTCGATTTCCAGGTGTCGTTCGGTTCGTTCCAAATTTCGTAACCGTCAAAGTTCTTGTTGTTCGATTTGAGTTTGTCGTTGATGACCGACTTGACTTCGTTTTTCCAGTGATCCATGTTCTGGAACTTGTACGGCCAGCCGGGCAATACGTCGGCCAGGCGGATCTGGATTTTGGCACCGATGCTTTCGACACGAGGTGCCACGAGGAACGCGCCACCGATGCCCTGCTGGCGACCGCTACCGCTGCGCGCCGGAGAAAGGAAAACATTCGGCTTGAGCGGGGCAACATCTTTTTCGATATTGCTCGGAAGCGTCTCGGTAAGACCATAAAGCGAACCCGTCGCCACATGAGTCACCGGCTTGATGCTATCGCCCAGGCTTACGTTCAAGTTTACCGCGGCAAAAACGCTCGCCGGCAAGAAAAATAGAGGAGCTAACTTGTGAAACCTCATAAAATACCATCCCTTATGCAAGATGCACATTGCATCATTCTAAAGATATCCAAAAAGCAAGGGCTTTTGCATACCCCCAGAGAAAACACTTTTGCAAAAATTTCAACGACCGAGTACTCTTTTTGCAGGCAGGGATTGCCGATGCTGATCTTCATCAGCATGACAGCGGGCAGTAAGGGCCTGCATGAGCGCCGAGCGGAGGCAACTGGCATTAGCCAGTTGTCGGAACGAAGGACGAACAATGACTAACTAATCCTTTTGGAGCTCTCATAAGTCATTGTTCGTGTTCATGAGAAACGCCCCGGAATTTCTTCCAGGGCGTTCATTGCATGGGGTGTGGAGTTTCGTTTTACGCGTTAGCGCACATTGATGCGGTAAGCCGTACCTGTCTTAGACTTCACCAAGTAAGTACCCGAGCGCTTGACCGCGGCCTTTGTCTTAGCCTGCAAATCTTCGATACCAACTGTCGTAAATTTAGCAACAAGACGGCCCTGCATGTCAAACACACTGTAGTTACGAACAGCATTATTTGCCAGTTTAATGCCACTCGGCTGCATCGGGGTCAAACCTTCGGTGTTCGGATTAGCACCTTCCGTGATATCCTTTTCCGGCTGATTCTTGTAAATATTCTCAATTTCCGTAGTTCCGTAGGGGGCCGGGGTCAGGTCGTTCCAGCCGAAGTTGCAGAAGCCGAGCAGCGAGTATTCGGTCGGGTCGTTCAGCTTTTTACGGATCGGAGCCAAGCGGAAGGTATGAGAGTATTCGCGGTTGGCAGGCAAGCGGTAAGCATTGAGCGGTTCGGCGCCCCAACTGTTGATGCCGCCAAGACCCATCTGGTGCAAGTCCACACGGAGCGTAATGTCCTTGTCGCGCTTGAGTTCCCACGGGAGCTTCACGTCGGTAAGCTGTTCCGGAGTGTAGTGCTGAGCACTGAATTCCATGCGCGGGTTACCCACAACCATAAGGCCCTTGCCTTCGTTGTTGGTGAGCGTTGCCCACTTGACGTCGGTGCGCTGACCCGTTTCACCAATTTCCATGTACTTGACCGTCATAGAATCAGCGAGCGTAGAATAGAGACCCATAAAGCTTCCGCGGTTACGGCCCTGGTAGTTTTCATCGGGGCCGCGGCCAAACCAGCGAACCTTTTCATAACCACCCGGCACCGTGAAGAGTGTACCCACGTTCGGCAAGTAGCTCTTGGAGCCATCGGGGTTGAACGTGTAGCTCACCACAATGTCACCGCTACCATACACATAGTAAGTCATCTTCATCTTGGAGCTACCCACATCCGGGAAACTGAAGTTGAAGGTCACCTGGGTTTCCTGCGGAGAAACTTCCTTGACTTCGGAGGTCACGTTGCGCTTCTTGCTTGCGCTGCGCCATTCGCCATGACCGCGTTCCATGTTGAATCCCTTGTCGTTATCAATCGGAGCACGCCAGAAGTTCGGGCGGCCACCATCCTTGATAATGGTATCGCCATCGAGAATGTAGCTTGCGAGCATACCGGACTTTTCGTCGAAGCGAACCTTGAAATCAAAGCCTTCAATTTCGAGACCGTTGGTCTTGTTCACCTTGTAGTTCGGCATAGAGCTGATATCCACTTCGGTAGACCAGAGCTGGCCCAAATCGATACCAAACTGTTCGTGACCAATGCTGTAGCCGGCCTTAGCCCAGAGTTCATCGTTCTTGAGGCGGAAATCGATATCCAAGAAGTATTCGGCGCCAATGGTCGTTTCGATTTTCGGCATGTCGATAGTTACTTCTTTCTTTTCGTTCGGGCCAATGTTCATCTGGCTGCCGTTCAGCTTACCTTCCTTGATGACCTTGCCGTTTTCCTTGATAGTCCAGTAGGCATCGAGGAAGTCGCCGAGGTTCTTGTAGAGGTAACGGCTTTCAATCTGAATCTTGCCCTTGGCGGCGTCAACATTCTTGACACGCACCTGGCTATACTGATATTTGACTTCCCACATTTCCGGCTGGAGCGATCTATCCGGGAACACGAGGCCGTTAGCGCAGAAGTTATCATCGTTCTGCCAGTCACCCCACATGCCACCGAATTCAAAGTACGGCGTACCCTTGTGGCGAAGACCCTGGTCAATAAAATCCCAAATGAAGCCACCGAAGCTGCGCGGATTACCGTAGAAGGCGTCCATGTATTCTTGCAGGTCGCCCACAGAGTTACCCATGGCATGTTCGTATTCGCAAAGCATAATCGGCTTGTTAGCGTCATTGTAGCTTGCAACGGCGTCCGGGCCAAAGTACATCCAGCTGTTCACATCGGCGTTATTCCAGTCGCCTTCGTAATGCACAAAGCGGGTGGAGTCAATCTGGTGGGCACGTTCACGTTCCGAGGCGAACACATTACCGTTACCGGCTTCGTTACCCAGAGACCACAAAATAATACTCGGGTGGTTCTTGTCGCGCTGCACCATGGTATTCAAGCGGTCCACTGCCGGAGCGCGCCAGTCGTCGCTGTTCTTGGGCAGCTGGCTATTGGCACCGTGGCTTTCAACGTTGGCTTCGTCAATCACGTAAATACCGTACTTGTCGCAAAGATCGTACATGTGCGGGTTGTTCGGATAGTGCGACATACGCAGGGCGTTGATGTTGAAACGCTTCATTAGAATCACGTCTTTTTCCATGCGGTCGTAAGTCACGGCGCGGCCATCATCCGGATCCAATTCGTGGCGGTCCACACCATGGAACTTGACAGGCATGCCGTTCACGTACAGGCGCGGAGCACCGTTGTCTTTCTTGATTTCAATCTTGCGGAAACCGATCTTGTTACTTTCGACCTGCACCACATTGCCCTTGCTATCCTTAAGAGCGAGCACTGCCGTATACAGGTTCGGAGATTCTGCAGACCACAGCTTGGGTGCGGTATACGGAATTTCGAAGTACACATCTTTCTGGCCACCAGCTGCACCAATGCCAGAAACCGACTTGGAAACCGGGGCGATGACTTCGGTTCCGTTTTCGTTGTAGAGAGAGAGTTCAACGGTGTAGTCGCCAGAAGCTGCACCTGTAGAATTGTAGATCCAGGTTCTAGTTTTCAAGATACCATCTTTGTAGTTGCTTGCAAGAGTGGCGTCGATCTGGAAGTCCTGAATATGCACTTCGGGAACAGCATAAATGTACACATCACGCATGATACCAGCGAGGCGGATAAAGTCTTGGTCTTCGAGCCAAGAACCATCGCACCAGCGGAACACCTGAACGGAGATATTGTTTTCGCCTTTGCGCAAGTATTTATTGATATCGAATTCATGACCCGTAAAAGAGTCTTCGGCGTAGCCAACATAGTTGCCGTTCACCCAAACATAGTAAGCGGATTCAACGCCTTCAAAGTGCAAGCGGATGCGCTTACCGTCCCACTTTTCAGGAACGGTGAAGGTACGGCGATAATGGCCCACCGGGTTAAACTGAGTCGGAGCACCCGGAGCAGACACGCTGTTGTTCTGTGCCCACGGATAAATCACGTTGGTGTAAATCGGATGGTCGTAACCCAGCAACTGCCAAGAAGACGGCACCGGAATTTCGTCCCAGCCAGAGACATCGTAGTTGTCTTTGTAGAAGTCGTTATTGCGCTGAGCAGGCTTTTCGACGTGGTAAAATTTCCACTTACCCGAAAGAGTCTGGTACCATTCAGACGCATGGCGGTCGCCCTTGATAGCTTCTTTGATCGTTGTATACGGCATAGAAGTCACGTGCGGAGTAAGCACGTTCACCGCGAAAACACGCGGTTTGCCGTTCCATTCATCGTTAGGCTGAGCATTTGCAGTGGATGCCAACGTAGCGCAAAGGGCTGCGCACGTAACAGCAGACGAAACCAAGAAGTTCTTCATAATAAACCTCACTTTAAAATCCACACCAATAAAAAATTACCTTTTCATGTAAAAAAAAGAACTCCCTTTTAGGGAGTTCTCGTTGACAAGTTGTCAACGCCTGTCGCGGCTTATATTACTTCACTTGTACGCGGAGGGTCTTGTTCAGGCCAACGGCACGCATAATGTACACACCGTTTGCGAAGCCAGCATTCTTAAGGGTTTGAGCGAGATTGGCACCCACGTTATCGACGCGGCCAAGGAACTTACCCGTTGCACCGAACACGTTGTAGGCAGACACCTTTTGGGCGTCGAAGCGAACATTCTTCACGATAGTCGTTGCATTCGGATCGGTAAACTGAATCCAGTCAACATTCAGGTAACCGCCGGTAATCAAGAGCTTGAGCACATGTTCGCCCTTCTTGAGTTCTACGGAACCCACGTCTATTACCTTGTACGTAGTCCATACACTGTCAACCTTCGGGGCAACAACCGATTCCGTGATTTCCTTGTCGTCAATGAACAGCTGCATTGCAGAAGTTTCGAAGGCGGTCGCCACATTCGCCGTAATGTCGTACTTGGCGTCGGCCGCGACATCAATGGTATATTCTACCCATTCGCCATCGTTCGTGTAACCGATAGCATAGCCCGCACAGGCGGCGTCGCCGCACTTGGAATCGCTAATGTCAACCACATCGACTTCGTCTTCGCGGTAGGCCTTGCCCTGGTTTTCGCGGTCATTGTCGTAGAAGGCCTTATTGTGGCCGCCCACGTCGTAGTTTTCGGCTTCGATCTTGCCCGGAATCTTTGCAGCCACTTCCTTGTAAGGAGTCTGCGGCACAGCAGTCTTTTCGCTTTCCATGTACCAGTAGTCAAAATCGAACCCGCCCTGCTTTACCACGAAGAACAAGTCATCGACGCCTGCGGCATCAGTCAAGTCGAACGAATTTTCCTGCCAGGCAGAACTAGACGGAATATTCATTGTAGCAAGGAGCGCACCGTTTTCGGAACCGGCATGGAGTTCAAGCTTACCGCCGTTGCCCCTAGTGC
>Ga0310786_10012292_pt1 | contig 10605 bp, 6 predicted proteins | sample AusTroGonzalo_MG_FD_203881 | JGI IMG/M metagenome (GOLD analysis project Ga0310786, IMG submission 203881) | Bovine rumen microbial communities from tropical cattle in Woodstock, Queensland, Australia - Gonzalo_03 (v2) (version 2) | ecosystem: Host-associated > Mammals > Digestive system >...
TACACCGTCAACCGCTCGACCTTCGTCAACAAGAAGGCTCGTGAGCAGTTCCAGCTGTCAGACTACAAACGTCTGATTGACATCTACAGCTCAACGGCCAAGACCGTTGACGCCCTGATGAAGCTCGAACTCCCCAGTGGTGTTGAGGTTGAGATCAAGGTATAGTATATTTGATGTACTTTCATAAAGCGACGCATCTGTTTTTCAGTTGCGTCGCTTTTTTATATAATACAGAGAAACAACGATATAGAAAAATAAGGCAGTTGTAGTAGGGGATTAGACTACAGGAAGCTCGATGATAAAGCGACATCCGTCGTGATAGTTGACATCAAGCGTGAGGTCACCACCCAGGTTTTGGGCATGACGTTTGGCAAGGGGAAGTCCGAGACCTAAACCTTCGGAGAGGTCATTGACCTTGGTGAAGAACTTGAAAATGAGGTCGCGGTCGGTTTCGGCAATAGTATTTCCTGTATTTTCAACAATAAAACGGATGGTGTTGGTAGATGAAAGGCTGACGTTGAGCGAGACGTTCTTGCCATCGGAATACTTGGCTGAGTTATAGAGTAGTTCGCTCAGACTGCGCAAGAGGTAGACTTGGCTGGTGTGGATGCAGAAGTCATCGGCCACATCGCTCTTTGTGTGGATATTGAGTTCGGGATAGAGCAATGTAATATAACTGATGGCTTCGTGAACCACATCGTTGCAGGATACTAAGTCTTGCTTGTGGGCATTAAGTTCCTCGGTAAAGCCTGTATCTGAACTGTCGAAGAGCATTTGCAGCATACGGTTGAGCAGTTTTGAGTTGTGGTCCATCATGGCGGTGATACTTTTCATTTCCTCCTCTGGGAGCGCATTTTCCAGACCATTACTCAAAACCTGGGCAAAGCCCATAATGATGTTCAGTGGCGTACGTATCTGATGTGATACGTTTTGTATGAAGGCTGTCTTCTGGCGGTCTGCCTCTTCAACTAATTGGGTTGCTTTGACCAGTTCCTCATTACGCATCTTTGTTTGGCTGCTGCTGTAGCGCACCATACCCATGTGGATGTTGAGTGACTGCAACATCGTTGCAAAGCTGTTCTGCAGGCGTCCTACGACATCAATGCGCTTGGTGTGCGGTATATAGACTTCCATGTTCCCCTCAGCCACGCTTTGTGACTTTTCAAGTAATTCAAGGAGGGGGTGTGTGGTCTGTGCGACAGTGTGGTAACAGAGTAGCAGGATGACGATCAATCCGACGATAAGCAGTGGTGCAATGATGTAGGTAAGACGATGATAACCTGCAAGGACATCGCTGTCTGGACATACGATGGCCATGCTCCATTTAGTGCTTGGAACGGGTTGGTAGCAAACGAGACACGGTTTCCCGTTGATGATAACATTCATGCGTCCTTGGTTACCTGCTGTCATCTCGTGTCCCAATGCGATGATGTCAGGGTTATTTCGTGGGTCAGTGCCGTCGTAGATGGTCTGTGTAAACAACTTTGTGGAGTCAGGGTGTATAAAATAGCGTCCGTCTTGGTCAATCATCATGAAGTACGAGTTGGGGTAGGGCTTTTCCTGTGACATGATCTTTGACAGGCGTCTCAGCGATAGGTCGGTAGAGATGATGCCTACTAAACGTTTGTTGGCATCGTACAACGGTTTGCCATACGAAGCTATCATACCGTCAATTGTCAGTTCCAAAGAGTCGCCTTCATCGTAATAAGCCACCCAGCATGGTGCCTGAAGGTTGTGTGGTGTCTTATACCAGATTTTACTGAAGTAGTCGTATTGTTCCTCAATGACCGTTGTAATCGTGTCTGTCTCCCTGACGGAATAGGCTGAGAAGTATCTTCCATATTGCGGGAAAACGTCGGGTTCAGTACTAATGGAGCATCCGTCAATGTGAGGATTCAGTCTCACAATGCGGTTAGTGAAATTGAGCAGCGAATCAGGCTGTAGCGACTGCTCCACCATCCAGCTATTGACATTGGTTGCCGTCTCAATGGTCATCAGGTGGCGATTTAACTGTTGCATGGTGGAATTCAGCACACTATTGGCGCGCCCCACAGCCTCAACGCGTATCATATATCGCGACTGGGTGAAGAGTACACCCAATGAGGCGGTGAAGATAAGCATAGCCAACAGCAGGATGCCGAGGCTGAGCTTCTTGCTGAGTGACTTACGTACGCCAATCATATTTCACACCTTCTTCATCCGAAATGTTTATCAAGTTCTTCAGCAGGTCGGCAATAGTTGCGCCATTCTGCATGATGCTTTCTGCCAACTGTCCTGACTCTTGTCTGTCCTTACTGCGATTACAGAGTGCGCTGACGTCCCTGTCAATTGTGTCGGCAGGAGCCAGCATCTGGTTTGTCATGTTGTGTAGGAATGCTGTTTTCATGCGGTCGGCCTTCTGTGCCCGCTTATAAGCAATCTTCAGTTCTTCGCCGTGCTCTTGTAGCTTGACTTTCAGTTGTTCCATCTCACCGATGTTGGTTGACAGTGTCTGTTGCATCTGCCTGAAGTTTTCCTGTAACCGTCCCACCTCATCGCCACGCTTGCTCATGGGTATTTGCACATCGTACTGTCCGTTAGCAATGCGATGCGCCTCTCTGGTCAGCATATTCAATGGCATTAGTTGGCGGTGAATAACCAGTCGGCTCAGCACGAACATCAGCAAAAGACCAACAGCAGCGATAATCAGCACGTAGTACATCAGACTATTATAGTCACCGAAGATGTCATCCTCAGGATATACGATGCCGGCACTCCATCCCAATTCTTCCGTTGATCGCCCTGGAACAGCTTTGCGTTTGAAGGGCTTGTAGAATACGTAGAAGTCCTCGTTATGCAGGCGGAACGGTCTGTATCCTTCTTCACCCGACACCATAGCTTGTGCGGCCTCTCGTGCTGACGGGTCAATCTCCTTTCCTGATAGTGCAATGGCTGTCTGTTGCATCAGTTTGCTGCCGTCAGGATGTACGATGAAAGTCCCTTCGTTATCCAGGAGTGTACTGTATGAGTTAGGTGATAGCTTTGCCTCCACCATGATAGTCGACAATACCCTTAATGACACGTCAACGCCGATGACGCCGATGGGTTTTCCGTCACTGTCAGGAATGGGTAGGCTGAACGTCATGATAGGTGCTTCGTCTGAATCCTCCAAACCTTTTAAGGGGTTCACCCATGTCGGTGCACCCGTTTCCATCGGTTTGGTGAACCATATCTGTTCCGTGTAAGGCAGGTCCCCGAACGTCTCGTCCTGCTCAATACGTGAGCCGGCATAGGCTACACCACCGCTTTCGCCGCGATGCATATAGGCCATGAATAGCTTTCTGTCTTTGTAATAGTCCTCTTTGAAAGCAATGGCACATCCTGCCACGTATGGGTTTGTCTCTACTAACTTTTGGCTGAATTCATACATCTTCTCTGGCTGAGTGATATAGGGCATCATTGCAAAATAGACATTGCCTGTCGACTGTTCTACGCTCAACAGAATGTTGTCAATGTGGGTCACCGTGCTCTCCAGCGTAGCCATTGCCTTATGTATTGTTTCCTCCTTGACTGCCTTTCTCGAATAATGTAGCATCACCGCCAATGATGCCATGAGCAGTATTGCCATAGCCATTACTACCATCAGACTGATACGCAGTGATAGATGTCTGTTGATTAATTTAGTCAGTCGTAACATATATCGGGGACAAAGATAAGAAATCTTTTTGAAACTTCCAAATAAATTTGGTGGTATCATGGAAAAAGCGTATCTTTGCACACATGGAAGACTTCATACATCTGCACGTACATACCTATTATTCTATTCTTGACGGACAGTCGAAGATATCGAAGTTGGTGGACAAGGCCATTGGCAACGGCATGCGGGGCATGGCGGTCACTGACCATGGTGATATGTTCGGCATCAAGGAGTTTCACGACTACTGCATTGGTGTGAACAAGAAGCGTAAGGCCGAGGGCTTGGAGCCGTTCAAGCCTATCTTTGGATGTGAGATGTATGTGTCGCGTCATGGTTCAAAGTCATTGCGGCGTGGCAAGGAAGATCAGAGTGGTTATCACCTCATTGTGCTGGCCAAGAACTACCAGGGTTATAAGAATTTGATTAAGTTGGTGAGTCGTTCGTGGGTAGACGGCTACTATATGCGTCCCAGAACTGACCGTGAGGATCTGGAGCGCTACCATGAGGGGTTGATTGTTTGTTCAGCCTGTATTGCGGGTGAGGTGCCTGCCAAGATCCTGAAAGGTGATATGGCTGGTGCCCGCGAGGCAGTGGAGTGGTATCATCGTGTGTTTGGCGATGACTATTATCTGGAGCTGCAGCGTCATGAAGTAAAGGACCCGGCACAACGGGCTAACCGCGAGACGTTCCCCCTGCAGCAGCAGGCCAATGCTGTTCTTATAGAATTAGCCCGGGAGTACGGCATCAAACTCATCTGTACCAACGACGTTCATTTTGTAGATGAGGAGAATGCCGAGGCTCACGACCATCTGCTCTGCCTGTCGACAGGCAAGGACCTTGATGATCCTACTCGTATGCTTTACTCAAAGCAGGAGTGGTTTAAGACGCGTGAAGAGATGAACGCCATCTTCAGTGACGTTCCGGAAGCGCTGAGCAACACCTTGGAAATATTAGATAAGGTGGAGATATACTCTCTGGACCACGACCCCATCATGCCTTTCTTCCCCATTCCCGAGGAGTTCGGCACGGAGACCGAGTGGCGGCAGAAATTCACGGAAGAAGATTTGTTCCGCGAGTTCACTACCGACGAAAACGGTGAGAACCCGCTACCCCGTGAGGAAGGTGAGAAGAAAATCAAGAAGCTCGGTGGTTACGATAAGTTGTATCGCATTAAGTTCGAGGCCGACTACTTGGCGAAGTTGGCATATGAAGGTGCCCATAAGAGGTATGGCGACCAACTGCCGAAAGAGGTTGATGACCGCATCCGCTTCGAACTGCATATCATGAAGACGATGGGATTCCCTGGCTACTTCCTTATTGTGCAGGATTTTATTAACAGTGCCCGCGATGAGTTAGGCGTGATGGTGGGACCGGGACGTGGATCGGCTGCTGGTAGTGTGGTGGCTTATTGTTTGGGCATCACCAAGATCGACCCGTTGAAGTATGACCTGCTGTTTGAGCGTTTCCTCAACCCCGACCGTATCTCACTGCCTGATATTGATACAGACTTTGACGACGACGGGCGAGGCCGTGTGTTGAAGTGGGTGGAAGATAAGTACGGGCACGAGAACTGTGCCCATATCATAACCTACGCTTCGATGGCTACGAAGAACAGCATCAAGGACGTGGCGCGTGTGGAAAAACTGCCGTTGGCAGAATCGAACCGGCTGTGCAAGGCCATTCCTGATCGTCTGCCCGATGTTGACGGTAAGACGCCGAAGATGAACCTGACAAACGCTATCAGGGCTGTGCCGGAGTTGCGAGATGCCGAAGCCAGTTCCGATCCCGTATTGGCAAATACCATCAAATATGCCAAGATGCTCGAGGGTACTGTCCGCGGTACGGGTATTCATGCCTGTGGCTTCATTATTTGTCGTGACCCCATCAGCGATTGGGTGCCTGTCTCTACGGCTGACGATCCTGACTTCAAAGATACCAAGACCAATTGTACACAGTACGATGGTCATGTTATTGAGTCGACAGGTCTCATCAAGATGGACTTTTTGGGACTGAAGACGCTGTCGGAGTTGAAGGAGGCTTGCGCCAACATCAAGCTGACACGCGGCATCGACATTGATCTTGACACCATTCCCATTGACGACCCCAAGACCTACGAACTCTATCAACAGGGACGTACCGTCGGTACTTTCCAGTTTGAGTCGGCAGGTATGCAGAAGTACCTGCGCGAGTTGCAGCCGACGGTGTTTGAAGACCTTATAGCCATGAACGCCCTCTACCGTCCAGGCCCTATGGAGAAGATTCCTAATTTCATTGCCCGAAAGCACGGAAAAGAGGAAATCAAGTACGACATTCCCTGTATGGAGAAATACCTGAAAGATACGTATGGCATAACTGTCTATCAGGAGCAGGTGATGCTGCTTAGCCGTCAGTTGGCAAACTTCACCCGTGGTGAGAGCGATGCGCTGCGTAAGGCAATGGGTAAGAAGAAAAAGGATATCGTTGATGCCATGAAGCCTAAGTTTATTGAGGGTGGAAAGGCTAACGGTCATGACCCGAAGATACTTGAGGAGATATGGAGCGGATGGGAAGCCTTTGCCTCGTATGCTTTCAACAAGTCGCATGCCGCCTGCTATTCATGGGTAGCCTACCAGACAGCCTATCTGAAAGCTAACTATCCTGCCGAGTTCATGGCCGCCATCATGAGTCGTCGTCGCGACCAGATAACTGAAATCACGAAGTTGATGGATGAGTGTAAGCAGATGGGCATTGATACGCTGGGCCCTGACGTCAATGAGTCGTACCAGAAATTCGGTGTGAACCATAAGGGTGAGATACGCTTCGGATTGGCGGCTATCAAGGGATTGGGCGATTCTGCCGCTCAGGCCATTATTGATGAACGTGAGGCGAATGGCCCCTACAAGACTATCTTTGACTTTGCCCAGCGTGTATCGTTTGCCAACGTCAACCGCAAGGCTTACGAGTCGTTGGCACTTAGCGGCGGTTTTGACTCCTTTGGCATCCGTCGTGAAGAGTTCTTTGCTACGAATGCAAAAGGTGAGATGTTCCTCGATACGCTGGTGCGCTATGGACAGACCTATCAGACAGAAAAACAGCAGGCGCAGCATTCACTCTTTGGTGGTTTTGATGACGGCATTGAGATTGCTACGCCACCTATCCCTAAGACGGATGTTCGCTGGAGCGACATTGAACGGCTGAACAAGGAGCGCGACTTGGTGGGCATCTACCTGTCGGCCCATCCGTTAGACGAATATAAGATTGTGCTCGACAACATGTGTAACACTCGTTGTATAGAGTTGTCTGACGTTGACAAGCTATCCGATCGTGAGACCGTCATCCTGGGGGGCATCGTGACTGCCGTCAGGACAGGTTTTACGAGAACGGGCAAGCCTTTTGGCATCGTCACTCTCGAGGACTTTGAGGGTTCTGGCGAACTGGCTATTTTTGGCGAGGACTGGGGATCCAGATCGGGCTTCTTCACTGTCGGATCCTCCGTCTATGTGACGGGCAAGGTCATGCCCCGCTACCAGCATAACGAAAATAGCCCGAAGGACCTGAAAGTTACTGGCGTGGAGTATCTGCAGACTATCAAGGATAAAGCGGTCGACCGTATTACCATCTCGATGACCACAGACTTGCTTGACGACGAGATTGTGACAGAACTCAGCCAGCTGGTTCAGGAGTATCCCGGCAAGACCAAACTCTTCTTCCAGTTGCATGACTCATTAGGCAAGCACCACGTGCTGTTGCGGTCAAAGAATAGCTCTATTGATGTCCGTCACCAGTTGATTGACTACATTGAGCGCACAAAAGCGCTGGACTATAAGATTAATTAGCGGGCTTTGCCCTAAAGAACAAATAATAAAGAACAAAGTAATAAAGAAAGGAAAGAATTATGGAAGTACAAATCACAAGCGAGAACTTTGAGAGTCTGAAAAACGGCCAGCTGCCGTTAGTAGTTGATTTCTGGGCAACCTGGTGCGGTCCCTGTCGTATGATTGCCCCCGTGATTGCCGAACTGGCTAAGGAGTATGACGGCCGTATTACGGTCGGTAAGTGCGATGTGGAGGAGAACGAAGATCTGGCCATGGAGTATGGCATCCGCAACATTCCCACCATTCTCTTCTTCAAGGGTGGTCAGATGGTCGACAAGTTGGTAGGAGCCGTCAATAAGGCCAAGCTCGACGAGAAGTTCCAATCTATCCTGTAACGTTATGCCGAGTTTTGAGGAAGAACTTCGCATGGACGAAGAAGAAAACCGTCGCGAGAAAGCCTTTATCCGTGAGCGGTTGCCGATAGAGATGAAGAACAGCTTCTCTGACGACGACCTCTATTACCTGATGGACGCCATCGTCGACTACTATTACGAAAGCGGCATCCTGGAGTCGGAAACCGATGTCGACATCGACCTGCAGCAGGTGGCTGACGCCATTGTCGAGCAGGCCAAGCGCGACAAGAAAGGCAACTTCAACCCCGAGGAAGTGTACTATGTAGTGGAGGCCGACATGGACTTCCAAGAGCAGAACCTCTGAAACGAAACAACACAAAATGGCAACATTGAAAGAGAAGTTAGGCTATGCGCTTGGTGACGCAGCAGCCGGAGGCATCACGTGGAAGGTCATGTCGATTGCCTTTCCCTTGTTTTTTACCAACGTCTTTGGGTTGACGTTTGCCGATGCGGCAACGTTGATGCTCATAGCACGTATGTTTGACGTGGTGACTGACCCCCTTATGGGAAGTCTGGCCGACCGCACCCAGTCGCGATGGGGTACCTACCGCCCGTGGCTCATCTTCGGGGCCGTCCCCTTGGGACTCATCTTTGCCCTGTTGCTCTACACCCCCGACTTCGGCCCGGTGGGCAAACGCGTCTGGGCTTACTCCCTCTACCTGCTGATGATGGCCGTCTACACGGCGGTCAACGTGCCCTACGGTTCGCTGTTAGGTGTCATGACCGAGGATGATAACGAGAAGAACCAGTTCTCGTCCTTCCGCATGGTCGGCGCTTACGCCATGGGATTCATCACGCTGCTCTCCTTCCCCTATCTGCAGAAGATGGTGGGCGGCACCGACCAGCACCAGTACGCCGTCCTCGGTGCCTTCTTTGGACTGCTGGCCACCGTGATGACCTTAGCCTGCGGACTGCTGACTAAGGAGCGGCTGAAGCCCATACGGGCTGAGAAGTTCTCGTTCCGGCAGTTCGGCGACCTCTTCAAGAACAAGCCGTGGATCTACCTCACGCTGATAGGCATCTGCACCAACTTCTTCAACGGATTCCGCTACGCCGTGGCGGGCTACCTGCTGGAATACTGCCTGAAGGGTGACGTGACGGTCAGCGGACTCATCATCAACTACACGGTGTTCATGACCTTCGGCGAGCTGACATGTATGATATTTGGCGGTGTGTCGCCCAAGTTCACCGAGTGGATAGGTTCGAAGCGCAAGGCGTTTGTCGTGGCAGCTATTATCTGTACGGTATTCTCCGTCGCCTTCTTCTTCATCCCGATGGACCCCGCCTACATCTGGCTGATGGTGGCCGTCGTCATCCTGACTTCTGTCGGTGTAGGACTTTACTCACCGTTGCTCTGGTCGATGTATGCCGACGTGGCCGACTATGCTACTGAGAAAAATGGTACATCCTCCACGGGACTTATCTTCTCGAGCGGAACGATGGCCCAGAAGTTCGGTACGGCCATCTCAGGATCGCTGGTAGCCTTGTTCCTCGGATTGGCGGGTGCCAGCATGACAACTGACGCTATGGGTAACTCGATTGTCGACCCTGCCAGCATTACCGATTCGGTGCTGACGATGGTGTGGTCGCTGTTCTCGCTGTTCCCGGCAGTAATAGCTGTCCTGATGGTATTGTTGATTTATCTCTATCCGATAAAGAAGTAATAAAAAAGAATCCCGCGTGTTTGCGCGGGATTCTTTTTTTGTTATTTACCTGATTCGTATTTTTCGCGAATCTTCTTGATACGTAGTAACAGGTTTTTGTAGTGCAGACCGTTAATGCCTTCCTGAGGCTGCTCCTTGAGGTAATTCTCCACCTTGTCCAAATGCTGCTCGAAGTAGAGAATGGCATCTGAGCGTAGGGCGTTGCCCGAGCTACTGCCACCTAAGAGTACTACGATGAGCGATGACGATGCATCCTGCTGGTTAGTACTGGGATTCATAGCCGTTCCGATGGCATCAACATAGGCGCGCTGCTGAGAACGGCGGAAACCGTTCACCTGGTCGTTCTGGCTGTTGAGAGGCTTCCACACCATGTTGAACACATCATTCAGGTATTCTTCCACAGGATAGGCCTCTGCCGACTGATAGTTGGCGGTATGCAGGCTCTGTACGGTTCCCGTTGAGAGCAGTCTGGTGACCAGCGACTGCTGGCGGTTGGCAATATCGTTGGCATAGTTGATACCCAACTTGGTGACAATGCTTTCAGGATAGAGCCACATCGGGGCTTCCATAACATTCCGGTCGAGCCAGTCTAAGGCTTCCTTCTGCAATGAACGGGGCACGAAGTCGTTTACCTTCTGGTCAGGCACATTGTTCACATACTTGCCACCCAAGTACCTGTAGACGTGGTTCGCATAGCGCTGATACTGGCTTTGTACGGCATCATAGATATCTTCCAGGTGATTATACTCGCCATCGGGCTGTGCCGTCCATTTCTCAACATTCTCCATCACGCGCTTCAGGTTCTTCAGACCATACTCATTAGCTTTCATCTGATTGTCGCCCAGATCCTCGGTCTGCGAGCGTGGGTCACTACCATATCCCTCATCACCACACCACCAAAGGCGGCGGTTGTTCTTGAGTTTCTTGCTCACTTCTGAGCGTAGCACTTTCTTTTCCACGGCGGGATCGTCGAATTCAGGACGATACTGGTAGCCCCACTTGATGGCCCACTTGTCGTAGTCGTTGATGCGGGGGAAAAGTCCCTTCTCCGAGATGTT
>Ga0310786_10012293_pt1 | contig 10604 bp, 12 predicted proteins | sample AusTroGonzalo_MG_FD_203881 | JGI IMG/M metagenome (GOLD analysis project Ga0310786, IMG submission 203881) | Bovine rumen microbial communities from tropical cattle in Woodstock, Queensland, Australia - Gonzalo_03 (v2) (version 2) | ecosystem: Host-associated > Mammals > Digestive system >...
GAACTATATCTATTTACAGGAGTTATATGACACCTACGACGAGGCGCATATTGAGAAATATATTGCGAGATGTCGGGAGTATTACAAGAATAGTCTGAGCAAGGCTGAGTATTTCTTGACAGATGAATTAGTGACAAGGGCTTATGGCAACGCTATGAAGTCAACAGAGTTTGCCTTTAGAGTACCGACTATAAGTTTGCCACAATTCGTGGCTAAAATGAGGGAGTAATCCCTCTTATGGGGCAAAGACCGCACGAGGTTGGAGCTTCACCAAACAACAGAATATATGGGAGTAGCTACCCGTATATGAGGGTGGCGTTTCTTTCTCCCGTCGCCCTCACTTGTTGTATAAACGCAGGAGAGAGAAAGGAGAAAGAAAATGGCGGTTTATACAGAAGAAATCTTTTTGGAAAAGTTAAAAGAGAAAAATAGAGATTGGGATAAGATTGAGATATTGTCTCCGTTTGTAAAAGCAAAGCAAAATATAAAATGCCGATGTAAAGTATGTACCTATGAATGGAATCCCACTCCATCTTCATTATTACAAGATAGTGGTTGTCGTGTGTGTAGAATGAGAGAGCAAATTAAGAATCAAACAAAAACACACGAGCAATTTATCAAAGAGTTTAATGAAGTGAAAGTTGGAAATGAACATTTGGAATATATCAATATCATTGGAGAGTATATTGGCGAAAAGAAGAAAATCAAAGCAGAATGTTCTTATTGTAATACGGAATGGGATGCTACGCCAAGAAATTTATTAAAAGGTAGCGGTTGTCCTAATTGTCAAGGAAGATTTATTTCTAAAGCACATCTTGAAAGCGGTAAGTGGTCAGGAGACAATAATCCTCGACATATTCATCCTATGTGCGGAAGTGAAAACCCTAATTGGAAGGATGGAATTACTGATTTATACCGTGAATTAAGAAGCGAATCAAAAGATTGGTTTATATCTACTAATGAAGTTTTTGAGTGGAAGTGTGCTTTGACGGGAACAAAATTCGACAACGTGCATCATCTTGTTGCTTTCAAAGATATATTGGCTGAGGCTTTGGAAATATTTGAGTTGGATAGGAAAAAATCAATTGGAGACTATTCGACGGAAGAACAAGCGCAACTCAAACAAGGTGTTAGATTACTTCATAAGAAGTATGGGTTGGGAGTGAGTTTGTGTGAACCAATTCATATGTTATTCCATAAACAGTATAGTTATGATAATTGTACAAAATTTGATTTTTTGGAGTTTGTTAATAGATGTATAAGTGGAGAGTTTAATGATTATTTTGCAGAACATAATTTGTCTTTAAATGTTAATCCTAAGTTGTATAATGTTTTGCTGAATAATCTTTATTAAGAATTAAAGGAGTGAGTGGAGTGCCGAGAGGTAACACCGGAAGTACGAAGAAAACAGCAAAGTCTCGCACTTCCAAAACAAAGATTGATAAAAACGTCCAAGTGGGGCGTATAATGGCAGAAGAAGAAAGAACCGAGTTCTATTGCACTTGTTGTGGTAAGAAATACACAAAACAGAAGGGCAACTTCCCTTTTTCAAATAGTCCTTTGTTTGCAGGAAATGGTGGTTATGCGACTATTTGTAAAAACTGTCTTGATAAATATTTTTATACTTTAACCGACTTCTATTCTGGCAATGAAGAAAAGGCGGTTGAACGATGCTGTCAAATATTCGACTGGTATTATGCTGATGATATATTAGCGGCTTGTAGAAAAATATCGTCAGACAGATCAAGAATTGGAGCTTATCCGAGTAAGGCTCAATTGCCTCAGATAAAAAAACGTGGCACTACATATCTTGACACAATAAAAGAAAGAGCCAGTGTAAATATAAATGATGTAGAAGATTTAGAAGATGCTAAATCAGAACTCACAGGTGCAAGAGTAAAAAAGAAAACAATTTCAATGTTTGGATTGGGATATACGGTAGACCAATATCTGTTCCTTCAGCAAGAACTTGAGGACTGGACATCACGCTGCGAGTGTAAAACTAAAGCGCAAGAGGAACTATTTAAGAATCTTTGTATTGCTCAATTAAATATTCAGATAGCGCAACAAACAGGTGGCAAAGTCAAAGATGCTATGGACACATTTCAGTCGTTACTTGGCTCTGCTAATTTGAAGCCCGTACAAAATAATGATAATGCTCTTGCGGATAGTCAAAGTTTTGGAACTCTTATAAAGAAATTTGAGGAAGAAAAGCCAATACCAGAACCAGATCCCGAATGGAGAGATGTGGATGGCATTGCTAAATATATTACAGTTTACTTCTTAGGTCATTTGTGCAAAATGATTGGTATAAAAAATAATTATGCAAGAATGTACGAGGAGGAAATTGCTAAGTATAGAGTTGAGAAACCTCAATATCAAGGCGATGATGAAGCCCTCTTTGACGCGGTTTTCGGAGGTGCTAAAAATGGCAATGAAGAAAACGGATAAAGAGATAGCCAATGATAAAGTTGAGCGCATGATGAATGGCGTAGGTATATGGTGTAGTTATTACAGGGCAAATCCGCATAGATTTTGTGAAGATTATCTTAATATACATTTAAAGCTTTTTCAGAAGATTTTGATATTCTTAATGAATTGGTCAAATTATTTTATGTATATTGCTTCGAGAGGTCAAGGAAAAACATTTTTGACAGCAATTTTTTGCACTGTAAGATGTATTCTATATCCAGACACAAAGATATGTGTTTGTTCTGGAAATCGCGGACAAGCAATTGAAGTTCTTGAAAAAATAACCACAATACTGATGCCTAACTCCGCTAATCTAAGATTGGAAATAGAGGGGTATAATACTAAAGGGCAAGATGCTTATATAGCTTTTAAAAATGGTTCAAGAATAAAAGTTGTAACGGCAAATCAAGGAGCGAGGCATAATAGGTCTAATTGTATCGTCGTGGACGAATTTCGCATGGTTGATTTAGACATTATAAATACAGTTGTTAGAAAATTTAATACCGCCCCTCGATCACCTAAATATCTTGATAAGCCTGAATACGCTCATTTGGCTGAAAGAAATAAGGAACTATACCTTTCATCTGCTTGGTTTAAAGGGCATTGGAGTTTTGAAAAGCTTAAAGCGTTTGCGACCAATTTAGTTGATGATACTAAGAAGTATTTTTGTTGTGGTTTGCCTTATGAATTAGCCATTAAAGAAAATCTACTTAGTCGTGAACAGGTTGAAGATGAAATGAGCGAATCGGATTTTGATGAATTGTCTTTCAAAATGGAAATGGAATGTGAATGGTTTGGAGATGATGAAAACGCTCTGTTTTCTTATGATGATTTGTCTCGTAACAGAAAGCTTAAAGTTCCAGTATATCCACCTCAGATTTCTAATTTAATGGCAGATAAGAATTTAAAAATTCCTCCACTTGCAAAAAATGAGGAGAGAATATTGTCGTTAGACGTTGCGCTGTTGGCTTCTACAAAGCATAATAATGACGCTGCTTCGATATTTATTAATAGTGCTTTGCCTAATAAAGACAATAGGTATGTTGGGAATATTATTTATACCGAGAATCATGAAGGGTTACATTCAGAAGATTTAGCTTTAATAGTAAGACGCTTATTTGAACAATATCATTGCACCCAACTTGTAATAGATTGCCGTGGAGTTGGCATCTCTGTATATGATAATCTTTGCCGAGACATCTACGACAATGAGTTGGCAACAACATATAGAGCGTTATCGTGTTGCAATGATTCTGTATTTGCCGATAGATGCTTGGACAAATCTGCGCCAAAGGTTATTTGGGCTATCAATGCAACAGCCCAGTTAAATAATGATATGGCGTTGGCATTAAGAGAAGCCTTTAAGCAAAATAGGATAAATCTTCTTGTGTCAGAGTTTGATGCCGAAGAAATACTTTGTGGTTTTAGAGGTTATAATTCGTTGACATCTCAAGAAAAAGTGTCATTGCAAATGCCTTATATTCATACGTCTTTGCTGATAAATGAGCTTATTAACTTACAGACTGAAACAAAGGGTGTAAACATAAAGGTAAAAGAGAAATCGGGTATGCGAAAAGACCGTTTCTCATCGCTTGAATATAACTGGTGGGTATGTCTGCAATTGGAACAGGCATTACAGAAGCGCATAATAAATGAGGAATCGGGAGTTGCCGACTTCTTCATGGCTCGCCCCGCCAAAACCTACAGATGAAAGGAAGTGATTGATTGAAAGACCTAAACCAAACCGAGATAGATGAACTCTACGACTACCGGAACTTTGCGCGACTTCGCAAGCAAGTTCTTGCCGACCTTACAACGGCGGTAGATCAGCGCAACATCTTTCTCAAAAAGCACCCGCGAGACAAAATACTAAAAGCACTTCTCTGTCCTGATAAGCCAGCATCAGAGAAAATGCTTCGTGAGATTAGTCACTTCTTTTATGCTGTGTCGCCGCATTACCGCAGAGCGATAACGATGCTTGCGACATTGGAGTTAAACAATTATCTCATACGACCTGTTGGCGACACAGGCAATAAAGGTGCTACGACATTCAACAAGGAGTACCGAAAACTATGTCGTACAGTTAGTCATTACAAACTCAAATCTTACTTACCACAGATTATGACAACCTGTCTCCTTGACGGTGTGTTCTTTGGTATTGAGTATGACGATACTGATAACTACTTTATCAAACCTGTGCGCCCTGAGTATTGTATCATCACAAGTATTGAGAATGGTGTTTGGCGATTCTCATTTGACCTTGATTACTTTACGCAGAAAACGCTTATCTATTTGCCACAATATGGTAGAGACTTTGAAACTGCGTATTGGGCTTATAAGGGCAAGAAAGACCTTGAGGGTAAGTGGATAATTGAGCCAGACAAAACAAAGCGTTGGTTTGAGCCAAAGAAACAGATATGTGTTAAGTTTGATCCCGAAATGGATTGGACAGTGCCGCCATTCGTAGGCATATTCAAATCTATTATCGACCTTGACACTTATGAGGAAATCAAGAAAGACGGCGCAATGCTTGACAACTACAAGCTCATACATTATCGTATTCCGACTGACACAGACGGCGTACCTAAACTGAGCTTTGAACAAGCACAAAAATACTATAATCTTACTGCCAACCAAGTGCCAGAAGGTATCGGAGTTGCAATGTCACCATTTGGACTTGACACTGTTACTTTAAAGGATAGCAATGATGCAACTAAGAACTACACAAAGGACGCAACTAAAGACCTGTTCAATAATTTTGGTATTGCTCCTGTGCTGTTTGGTATTATGGATAACGTAACTTCGCAGTCTCTTGAACTTGCAATACGTCCCGTAGAGTCCATGATGATGAAGATTATTCGTCAAGTGCAGCACGTTTATAATGTTAAAATTCAAAAAATGGAAATGAAAAATCTGTTTGAGATTTGCTTCTTGGAACAGAGTATTTACACCTTTGAGAGAGTGCAGAATTATTATTTAAAGGCTTCGCAGTACGGAATGTGTAGTAAGTTATACTATGCGGCATCGCTCGGCTTAGAGCCTATAGATGTAATAAATCAGAGCTATCTTGAAAACGATATTCTCAAGTGTTGTGACGAAATTCTCAATCGTCCACTTATTAGTTCGAATACAATGAGCAACGGCGGAATAGACGGAGAAAGTGGTAGACCGACAGAGGAAAATCCTACGGATAACACTGAGAATAACGAGAATACCTCTAATGAATACAAGTGAGGAGGTAGACAATGAACAAATTCATAATGGTAGTAGAACCCAAAGCACAGGAAGAACTTGTGGCTTTGGGTTTTGCATATATTAAACAAACGCTCGATGGCAAGACAGTTTACGCTTTTGCCGATACAGAGGCTTTGCAGAAGCACTTGGCTGAGAAATACTCGGACGAGGAATGGCATTATATGAAGCGAAATCTCTTGTGTTTCTGAGTAATTGGAAAAACTACTGAGAAAGGAGGTAGAAAGCGGAAATGGAGAATATGACTTTTGAAGCCGTAAATAAGATACAAGTTGTTGAGCAACTTAATGAAGAATTTACGCTTTGCAAGTGTTGGGTAATGTCACACGGCAGAAACCGTAATATGAGTTACATCTCTAAGGAAACGGTTGAGAAAAGTTTACCTTCTCTTGACTATGCTCCTGTTGTGGGATTCCTTTATAAGAACGATAAAGGAGAGTATCGTATTGCGGGGCATGAGTGTCATCTCGACACAGAGGAATGGGAACTCATACCTGATACACAGGCTTTTGGCGTTGTAAAGCCAAACAGTTATTCGTGGGAAATCATTGATGAGTACGGTGTTGAATCTGAGTATCTTTGCGTAGAACTCGTGATGTGGACTGGACGTTTCAAGGGACTTCTTGATTCTGTTTACAATGAAGATATTTATTGGGCGCAGAGCATGGAGATTTCAGTTAGCGAGTACAGACCGTGGGAAGAAGATAGCAATTATGTTGAGATACTTGAAATGAACTTCTCTGCGCTGTGTCTGCTTGGCAAATATGACAATCCCGATGAAAATGTGACACCTTGCTTTATCAATGCGAGAGTAGAACCTGTTAAATTCTCGATTGCTGAGTTTGCTGACCAGCTTGCAGAATTAAAGGATAAATTATTTGCTTTTGAAAATAAGGAAGGTGAAAACGTGGACGAGAATAAAACAATGCAAACAGAACCTAATGTGACAAATCCTGAAGCGCAGGTAGAACCCGAAACTTTTTCAAATGAAGGAACTGAGCCTACACCAAAGACAGAACCAATTAATTCTGTTTCACAGTTCCAGCTTACGGCAAACGAAAAGTGGGAGAAGATTGGTAACGCAGTTAGAGGATTAAACAAGGTTACAGATTCTTTTGATATTTGGTATTATCTTGAGGATTTTGATGATAATTACGCTTACATTGAGAGATATGTATACAACTACGCCGAAGATACTTGTGAAAGAAAGTATGGCAGAGTTGCTTATAGTATTGGTGAAAATGAGGCTACTATTAATTCGGAATTTGAAGAAATGCGAGTTATGTGGCTCACTATCGAAGAAGCTGGTGCTGTAGAAGAAGCAAGAAATAACTATTCTGCTGTACAGGCACAGAACGCAGATTTTGAAACTCAGATTACTGCGCTTAACGAGCAGATTTCAACTCTTACCCCTTACAAACTCGCAGTTGAAAAAGCTGAGAGAGACAAAGCTGAGAGCGAAATCTTCGCAAAGTATGATGGTCGCATTGGCGAAATGCCTGAGTATATACTCCTTAAAGAAAAGTCAAGTGAGTATGATCTTGAACAACTCGACAAGGAGTGCATCATGCTTGTTGGCAAGTTTGCAATGAACACATTTGCTCTCAAAGAAACAAAAACTCCCAAGACTGAAACTATGAAGTTTTCAGTAGAAACAACTCCCGCCAAAGTGTCTATTTACGGAGACTTATTTGAGCGATATGGAAATAACGATTAACAGAAAGGAAGGTTAATTTTATGGCACATGGAATTTTTAGAAGCGACTCATGTTCTTACACACATGACGGCGCACTCATCAGAACTGGTGTAGCTTACGGCGATATCGACAATGGCGCACCTATCAAGGTTACAACTCTTGTTACAAGTAATGCAGAGCCATTTTACGGAGAGAGAGAGGTATTTAAGACCGCAACAGCTAATGGTGCAAACGCTGCTGACGTTTGGGTTGTTACATCACCTGAACACGCATATACAACAGATATGAAGCCTCTTGAGAACTTCTACAACGCTTCTGGTGATATTGTTCGCGTTTCTAAGCTTGTAAAGTGCGACATCTTCTCTATCACAGGTGCAGTAGTAAGTGGCACACCTTCAGCTACAAACGCATATATTAATGCAACAGATGGCGGTTGGACAGCAACATCTACAGCTAACGCAGACAAGAACTTTGCTAAGTATCTTGCAACAGAGATAGTAGGCGGCACAACAATGTACGTTTACGAGGTTCTTTAATTTATAGGAAAGGAAGGTATTTGATTATGGAAGCAAATTTCAGAAAGCTTTGTATTGACGCTTATCGTGGCGTTCCTACTGCATTTGCAGAGGGCAACCCCACAGACGTTATCGTTAATAAAATTAAAGAGGCTAACAACGGCTCTACAACTATAGACTATAAGGCAATCCGCGATGGCAAGTGTCCTGAACTCTTTGCTGTTATTGAGGAACTTATTGATGTAGCTCTCGACGTTACAGCTCTCGACAACTCACCTCTTGCTGATATGATTGAGACAAAGAATGGCGAATGGGACGACAAGCCTGAGTTCCTTGTTTCTGACAACTCACTCCTCACAGTTGATGTTGTTGCTAACGGCACACAGGGTATCCGCCGTCAGAGACTTATTGGTGGTCAGAAGGTTACTCTCACACCCGTAAATAAGGCTATAAAGATTTACGAGGAGCTTATCCTTATTCTCTCAGGCAGAATAGACTGGGTAGAGTTTGTAAATCGTGTTGCTAAGAGCTTCGAGCGTGAGTTCTATGCAAGCGTTGCAAAACAGCTCAACAACCTCTCAACAGCAAGATTTACTGTAACCGCTTCTGGTTCACCTACTGAGTCTGGACTTCTCAACCTTATTGAGAAGGTAGAGGCTGCTACAGGCAAGACCGCTTACGTTCTTGGAACAAGAACAGCTCTCAGGAACTTCCCTATGTCTCAGATTGGAGAGACTGTAAAGGACGATTATTATGATGTTGGATTCTCTCAGAGATTCAACGGAACACCTTGCATTAGACTCAAGAACTATCTTGATGCTGCTGGCAACTTCGTTCTCTCTGATACAAGAGTTTATGTAATCGCTGGCGATGACAAGTTCATCAAGCATTATATAGAGGGCGAGCCTATAGTAATCGCAAGAGATGCTGCTGACAACGCTGATCTCACACAGGAGTACACAGTAATCCGTCGTGAGGGTACTGCTGTTGTAGTATCTGACACAATGGGTGTTTACGACTTTACTTAATCAAATTATGGGCGGTTGAAATATACCGCCCTCACTATGAGTTAAAGGAGAATTAAATATGGGTAGACCTACAAAGGCAAATACGGAAAAGGCAAGTGCTGAAAAGCCTGTAAGAATAAAAATTGAGTCTGACTATCTTATCCCTGTTAAGAGCAATATTGGCGGAGTTCTGTATTACAAGTCAAAGAAAACTGGCTATGAAGAAATATGGGACGATACTGGTGTTGTGATTGAGATGGAATATGGCGAGCTTGTTTCTATGCGTAATTCTCAAAAGAAGTTCTTTATTAACAACTGGATTGTTTTTGAGGACACTGATGATTATACCGCAGATGAGATTTATAAGGCTCTCAATGTTGACAAGTATTACACATCAAACGGACTGTATAAGGATATTGATGACATTTTCAACTTCTCAGCTAAGAAGATTGAAGAAATAGTGCCTACTCTCTCAAAGCCCGTAAGGGAAACTATACTTACAAAGGCATACACAATGCTTGCAGAGGAAGATGAACGACTTGATTCAAAGGCAAAGGTTAAGGCTCTTGAAAAGGCACTTGGCGTAAGTTTTGATATGGACGAGGTGAGCTAATGACCGCTTACACAACAATTTATAGCAGTTTTATGGATAAGGTCAATGACTACGATTTGGCGGATATGACCGAGAGTATGGCACAGACCGCTATGCGTGGTTGGCTTAATCAGGCTGTTGTAAGATTTTTAGAGTCCTGTAAAAAGGACTTGACTCAGACCGAAGAAGGCGGTTTTACTGAGGATTTAGACCTTATGGAGATAGATATACTAACCGAGGGAATGGTTGAAGCATGGCTGAAGCCTATACGTAATAATCTTGATTTACTGCGGAACGCATTAAGCACTAAGGATTTTACGACTTTTTCTCCTGCAAATCTTCTGGATAAGGTCAATGCTACCTATACTATGGCTCATGCCAACTTCCTATCGCGTATTAAAGAATATTCATTTATTCGTAACGATGTAGGTGACTTGATATGAGCGTAAAGATAGATTATGCCGAATTGGACGAAAGAGCGTTTCAGAACTACTTTCAGTACATGATTGGCAAGATTTACAAAATATTACCTATGAAAGAGGAAGGCTGTAAAACGCTTACGTCTTACCTCGAAAGTCTCAAGGTTGAGATGATTGGTAGTTATGGGCTGTATCGTCAACTTATTGAAGAACCACAGTTTATGAGTGCATTGAATATCGTGGAGTATCTTATAGACAATGATTATGACACAGCAGTATGTAAGCGCGAAGTATTTAAGGCAATACGTTGCATAGAGAACATTAATAAGAAGTATTTTGGAAAGGAGGGATAATATGGCTGACTTTAATGCGTATAAGGCAAGAGTGCAGTTTCGTGGCACGACGCAGAGAGATCGCACCCTGTACTATGAGAAACGCAATTTGAAGCTTAATGCTGTTAATTCCCTTTCTTGCAAGGATTGTCTTGTTAATGGTGTGGCACAGAAACTCATAATTGATGACGGCACTCTCCCCTACTACAAAGACGTAAAAAGTTTACCTGATGAATACTTTGACGCGGGTAATTTGGTTGAATGGGCTGGCGCAATGTGGCTCATTGTTTCTTGCGATTGGGACAAGGAAGTTTACACA
>Ga0310786_10012294_pt1 | contig 10602 bp, 6 predicted proteins | sample AusTroGonzalo_MG_FD_203881 | JGI IMG/M metagenome (GOLD analysis project Ga0310786, IMG submission 203881) | Bovine rumen microbial communities from tropical cattle in Woodstock, Queensland, Australia - Gonzalo_03 (v2) (version 2) | ecosystem: Host-associated > Mammals > Digestive system >...
CCATACCCTCGCTGTCGCGTGCCCTGCAGAAGTGCCGTAACGGACGTCTGTGGCCCTTCGGCTGGTGGCATCTGCTGAGAGCACTGAAGTGGAAGAAGACCGACATCGTGGACTGCCTGCTCATCGGTGTACTGCCTGAGTACCGTTCGAAGGGTGCCAACGCCCTATTGTTCTACGACCTCATCCCCATCTATCAGAAGTACGGCTTCAAGTGGGGCGAGACGCACGTGGAGATGGAGACAAACGGTAAGGTGCAGAGTCAGTGGATGTACTTCGACCACGAGCAGCACAAGCGCCGCCGTTGTTATAAAAAGGCTTTGTAAATAGAAAAGTAGGACATGGAAGAAGAAAAAAGCCAACAGCTAACAGCTAACAGCCAACAGCCCACTGTTGACTATAATGATGATAATATTCAAACCCTCACGGGCTTGGAGCATATTCGTCTGCGTCCAGGTATGTACATCGGCCGTCTGGGCGACGGTTCGTCGATAGAGGACGGTATCTATGTGCTACTGAAGGAGGTTTTCGATAACTCCATCGATGAGTTCAAGATGAAGGCTGGCGACCGCATTGAGGTGAACGTGGAGGACAATCTGCGTATCTCTGTGCGCGACTATGGCCGCGGCATCCCACAGGGTAAACTCATCGAGTCGGTGAGTATCCTGAACACCAGTGGTAAGTTCGACTCGAAGGCCTTCAAGAAGTCCATCGGTCTGAACGGTGTCGGTGTGAAGGCTGTCAACGCACTGTCGAGCCACTTCGAGGTGGCCAGCTACCGCGAGGGTAAGGTGCGCCGCGCTGTCTTCGAGTGTGGCAAGCTGGTGAGCGACACCACCGAGCCGACACAGGATGAGAACGGTACATACATCTACTTCGAGCCCGATGCCACGAAGTTCGTGGGCTATCAGTTCCACGATGAGTTCGTGGAGACGATGCTCCGTAACTATACCTACCTGAATACAGGTCTGACCATCATGTACAATGGTCGCCGCATCCTGTCGCGTCACGGTCTGGAGGACCTGCTGAAGGACCGCATGACCAACGATTCACTCTACCCCATCATCCACCTGCAGGGCGATGACATTGAGATTGCCTTCACCCACGCTAACCAGTATGGCGAGGAGTACTACTCCTTCGTCAACGGTCAGCACACCACACAGGGCGGTACTCACCAGAGTGCTTTCAAGGAGCACATCGCCCGCACCATCAAGGAGTTCTACGGTAAGTATGAGTATGCCGACATCCGTGCCGGTATCGTGGCTGCCATTGCCCTGAACGTTGAGGAACCGCTGTTTGAGAGTCAGACGAAGATCAAGCTCGGCTCGCTGACCATGGAGCCCGACGGCGGTGTCAGCATCAACAAATATGTGGGCGACTTCATCAAACAGGAGGTCGATAACTACCTGCACATCCACAGCGATGTGGCCGAGGTCATCGAGAACAAGATCAAGGAGAGCGAGCGCGAGCGCAAGGCGATGGCGGGTGTCACCAAGCTGGCCCGTGAGCGTGCCAAGAAAGCCAACCTGCACAACCGCAAGCTGCGCGACTGCCGCATCCACTTCAGCGACGTGAAGAACGACCGCAAGGAGGAGTCCTCCATCTTCATCACGGAGGGTGACTCGGCCAGCGGCAGCATCACCAAAAGCCGCGACGTCAACACGCAGGCGGTGTTCTCGCTCCGCGGTAAACCCCTGAACACGTTCGGCCTCACCAAGAAAGTGGTCTATGAGAACGAGGAGTTCAATCTGCTGCAGGCAGCCCTCGACATTGAGGAGGGTCTGGACACCCTGCGCTACAACAAGGTCATCGTGGCCACTGATGCCGATGTCGATGGCATGCACATCCGCCTGCTCATCATCACCTTTTTCCTGCAGTTCTTCCCTGAGCTCATCAAGAAGGGCCATGTCTATGTGCTCCAGACACCGCTGTTCCGTGTGCGCAACAAACGTACGAAGATCAAGAATAAGCAGGTGCTGGCCGATGAGGACACGAAGATTGCCAACGCCCCCAAGCCAACACCTAAAAGCGATTTCATCACCCGCTACTGCTACAGTGAGGAAGAGCGCCTGACGGCCATTGCCGAGCTGGGGCCTGACCCAGAGATCACCCGATTCAAAGGACTCGGTGAGATCTCACCTGAAGAATTCGCCGGTTTCATCGGTCCAGACATCCGTCTGGAGCAGGTGACGCTCCACAAGACCGACCAAGTACAGAAACTGCTGGAGTACTACATGGGCAAGAACACCATGGAGCGCCAGAATTTCATCATCGACAACCTCGTCATCGAGGAAGATCGTCCTGAGGAAGAAGAAGCCGAGTAGTTAGTCTTTCAACGCATAAGTGATGGTCGTCACCACACGTAGCTTCTTGATGTAAGGTGTGTTCTCGTCGCGGTTGTCAATCTCAAACTGTCCCTGACCAGCCGTCTGGATATCGCCCAGACGGGCATTACTGGCTTCAGCAAACTGCTCGGCCGTCTTCTGTGCGTTCTTGATAGCCTCTGCCATCATCTCCGGCTTCATCTGCTGGAACGAGGCATACTCATACTGGGCATTGCTGTTCTCGATGGCCACACCCTGCTTCAGGAGTTCTGCCTGACGGAAGATGGCCTTGTTCACCTGTTCCACCTTGCCTGTAGCCACCGTGATAGTTGTCGATACGATGTAGCGGAAACTCTTGTTATTCTCGCCCCACTCGCGGGCCTCTAGGTCGTTGATGGTTGGCGGATTGACGGTCATCTCCTTCTCGTCCAGTCCATTCTGCTTCAAGAACCTCTTGATTTTGTCCGTCTGCAGGTTAATGCTCTCGTAGAGCATAGGCAGGTCGTTACCCGTCACTTTCGTACCGATACTCCACGTCACCTTGTCGGCAGGCACTTCGCGCTCAGCCAGTCCCTTCACCGTCACATGCCGGTCCTTGTTGGCAAAGTCATCGATGCCAGCCTTCACGAACCATCCCAAACAAATGATGCCTACTGCCACCAGGGCAGCTGCCACTAAACGATTCTCTTTCATACGCTTTATGGTTTTAAGTTGTAATTCGGTTGCAAAGATAAGCATCTTTTCCTTTCCCCACACAAGAAAATCCCTATTTTTTCGAGAGGGTTTCCCTAATGTTACGAAAAACGCGTCCCCACCCCTCCTTGCAACGTTAACAAAGTTTAAGAGGCAATAAAGCGGTAGTAAACAAAATAATTCATATATTTGTAGCCGAATAACAATCTATAACCCAAGGAGATATAACTATGAAGACAAGACTAACCCTGACCCTACTGCTGTTGTTAAGCATATTCTGCCTCGTGGCATGTTCTGAGAAGGAGGAAGAAAACTCCAACCCCATAGGCACTTCGAGCCTGCAAGTGACTCCCGGCAAACTGAGCTTCACGGCTGCTGGAGGTACTCAGTTGCTGACGGTCAAGACCACCTACCCCAAATTCGGATTCTACGAAACGTCAGACTGGATAGATGCCGACTTCAAGGATGACCCTACCTATAACTATATTACGGTTACGGCCGAGCCCAACACCAAGTCGGAGGCCCGCTCGACGACAGTCCGTATTGACGGTGCCGACGAGAACAGCAAAATCGTGGAGTCTGTCAACGTCAAGGTCGAGCAAGAAGCCGGCGATGGTGACACAGGCACTGAATTCACCGTCAGCCCCAATGGCGGTACTGTGGAGGAGGGCGACATTGCCATGAACTTCTCCGAAGGTACGTTCAAGAGCAACACTAATGTTGCAGTTTCCGAGGTTGAGAAAGGCTTCATTGGCGGTGAGATGGAACTTTCAAAGTTTTATAAGGTGAAGCTGTCGGCAGGTGTAAGGCGAGGCTTCACGGTTGCCGTAAAAATGCCAAAGTTGTCAGACGAAAGGCTTGTGAGGATGCAGTTTTCCATCATGGGATGGGCGCCGAGTACTAACGAGCATCTAATGATACACCGATACATGGGTGTAAAATATACCGATGGGGCCTATGTTGCCGAAATACCAGAAATGGAAAGTCCGGATGATGCAGGCGAGACAGAAGTCTATTTCGGTGTCACCACTTGTGATTTAGGCGAAGAAACATCTTCTGCAAGGACTCGTGCGGATAACATGGTTGGAAGAACAGACTATGGATTATACAAATATCTGTTGTTATTTTCCGACAATAAATTCAAGGACATCTTTTATAATATGAGGTGGTCCTGGATTCCCGAGGCAATGGATCAATTGGAGAAGCTCGGTTTCAAGAAAGAAGAAGGGAGCAAAATAGAATACTATTTGGTGAACTTAGGGGAGAATCATGACGGCTGTTGCTTATTTAATCCATGGGGGAAAAAGTATTCTGAAGTTTATTTGAATTACACAAAATTAAAAAACCAAGATTATAATTATATAAGACAGACCATCATACATGAGACTTTCCACTACTACCAGCAGTTCTATGATACGCGTTCTGCACCAAGATATGCCGTGGAGGGTTATTCAACTGCCACAATACTTGAGGAAGCTTCATCTACATGGTCTGAGAGGTATTATGGTTATAAAATACCGAACTTATCAAGCCAGACACAAAGTTATGCCTACATATTCGTCCCAAGTATTAACCCTGTCTATACCGATATCGCCGACGTTCCAGCAGCTCAAGCAGAGTGGAAGTTCCGCTTTACAAACGTCGGCTATGGAGCGGGTATTCTATTAGAATATCTAACCCAGAAATATGGAGAAGGCATCATTAAAGAATTGTGGGAAGACAGGAAAACGGGTGATCCATTCGACACTCGTGGCAGAATAGAAAAGATTGCAAAGAAACACGGGCTTGACATCTTCACACAAAGTGCATATAAAGATTTTCTTGAAGCTATTGGCACCAGAAAGGTCTATCCTCCTTCTGAATCAATGCATTTTGATGGTCTGATTAATCTGCGGCAAAAGCATGACACGATAGGTGAATTAAGAAAAACCGTCAAAGACATAAAGCCTGTCTATTTCACTAATTACGTTTATGGCTATGGCGCGCTGATTGAAGAGTTGACAATATCCAGGGACTTCAATAATAACCCGAGTCACGGGTTGGACAATGTCAACGGCATGATAGAGCAGACCAAGGAAGGACTTAAGACCTGGGTGTACAGGCTTGATCAGGGTGGTCAATATACCTATTGTGGCGTTACAAAGAAGGGGGCACCATTAGCAATAACAAATGATTGGTTCAGAAAAACAAAAGAAGGAAATTATGCTGATTGTAAGGTATATATGATGACCATCGCTGATGACTTCAAGACCTCCAAGGAGATTCTGTCGAGGACGGTAGTGCAGATGGCGGAGTTCCCCAACTTCACGAAGGCCAAGCTGGACTACTGCTATACAAGCAGTAAGGGTGACAATATCTGCTACTGGATTCCGGCATCGGGCACCAGTTACTACGCAGACGGAGAAGACTGGGTGCCAGTCACCACCACGTTCAATCCCAAGGACTCCACCGTCACAATATCTGGCAGCGGCACCCTGCCAAAGTACGCCACCCCCGGTGGCGAAGATTACACCAATAGCGCCAGTCAGACCTATAGCTTCAAGTTTGTCATGGATATCAGGAAATGGGGGGCAAGCACTGTCGACAATCGGCAGTTTACAGGAAACGTCACATGGACGACGACATCTAACACGACCTATAAAAGCGGACGATGGAATAAAGATGAACGCACCGTCTCATTCTCCCTCAAGCCTGTCAAACTGATGCGAATAGGCGATGCCAACGCGTCTGAAATCGAATTCGCAACGGTTGCCAAGAACTATGATGTATTCAACAGCTACAGCGAGACGCTCGTCACTTCCGGTTATAGACCACCAATAGGTGAAGACCCGGAAAAAAATTACACTGAGACAGAGAACTTCACCCCGGCGAGTGGCTGTGATGTCCCGTTCACGATTTACCTCTACACGGAGCCCAAGAACACCACTCGAAGGAGGACTAAATCCCGTAGGTAGTACTGAAGGGTTACTTCTCCACCAGAATGCAAATATGGCTATACCTAATGAATCTCCGGGAAACCCAGTGTTTACATCAGACATCAAACAGGGGCCGAGTAATTTTTGCTAGGGGCCGGGTATTGCGCAATACTCCATGAGTTTCGCGCGTATCTCAATGAGATAGAATCGTATCTCATGGAGATAGAACTGAAAGTCGTGGAGTTTTGGAAATTTGGCATGATGGCACTATATGAAAAAATAGAAAACGTCCCCACGGCAATGCATGCTGTGGGGACGATTGTTTATAGTGTCAACAAACTTACTTAACCTCCCAGATATCGTTGGTCTCCAGAAGCTCAGCGAAGTTGTGATACTTCTTCTGGCTGCTCACCTCGTCGAGCTGTGCATAGACAGCATCATTATAGGTGGGAGCATCGACATCGCGGATGACACCAAGGGCTATGGGGAAGCCATCCTCAGGCGACATCAAGGCGAGCTTCAGCTGCAGGGTATTGTCCTGACAGTGGGCATCGTGAACGAGGACATCATCAATGGTGTAGCCGTCCTTGCCAATCTCGACGACCTTCAGGCCGAAGCCTTCCTGTACGAGACCGAACTCGTTGTTCTCGCCGAAGACGAGCTTCTCGCCGTGACGAACGTAGATGGCGTTCTTCTTACGGCCCTCGTTGTTGTAAACCACATCGTGGCAGTGGTCGTTGAAGATGACGCAGTTCTGCAGTACCTCAGTAACCGAGGCACCCTTGTGATTGTAGGCAGCCTGCAGCACCTCGACGGTACCCTTGGCATCGGTAGCCACGCAGCGGGCGAAGAAGTGTCCGCGAGCGCCGAAGCAGAGCTCGGCAGGACGGAACGGATCCTCGACAGTGCCGTAAGGACTCGACTTAGAGACGAAGCCACGAGGCGATGTGGGTGAATACTGGCCCTTCGTAAGACCGTAGATACGGTTGTTCAGAAGGATCATGTTCAGGTCGATGTTACGACGGTTGGCGTGGATGAAGTGGTTACCACCGATAGCCAGTCCGTCGCCATCGCCACTGACCTGCCAGACGGTGAGGTTGGGGTTAGCAACCTTAGCGCCGGTAGCGATAGCGGCAGCACGACCATGGATGGTATTCATGCCGTAGGTAGCCATATAGTGGGGCAGACGGCTGGAACAGCCGATACCAGAGATAACTGCCACGTTCTCAGGAGCTACGCCAATCTCGGCCATAGCCTTATGGAGTGAAGCCAGGAAGAAGTGGTCGCCGCAACCAGGGCACCAACGGGGCTGGCCTTTCTTGAAATCTTGTGCTGTATAACTCATAATGGTTTTACCTTTTTTACTTTTTTACCTTTTTACTTCTTCAAGATATCCTCGAATGCGTTGACTAATTCTTCGACTACGAAGGGCTGACCCTTGACCTGATTGAACTGGAAGGGAACGAAGTTGTCGACCTTCATGCGCAGGTAGCCGGCCAGCTGACCCATGTTCTGCTCGGCCACTACCACCTTCTTATACTTAGAGAGCACCTCGGCTGTGTTCTTGGGCAGCGGGTTCAGATACTTGAAGTGGGTCTGAGCCACCTTGTAGCCCTTCTGACGGAGCTCGTCCATAGCCGAGCGCAGATGGCCGTAGGTAGAGCCGAAGCCTACGATGAGCAGGTCGGCATCGTTGACGTCGCCATCGACCTCGAGGTCGGGTACCTGAATCTTCTCTATCTTCTGCTGACGCAGGCGAGTCATCAGGTCATGGTTCTCGGGATTGGTAGAGATGGCACCTGTTGCATTGTCTTTCTCCAGTCCACCAAGGATGTGGGCAAAGCCCTCGCGACCAGGCACAGCCCAATAGCGGGTGCCGTTTTCAGCACGCATATAGGGAGTCCACTTTCCCTTCAGTTCCTCAGGAACGTAAGGAGGATTGATGGGGTCGAGCTTAGCCATCTCGGGCAGTTTGAAGGCACCAGAGCCGTTAGCCACGAAGGCATCGGTAAGCAGCACGACGGGCGTCATGTGCTCAAGGGCAATCTTGGCAGCCTGGTAGGCAGCATCGAAGCAGTCGGTAGGGCTTGTGGCAGCCATCACCGGCATGGGGCTCTCACCGTTACGGCCGAAGAGGGCCTGCAGCAGGTCGGTCTGCTCTGACTTCGTAGGAAGACCTGTAGCAGGACCACCACGCTGTACGTCGAGCACCACGAGGGGCAACTCCATGATGACGGCGAGGTTCATGGCCTCAGACTTCAGGCAGATGCCAGGACCAGAGGTTGAGGTGACACCAAGCGCACCAGCGAACGAAGCGCCAAGTGCAGAGGCACAACCGGAAATCTCGTCCTCACACTGAACGGTGATAACACCACACGACTTGTGCTTCGACAGTTCGTGGAGCACATCGGTAGCAGGGGTGATGGGATAGCTTCCAAGATAGAGTTTCAGCCCAGCCTTCTCGGCAGCGGCGATGAAGCCGTAGGCTGTAGCCTTATTACCCGTGATGTCCATATAGCGTCCGGGCACCTTCTCCTTAGACTCCACACGATAGACGTTGACCGTCGATGAGTGGGTATTGTGTCCGTAGTCGTATCCGGCCTGGATAACCTTGATGTTAGCCTCTGCGATGGCAGGCTTCTTGGCGAACTTCTCCTTCAGGAAGTTGGCCACAAGGTTCAGGTCACGGTCGAAGAGCCAGCAGACGAGACCGAGGGCAAACATATTACGGCACTTCATCATGGCCTTCATGTCCATACCTGAGTCGCTGAGACAATCCTTCACCATCGTTGTCAGAGGGCACTGAATGACGCGATCGGGGTCAATGCCCATCTCGCCGAGATAGTCCTCCGTCTGGAACTGGGCTTTCTCCAAATCCTTGGGACCAAAAGAGTCGGTGTCGATGATAATCGTAGCACCCGACTTGGCATAGCGATACTGCGTCTTCAACGCTGCTGCGTTCATGGCAACCAGCACGTCGCATTTGTCGCCAGGAGTGAATACCTTGCCGGCACCGATGTGTACCTGGAAGCCAGAGACACCCGTCAGCGAGCCTTGCGGGGCGCGGATATCAGCGGGATAGTCGGGGAATGTTGAGATGCCGTTACCAACGGTGGCACTGACCGTAGAAAAGATGTTTCCGGCCAACTGCATACCGTCGCCGGAGTCTCCTGAAAAACGCACGACCACCTGGTCGAGCTCTTTCACTTCTAATTGTTCTGCCATAACATTATTGCGTATAAAATTACTTTCTTAAAATTCGGGCGCAAAATTATTCATTTTTACTGAAATAACCAAAGAAAACGAGCAAAAAGTGCATATTTACGGCAAAAAACTTGCAAATATGCACTTTTGATACTATAAATATGCACAAATTGTTATTCTTTGTCCAGAATACTCATCAGTTCCTTCATGCCCTCAGAGGCGCCCTTCTGTATCTGATGTACCCGTTCGCCTGCATTGATAGGACTGGGATCGATAAGATATATAGGTGTCGAAGGGCTGGCATAGTGAATCAGCCCGGCTGCCGGATAGACAGCCAACGACGTGCCGATAATGATAAGGATATCGGCTGTCTTCACCTCCTCAGCTGCCACCGTAATATTGGGCACAGCCTCACCAAAAAACACGATGAAAGGACGCAGCAATGAGCCGTCACCGGCTTTCGTGCCAGGCTCCACTTCACAGTTGTCGGGTGTCAGCGTTATCTGGTAGCGTGGGTCGTCAACGTCACGACTGGAACAGACCTTCATCAGTTCGCCATGCAGATGGACGACCTTCGAAGAACCCGCCTGTTCGTGCAGGTTGTCCACATTCTGCGTCACAACGGTCACTTCGTACTTCTCCTCGAGCTTCGCCACAAGACGATGGCCTTCGTTGGGCTGCACGCCCCAGCACTTCTTGCGGAGCATGTTGTAGAAGTTCGTCACCAACGTGGGGTCGGCCTCCCAGCCTTCGTGAGTAGCCACCTGACTGACTGGATACTCCTCCCACAGTCCGTCAGCATCGCGGAATGTCTTCAGACCACTCTCCACCGACATACCAGCACCTGTCAAAACAACAATCTTTTTCATAAGCAAAAAGTAAGCAAGTCGATTAAAAATGTTGCAAATATACACAATTAAGATAAAAAGGTGTCGGCGTTTAACTCCTTTTAACTCCTTTAACTCCTTTAACTCCTCATTTTATTGTACCTTTGCCACGATTTTCGAAAAATTACACATTATTATTTAAGAGAAAGATATGGATAAAGTTAGCTACGCCTTGGGCTTAGGCATAGGGCAGCAGTTGGCACAAATGGGTGCCGGCGAGTTGAATATCGATGATTTCGCACAGGCTATCAAGGACGTTATTGCTGGAGCAGAACTGAAAGTTCAGCACCGTGAGGCCCAGCAGATTGTGCAGGATTATTTTGCACAGCAGGAGAAGAAAATGAATGCCCAGCGCGCTGAGCAGGGCAAGGCCCAGAAAGAGGCTGGCGAGAAATATCTGGCAGAGAACGCCAAGAAGGAAGGCGTTGTCACCACAAAAAGCGGTTTGCAGTACAAGGTGCTCACTGAGGGCAGTGGCAAGCAGCCTACAGCAAAAGACACGGTGAAGTGTCACTACGAGGGATTCCTCATTGATGGTACAGTCTTCGACAGCAGCGTACAGCGTGGTGAGCCGGCCACATT
>Ga0310786_10012295_pt1 | contig 10601 bp, 15 predicted proteins | sample AusTroGonzalo_MG_FD_203881 | JGI IMG/M metagenome (GOLD analysis project Ga0310786, IMG submission 203881) | Bovine rumen microbial communities from tropical cattle in Woodstock, Queensland, Australia - Gonzalo_03 (v2) (version 2) | ecosystem: Host-associated > Mammals > Digestive system >...
CGGAAGAAGCGCTGGCGCTGTGATCCCGACGGACATGTAAAACTTTAGGAGGTGGTTAGTTGTACGAGGCGGAGGTGTTAGATCTTCGCCGGAGCGGACTTGGATATCGTGCCATAGCTACGCAGCTGTGTATGGATCGGAACAAAGTGCTATATATTTGCCATAAGAACGGGATGGCAGGCCAGAGAGCTGAAGCGCCAAACGTGACAGAAGATACCGTTGCGGATTATGTGAGCCGCAGCGGTTTTGATTATGTTGGCGGATATACGATGGCAAAGAAGCCGATCATAGTCAGGTGCCGAGATTGCGGGAGAACGTTTGAACGTCAGGCTCATGTATTCCGAGACGTTGCTAACGGCACATGGAAAAATAAAAATGAATGTCCGCTATGTAGGCAAGATCAAACAGAACAACGTAAGAAGCAAGCAGAATATGATGCGCGGATCAAGGCAGAACAGCAAGCCTACGAGAAAGCAAAGGCTGAAGCTGAACTGATTAGTCGCCAGACGGAAGAGCGACTGGCAATTCATATCTGTAAGAACTGCGGGCAATGGTATAGCATAGGATCAACAGGATATAATAGTGTAAAGTATTGTTCAGAGAAGTGCATGAAGCGCTGGGCAATGCGAATTAAGAATGACCGCAGGCACAAAAAAATATCATCCAGAAAACACGATGCTGACATCACTCTTGAAAGATTATTCCAGAGGGATAAAGGCATCTGTTATTTGTGTTTTGGCAAATGCAACTGGGATGATATGGATGACAATGGAAACGCTGGTGACAGCTATCCAAGTATTGACCACGTGAAGCCGATTGCAAAAGGCGGAACGCATACGTGGGACAATATCAAGTTGGCGCACCGAAAATGCAATTGGGAAAAAAGAGACGCCGATTATGCCCCCGTTAGGTAAAAAATCGGCGCCGATCGGCCGCAGGGCCGCGGGTGAGTTCCGAAAAACCGGACAAAGGTCGCGAAACATTTTTTAAGGAGGGCAGGACATTGGCAAAGAAGACCGGCACATCCGTAAGGAAGCCGGCGGCATCGAAGAACATGCCGACCACATACGATGAGCTTCTGCGGATGGCGAAGCAATACGGAGTGGAAAATAATGCCCTGTTCCTGGCTGCGGCCAAACAGTATGACCTTCAGCAGCGCGTGATCGAGATGCTGAAGGCCGGGATCGAAGACAGCGACCTGGTGACCAGCAAAACGTACATTGCCGGCCAGTCCAACGACTACGCGGCGCCGCTGGTAAAGGAATTGCCGAAGCATTCCGACGCGGCGAACCGGACGGCCCAGGTGATCCTGGACATCGTCGTGAAACTGGGGCAGAAGCCGGAGGAAAACGCCGGCGGACTGGAGCTGGATCTGAGTGACGTCTAAGAACTACATTCTGGCGTACTACCAGCAGATCGTGGACGGCAGCGTCACGGTGGGCACGTGGATCCGGAAGTGGTACGAGTACATCGTGCACGGCCTGGAGGAGAAGAGGTTCTTCTTCGACCAGAAAAAGGCGGCCCGGGCGATCGCGTTCATCCAGCAGTACTGCAGGCACCACGAGGGCCCGCTGGCCCCGCAGCTGATCACGCTGGAGGTGTGGCAGAAGGCACTGGTGTCTGTGGTGTTCGGCATCGTGGACGCGGAGGGCCTGCGGCAGTTCCGCGAGGTGTTCGTGGTCATGGGCCGGAAGAACGGCAAGACGCTGCTGGACGCCGCGATCAGCGTGTACATGTGCATCGCGGACGGCGAGTACGGCGCCCGGGCATACTTCTGCGCGCCGAAGCTGGACCAGGCGAGGCTGGCCTTTGAGGCGCACTACCAGATGATCTCGAAGGATCCGCGCCTGGCGAAGCTGGCGAAGAAGCGCCGGACGGACATCTACTTCGAGGAAAGCAACTCCTCATCCATGCCGGTGGCCTTCAGCGAGAAGAAGACCGACGGCCTGAACCCGTCGTTCGTGAGCCTGGACGAGCTGGCCAGCTGGCGCGGCGAAGCAGGCCTCCGCCAGTACGAGGTTTTCAAGAGTGCCCTGGGCGCACGGTCGCAGCCGCTGATGTTCGGGATCACGACGGCGGGCTACGAGAACGAGAGCATATACGACGAGCTGATCAAGAGATCGACAGCGGTCCTGAACGGCACCAGCAAAGAGACGAGGCTGGCGCCGTTTTTGTATATGATCGACGATCCGGAGAAGTGGAACGACATCAACGAGCTCCGGAAGGCGAACCCGAACCTTGGCGTCTCCACCAGCGTGGACTACATGCTGGAAGAGATCAACGTAGCGGAGGGCTCGCTGAGCAAGAAGTACGAGTTCATCTGCAAATACGCCTGCATCAAGCAGACGGCGAGCCAGAGCTGGTTCAGCGCGGAGGACGTCAGGAAGATGTTCGACCGGCGCAAGCCGATCAGCGAGCTGGCCAACCACTACGCACTGGGCGGCATCGACCTGTCGCATACGACCGACCTGTCCAGCGCCTGCCTGCTGGTAGAGGATGCCGGCACGATCTGGGTGATCAGTCACTTCTGGCTGCCGGAGGAGAAGATCCAGGAGGCCACCGCGCGGGACGCGATCCCGTACCGGGCGATGATCGACCGCGGACTGCTCTCCGCAAGCGGCGAGCAGGTGATCGACTACCACGACATCTTCCTCTGGTTTGAGCGGATGCGGAAGGAGTACAAGATCCTGCCGCTACAGCTTGGGTATGACCGGTACAGCGCGCAGTACCTGGTGGATGAGCTCCAACAGGCCTCCTATCACTGCGAGAGCGTGTACCAGGGCTGGAACCTGACGAACATCGAGGACACGTTCGAGGGGATGCTGAAGGAAGGCCGGATCAAGTGCATCGATGACAATGACCTGCTGAAGATCCACCTGATGGATGCGGCGCAGCAGATCGAGACCGGGACCTCCGCGTATTCGCGGAAGAAATTGGTCAAGCTTAGCAAAAACGCGCACGTGGACGGCGTCGCCGCGATCCTGGACGCGATGTGCATGCGGCAGAACCACTGGGCCGAGATGGGCAAGCGCCTGATGAACGGCGGGGTATAGAGGTAAGAGGTGAAGGCTATGGGACTTTTTGAGAAGCTCTTCGGAAAGAAGGCGGACGGCCAGGGCGCCGGCGTCGGGAAGGTGCAGCACACTTTCCAGCTGCTGGACGGGTACACTCCGACGTTCCACACGTGGAACGGCAGCGTGTTCGAGAGCGACCTGATCCGGGCGGCGCTGGACGCGCATGGAAGGCACGCGTCGAAGCTCCAGGTGAACATCCAGGGCAGCGCGAAGCCGAACCTGGCGAGCCGGATGCTGATCCAGCCGAACCAGTTCCAGACGTGGCCGCAGTTCCTGTACCGGACCACCGTGATCCTCTACGCGCGGAACACCGCGTTCCTGGTCCCGACGCGCGGGGAGTACGGCGAGATCAACGGCGTGATCGGTATCGTGCCGGACCGCTGGGAGACCGTCGAGTATAACGGCACCCCGTACATCCGCTTTTACCTGCAGAACAACAAGCGCCTGGCGGTGAGCCTGTGGGAGGTCGGCATCCTGACCCGGTACCAGTACCGGAGCGACCTGTTCGGCGAGAGCAATGAAGCCATGAAGGCGGTGCTCGATCTGATCGAGATGCAGCGCCAGGGGATCATCGAGGGCGTGAAGAACGGCGCGAGCTACCGGTTCATGGCCCAGAGCGACAACTGGGCGACGGACGAGGACCTGGCCGCGGAGATGGAGCGGTTCAACTCCTTCACGTTCCAGAACAAGAAGACCGCCGGCGGCATGGTCCTGTTCCCGAACACGTACAGGAACATCCAGCAGCTGAAGGCCGACGGGTACAAGATCGACGCCGACCAGCAGGCGCTGATCAAGGCGAACGTGTACGACTACTTCGCGGTGAACGAGGACATCATCCAGAACAAGGCCTACGGCGACGCCTGGCTGGCGTTCTACGAGGGCGCGATCGAGCCCTTCGCGATCCAGCTGAGCGACGTCATGACCCGGATGTTCTACACAGAGCGCGAGCGGCAGTTCGGGAACCGGATCTTCTTCTCCTCGAACCGGCTGCAGTATATGAGCAACACCGACAAGCTCCAGGCGATCCAGACATTCGCGGACCGCGGGCTGATGACACGGAACGAGCTGAGGGAGATCGTCAACCTGTCTCCGCTGCCGGCGCCATTCGGCGACCAGATCCCCGCCCGCGGCGAGTACTACGACATCACGAACCCGCCGGCGGACAAGACGGACGGTGGCGATCAGTGAAGAAGGTCGTCATATACGCCGGCACGCGGAACGTGTACCACAACATGGCCGTGGCGGCGAAGAGCCTGCTGATGCACACGAAGGTGGACACGGTGTGGTTCCTGACGGAGGATGAGACGTTCCCGGAGGAGCTGCCGGATGTGATCCGGACAAAGAACGTGTCCGGGCAAAAGTGGTTCGACCCGGGCGGGCCGAACGTGAAAAAGCGCTGGAGCTACATGGCGCTGATGAAGCTGGCGCTGCCGGAGCTCTTCCCGGACGAGGGCCTGGTGCTCTGGCTGGACATCGATACGATCTGCAACCGCGACATCACGGAGCTGATCGATACAGATCTGAAAGGCTGTTACATGGGGATGGCTGCTGAGCCGATCCGGTGTAAGCGGCCTTTTGTATATTACAACGCCGGCGTGATGCCGATGGACCTGGAGAAGCTGCGGGACGGCATGGCCGCGGAGCTGATCCGCTTGGTTAACACCCGGGAGATGGACTTCCCGGAACAGGACGCGATCAACCTGCTTTGCCAGACGAAGATCCACGAGATCAGCCCGTACTGGAACAGCAACCGGTGGATCGTCGAGGTCAGCGATCCGGGGATCACGCACTTCGCCGCGGACCGGAACTATGAACTGCAGCCGCTGTGGCGGCAATACGAACAGATGGATTGGAGGGTTATCTGATGCCTGTGAAGATTGAGAGCCGCGAATATCGGAAGATCGACGCGACACTGATGGAAACCCGCAAGCAGGACGACGGCGCGATGATCGTGGAGGGCTACGCCACTACGTTCAACCAGCCATACGAGCTGTGGCGGGACAAGAACATGATCGTCAACGAGCAGGTGGACGCCCAGGCGTTCGCTGAGACGGACATGGAAGACACGATCATGCAGTACGACCACGAGGGCCGGGTATTCGCCAGGGTAAAGAACGGCACCCTGCAGCTGGAGGCGGACGAGCACGGCCTGAAAGTGACCGCCAACCTGGGCGGCACGGAGATCGGGCGCCAGCTCTTCGAGGAGATCCAGGGCGGGTACACGACCAAGATGTCCTTCGGGTTCACCGTGACGGGCGAGAAGAGCCAGCGGTCGAAGGACGAGGACGGGAACACGGTTATCCTGCGGACGATCACCAAGATCGGCCGCTTGTATGACGTCTCGGCGGTAAGTTTGCCGGCAAATGACGCCACCGAGATCAGCAGCCGCAGCATCGGCGACGGATTGATCGCCGAGGTCCAGAAGGAGGTTCTGGCCGAGGAAGAGCGGAAGCGCAGGATCGGAGAGATCCGGAAGATTTTGAAACGGGAGGAACCCAACCATGACGATTGAGGAAATCATCGCGCGTCAGGGCGAGATCGAACAGCGGAAGCTCGAGATCGACGCCGCGCTGGAACAGCCGGAAGCCGATCTGGACGCGCTGGGCGAGGAAGCCCGTCAGCTGATGGCCGAAAAGGCCACGCTGGACAGCCAGCTCGAGGAGCTGAAGAAGAAGGCCGAAAAGGCCGATGAAGACCGGAAGGCCGTCGAGAACGGCGCCGGGGAAATTACGAACGAATTTCAGGAGGAAAAGAAAATGACGGATCTGGAAATGCGCGGCAGTGTTGAGTACATCAATGCTTATGCCAACTACATCAAGACCGGCAAGGATGAGGAATGCCGGAGCCTGCTGACCGAGAACGCTTCCGGCACTGTGCCGGTGCCCACCCTGGTGGACGACATCGTGCGCCATGCCTGGGAGAACGAGAACATCCTGAGCCGGATCAAGAAGACCGGCTTCGCCGGCAACGTGAAGGTGGCCTTCGAGCTGTCTGCTGACGGCGCGTACCTGCACGTGGAAGGCAGCACCGCCCCCACCGAGGAGAGCCTGAGCCTGGGCATCGTGACCCTGACCGCCGGCAACATCAAGAAGTGGATCACCATTTCCGACGAGATGATGGAAGAGACCGGCGAAGGCTTCGTCCGGTACGTCTACGAGGAGCTGGCCTATCAGGTCATGAAGAAGCTGAGCTACGAGATCGTCGGCGCGATCGCTGACTGCGCGTACACCACCAACCAGTCCACGGCCGTCGGTATCCCGAAGGTCAACAAGAACCCGGGCCTGAACACCATCAATCAGGCCGTGAACAACCTGAGCGACGAAGCGCAGAACATCGTCGTGATCGTGAACCCGCTGACCAAGACCAACTTCCAGGCTGCCTACGCTGCCGGCAACTTCGCGGTGGATCCCTTCGCGGGCCTGCCCGTGATCACCAGCGGCAAGCTGCCCGCCTTCGACGCCGCGGACGCCAACGCGACCTACGCGATCGTCGGCGACCTGAGCGCCGTGCAGGCCAACTTCCCCGCGGGCGAAGGCCTGAAGCTGATCGAGGACAAGTACAGCCTGGCTGAGAAGGATCTGGTCAAGCTGGTCGGCCGCGTCTTCTGCGGCTTCGGCGTCGTTGCTCCCGGACGTCTGGTTCGCCTGACCAAGGAAGCCGGAGCGGTTACCACCTGATGAAGGTTAGGCTGCTCAAGCAGAACAGGATCGACGGCAAGGCCGGGGACATCGTCGAGGTGTCCCCGGACCGCGCCGCGTATCTGTTCGAGTTCGGCATGGCCGCGCCGGTGACGATCCGGGAGCAGATCGAAGCACCGGAGAAGAAGACCGCGGCCGCCGTGAAAGAGACGCGGAAGACTTCCGCGAAGAAGACGGTGAAGAAATGACCAGAAAGCTACTGATCGCCATCCCGAGCTTTGACACGATGCGCGTGGAATTTGTGCGGAGCCTGATGGGACTGACCGAGAAACTGCACGCCGACGGCGTATGGCACGAGGTCAAGATCCTGGACGGCACGCTGGTCCACATCGCGCGGGACCGGCTCGCGAAGCACGCCGTGAACAACGAGTTCACGGACGTCCTGTGGCTCGACGCGGACATGGTATTCGCGCCGGAGATCTACGAAGACCTGGCGGAGCATGGCAGGGACATGATATGCGGCTCGTTTATCAGCCGGCATTCTCCCTACGTCAGCTGCCTGTTCAAAAGCCTGATCCCGCCGGAGCGGGTCACAGAGTGGGGGTGCGATCCCTTCCGGGTGGCCGGCTGCGGCTTCGGATGCGTGCTGATGAAGGCGCAGGTCATCAAGGACGTGCTGATCAACAACAACGGCAAGTGCTTCATCCCCGACGAGAGGCTGGGCGAGGACCTGGCGTTCTGCCAGCGGGCCCGCGGGAGCGGGTACGAGATCTGGTGCGATCCCACGGTCCGGATCGGACACGTCGGGCACATCACGATCTGGCCGGAGGACGGGGATCGGATGCGCGGTGATATCCAGGGGCTGGACGGTAAAAAGATCGAATGAGGTGAGGTTTATGTTCGCAGAAGTGAAGGACACGCTGCCGATCAGCGGGGACGACTACGACGCGCAGATCATCCGCGAGATCAAGGCATGCGCGCTGGATCTGACGACATCGGCGGAGATCATCCTGCCCGGGACGATCGCGATCACCCGGAGCGCGCAGGGCGTCATCACGGACACCAGCACGCTGACGGACGAGCTGATCATCACGGCGATCTCCATCTGGTGCAACATGCGGATCGGGAACCCGCCGAACTACGACAACCTTTTGAAGGCGTACGAGAGCCTGAAGGGCCAGCTGCGCCTGAGCAAAAGCTACACCGGGGTGGTGACGGTATGAGGATGATGACCAGCTGCACGCTGATCTCGTTTCAGCCGGACGCCCATGAGGTCGGCACCGATCCGGTGGCCGTGAGGCGGAAGGTCAAGTGCCAGGAAATGAGCCTGACGCTGACGGAAGTCTACCAGGCCGGCGGCACCGGGCTGAACCCACAGGCGAAGCTTTTGATCCCCTACGACAGGGACTACAAGGGCGAGCGCGAGCTCGAGTACAAGGACGAGCGCTGGACCGTGCTGCGGGACGACCCCTACAAGGACTGGAACGGCGTGATCCTGACGATCGCGCGCGTGAAGGGCAACAGCGGGGACGCGACGGAGCCGGAACCGGAGCCCGTAACCACAGCCCAGGAGGTGGGATAAATGCCGGAGGAGTACACGAGCCTGGTGACGGCGCTGAAGGCACTCACCCAGGGCGAAACACCGAATGTGCGGACCTTACTGATGGCGGAGAACGGATGGAACACCCGACCGGACGCGGACAGCTACGGCGTGGTGGCCCTGGAGTTCGAGGTGGACGCGCTGCGCGGCGACAACCGGAAGGTGGCGACCGCATACGAAGGCAGCGTCGACCTGTTCAGCCGGAAGAAGGACGGCGACGGATGGATCCAGGAGATCTGCGCGACGCTGACGGAACACTGCGACGGCGCGTGGAGCCTGAACAGCCATCAGTACGAGCGGGAGACCGGCCTTTTCCATTGGGAATGGGTCTTCCAGGTGGAGGACTGACATGGGATTCAGCATTCATATCGAGGGGCTGGACGAGTTGAACCGGAAAATGGACAAGCTCGGAGAGAAGGCGCAAAAGGTTGCGTCTGAGGCGCTCTATGAAGGCGCCGGTGTTGTGGCTGACCAGGTCAGCCAGGCGGTGCACGGCATCGCCACGGAGCCGTTTAAGTACGCCGCGGGCGGAAGGAAACGGAAACCATCCCCTGAAGAGAAAGCGATCCTTGAAGGCGCGAAGAAGGGCGTCGCCAGGTTCCGGAAAACCGGGACCGAGGTCCAGACGAGCGTCGGCATGCAGAACTCCGGATACGGCAACCTGAATGGGAAAACCGTGCCGATCCCGAAGATCGCGAACGCGATCAACTCCGGCACGAGCTTCATGGATAAGCAGCCGTTCTTCCGGAAGGCAGTATCCACAGGCAAAGGCGCGGCCACCGCGCGTATTGAGGCTGAAATCAAAAAACGAATCGATGAATTGGACATCGGATAACGGAGGTAAAACACTATGGCGAATCCGAATGTGGGTATGATGTACCCGGTGTTCGCGCCGCTCACCACGCATACGGACGGATCCATGCCGACCTACGGGACCGGCTTCGTGATCCAGGAAGCGCGGAACGCGACCGTGAACCGCGAATACCAGAACAACCCGCTCTACGGTGATGACCGGATCGTCGACGACGACAACGGCATGACCGGGCTGACCATCAGCTTCGAGAGCACCGGCCTGAGCGACTCCGACCGCGTCAAGCTGCTGGGCGAGGAAGCCTATGGCAGCACCGCGCAGTGGGTCAGCGACAACGAGACGCCCTGGGGCGGCTTCGGCTACATCCGCAAGATGCGGGACAACGGCACGAAGAAGTTCGAGGCGTGGATCACGCTGAAGATCAAGTTCACGGAAGAGACCCAGACGACCGCAACGAAGGAAGGATCCATTACCTGGAACACCCCGACCCTGAACGGCCGGGCGGCGGGCCTGTATGTGGACTCCAGCGACAAGCTGCGGTATCAGATGCATAAGACCTTCGACACCATCTCGGCGGCGAAGAACTTCCTGAACACGATGCTGAACGTCAGCACCACGCCGGTCATCACGACCTGATCAAATAACGGGGTCCCGGGCAACCGGGGCCCCTGCTTTTCGTAAAGGAGAACGGAAGCAATGACGAATATCACGATCGGCGGGAGGGAGATCCCGCTGTGCTACACGGTATATGAGATGATCGCGATCCAGGCAGAGCTGGGCTGTACGGCCTTCGAGCTGAAGGACAAGGTGTTCGGCATCCGCCAGGAGGACGAGGACGACCCGATGAGCATCCGGATGGACGTGATGACGGACCCGGAGCGCATGGAGCGCCTGGGCAAACTGATCACGATCATGGGGAACGCCGGTCTGGAGGAGAGCGGCGAGAAGCCGGACCTGACCAGCAAATGGGTGCTGCGGCACATGAAGCCGGTGATGATCATCGCGTACTGCCTGGCGGTTCTCAACGAGATCCAGGAAGGCAACAAGATGGAAAGCTCGAAGACGGAAGGCCCGCAAGGCCCTGTCGATGAAGGGCTCGAGGAACAGAACGCAAAAAAACAGCCAGGGAACTGACATACCTGCGGGTGGTTTCCTACGGTTTGATCGCAGGACTGAGGAGGGAGGAGATCGACCGGATGCGTCCGGGCGAGATCCTCGACCTCTACGTGTACAGGCGACTGTATGACGAGAAGACAATGATAAGGATGTGAGCGCATGGCCGTCAATGTCAAGATGGGCGTCGATATCGGCAGCTTCAAGCAGGGAATCCGCGAAGGCCAGCAGATCCTGAAGAGCCTGGACGCCGAGATGAAGGTCACGGAGGCCGAGTTCAAGGCCACCGGGAACGCCGAGAAGCAGATGGCGGACAAGACCCGCATCCTGACCAGCCAGATGAACGTCCAGAAGGGCGTCATCGA
>Ga0310786_10012298_pt1 | contig 10600 bp, 12 predicted proteins | sample AusTroGonzalo_MG_FD_203881 | JGI IMG/M metagenome (GOLD analysis project Ga0310786, IMG submission 203881) | Bovine rumen microbial communities from tropical cattle in Woodstock, Queensland, Australia - Gonzalo_03 (v2) (version 2) | ecosystem: Host-associated > Mammals > Digestive system >...
GGTGTATGGTTCATACATGCATCGCCAAAATCCAGTGGAATTTGTGGAATAGGCACGAATGATGACCGTATCATCACGACATGTAGTGACGGTTGGACGTCGGCAACCGTGTCGAACGTACATACCAAGGATGAACATGCGGATTGTGGCGTGGGCGCCAACCGCAAGTTCGATGTCTCCCTTGTCGAAGATATTGATCGTGTATTTGGCGAAAAATGGTCCATGCCCGAATATCTCCCGTTCAGGGAATGCATCAGGATGGCCATCCAGGACGGTATCCATACTGGCATGGCAAACGCCACCAGAAAGTATGAGAAGATGCTCGACGAGAAGGAAAAGAAGGTACAGTACTGGAAAAATGCCTTTACGACCCTGTTAACGAAATGCAAGGACGGCGTACAGGCATATGACCAGCTGGTTGGCGTGCTCGGATTCATTTCAAAGGTAATTCATCACTCGGAAGCGAAGGACTAATGGCAGCCTGTTGTCCCGAAACCCCGGATATCGGCGGAATATACAAGACGTTCAGCCGTCGGCTGGTAGACTTTGGTAACGAGGTCTATTCCGACTGTCATGCAAGCCAGCGTGTCATCATGTGGGTATTCAGTTTCTATGACGGCATGGCACACTGCAAGGTATGCAAGCATTCATTGGAGGAGATGTACGGGTGGTTTCACAAGTATGGACTGCTGAACGACCCGGTACATGGTGTCCGCATGGTGGTCGAGGACGAGCCTCACACCAACATGATATATAATGAACTGGGGTTTACGAAGTTGCCCATGCACATATTTACGGACGGCGACGGGAAGATAATCGACATATTGTTCGACTTTCCCGATTCGGAATGGCTCGACAAGTACATTCTGCCGTATATACAGGGGGATTCATCGACATGAAAAATCGGGTTACTATAATAGGCTATTCACTTGATGCCATACTGGAAGCAATTCGCCGCGCAACATCGGAAAATACGGAAGTTACCGTGTTGGCAACCGATGAACTAGGCGCTCCCCTTGATTCATACGGGGACTGCATAAGCAACCGGTATGCCGACGTAATAACAGAATTGCTCGGAATCGACGTTCCGATGGATGAATATATAAACCCGAGATATATCTATCTGCCATTTTCCGGGGTAAAAATAACAAATCGGCGAAACGGGGTCATCCAGTTCCCGTTGTCCAAGAAATCATTTGACGACGAGTCGGAATGGAAGGACTGCACTCTTGCTATACAGGATGATTCCGTTGTCCGGTGCCTGGCGGACTTGTCTCTTCCCCCGACAAAGGTGATTACTGCAATGAAGTCGGTCATGCCCGGTAAGTTTGTCGACACGTTCATCAAGGCAATGGGCATAACTCGGTGGCGCGGGGTACAGGTATCGAGATTGTCGATGCAGGGCTATAAGTATGAATTTCCACTGGAATTCATGGCCAAGGATGACTACAATGAATATTTTTGCAAGCCAGGCATCCCGTACCGGGTGCTTTGTGAAAGGCTCCTGAAAAAGTTTGGGATAGGGTGCATGCGCATAAGTCTGGATGATGCGAGGACCATAGTAAAGGACAATAAATATCCTGGCCATACCGTCATAATGGATAACCGAGTGGATATGCTGGTGGATTACATTGGCGGCCGGTTTGAACGACAGAAGTTTGTCGCAATCGATATGAAGGTACCCAACGAATTGGAGTTTGCCGGAGATGGTCTCTTCTATACCCCATTGGCCACATGCTGGGCGGTATCGATATTCAACGGTAAGGCAAAACGGTTCATGTCGGAAATCGTGGAAACCCTGTATGGCGATGAAATCACGGAAATACCTTCCACTAAGGCAAACATAAAGATGTATGACACTTATGTTAACCTGATTAGGCAGTTTGGTGACAAGGAACTCATGCTGGGCCAACGGGTGGAGACGCTCATTAAATGAAAACCGGTGTCTTTACCTATGATGAAAAGACTGCCACCGACCTTGTCGGGGAATATTCGGTATACCTTGCCGACAGCGTGCCCGGTGATGAATTGGCGTCAATCATGAACAGTGGGACAGCAAAGCTCATGGATGACGGCTGTGAACAAGTTGTGTTCATTGGCCGTGGGTGCACTGCCCAGAAGGATATGGTAACGGACCATGCCGAACAATTGGGGAAGCACCTGTATCCACTGATCACATGCGGGCGCATTCTTCATGAGGCGGAACATTGGCTGGATTACCGCGAAATGGGACCCGCCAGGCGGCTGAACTTATTCAATGCTGGCGGGAGCATAATACAGAACCCGTCGGTGCTTACGTCAGGATATGGGATTTCCGTAGCCAACTTCGGGATGAACCGTGCGGCAATCGATCGGCTGAATCGGTTTACACGCATGTACTATGAACATCCCGGTCCATTTCCGGTTACCGAATCCAGACGGCCATATGGATATGGGAAGGTGCTCTCATTGTGTGCCTGGTGTTCACGGATTACCATGTTCATGCTTCCTACAGGACGCCTCAATGCGGTTGTCCATGAGACGGGCGAGTGCAACCCGTATTCCGAGAACGGATGTGATGCCGATGCTTCATCGGCAGAACTTAATGACATGAACAAAAAAATGGCCAAGAAGCCTCTTGACCTTGATTTTTTTGATTCTGTGCACGATAGATAGCTCTATTTCTTGTAGGATTCGTGCATATCGTAGTTGTACTTGTCTGCAGTCTTGAACGCAGTCGGGTGGGTCTTCATGTATTCCTTGTAATCATCGGGATTGTATGCCTCAAACACGTGCGCCTTTTCGGTAATTTGCCATGTCGTATAGCCGGCTTCATAAAAGGCCTTATTGAATTCACCATACATCGACGTGCTGTCCGACTTATTTACTACGGATGACCCAACGTCAACGCCCTTTGTCGTGTTGTCCCGCAGGTACCTGAACTTTTTCTTGAACGAGCCCTGGAACGAATTCGGGTAGTTCATCTTGACCTGGAAAGTATATTGCTTCTCGTCGCCATACGACATATTTGTCTGCGGGGCATTCACCAGGACACATGAATTGAATTCAAACATCTGCCCAATATCCAGGTCCGTTATGACCGGTTCGGTATCGCTGGTTTTCCTACGGATGAATGTGCGCTCGTCGTGCGATCTACCCATCGTTATGGCTTCCTGGTACAGGTCGACACGCATATTTATCTTTTGTAGTGTGCTCCTGGGCTTTAGTACAAGTGGACTAAATTGCACGTTGTACAGCGCATTAAAGAACTGGAACCACATCATGTAACTGTCATCGAGTACGGTCATGTTAAGCTCGGCCGGCTGCTTATTTGCCTTGATGAGCGGGTAAGACATGCTCTTGGTCGAGTCTATCATGAACCACTCTACTTCGGCGCTGGCACCGGGTACAGTAATTTCCTGCGCATTCCACCGCATGCACAGCATATTGTCCTTTGGGTCCCACGAATGTGCCATCCAGTCATCGAACTGTGCCTTTTTGTAATAATCCAGTGTATTTGGAAATGTCTTCACATCAGTGATTGCATACTTATCGGCATATGAATTCCTGTCCATTACGCGCAACGCTTCCTCGACATACGGGCCATATAAGTATACCTGATATTTATTTACCAGATGCCCGCGGGCAGTCGCATAAAAATCGGTCAATTGCTGTGCTACAACACCTCGGCCTTTGGCGCCGGTGTTTCCGACATCCTGTCCAGTTTGGTAAGTTTTGCTTGGTAGTGCAACTGCCATCTTTATCCTGCCTGTCCGGTGGTGTAGCTGTTATTACTTGTAGAGACACATATGGCGCTCATCAGGTTGTTCGGATCAGGGAGCCTGATGATTCGCTTGATTTCGTATTTAACCGTAATTGTGAAGGGTAGGGGATCTACACCTCGCAGTTGAGGCTGTAAGTCACTTAGGTCGGTGAGGCGGCACCGTTCGAACCTTACGATCATGTGTTCCTGTGCACAGTCGTCTGCCGCGTGCATCTCGATGTACGGGATGAAGGTAAGGCGGTTCCGGTACGTGCGGTCCAGGCCGTAGATGCGGTGCTCCGGGTCCTGCTCGGGGAATCCGCCGGTGCGGCCGCTCATCACGGTATCCATGTACCTGTGGAACGCCCACCAGTTCTCGTACCAGTTGTCGCAGAGCATGGTCACCTGGAACGTCTTCTCGTATTCGTTGTCTTCCTGGATAGGAATGTTCGTGACGAACTTGTAATGGCCTTCGGGTGCATACTTGATGCTCAGGCCCGGACAGTTGTATTTCTGGATAAGGGCATTGGTGATTTCTGGCGGGGGTGCGGTGTGGGGTACCGTGGTGAACTCGGCATCATTTGCTTCATCCTCCCATGATACGGGTATGGGGCCTATGCGCAGGCGCCAGAATCCCCCGTGCACTGGCGCGGGGCTCCTGGATAGCCTTCTGTCATAGACGTGCCGGGCCATGGAGGTTTATGCTCCCATGTTCTTGTCAGGTACGCGCTGCTTCCCGAGCGCAACCTTCGGGTCGACCGCGCCGGTATTGTCCTTCTTGGGCTTGTCGGCCTTGCTGGTCACGGTAACGTCGTTAGGGGTGGCCTTCAACTTGGCGTCGTAGGAGTCGAGCGTGGTCACTGTGCCGCTGACATCGTTCATCTTCGGTTTTTCCTTGAACACGTCCGGGATGCGCTGCTTGCCCATGGCCGCCTTGGGTTCCACTGCCCCGCTGTTGTCCTTCTTCGGCTTGTCGGCATTGGATTTCTCGATGACGTTCCCGATGCCGAGTTCTTCGACGGTATGGGTCACCTTGCCGGACATTTCCTTCACGGTAGTTTCCTTCAAGGCCTTGAGCGAGCCGACGAGCTTGTCGGTGGAAGGCTTCTTGGCGAAGCTGTCAAGCACGACGCTGCCGAAGGTATCGACTTCGGTCACCGGCTTGGCCGTCTTGGCCGTGGCCTTGTGGTCACCCAGAAATTTCTCCCATGCGGCATCGATGCTGGTTTCGGAAGCAACAAAGTCAACCTTAGGCTTCACTGCACCGGTCTTGTCGCTGACCTTGATGGCATGCGGGCCGCCCTGTGGCTTCCAGAACGGGAACATGGTTTCTTCATCGAAGCCGCCTTCCTTCTTGGCCTTCTTGGATGCTTCCATGATTGCCACGCCGAGTTCGCTTTCGGTCGGTAAATCGTACATATCTATCATGATTTGTTTCCTGCAGGATTATTTTTCCAAAGTTTATAGCAAAACGAAAGATTTGCTATGGAATGGTGCAGTGGTTTTTGGGCAGGGATTCATTTTTCTATAAACTGTACGGTGAATTAAACAAGGATAGACCAATGAAATGGATTGTTGAAGACAGTCTGACAAACTTCAATTTCTGGAGCGGTGCCGCTGATCGTGCCAAGATGCTGGAATACAGCGAACTGCAAGAACTGGATGACACATTGCCTGAACTGTTTGGTGACAAGATTCCCACTTCGACCGAAATCAACGACGTGTTCTGGTTTGACTTCGGAACTGTATGCTCGCTTATCGGGCTGAAATATGACGAATCCAAGGGCGTAATTATCCGTGGGGACGATGATGAGGACGATGATGAAACCGATATTCCTTCCGGCATGCGCGAGAAGATCGAGAGCATCCGCAAGGAGGCTCCGGCACTTGCCGAGGCAATCGAGGCCGGGTTCAGGGCCTGCATGGAATCGACTGAAATCCGCGACGCCTATCAGCCCGATGTCGTTGTAGACGATGAGCCGAACTGGACCGTGATCCTTACTCACGGCGGAATCGACCCACATCCTGCCAGGGTATCCGTCCAGGGCTATGACGAGGCTGATGCCATCGAAACCGCAATCAATAACCTCAAGGAACATGGCATCGAAGGCTACTGCGTGGAGGAACAGCCGGAATTCCCGGGTGATTATATCGAAGTTTCATGCGGATGGATTCCTTCCGAGAACGTCCATGTCGAGAAGTGTTCTGGTATCAGGACGGCATATGTTCCCGAGCATTTCCTCCCGGCACTGGTGAATGCAGACCGTACCGGGCTCAGTCCGGAAGATGAGGCCGAACTGGATGAATTCTGCAAGGACCTTGCCGAATCCGGTATCCCGGAGAGCGGGTTGAATCCGGTATGTGGCCCTGATGGCGAATACTGGAGTGTTGATGATGACCCGGCCACTGGAAAGTCCGTCCTCTGCTCCGTATTCGTTGGAAAGTAAGGGGAAACCGTGAAGGCGAGAAAGATTGCTGGCATCCGTCTGATTAACTACATACAGGACGGAATCACCTGGAAGTCCCACAAGGACGTGATACTGGATTTCTGGATTACCAAGAAATGCCAGGAGGCCGGCTATTCTCCCTTCCAGTTCCGCAACATGTTCCGCGTGGTGCAGTTACCTACAGTGGCCCAGCAGAAGTACGAGGAGTGGTTCAACAAATATGACTTCCAGAATGAAACGGACAAGGACTGGCTGGCTTTCGTAAACGGTACGCTGAACCTGTTCTACCACACCAGTGACCCGGTGGTCGAACCCGACGAGACATGGTATATCGACCTGATGCAGTCGGAAGTCGAGGCACGCGACATCGTCACCGAACAGGTGTATCACGGCAGTCCGAACCTGAATGCTTTCTGGAAAATCGAGACCAACTCGAAACCAGAAGAAGTCGGTGGCCGTCGTAACGGATACATATACGTCACCAAGTTGTCCGACCTGAAACCGGCTGATACCCAGGGATATTACTGGGGAGTCATCTTCCAGTGTCCGGAAACGGTCAGCCTGGCGTTCGATGACGGCGGAACCACACGGCGTAAATGCATCTGCTGGGCGGCAAACGCAAACCACATGACCCTTGTGCGTGTCGGCAGCGACGGGCGCCTCATGATTGTGCCCGTATTCGTCGAAGGAAAGACGTGGAAGGCTGACCGCTGGATTCCTGAAGGCAGCATCAACCAGAAACCGATGTCCAGTTCCGGCCTGTTGAACTACATCACCCAGGGTTACCACCGTCTCTATGGCATCTGGGATGAGATTGACGAAAAAGTAAAGAATGTTCGTGAACAGTCCACTGCCCGTCTTACTGCAGTGAACGTGATGAATGACGAAGAAATCAAGCTGTCCCGTGTCATCGGCAACCTTGACAAGTTCGTACGCGAAGGTAATGTCCCGGACGAGCGCCGTGCGTACAACAAGGAAGTGCGACAGAACCTGATGAAACGGCTGCGGGAAAGGGACAAGGAAGCCCGTGCGCAGGTCAGGGAAATTGCCAAGGCCGAAAAGCGCAAGGAAAAGAACGAACGCGCAAAGATTAACCCGACAGTTAAGGCAAACTAAAAAGAAAACCACCGGTGATCCGGTGGTTTTTTAAGATAGGTTGTGGAATTTCTAATTGAGATATTGTTCCAGCGTATCAAGTTCATCCATGCTGCCATGTGATGCTGCGTATTCAATGATGTCGGACAGCAGGGAAGTTTTATCGGAACCGTCAAGCGAATCAACTAGGTCATATATAGCACGCCTTGCGAGTGGCAACGCAGGGACATCGCTGTCGGTGACATCATCCCCGAGTAAGTGCTTGCGGTCGAAAAGATACTCTCTCGCTGTATGCATGGATAGTCGGCAATCTTCGTAGTTTCCGCCGAGAAGCAGCATCTGTACAGTATTGGCCGCAGATTCTCTTCCATCTGTCATATACCGCTTGATTTTGGCTACCGAATCTGTCTGCGGCATTGATTCGATTGATTCGAATGCATTATTCGGATTGATGCCATCATCTACGGTGGAGTCAGTATGATTTTCGGCCTCCACACTGGCATCGGTTTCCGGGATAGGTTCTTCATCGACTGGCGCCGCCCAGTCGTCTGGATTCAGGTCGTTGCCAAATGTCTCGGCCTCGGAGCTGCCGAGTCCCATCGTCGTTTCATCGGCATTGTTCGGATCGACAGTAGATATATCGTCACCTAGCGCATCGAATGTGCCGGCTGCCATGCTGTCGGCAATCTCGTTGTCTATGGTCGTCTGTTGTGGGAGATTGTCGTCCCCGCTGATACCAAATACGCCGACACCCCGTGTCTCGTTCGGGTTGATGCCGACACGCTGACGGAGCTCTTCCGCAACGCTACTGGATGTAGATGCCTCCAGCAACACTTCCTTGAAACTGCGCAGTGCGGCCTCGGCGAGCACCGGGGGGCAATCGAAGCCGCTTACGAAGCTGGCATAGAATTCCATCATGGATTCCATTTTCGGTGAATATTGCCCGATTATCTCGTCGCACATGCTTGCCCACTTGGCCCCGCGTTCCCCGAATGCGGACACCTGGTCCCTGAGATCAGCCAACTGGGACTGTTGGTCGGTGGACATCGACCCGGTATCGGAAATCATGTTGGCAATGATGTCTATCTGGTCAACCAGTCCATTGAACCTGGATTCGGAACGATCGTTGGTGGATGATTCGGTCAGTACCTTTATATCAGATGGCTTGAGATGTTTTGCGTAGTTGCATACATAGTCGAGTACGTCCTTGGCGCACCTGAACCCGTCCGAGGTCTTGAACGTAGTGATCCGGTTAATGTCGGGTATTTTTGCCAGGTAGTTGTCTTCCCCGGTAAACTTGTAATCACCGTTTTCTTCATATATGACGAACGTGCGCATTGCTCATACCTTAATTTTTACATAAGTTTATAGAAAGTTGTTCAGGTTTTTGCTATATTTCCAGTATAAAACAGAAAAAGGAATCTACTATGACCGACAACAAGCTTGAAATAACCGTATATGGAACGCTCATGTCCATGGCTCCGACCGTCATCAAGGATACTACCGTTACCAAGGTGAAACTTAAGATAACCGGCACCTCGGATACTAAGGAATTTGCCAAGGTACTGGAAAATTCATTCGGTGTCGAAAACATCAACATGAGTTTCCCACAAGGCAGCGTCAAGGCGGACTTGCGGGATTACGGGGTGTATGTGAAGGTGGACTTCGGTACCGAATTGGAGAACGTGGTAACGTTCACCGCATGTGCCAACACGGCGACATTCACGCGTACAGTTAAGGAAGTTGCTGATGGTGTCGATGACAGCATGTGCTGTACAGTCGACTGCATCAAGAACCGTGACGCGGCCAATGAAATCCTGGAAGAATGGATTAAGAGGAAGGAACTGAACCCGCAGACGGGAAAGAAGGTTCTTATTCCAATGAAGATTCAGCTATATTCGCTGGACCAGAATCCGGTGATCCTCACGCCAATCGAAGAAGAAACTGAAGAATAGGCATTCCGCGTACCATGTTGGTATTGGCCGGTTCCTGATGGGGCCGGCCTTTTCAATTTGCTATAAACTGCGGATATGAAAAGAAGCAGTGGAAATTCGATTGCAGGCGTTGCCGGCAAACGCCCACCCAGGAACTACAGGGTCCTGGGCGAGAGTGCAGATACGCGTTCGGCACGTCCTCCCATGCCGCCCCCGCCACCACCTTTCCCGCCGTTCCCTCCACCGCCTCCACCACCGGAGCCACTTCCACCGCCACCGCCGTGTGTCCCGAAGATATACCGTAACCCACCGGATGTGCTGGTCACGGGCGGAAAGAACGTTACCGTAGAAGAGCGGCAACAGGATACCGTCGTCGAGTACATAGTCAATGCCCCGGACCCGATTCCCAAACCGGGAGCGAAAGACAGGTTCAAGGTATTTGCCACCGACAGGAATGCAAAGTACGGATGGCGTGATGGCGTACTTGGTATCAAGGTCGGCGATGCCGACCCCATTCCTCCCGTTGACGGGATAGTCACCTTGCCCGACAACATACAGGTGAACGATGGTGCGCTCAGGATGACTGTAGGCGGCCAGTCGTATGTGTTTACCGCCAACTCGGCATCGGATGTCGATGTGGCCATACCAAGCGTGGAGCTCACCGAAAGGGAAATGGAAGCATTGCCAATCGCACAGCCATCAGCTTGATGAATGTAAAAAGAATTAAACAAAGTTCTGAAAATAGGCCAAAAACGCCATTTTGGTATAGCTCGAACCTATAACTTCATTTCGCAACAATTTAAAACTACAAAAAAAGTAGGAAAATAACTAGTTTCCCTATTTGGATACGGCATGTCGCCATATCAATTAAATAAGGAGTTTGTATGAAAAGACATCGAATGATTATGATGCCTTTCATCAACACAGATGAATCCTCGCTCAGGGAAGAAATCCTTGAGTTTCCTGTTCACCTTCTGCCGGAGTGGAGAGACGTTACGTACGTCTGCGATGACCCGGCGTATGAAATGGATGCATATCCGGACGACTGGCTGGAGAATGACGATTAAATATCTTGGGGACAAATAGTTGTCCCCATTTTTAAACATTTTGCTATATTGTACATTAGCAGGTTCAACTTTTTATTCTAACTAAATCTGGTATCCGATGAAATTCTATTATACATGCCCAGTGTTCGTTGACACACTTCAATCCCTAATGAATGAATATAAAGATGACACTGAAAACACTTTATGTATTTTAGGTGCAATAGACCTATGTATGCAGCCTGAATATTATAAGATAATGGAAGGATACGATAAGGTCATTGTATTTAATCAAGAGCCGTATTTTAACACATTGGTACAAGATAGAAAAACTAACTA
>Ga0310786_10012299_pt1 | contig 10599 bp, 7 predicted proteins | sample AusTroGonzalo_MG_FD_203881 | JGI IMG/M metagenome (GOLD analysis project Ga0310786, IMG submission 203881) | Bovine rumen microbial communities from tropical cattle in Woodstock, Queensland, Australia - Gonzalo_03 (v2) (version 2) | ecosystem: Host-associated > Mammals > Digestive system >...
TTGCTGAAAGTGACTTTAACAAAGAGAAAAAAGAAGAAATCGAAAATGCTTTTGTCAAGATTGAGAACGATCCCCGTGTGACTAAGGTGGGTAAGTTCATCCGCAAAACGAGCATAGACGAACTTCCACAATTTTTCAATATTCTCAAGGGCGATATGTCAGTTGTAGGCAATCGTCCTCTCCCACTCTATGAAGCAGAGAAGCTTACAGCCGATGCCAGCATTGACAGATTCATGGCTCCAGCTGGACTTACGGGTCTTTGGCAAGTCGAGGAACGTGGTAAGGGTGGCATGATGTCGGCTGAAGAGCGTAAACAATTAGATATTACCTACGGACAAACATATAATTTCATGCTTGACATGAAAATTCTTCTCCGTACCTTCACCTCAATGATTCAAAAAGGAAATGTATAAAAATAAAGATAAAAAAATGAATAGGTTCAGACGTTTGTTATTCTGCACAGCTATAGCAAGTGTAAGCAGCGTTTCGTTTGCTCAGTCTTTCGATGATAGTGGAATAGCGGCAGGTTTCTTCGACTCAAGTTCTGAGAAAACCATTAATTTCTCGGAATTCCACTTGCCACCACTCGCTGTTTTGTTTGAAAATGCCAAGTCTACGCCTCAGGTGATGTCACTACAAAAGGCGCAAGAAATAGCCGAAGCAGAAGTTGCCAAGCAAAAGCGGCATATATTCTCCTATATAACAGGTCATGCTAGCTACAGTTATGGCGTGTCAGATATGTGGGGCCAAAGTTCTTCCAGTTATTATACACTCCAAATGATGCAATTCACTGGATCTGAACAAAGTTATTGGAATGTTGGCGTCAATCTAGCTGTCCCAGTGGAGGACATTCTCGATTTAGGGGCTGCTGTCAAACGTAAAAAATTGGAAGTTGATCAGGCAATATATAACAAAGATATGCAATATGACCAATTAAAATTGCAAATTGCAACATTATATACAAAAATCACTACAGGCCTAATACAATTAAAGACAGCTAGCGAAAATGCGGCCATATACCAAGGTGCTGGAGCTTTGAATTTGGAAGATTTCCATAGTGGTAATATGACCATTGAAGATTTTGCATATACAAAACAACGAGAAGATGCAGCAGTATCTTCATATCAAACCAAACAAGCAGAGATTATTACAAACATCTTAACATTAGAAATTATCTCTCATACGCCTATTATAACTAATTCAACGACGGAAATTACTTTAGACAAAGTAGTTCAAAAAACAGAGAAGCAATTAGCCAAAGAGAATAAAATCGTTGAAAAGCGCATTAAAAAGGCGACAGATGAAGAAGAAAAAAAGTTAAAAGCCTTAGAAAAGGCCGAGGCCAAAGCACAGAAAGTAGCTCGGAAAGCAGCAAAGAAATAAGTAATTAACATAAAAAGAAAAAACTATGGATTTGTTCAGATATATAGTAAGGTTTTTATATAAAATTCGTTGGTATTTAATCATTTTACCACTGATTGCTTTAGTTGTAGCGTGGTTTGCAACCCGTAATATGGAGCGTGTATACGATGCCAATACCACTATTTATACTGGTATGATTACCGGGTACAACTTGGAAGGTGGCACTGGAGCTGCAGGTGGAAATTCTCAGACTAATATTACAAACTTGATGTTGTTGATGACCACGGACGTAACCATACATGAAGTGTCCCTTCGCCTATTTGCCCGTTCTATGATGTATGGCAATCCCAGCAAGGACAACAACTACATTTCATCAGAGCATTTCCGTCAATTAAGTGCGACAGTTCCTGCTGATGTCAAGGCCCTCATTAATCATAACAGTGAACAAGCTACATATGCAAACTTAAAAGCGTACGAAAAACCTTCTCAGGACAACTACATTTTTGGTTTGCTCAATTACCACCCATGGTTCGGCATCAATAACATTACGAGCCGATTGAAGGTTCAACAATTGCAAAAAAGTGATATTATTGATATTGCCTATTCTAGTAACGATGCCGGTATCACATATAATACGTTGGATATATTGAATGAAGTATTTGCGCGTCAATACCAGCAGTTGCGTTTCGGCGAAACAAATGATGTAATAAAATTCTTTGAGCGTGAGGTAGCCCGTCTTTATAAGATTTTAACTGGCGCGGAAGACGATCTCATTCGATACAATGTTTCCAAACGAATCATTAACTATGGTGAGCAAACAAGAGCATTGACTGGGTTAGATGCAGCTCAGCAAACTTCTGATAACTCTCAGCTTATGAATTATACCACAGCAAAATCGCTAATGGACTATTTAGAGCGTCAATTGGGGGATCGAGCTAAAATAATTCGCGCTAATCGAGATTTTACCGATCAGGTTACTGATATTTCAAGAATTCAATCACGTATTTCGAACCTTCGTCTCATGAACAGCGAAGGTGGTGAAGGCAATATTGAGTCTCAGCTAGAATTAGCAAAAGCAGAACAAATGTTGCAAGATCGAACAGCTCGCGTCAAAGAATTAACTCGAGATATTGAAGCTGGCACCTATAGCACAGAAACGGGCGTCAAAGCCAACGATATGATTGCTCGATGGTTAGAACAAGTTCTATTATTAGAAAAAACAAAGGCAGAAATGAGTGCCCAAGATATTATGCGTCAAAAATTAGACAAACAAATATTATACTATGCACCTATAGGGGCAACATTAGCGCGTAAAGATCGACATATTTCTTTCATCGAAGGAAACTATATGGAAATGTTGAAAGCATTAAACTCGGCTCGTTTACGTCAGCGTAACTTACAGATGACAACAGCCAAACTCCGTGTGCTAAATCCACCTATGTTCCCGATGAACGCCCAGCCCACCAATCGTATGATGATCCTGCTCGGTGCATTCTTGCTGACATTTGCTCTGACAGCATTATACTTCTTCATCATCGAATTGTTGGATCGTACATTGCGTGACCGCATGCGTTCAGAGCGCATCACCAAAGTACCAGTTATGGGCTGTTTCCCGAAAGAGAGTACTCTCCGCTACCGTCGTTTCAACAAAACAATTGCTGATATGGCGCTTCGCCAATTGAGCAAATCCCTTCTACCCCACTTCAAAGAAGGTCAACAGAACGTACTCAATCTGATATCTACAGATGCAGGTAATGGAAAGAGTTATCTCGCTCAAGAATTAGAAAACTATTGGATTTCAATCGGTTTGCAAGTTCGTCGTCTTACATACGACGAAGATTATTTAGCAGAAGACAGTCGGTTCATTCTAGCCAAGGATATCAAAGACATCTGTCCGGATATTCTGCCCAATGAAATCGCCATCATTGAATATCCGAACCTGGACGACAACTCAGTTCCGCCCGCATTGCTGAACATGGGTACCGTCAACTTGTTGGTAACCCGTGCCAACCGCACATGGAAGGATGTAGACCAGAAAGCATTAAAAGAACTGCAATCACAGTTGGAAGATCAAAACACGCTCTTCATGTATCTCACTGAGGCTCAGCGTTATGCAGTAGAAGAGTTTGTTGGCCAATTGCCACCTTATACCAAGTTCAACAACTTTGTATACCGAATTTCACAAATGGGTCTGACTGCAGTTGAAAATAGTCATGCTAAATAAATGACGAATTCATACATAACATATTCCCGCGAAAACGGAGGAAGAGTATTATTACTCTTTCTTCTGTTTTTATTGGCGTTATACCAACTGACACATGCTGGGTTTTCATCATTTGCAATAGTTTGCCTTATACCATGTCTGGTCATTGCTATTTATTGTGCATTTAAATGGAAGATGTTGGCATTTTGGATATTGTTTATTATCAACTATTTTATACAGATGAAAGACATTTCTCTGTCATTACCAATACCGATGTCACTCCCAAATGAGATGCTCCAAATTGTCCTTTTAACTATTGCCATTGTTGATGCAAGAGAGAATCCACATTTTGAGAAAGCTGCTAATTTAATGCTTTTTGCACTTATCATTTGGTGTGGTTTTTGTACATTAGAAGTTCTAAACGACACATGTAATTTAGGAATCAATATAGGAAGTTGGTATACAGGAGCGCGTATGATGGCTTTTCAGTTGATGTACATTTTCTTGGTTTTTTCTATATACATATCAACTCCTGCAATTTTGCTGAATTATTTGAAATTATGGGGAGTGTTAGCACTTTTCTCGGCAATTTGGGCTTGGAAACAAAAAAACTATGGTTTTACAGATGTAGAGCATACATGGTTGTGGGCAAAAGGTTTTTCAACTCACGTACTTAATGGAGGATCATTAATAAGATACTTTTCTACATTTAGCGATGCAGCTAATTATGGTTGTAATGCAGCGGCAACTGGAGCAGCATTCATCATATTTGCTATAACAACAAAAATCAACAAGCTCCGTATTTTCTTTGGCATTGTAGCAGTTCTAGTCATTTATGGAATGTTCCAATCTGGTACGAGAACGGCTATTTTTTGTTTGGCTGCAGGATTAATGGTATTTATTGTACTTTCAAAATCTGTTAAGATTGCTGTTCCGTTTTCCATAGTTTTTGCTTTTTTCGCCTTTATTCTTATTTTTACTAATATAGGCCAAGGCAATCAACAAATACGTCGTATGAGATCAGCTTTTAACAAAGATGATGCATCTATGGGGGTACGAGAAATGAACCAAGAAGTCATGAAGAAACACATTAAAGATGCGCCATGGGGTATTGGCCTTGGCATGGGTATGGATAATGTACCCGCTAATAATAAATATAGAAGATTGGCAACGATCCCACCAGACTCCGAATATGTGTTCATATGGCTTAGAACAGGTCCCATTGGTATCACGATTTTCATCATAACAATGTTAATGATGCTTGGTGGAGCATGTTGGATTGTTATGTTTAAATTAAAAAATAGATCTCTAATTGGCATAGGAGGTGGATTTTGCTGCGCCTTTGTGGCTATACAATTAGGAGGTTATGCAAATCAGGTATTAATGCAATTTCCCAATTGTTTAATATTTTACGGAGGACTATCCATTGTATATATATTACCATATATAGAACCTGCGTGGATTGAATTAGAAAACAAGAAACTTGCAGAACAAGAAGAAAAGAAACGTTTAAAAATAGAGAAAAAACTTGCCTCAAGAGTGTAAATTGTCTATCATTACAGTCAATTATAATGGGCTGAAAGATACATGTGCATTGATTGATAGCATCACCTTCAATGAAGACATGGAGGTGATTGTGGTAGATAATGGATCTAAAGGAAATGAGGCAAGTGTCCTTCAAGAGCGATATCCTGATATTACAGTCGTTCGTAGTGACAAGAATTTGGGGTTTGCCGGGGGCAATAATTTAGGTATAAAAGCCGCTAAAGGTAAATACTTATTCCTCATTAACAATGACACTATTTTCAAGGAATTCACCCCCAAGATTCTAATCGAGCGATTAGAATCTTCCCCCAAGATTGGGATGGTATGTCCTAAAATACGTTTTGCATGGGATAATAATCCCATTCAATTTGCAGGCTACACTCCACTTTCTCCTATTACGATTCGTAATCACGCTATAGGCTTTGGGGAAGAAGACAGAGGACAATATGACACACCCCACCAAACACCATATGCACATGGTGCAGCTATGATGCTCAAACGAGAAGTCGTTGACAAAGTGGGATTGATGCCCGAATGTTATTTCCTCTACTACGAGGAATTAGATTGGTCTTTAATGATGACCCGTGCAGGCTATGAAATATGGATTGAACCCGATAGCGTCATCTATCATAAAGAAAGTCAGAGTACAGGACAAGGCAGTCCCCTTCGGACCTATTATATCACTCGTAATAGGCTCATATTAGTAAAACGAAACTCTAAAGGATATAAGAAATATTTAGCATACGCCTATTTACAAATGGTTGTGGCTACGCGAGATATTATTAAGTACTTTATTAAAGGACGGAAAGATCTTCTCAAAGCAACAACTAAAGCTTTGCGAGACTTTAACAATTCTCAATTCAATTATCAATTGGTGTAAAATGGATTTTTGGGACATTTTGTATATCGTTGACTGGTTTTTCTTTATCATTGTCGCAGGTACAGTCTTATACCTGGGCATATTCTCTATTGCATCCTTATTCTCAAGAACAACCAATATTACAGAGGCTAAGATCAAACGCCGCTTTATCATCCTGATTCCAGCCCATGAGCAGGATCATGTAATTGAGCAAACCGTTTTATCCATATTGTCACAATCCTATCCTCAGCGACTCTTTGATGTAACAGTCATCTCCGATCATCAGAGTGAAATTACCAATATGCGCTTGGCGCAATACCCCATTACGCTGCTAACACCAAATTTCGAAGAAAGTTCAAAAGCGAAATCTCTTCAATATGCCATTCTAAATTTGCCAGAATTCAAAATTTACGATATTGCCATGATTTTAGACGCAGACAACATTGTAGAACAAGATTTCCTCACCCGCATGAATAATGCCTATGAATCCGCTGCAACCAAAGCCATTCAAGCGCATACCGTTTCAAGGAACAGAGATACGGCAGCAGCTCGATTGGGAGCAATTTTTGAAGAGATTAACAATGCTATCTTCCGAAAAGGGCACATCAATTTGGGGTTATCTGCTTCATTAGCTGATTCCGGTACCGCATTTGACTTCAAATGGTTCAAAGACAATGTCATGAGAACAAAGTCTTCTGCTGAAGTCAAAGAGTTAGAGTCCATGTTGTTACGCAATCAGATCTATATCGATTATTTCCATAACATCCTAATCTATGGCGAGAAAGTACGCACGTTAGAAAAATTAAATCAACAACATGGCCGATGGGCTGCCAAACAATTAAAGAATCTGTTTTGGAACATCAAATATTTACCAGGTGCAATTTTCAATAAGCAACGTGATCTGGCCGATAAGATTATCCAATGGATATTGGTTCCCAGAACGGTCTTGGTCGGCATTATCATGGTCATGAGTCTGGTATTACCATTTATCTATTTCACTTTGGTCATTAAATGGTGGTGCGTGGGGGCCATCTGCTTATTCTTCTTTGCTTTGGCAACACCAGACTATCTAGTCGACGAGATGTGGGATAAAACATTCCTGCGTTCTCCATTAGTCACACTATGGGCTATATTTAATCTTAAATTCTTAAGAAAGACGAAATTTGCTCAATATTTCATAAAGAATAATAATATAGAATAGCCATGAATATTTGGGAGATTATACATATATTAGAAATCATCCTCTGGTTCATTTTGGCAGGATCAGTTGCTTATGTCGTTTTCTTTGCTATTATCTCCCTTTTCTATGAAAAAGAAGACCGTATTGCCATCCATGCAGCCGCACTTAGTGATCGCTTAAACAAATTCCTAATTTTATACCCTGCATACAATGAAGATAAGGTGATTATCAAAACGGTGAAACAATTTCTTCTGCAGGATTACACCAAAGAGCTATATACAGTCATCGTCATCTCTGATCACATGCAGCCAGAGACCAATGAGCAATTAAGCAAATTGCCCATCACCCTACTCCAGCCAACGTTTGAAAAAAGTTCCAAGGCCAAGGCGATGCAATATGCGATTGAAAATGTCAATAACGTTTACGACAATGTAGTCATTCTAGATGCAGACAATGTGGTTCGTCCTGACTTCCTTTCACAATTAAATGTACTCTGCAGCGTCTACGATGCCATTCAATGTCATCGCTGCGCTAAAAACGCCAACAACGATGTAGCGGTATTAGACGGTGCCAGCGAGGAAATCAACAATACCATTTTCCGCAAAGCCCATAACCGCCTTGGTCTTTCTTCTGCTTTAATCGGTTCAGGCATGTGCTTTAAATATGATCTATTTAAAGAAAACGTATTTAAGTTAACAACAGCTGGAGAAGACCGTGAGATGGAAGCGTTATTACTCCATCAAGGCGTCTTTATCAAATACGCCTCAGAAATCCATGTATTCGATGAAAAAGTTAGCAATCAAGAGAACTTCCAACGTCAGCGTATGCGTTGGATGACGGCCCAAGTACAAAGTCTGCTTTCACAATTGCCAAAAGTTCCTAAGGCACTTATTCAAGGTAACATTAACTTTGTTGATAAAGTTATCCAGCAAGCACTTATCCCCAGATCTATTCTTATAGTTCTATTAGGAGGTATTTCCGTTTTCATTACGATTGTTGTACCCGACTGGTGTGAAAAATGGTGGATTCTTTTCGCCTTATTAGCTCTATCCTTATTTGTTGCGATTCCTGCGCCATTGCGTACGCAATCCTTCAAAAAAGTTATGGCCATCCCCAATTTGGTATTCAAAATGCTGAAAAACATTCTGAATATTGATTGTAAAAATACAGACTTCATTCACACAGAGCATAACACATAAGTTAATGACAGAAAGCCGCACAAAAAGGACTATACAGAATGGTCGTATGTCACTAATTCTGTTTCTTGTACAGATTTTCGTGGGTTTCTATTCACGAAAAGTATTTCTAGATTACCTTGGGGATGAAGTCATTGGTTTGAATACAACGCTTGGTAATATCCTTAGTTTTCTTAATTTGGCAGAGTTGGGTATTGGTATTGCAATGGCCACCTCACTCTACCAACCAATTCATGACAATAATCATCAAGAAATATGTGACATATTAAGTGTACAAGGATGGCTCTATAAAAGGATAGCCTGGATACTATACGGATTAAGTATACCTGTATTGATAGCATTACCATTCATATTTCCAAATACAAAATGCGGATTAATATATATTTATTTAGCATATATCGTATTCCTGAGTGGTTCCATTTTCAGTTATCTGTGGAACTACCGACAAGTCCTTATTCAAGCAGATCAGAAAAATTATAAATTAATGCCATGGGGCCATGGAATTCGATATGGTAAGATTTTCCTACAAATATTGTGTTTAGTTGTTTTTAAGTGGGGGATTTGGAGTTGGATTATATTAGAGTTCATTAGTAGTGTTTTTACTGTTTTCGCAATCAATTATGTAATTAACAAGGAATATCCATGGCTTAGATACTCCAAGGAATCTGCCTCAACATTAATACACAAATATAAAGGATTAATAACAAAGACCAAACAGGTATTTGTTCATAAAATCGCCCTATTTGTTATAGAACAGACGAGTCCTTTAATCATATATGCATTTGTTTCATTATCTATGGTAACTTACTATGGAAACTACATGATGTTAATAGGTTATGTAGCGACCTTAATAAACGTAATATTTGAAGGAATGGGAGCATCTATAGGAAACTTAGTTGCTGATAATAACAAACAACATACGATTGAAGTCTTTTGGGAACTGTTTACCTCTAGACTTTGGATTGCAGCTTTGGCCTGCTTTGGATTATATATATCCATAACACCATTTATTACACTATGGATTGGTGACAAGTATCTATTAAGTGATACCACGCTTATTCTTTTAGTCATAGGTATGTTTATTCGAATGTCTCGCTCAGTTGTTGACTCTTTCAAAAATGCCTATCAATTATTCGAAGATGTTTGGGCTCCAATTATCGAGGCTTGTCTTCATCTTGGCGGTTCTATTATATTTGGTTATTACTGGGGGCTTAATGGAATCCTATTAGGAGGTCTTCTAAGCCAAATTGTGATTGTCTTAATATGGAAACCATACTATACCTTCCGTAAAGGTATGAAGTCATCTCCTCTTCAGTATTATCTCCAATATATTCTTCACATCGGAATATTAGCTAGCATATCATTTATATCAACTAGTTGCTATAAAAAATACTGTGCCAAACCTATTGAATTCAATAATATATTCGAAATTGTTTATATTATCATCATGATATTCCTACTTTATTTTGTAACAACATACGCATGTCTTTATATGTTGACTCCAGGAATGCGCCGTTTTACCAAACGCATTATCAATATCATACACAATCGCACATGAAAGCAAGTATCATAGTTCCTGTATATAACGTTTCAAATTACATTGTCAGATGCTTAGACTCAATTGCAGCACAGACATATCAGAATATTGAATGTATACTAGTGGATGATTGTGGGCAAGATGATAGTGTCAAGAAAGCGAACAACTACATTAAACAGTATTCAGGTCATATATCATTCAAAATTATTCACCACGAAAAAAATAAAGGATTATCTGGAGCACGAAATACAGGCATTAATGCAGCAAAAGGTGATTACCTATATTTTCTCGACAGTGACGACGCTATTACTCCGGATAGTATTGAAACCCTCATAAAACTTGCTAAGAAATATCCGTCAGCAGATTTTGTTCAAGGCAATATTCTTAGCAATAATGGGGCTTCTAGTCCATACGCCTTTAACAATAAGATTCCAGAATTCTGTGATAATAAAATAGATTTAGAGGATATCATGTTGCAAAAGGTCATAACTTCTGCATGGAATCGTCTAATCAAACGATCTCTTATTTTACAATACAATCTATACTTTCCAGAGGGGCTGCTCCATGAGGATATGTATTGGGTTTTTTTTCTTAGTAAGTATACAAAAGCGGCTTCATTTACTACAAGAGGCACTTACATCTACAATATCCGTGAGGACAGTATTATGACATCCGTTACTAAAGATATGAATATCAAACGACTTCTGTCACGACTTT
>Ga0310786_10012300_pt1 | contig 10598 bp, 11 predicted proteins | sample AusTroGonzalo_MG_FD_203881 | JGI IMG/M metagenome (GOLD analysis project Ga0310786, IMG submission 203881) | Bovine rumen microbial communities from tropical cattle in Woodstock, Queensland, Australia - Gonzalo_03 (v2) (version 2) | ecosystem: Host-associated > Mammals > Digestive system >...
TCAATAAACACAAGTCTTAATAATCTGCGTCTTCAATCCCCTCGACCTCGTCGAATTCCTCTTCGATCGCTTCGCGGCGCATCTGCTCTTCCCACGCATTAACCACGCCCTTCATATCAGAGCCGCATCTGGGGCATCTGGCATCGGGAGACTTGAACTCTCTGCCGCACTCGGAGCACTCATACATATCGCTGCTGAAGATGTGGCCGTGCTTTATCCAATGGCCCTTGGACCTACCGAAAAACAAACCCATACTCCCTCCATTCTGACTCTTTGAAGCCTACGAGAACCTTATCTCCGCTCACCAGCAGAGGACGCTTCACCAACAGGCCGTCTGATGCGAGGAGCTTGAACATATCGTCTTCACTCATCTGCGGGAGCTTGCTCGACAGTTCCATCTCGCGGTAAAGCATGCCGCTTGTATTGAAAAACTTACGAAGCGGGAGACCGCTTATCTTGTGGAGCTTGCGCAGAGTCTTCTCATCCGGGTGATCTTCCTTGATGTCGATAAACTTATACTCGAGCTTGTTGTCGTCGAGCCACTTAATTGCCTTCTTGCAAGTCGTGCACTTGGGGTAACAGTAAACAGTGATCATATCAGCCTCCGAGTCTTCTTCTGACTTCTTTCTGAAGGTATTCCGCCTCGCCGTCGGTCAGATCTCCGCGGTCAATGGTGACGCTGGTCTCGCCTCGCGCCGCCGCATCCAGGCACTCCTGAATCTTATCCTCGACTACTGAATTCCGGTAGCCCATGAAGTTCATGAAATCACTCTCGCTCATAGAAGTGCCCTCCTTGAGGCTATTATACCTCGACACCGGATGACTCTCTCTCAATCTCATCCACCCACTCATACTTCATATTGAACTTCACCGCACCGAGTATCCCGTGAACATCAGTCGTTAAGTATAATTACGACATACTGTTAAGGGTTGTTGTTAACAATTCGAAAACTATTCCAATAATAGTTATTCGTTCGGCATCTTTCCGTCGTTAAACAGTCTAAATACAAGATACTGTGCATTTTTCAAGGCATCTTCTTCAGTCATAAAGGGGCGACCATTATAATAAGTCCGGCTTCTTTCACTATCTATAGTTATGAAGTATGGCGTTATCTCAGGGTGATAATTACATTTTCCAATCTTCACGCGATGATCATTAATCCAACAAATGATGTTACCGTAGTTATCCCTACTAAACACCGTCTTCGCTTCCGTTACTGCGCTACAGATGAATACTCCGTCAATGCACTTATTCTTGTAATCATTTGATATTATTCTTAGCCATTTCTCATAGCCAGAAACTGAAAGAGTTTTACTTTTAATTCTGTATTCATCGTCAGGAATCTTGAATTCGTACAGCGTTTTTCCTTCAATACCAAAATCAACCGCCTGCTTTGCATCTACCTTGCAAGTGTGATAGATCTCAAACCAGATTTCTCCACCAAACATATCAAAGTATTCTTCCGGTTCAGTTTTAGACAGGACAACACGCAGATCCACTATATATCCCCGTCCATTACACATTACAGGTTCTTCGGGTAAACTTTCATCGATGAACAAGGTCACATCGACTTCATTAACCTTTATTACCATTTTTTCGAGTTTCGAAAAAGCCCTCTTATATAAGGAATGCTTTAACCCCTCTCCAGATCCGCGTCGCTTATAGCCACTATATTCTCTATTACCTTTTCTACGAAAACCCTTACGATTCTCATTATCGGTATTAACTACAGCCTCCATAGGAATTCTAAACGACTCATCGTAGTACAGCAACTTCTCCTGTTCAAGATGCAGATAATATTTCGAATAAATATTATCTACATATTTGCTATAAGTTATTGATTTAAATTCCCTATGCTCGTTGTCATAATAAAAGCAATATGTATCCATCTTCAATCCCTTAAAAAAACTAATATAATATGTTCCAAGCTACTAAAACAACTATAAACAAAAATACGCGCCTAATTCAATTAATTGTTTTTGATATAATAAAAAGAGGTATTAGCACTATATCATACGCATCCTATATGGGAGATCACCGTGACCAATCCACGTTGCTTAATTGTTAGTCATATCAATTCATTTCTCACCAAAGATATTGAGGCCTTATTTGGCACGCTCTGTGACAACTACCACGGCGATGCTCTCACCACTACCAGAGAAGCGTGGATGGGAGAAATCGAGATTCTCAAGGATGCGTTGATACCTTGGATGGACACCGATGGCCAGATCATCTTCGAGTATGACATTCCTCGCCTCGGCAAGCGTATTGATGTAGTACTTCTTCTACAAGGCATTATCTTCTGTCTCGAATTCAAAGTGGGCGAATCCATGATTATCGAGAAAGATGTCGACCAAGTGCTGGACTACGCTTTGGATCTCAAGAATTTCCATAAGTTTAGTCAGGATCGTATTATCGTCCCTATACTGGTGGCTACGAAGTACAGCAGTACATCGACTGTAATCCAGTCTTCAATATATGATGATAGAGTGGTTAACCCGCTTGTAACCGGAGCATCCGGTATAACAAAACTCATAACAGACGTACTATCAGCTTATCCTAATGAACCTGAGATCGATAGGAACTGGGTTATCAGCCCATACTCACCTACCCCGACCATCATCGAAGCTGCTCGTACACTGTACGAGAGTCATTCAGTCGAGGATATCACTAGACACGAAGCTGATAAGGTTACTACCGATAGAACTATTGCCTACATCCTTGACGTTATCCATAAGAGCAAACAGAATAACGAGAAGAGCATCTGCTTTGTCACCGGAGTCCCGGGTGCGGGCAAGACGCTCGTAGGGCTCGATGTCGCTGTTAAACAGACTTATCAGGGATCCGATAAGCCCATAGATGATGAAGGAGCCGTATATCTTTCAGGTAACGGACCTCTCGTTGCGGTCCTTAACGAAGCACTCACCAGAGACAACTACGAGAAGTTTAAGAAGCAAGGTAAGAAAAAGTCTGACGCTAAACGTGAAGTCGGCAAGTTCATACAGATTATTCACCGCTATAGAGATAACATGCTGGCCAAGATCAAGAACCCGGTTGAGAACGGAATTCTCGAGATTGACCCGGAGAAAGCTGTTAAGATGCAGGCAGCAGGTTACGGTGAAGTAGAGCATGTTGCCATTTTCGATGAGGCGCAGAGATCATGGACGCACAAGAGGCTTGCCGATTACCTTAAGCGAGGCGGAACTTACGGCAATAAGCTGAAGGTCGCTAATTTCCCCATGTCTGAGGCATCATTCCTTATATGGTCGCTTGACCAAAGAGAAGACTGGGCGACTATCGTATGCCTTGTGGGAGGCGGTCAGGAAATCAATACTGGTGAAGCCGGAATATCAGAATGGATCAAATCTCTTAATGAGACTTTCACCCATTGGAAGGTATATATCTCTCCTCAATTAACCGAACCTGAATATGCAGAAGGTAAGGTTAATGAATTGCTCAAAGACAACAAGAACGTAACCTTCGCGGAGGATCTGCATCTAGGAGTATCTTTACGTTCATACAGAGCCGAGAAGCTATCTGCCTGGGTACATGCTGTACTGGCATTAGATCCTATTGCGCCATCTATATACGAAGAGATTAAGGATAAATATCCGATCATTCTTACAAGAGATATGGAGAAGGCAAAGAGATGGCTTCACGAGAAAGTCAGAGGTTCCGAGAAAACTGGTGTACTTATCACCAAGGAGTCTGCTAGATACAAACCACTGGGTATTCATGTACTGCCCTCCGACGATGAGAATGCAGTTCATTGGTTCCTTGAAGATAAAGTTGATACAAGATCTTCTAACTACCTTGAAGACGCTGCCACAGAGATACAGGTTCAGGGACTTGAACTCGATTACACATGTCTTCTCTGGGATGCAGACATGCGATACGAAAATGATGAATGGCACTTCTATACATTCAGCAGCAATAAGAGTTGCTGGAGTGAATTGATTGCTAATACCGAGAGTAAAGAGGATCGCATGAAATATATGCTCAATGCATATAGAGTTCTACTAACCAGAGCTAGAGCCGGTATGATCATATGTGTGCCTGAAGGCAATTCTCACAAGAACGCCAACGGTTTTTGGGAAGACAGCACAAGACTGCCTGAGTTCTATGATGGAACATATCAGTATTTGAAGAACATTGGATTAGAAGAAATCTAACGGCATTTCCCACATCTGAGAATCAGCTTTTTGTCCCTTTCCCCTCCCCCTTTCCCGACACTCCCCCTTCCTAGTGTCGCTTAAGCAACATTTGCGGGGTGGATTACATATTGGGTTCGGGGTTCCGATGTTGTTTTATAGAGATGGAAAACAAACCAGCTTATCTCATTGGAGGGAAACAAAAATGCACAAGTTTAAGAACATCATCACGAAGGTTATCGGTACAGCACTTGCTACAGTACTTATCATCGGCGGCATCACGGTTATGGCTGCCCAGGGAGGCAACATCGAGTGCGGATCTACTACCAAGGTCAACATCGGTAAGACGAACGATACTATAAGCACAGATTATATATTCGTTCCTGAGCGCACAGGTACTTACCACCTTGAGTCATCCGATATCGTCCTTACAGGTTACGGAATAATCGATCCTATGGTACGTATCGGTACCGGTACTACTTATTCTTCAGCTAATGAGATCTGCAGAATTGACGGAGGTGTTGAGGGTACACTTGATTTCGCCGGTGATGTAGAGCTTGAGGCAGGACAGACATATACATTCAGAGTGTCCTCACACTTTAATCCTAATCTGAGACCTACGGGCAGCTTCAATTTCACTCTTAGTGCGGTTGATCTCGAAGATGAAGATACCCCTGATCTTAATCCTGCTTATCAGTTTGCTACTCCTGCAGAGTATATGAGTCTTGCAGATAATCTCCGTATTGTTGACATGTATATGGCTCAGTACCAGATGCTGCTTACTGAGGAGGAGCTTAATGAGTGCACAGCTATCATGTGCTTGGCTAGAGATGCTATCTATACAACCGGATTGACTTCATTGGATATAGAAGCTATTAACGGCAGACTCTACGGTATCATTGTCTGTATTGATCTTCATAGAGAGGCTCCCGATGATGTAGCTCCCGATTACGGCATTCCGGAGATTACTCCTGAGCAGACACCTGACGTTGATCCCGATGGCGGTAATCAGACTCCTGAAGTAACTCCTGAGGATGAAGATGAGGCTCCCGATGATGTAGCTCCCGATTACGGCATTCCGGAGATTACTCCTGAGCAGACACCCGACGTTGATCCCGATGGCGGTGATCAGACTCCTGAAGTAACTCCCGAGGATGAAGATGAGACTCCCGATGATGTCGCTCCTGATTACGGTATTCCGGAGGTTACTCCTGAGCAGACACCTGACGTTAATCCCGACGGCGGTGATCAGACTCCTGATGTAATTCCCGATAGTGACGATGCGGCTCCTTCTGATGACGATGAGGCTCCCGTAGTTTCACAGACACCTTCTGTAAGCTCCGCGCCCGCTGCTTCACCTGCACCTTCCGCTTCACCCGTACCCGTCACTATGGTTGCCGCCGCTGCTCGTCCCGGTGTTGACGGCTTCGTAAACAGACTTTATGAGGATGCCCTTAACCGCAATGCAGATGCAGTTGGAAGACTGTACTGGATCAATCTTCTTAGCTCTAAGGCTAAGTCCGGAACTGAAGTTGCTAACGGCTTCCTGAACAGTGTAGAGTTCATATCAAGAGACCTCGATAATGAGGAGTTCCTGAATACTCTCTACACAGTATTCTTCGACAGAAAGCCTGACGGCGAAGGATTCCGTAACTGGATGATCGCACTTGAGAACGGTACGACAAGATCTGAGGTTATCTCAGGATTTACACACTCCGCTGAGTGGAATAACACTTGCGCTCAGTTTGGAATAAACGCGTAAGTCTTACAACTTTCTATATCAAAAAGGCTCTTCGTTTGAAGAGTCTTTTTCTTGTTACATTCTTGAATAAGCCCGACGTGGTGTGATGTCCTTGATGGCGGCCCACTTATCCGCGACAGAGATGATGATGCCCTCGACCGATGAGGGCGGCAGGATCGTCAGCGGGAACATGTGGCGCGCGATTGTCCTGTAGAACTTCATGTTCATCTCAGGAAGAAGGCTCATGGCGATCTTGGCCGAGTCTGACGGGTGCCGCAGGTAAGTCTCGAGGTTATTCGAGTACTTCTGGTGCCTGCCGACAATACCCAAGTCGTGCGTTAGTGCCGCAAGGACCACCCTTCTCTCATCAAGGCGAAAAGCTTTCCAGTTAAGCCTCCTGCACATCCTTAACGCGATCACGGCAACGGAAGCCGAGTGGTCACCCACCGTCGTCTTCTTGTGGTGCGTCTGCGCCATGGCCGCCTTAAAGATGTCAGTGCTCACGACGTCCTCTCCATAGCGGTAAACATCGCGTAACGCCATCTCCTGTGCTGCTTCTTTACGTTGTTTATGTATGCTCATTCTTCTATTATAGAATCATCCTAAGGACTGACAGTGATTATTATGTGAATGATGTGTTACCCCTGCCGGAGCTCACGTCTGATCGCGTCTACGACCACTATATCCGCAGGAAGCCAATCTACCTGATCAAGTTCAGCAGAACTTAGCCAACGTGCCGCCTCGTGCTCGAGAAGCTCCATCTGTGAGCCTTCCTTAAGAGTTGCCCAGAAACAGTCCATCGACAGGTGGAATTCGGGGTAATCGTATTCGACAGTGATGAGCTTCTCACCTACTTCAATATCAGCGGCGAGCTCTTCTCTTATCTCGCGTATGAGAGCCTGCTCGGGCGTCTCATGAGGCTCGACCTTACCGCCCGGGAATTCCCAGCCGTCCTTATAGTCGCCGTAACCTCTCTGAGTCGCGAAGATAAGGTCATCGCGTCTTATTATCGCCGCGACGACTCTTACTGTCTTAAGTTCATTCATGGATCAGTTCTTGATAAGCTTCGAGAACTCGAGAGCCTTACCGATATCGCCGTCTACCTTAAGCTTACCTGTAGTGAAAGCGAATACCGGATCAAGCTTACCGTCGATCAGCTTATTGAAGTCATTGAGCTTCATTGTAACGGCGCAGTTACGGTCGTTATACTCATAAGGCTCTACTGTGATCTTATGGTCCTTAACCTCTACGTAGAATACACCGCTCTCAGCGCCTGTCAGATTAACCTGAACAGCGAGAAAATCCTTATCTGATACATCGGCCTTAGCTGCGATATCTCTTACCTTGTTAAGCATCTCATCGAACGTCATGTGCATTCCTCCATAAGGTGATTATTCGATTAGTATTCTACCCCACCACGCACTCGTAGGCCATCCAGTCGTTCTTCTCTTCCTGACGAATTATCTTAAATCCCGCATCGGCCAGAGCTTTCTCGACGCGGTCTTTCTTCGTGTTGATGATTCCGGAACAGATGAACTTGCCGCCGGGAGCGAGCTTCGCGGGAACGTCACCTGCGATAGCAGCGATTACGTCAGCGATGATGTTGGCGACGATAATGTCATATCCGCCGTCCTTAACATCCTTCAGTTCACCTACATAGCAGTTGATCTCAGGACAACCGTTTATCTCACAGTTATCCACCGCAACATCGATAGCAAGCTTATCAATATCTACCGCATCGACTTCGCCTGCACCGAGCTTCTTACAGATGATAGCAAGGATTCCTGAACCCGTACCGAGGTCGAGCACCTTCTCGCCTCCGTGAACTGCAGTATCAAGCAGAACAGCGCATGTAGAAGTCGTCTCGTGTGTACCTGTTCCGAACGCAGATCCGGGATCAAGCGAGACAACAACCTCAGAAGGATCCTTAACCTCATACGTCTCCCACGACGGGCAGATCACGATGCGGTCAGAGATCTTAAACGCCTTATAATCCTTCTTCCACTCGTTCTCCCAGTCCTGGTCCTCGACATACTTCCACGAGTCGTAACCCTTACCGATATCCAGGAATTCACTGATCTTACCAAGCTGAGCCTTCAGTATCTCGAGCGCCTCTTCTACAGTCACGCGCGAGCCGGTGATATTGCCGTATATAGAAGTCGTATCGAACTCATCTACATACTCCTCCGCCTTGGGGCCTAAGCGGATAAGGCCATCCAATTCAGCGAAGTAAGCACGCACCGTTACATCCTCACCCAGAGAATTCACGAATCCGCCGTCTGCATACGACAGTGAATTCGGATCATCAATAATACGTTTGATCTCCCACGGATCAGTTACTGCGATTCCGTCTGCACCGATCTGCGCGAGCATCTCGGAGATAGCATCGGACGCTTCTTCTGTAGTAATGATTGTAAACTCAGCCCATCTCATAATTACTTAAATATCTTCTTTACCTTCTCGAAGAACGAATTCTTCTTCGCGTAGTTCTTATCTGTCAATGAAGCATCGAACGCCTTAAGCAGCCTCTTCTGCTCCTCTGACAGCTTCGTCGGTATCTCGACTACGAATCTTACCGTGTGGTCACCTCTGATAGAAGGTGTGTTCTTATCGGTAATTCCGCGGCTCTTGAAGCTTACCTGGTCGCCCGGCTGTGTGCCGTCCTTGACCGTATACTTCATGGGTCCGTCGATAGTAGGAACATCGATCTCGCCGCCGAGCGCTGCCTGTGCCAGAGTGATCGGCACCTCGCAGAATGTGTTTCTACCCTGACGGACAAACACATCGTGCTTCTTGACCTTGAATTCGATATACAGATTACCCTTCGAACCGCCGTTACGTCCGGGCTCACCTTCGCCGTAGACCGGGAGCATATCTCCTGTATCTACGCCAGCAGGGATCTTAACGTGAAGCTGTCTCTTGGTGATCTTACGTCCCTTACCCGAACAGTCGGGACAGGGTGTTCTGATAACCGTTCCGCGGCCGCCGCATGCAGGGCAGTCCTTGGTTACCATCGTCATGCCGAACAGAGTCTGTGTCTGCGTCTGAATTCGACCGCGTCCCTGACACGAAGGACATGTCTCAGGGACTGTTCCCTTCTGTGCGCCTGAGCCGTTACAAGAAGGACACAGGTCCTCACGCGAGAAAGTAATATCCTTCTCACAGCCGAATGCTGCCTCCATGAACTCGAGCGTCATGCCGTACTTAAGATCGGCACCCTTCTGCGGTCCGTTACGACGGCGAGAGGAAGAACCTCCGAATCCGCCGAACCCGCCTCCGAAGAACGAGTTGAAGATATCCATCGGATCGAATTCACCGGAGAAGCCGTAGCCTCCGCCGCCGAATCCGCCGGAACCGTCAACCGCGCCCTTACCGAACTGGTCGTACTTACGTCTCTTGTCGGCATCGGACAGAACGGAATACGCTTCGTTAACGTCCTTAAACTTCTGCTCTGCAGCCTTATCACCCGGGTTTAAGTCCGGGTGATACTGCTTGGCAAGTTTACGGTAGGCCTTCTTGAGCTCCTCGTCTGTGCAGCCCTTCTGAACGCCTAAGATGTCATAATAATCGCCTGAAGCCATCAGTCAGTTTCTCCTTAGAAGTCTCCGCCTGCACTCTTGAAGCCGCCTTCGGGAGCGTCACCTGCAGGACCCTGATCGGCACCGGGGTTACCGTAGCCTGCGAAGTCCTCAGGATTAGGAGCAGCGCCCTGTGCACCGCCGGCTGCCTGATAGAATTTCTCGCCTAACTTCATGAGCGCGTTAGATACGTTCTCAGTCTCAGTCTTCATAGCCTCAGTGTCGTCCTTGGCGATAGCGTCCTTAAGCTTAGTGAGAGCCTCGTTGATGGGAGCCTTGTCTTCCTCGGAAACCTTGTCGCCGAAGTCAGTCAGAGCCTTCTCTGTCTGGAATACTGTGGACTCAGCCTTGTTCTTAGTCTCTACCTTCTCCTTACGTTCCTTATCCTCTGCAGCGTGGAGCTCAGCTTCCTTGATAGCCTTCTGGATATCTTCCTCACTCATGTTGGAAGAAGCTGTGATAGTGATCTTCTGCTCACGTCCTGTTCCCTTATCGAGAGCGGATACGTTTACGATACCGTTGGCATCGATGTCGAAAGTAACCTCGATCTGCGGTACACCACGGGGAGCCGGAGCGATACCGTCGAGGATGAAGTTACCGAGAGACTTGTTGTATGCAGCCATCTCACGCTCACCCTGGAGTACGTGTACGTCAACCTGTGTCTGGTTGTTGGCAGCCGTGGAGAATACCATGGACTTCTTTGCAGGAATAGTTGTGTTTCTCTCGATCATCTTTGTGAAGATGCCGCCCTCTGTCTCGATACCGAGTGAGAGAGGTGTAACGTCGAGGAGTACGAGACCCTTAACATCACCTGTAAGTACAGCAGCCTGGATAGCAGCACCGATAGCTACGCACTCGTCAGGGTTAATGCCCTTGAAGGGCTCCTTGCCGAAGTAGTTCTTAACAGCATCCTGAACTGCAGGGATTCTTGTGGAACCGCCGACCAGGAGGATCTTGTTGATGTCGTTAGTAGACAGCTTAGCATCGGACAGAGCTCTCTTAACGGGATCCATTGTCTTCTGAACGAGGTCAGCTGTGAGCTCATCGAACTTAGCTCTTGTGAGAGTGATGTCCATGTGCTTAGGACCTGTAGCATCAGCTGTGATGTAAGGGAGATTGATGTTGGA
>Ga0310786_10012302_pt1 | contig 10596 bp, 5 predicted proteins | sample AusTroGonzalo_MG_FD_203881 | JGI IMG/M metagenome (GOLD analysis project Ga0310786, IMG submission 203881) | Bovine rumen microbial communities from tropical cattle in Woodstock, Queensland, Australia - Gonzalo_03 (v2) (version 2) | ecosystem: Host-associated > Mammals > Digestive system >...
GAGGGGGCTGACCGTCTTGCGGCCACCGATAAAATCGGGAACATCCTCCGGGAGATGGACCTTACGATGCCGTTCGAGGTGCAGTTCTACGATGCCATCGGCAAGAACCTTTACAGCGGCGAGGAGCGACTGCGGTTGGCCGTGTGGCTGTTCTCCCTGCTGGCGGTGCTGCTGTCGCTGGTAGGCATCTGGGGGCAAGTGCTGATGGATGTGCAGTACAAGCGGATGGAGATTTCCGTGAAGCGGGTGTTCGGAGCCGATATGGGGCAGATTACATCAGAGGGCCTGATGCTATATCTGCGGACGGTGGCCATCTGTTATGTGATTGCGGCACCCGTTGGATGGCTGGTGGTGAAGTATTACCTGCAGCAGTTCGCGCACCGGGTGGGCTTTATGCCGTCGGTGTTCCTGCTGGCACTGGTGATTGTAGGAGTGCTGTGTTCGGCCGTGGTGCTGTATCACTACCTCAAGACCGCCAGGATGAATCCGGCGGAGACGCTAAAGAACGAGTAGGCATAATAAGCGGCTGCATTGCCGGCGGCCTTAACGGGGCCGACCAGGAAGGAGCTAAGAAAAACCCGGGAGCGTCGAACTTCCGGGCTTTTTTTATTTGAGGTCTTTCAGCGTGGCTTCTATCTGCTGCGACAGGGCTTGCCAATGGGCTTGAGTTGCTTTGTCGGAAGACTTGGCTTTGGCCATGCGCTTTTGCAGGTCGGAGAGCTGAGCCAGCAGCAGTGTGCGGGTGTCTGAAGTTTTGGCCGCATCGCTGGCCACTACCGTGAGGGCTGAGGTAACATAGCGGCGCTGCAGATAGCGGCGGTAGCTGTCAACCTTGCTGCCTTTGCCGAGTTCCGAGAAGATCTTGCCGCTCAGGTCAGAGAGGTACTCTTCAGGACTGTAGTTCGATGAATCGTAGGTGGCAAAGTTGGCGAGGCGAGACAGTTTTGATGTGCTCAGCAGGTTGGACGGGCTGACGACATTGTTGACCAGTGTATAAAGGTAGCTGTCAGGATTCTCGGTAAGATCCCAGATGTAAGGCACGTCGACCAGCCACGTGGGCTTTTTGAAGAGGTTGTCGTCCAGCCAGTCGAGGGCCCTCTTCTGGCGCTCCTTAGGCACGGGGGCATACTTGACTGCGTCTGTCTCCTCTATGCTGTGGTTGGTGATGAAGCGGCCGCCTATGTTTGCTGAGACATGACCGAGGTAGCGGTTGAACTGGCTTACGACAGCCGAATACATGCGGCTGACATTGGTGAACATGTCTGCCTCTTCCTTGTTCCATTCGGGAATCTGGGGAAGGGTGCGCTGCAGGTTGAGGATACCGTAGCTGCTGGCAAGCATCGCATCGTCACCGAGGTCTTCAGTAAGGGCGCGCGGGTCTTCGTCACGGCCTTCGCCACCGAACCACAGGCGGGGATTGTCGGCGAGACGCTCGATGATGACTTTGTTCCAGTAGAGGTGGTCTTCCTTGGCTGTCTTGAAATATGTGGGCTTGTAGCCGAACTCGATGGCCCACTTGTCGTAGTCGTTGATGCGCGGGTAGAGGCCAGCCTTGGTAATGCCGTCCTCAGGCTGAGCGACATAGTTGAAGCGAGCGTAGTCCATGATGCTGACGGTGTGTCCGTGGGCTTCAACCCATTCTTTGTCGCGAAGTTTCTCGACCGGGGTCTGGCTGCTTGAACCCATATTGTGGCGAAGTCCGAGGGTGTGGCCGACTTCGTGCGAAGATACGAAGCGGATGAGGTCGCCCATCAACTCTTCGTCGTATTTGATTTTGCGGGCACGCGGGTCTACAGCACCGGCCTGAACCTGATACCAGTCATGAACGAGAGTCATCACGTTGTGGTACCAGCCGATATGGCTCTCAATGATTTCACCGGAGCGCGGGTCATGGACGTTCGGTCCGTACGCATTGGCTATATCTGAAGCGAGGTAGCGGATTACTGAGAAACGGGCATCCTCAAGGCTCATCGTAGTGTCGTTCTCGGGCCATTCTTCGGCGCGGATGGCGTTCTTCCAACCAGCCTGCTCGAATGCTACGTTCCAGTCGTTGACACCGGCGATGAGGTATTTGCGCCACTGTTTCGGAGTCGCGGGATCGATGTAATAAACGATGGGTTTAACAGGCTCCACAAGTTCGCCTCTCTTCTGGCGTTCTACATCCTCGGGCTTTGCCTCCAGACGCCAGCGGGCGATGAACCTTATCTGCTCCACTCCCTGCTGGTCATCACTGAATTCGGTGTAGCCGCCAGCGAAGTAGCCGACCCTCGGGTCGAACCATCTCTGCTGCATGGGTTCTTCCGGAAGGAGGACGATGGAACTGTTGAGTACCATTGTCACCGCTCCTGTGTTGCGTCCTGCGGGTAGATTGGTGGTCTGCGGACCTGAGGCTGGTCCAGGGCCGCCGGCAGGAGCGTTGTACGTAAAGGTCTTTGTAACGGTGACCTCAGTGTTTATGGGATATGTGCGGATGCTGTTGATGAAGCTTGCATCAGGCTTGGGTGCTCCGAGGTTGAACTGGCGCTTGTCACCGCTGGACAGCGAGAACACCTGGTTGTCGCCTTCGAAGAGACTATTGATCTTGATGCGAGTCACTCCTTCGGGAGCGTCTTTCTCGGGTTTGAAAGATGCGACGATCGGATTTTCTGAGCTGACGTCGACGGCTTTGCGAATCGCTTGATCATCATCAGCCCTGGTGCTGTAGATATCTGCCCTTAACAGCAGATTTCCGTTGGGAGCTTTCTCCCAGTATATCATTTTCTCATTGACTTCCTCACCGCCATAGTTGCCGGCTCCGACAGTCATGCTGACGAAACGGGTCACAGAGAGCATGCGGCGGCCAAGCAGGCTGTCCGGCACGTCAAAGTACCAGTCGTTCTCGTTGTGGGCGACACCTACCATTCCGGGAGTGACGGTAAGTTCCACTTTCTTCTCTTCCTGTTTGTCATTGTCTTTGGGTTCTGCATTCGGCCTGGGAGGCTGTGCTCCTGCCAGGGTGCAGATTGTGAGCAGACTTGCTGCGATAAGTAAGATTTTTCTGAACATAATTGGGTGACTTGAAAAAACGGTCCGTAAGGTAAACAATTTCGTGCGTTTCTACAATTTCCGAGGTCTGGACAAATGATTATATTTGTAGAAACATAAAAATGAAACAAATGAATGTAATCCGGATTGCTTTGTTGACACTTGCCGTCACTGTGTCTCAGGTGCTGTCTGCAGCCAATGCGCCGACGACCGTTATGTATCATGAGACCTTGAGCTCAAAGAACCAGCCCAAGGACATTGTTATTCCTGAGGGAGTCGCAACCTATAAAGCTGACGGCCTGAGTGTGACGAAACCAGGCGAGCTGGTGAAGCTCGACCGCTACTATTCTCTGGCTGAAAGGACTGTACGCTATGTGGCTCGTTTCTCCGAGGATGCGGTGGCGCTGTTTACCTCTGATTCAAAGGACTATACTGCCTTTGTGGATATGCCACGCCAGAAATTCGGCATCAAACTTCCCATAGGCTTCCGCAATTATACAAACCGCGAAGTGACAGCCACGCTCGATCCGACTCACGAATATCTGGTTGAGATCACTCGATACTATTCAACGATGACTGCTGTGCTGAATGACCTGTATACCGGAGAAGAGTCGCGCATCGAAGTGACCAACGACGGAGCCGGCGGAGCAGGCCCGGGCAGCATCAACACCGGCACACGTGTAGGCCTGCTGCATGACTATTACTGCTTCGGCCTTGACTCAGGCAGCGAGATGGTTGTGAGCGACATGACCGTTACTGCCCGTCAGTGCGACTACACCCTGCTTATCTACGGTGACTCTATCACCGAGCCTGACGACTACTATCCTGCCGCCATCTTCGACAAAACCTGGGTACGGCTCATCATCGACAACGTTCCCGGCAAGGCAGCAGCAAGCGGCCGTGGCGGCACTCAGATAAAGGAGATTATCTCCCGCATCAAGAATGAACTGCCCTACGTCAAGGCAAAATATGTGATGGTAACCATCGGCACCAACAGCGGCAACACCGAGCAGAACCTCACCGAATTGGTGGAATACATCATCGCTCAGGGCTCTATTCCCATTCTGAACAACATCCCTTCAAACGAAAGCAATTCTCAGGTCGAAGTCAACGCGATGATTGACAAGATCCGCCAGAAATACGGCCTCAAAGGAGCCCGCTTCGACATCCCGACATCCCTCGCCCACGACGGCAAGGAAGTCGACGAATCTACCATGTGGGTGGAGGAATATCCTTTCGGATCATACCGTCACCACCCCAACGTCAAAGGCGCCCGCCTGATGTACCTCCAGACGCTGATCGACGTGCCGGAGATATATGAGTAAGCCACGCTGAAAGACCTCAAATAACAGTTCGCTTATCACCATTAATGGTGATGACAATATGTCAACTATTTGCGACCTTTGCGGTCGTAAAATGGAAGAGCAGGTTAAAGATATTGAGATTACGAGGCTGACGGATATAAAGACCGGCAGCAGTTGCGTGATATCGAAGGTACATGGCCACGGTGGTTTCAGGCACCGCATCATGGAGATGGGCTTCGTGAAGGGCGAGAAGGTTGATGTGATCAAGAACGCCCCGTTGATGGACCCCATCGAATACAGTATTATGGGTAGTCACGTCTCGTTGAGACGCTCCGAGGCTGACAATATCGAAGTGGTTCCTCTCGAGGAGGGCTACCACCCCGATTTTGATTTCAACGGAACACTTGAGGACCATGTGGCCCGCGAAGTGGAGACTACCGCCAAAACCATCACAGTAGCGCTGGTCGGCAACCCTAATTGCGGCAAGACATCATTCTTCAACCTGGCCACCGGCCTCCGCGAGAAAGTCGGCAACTATTCGGGAGTGACGGTCAGCAGCAAGATCGGAACATTCTACCATAAAGGTTACACCATCCACCTCGTGGACCTGCCGGGCACATATTCTCTTACCGAGTATTCTCCGGAAGAACTCTATGTCCGCGACTTCCTGCTCCACCACAATCCCGACCTGGTGCTGAACATCGTCGATGCCGGCAACCTCGAGCGCAACATGTACCTCACCACCCAGCTCATCGACATGAACCCGAGGCTGGTGATGGCGCTCAACATGTATGACGAACTCGAGAAATCCGGCGACAAACTGGATGTCGAGAGCCTCGAGAAGATGCTCGGTTTCCCCATCGTGCCTGTCGTGGCTCGTACCGGAAGAGGAGTGGAAGACGTGCTGGAGAAGATTGTCCACACTTACTGCGACGAAGACGGTTACACCAAACACATCCATATCAATTACGGCGAGAATGTCGAAGAATGCATCAGCAGTGTAAAGAAATGCATCGATGAAGACCAGATGCTGCGTGACCGCTACCACGGCCGTTATCTTGCTCTCGAACTGATACAGGGCGACAAGGTCCTCACCAAATCGATTGAGAAAACCGACAAATTCGCCTCCATCAAGGCTGCAGCTGACGAAGCCCGCGCCCGCCTTGAGAAAGAATACCGCGGCGACATATCCGACATTATCTCCGACATCCGCTACGGCTTCATCCGCGGCGCCCTGAAGGAAACCCTTACGCCCGCTAAAGAAGACAAGCGCAAGTTGGCCTACGCCCTCGACACCGTCCTGACAAACCGCTACCTCGGCTTCCCGATACTGATAATATTCCTCTGGATAATGTTTCAGACTACCTTCACCCTCGGAGCTTATCCCCAGGAATGGCTTGAAGCAGGAATAGCAGCGCTTGGAAACTGGGTGGGCCGCATACTGCCCGAAGGCATGCTCAACGACCTGCTGGTGGACGGTATAATATCCGGAGTAGGAGGCGTGCTGGTTTTCCTGCCGAACATCATAATCCTGTTCATGTTCATCTCGTTCCTCGAAGACACGGGATACATGGCCCGCGCGGCCTTCATCATGGACAAACTGATGCACCGAATAGGCTTGCACGGCAAGTCGTTCATACCGTATATCATCGGTTTCGGCTGCGGCGTACCCGCAATCATGGCTACCAGGACCCTCGAGAATCCCAAAGACAGGATACTGACGATACTCACAATACCGTTCATGTCTTGCTCTGCAAGGCTGCCGGTATACCTGCTGTTCGTGGCTGCATTTTTCTCACATAACCAAGGCCTTGTGCTGCTGAGCCTCTATGCCGTAGGCATCCTGTTCGCCATTCTCACCTCGGTGCTCCTGAACAAGACAGTCTTCAAGAATTCATCCGACCAGTTCGTGATGGAACTGCCGCCATACCGCTTCCCGACGCTGCGCAACATCCTCGTCCACATGTGGGACAAGAGCGTGCTCTATCTGAAGAAGATGGCAACCGTAATCCTGGCTGCTTCAGTCATCATCTGGGCGCTCGGCTATTTCCCGAGGCCGAAAACCGAAATGACTCCGGCAGAGCAGGCCGAACAGTCATATATCGGCCGCATAGGCCATGCTATAGAGCCGGTAGTCAAGCCGCTGGGCTTCGATTGGCGCATGGGAGTGAGCCTTACCACAGGCCTTGCAGCCAAGGAAGTCGTGGTATCCTCTCTCGGAGTGCTTTACGGAGTGCAGGAGGTTGATGAGGACGATACCGCCGGCCTGCAGGCCAAGCTGAAATCTGTGACAGACGAGAACGGCAATGCCTTCTTCACTCCGCTGAAGGCCTACACCTTCCTGCTGTTCATACTGCTCTACTTCCCTTGCATCGCTGCAATCTCGGCCATAGCGAAGGAAGCCGGGCGCAAATGGGCCGCATTCAGCGTGGTCTACACCACCTGTCTGGCATGGGTTGTATCATTTATCTTCTGGCACGTCGGACAATTGTTATAAATAATGCAAGTCATACTCACATACGCAATCATAGCCGCAGCGGTCGCCTACTTCGTAGTGAAGATAGTCGGCGTTGGTAAAGGCAAAACCAGCTGCTCTTGCGGACACAGCGGCGGAAGCTGTAACTGCGGATGTGACTGCGCCAGCTGCAAATACAACTGCAACTGTGGCTGCTCCAAGAAATAAACTCTTTTAAGTGTTATTGCGATGAATTGCCTTCCTCTGAATTGTGGAAGGCTTTTCTATTTCTTCAGACGGCTCTCGTATTCGCGCAGGGCTTTGAAGGCCTGGGGGCAGAGGATGAGGATGGCGATGACGTTGACCCAGGCAGAGAGGCCTACGCCGATGTCGCCGAGTTGCCAGATGACGTCAGTCTCGCGCACGGCTCCGAACACCACGGCACTGAGAAGCATTATCCTGTAAATCCAGATGAAAGTGTCTTCGAGCTTGCGAGGGTATTGAATCTTATGCTTCTTGGCCACCTCACGACAGATATAGATGATACTGCTTTCAGAGTAGAAGTAGTATGCCATCAAGGTGGTGAAGACGAAGAAAATCAGAGCGATGGAGATGAACTGCCCGCCGAAGCCGCCGAAGACAGAATCGACAGCCGACTGAGTGAAGTTTACATAGTTGTTGCCGAGCTCGGGAGCGTTGGCGACCAGCATCTCGCCGGTATTGGAGTCGATGATGTTGTAGGTGCCGGCAGAAAGGATCATCAAGGCTGTGGCGGTGCAGACAAGCAGAGTGTCGACATATACCGAAAAGGCCTGCACAAGACCCTGCTGGGCCGGGTGCTTGACATTTGCAGTGGCGGAAACCATAGCTCCGCCGCCCTGCCCGGCTTCGTTAGAGAAGATGCCGCGCTTTACTCCCATCATTATGGTCGAGCCGAGGATACCGCCGCACAGCGGGTTGATGCCGAAGGCGTTGGTGAAAATCTGCCCCAGCAGGAAAGGAATCTGCTTCGCATTGCAGGCCAGGACCACCAGTGCCACAATGATATAGCCCAACGCCATGAAAGGAGTGACTATCGATGCTACGTCAGCAATTCTCCTGACACCTCCGATGATGACTATCGCCAGCAGCACTGCCAGCCCGATGCCGGTGGCAAGAGGAGAGATGCTATACGAATTAAGAAATGCCTGCGAAGCGCCGTTGGCTTGAACAGTCGGCAGGAACAGACCATATCCGACAAGTGTGATGACAGCGAAGACTAAGCCCAGCCAGCGCTGGTGCAGCCCTTCCTGAATGTAGCTGAACGGGCCGCCACGGAAGCTGGAATGGTGCGGGAAGCGGTAGATCTGGGCAAGAGTGGACTCCACGAAAGCCGTGGAAGCTCCGAAGAAAGCAATGAGCCACATCCAGAAGATGGCACCCGGGCCGCCGAGGGCTATGGCCGTGGCGACGCCCACGATGTTTCCTGTGCCCACACGGCCGGACAGCGCCATGCAGAAGGCGCTGAATGATGAAACTTTGTTCTTGGGAACTACCGCCCCGGATTTGTCCGGCTTCGGATCAGAGTCGTCTTCGTGCTTGGTGAATAGCAGCTTGACCATCAGGCCAAGCCTTCTCACCTGCACGAAACGTGTGCGGAAGGTGAAGAAAAGACCGGCAAAAATCAGAAGTACCACAAGCGCGGGACTCCAGACTACATTGTTGACCGCTTCTACAATTTTCGAAAACACCTCACAAATTTACAATTTGTGGCAGAAAAAAACTAAATTTGAAAAAATATATTCCCCATGAAAGGCATCGTTCTCGCCGGAGGTTCCGGCACAAGACTATATCCTATCACCAAAGGCGTCAGCAAGCAGCTTCTTCCCATCTATGACAAGCCCATGATCTATTATCCCCTGAGCGTCCTTATGCTTGCCGGGATAAGGGAAATCCTTGTCATCAGCACACCCCACGACCTTCCCGCATTCGAGAGGCTTCTCGGCGACGGGTCGGCGTTTGGAGTGAAGCTTTCATACGCTGAACAGCCCAGCCCTGACGGCCTGGCGCAGGCCTTCATCATAGGGAAGGAATTCATCGGAGACGACAGCGCCTGCCTCGTGCTGGGCGACAACATCTTCCATGGAGAGCACTTCGTAGAGAAGCTTGCTGCTGCAGTGAATGATGCCGAGAAGAACGATAAGGCCACCATCTTCGGCTACTGGGTCAGCGACCCGGAGCGTTACGGCGTGGCCGAGTTCGATTCTGCCGGCAACTGTATCGGCATCGAAGAGAAGCCTGCTAAACCCAGAAGCAACTATGCAGTCGTAGGCCTGTATTTCTACCCGAATGAGGTGGTGAAAGTTGCGGCGGAGGTCAAGCCTTCCGCAAGGGGCGAACTGGAAATCACTTCTGTCAACCAAGCCTTCCTGGAAAAGGGCAAGCTGAAGGTTCAGCTGCTGGGTCGCGGATTCGCATGGCTCGACACCGGCACCCACGATTCCCTGGCCGAGGCTTCGACTTTCTTCGAGGTCATTGAGAAGAGGCAGGGCCTTAAGATAGCCTGCCTTGAAGAAATAGCATACCGCAACGGCTGGATTGATGCAGCAAAGGTTAGGGAAGACGCGCAGCCGATGCTCAAGAACCAGTACGGACAATATCTGATAAGGATGATAGAGCAATAATGTCGAAGAAAGGGGCGATAACAGCAGCAGCGTGCGGATTCGTTTTCGGGCTTGCATTGATGGCGGGGATGCATTACACTTACGCCAAGACCTCGACCAACGAATACTGCATGTCCTGCCACGTCCACACCGACGCTGATGCTGCCTGGAAGCAGTCGATGCACTACAGCAACAGCTCCGGCACGGTGACGGACTGCGTGGCCTGCCATCTCCCTCCCGAAACTATGCCCGGCCGCCGTTTCATGGCAAAGACCGGCATGGGAGCCAAGGACATCTTCGCAAATTGGTTCAAGGATAAGGAAAAGATAAACTGGGATGCCATGGGCGAGCTGGACCATGCAGTCAAGACAGTCTACAACGAATCCTGCGTCAGCTGCCATACCAACCTCTATCCAGAAGGAGTGAGCGACGAGGCCGTGGTGGCCCATCTCTACTACGATGAATACGCTGCAAAAAACAACCTGCAGTGCATAAGCTGCCATCTGGATGCAGGACACTACGACCCGAACTATACGCACGGAAGCATGAAGACTGTCCCCGTATCTGCCGGGCCTGTATATGAAACCCGCGCAGAACTGACTTCATTCTCCGATTTCACAGAGACCGTTCCCGGCACTACAGCTTCGATAAGGATGATAGCAGTGCCCGGCGGTTCCTTCAAGATGGGCTCTCCAGAAGGCGAACCTTTGAGAAAGGCTAACGAAGGTCCCCAACGCAACGTTGAGGTATCCCCGTTCTTCATGGCCGAAGTAGAGACAACTTGGGACCAGTTCTGGGCTTTCTACAGGGAGACAATGTCGGAAGGCCGCACAGCGCCTGAGACAGTGTATGCCCACAATTCCCGCGACGACATAGATGCCGTCAGCGGCCCGACTCCTCCTTTCGGAGCTCCGGACCAGGGCTGGGGCATGGGCTCGCGACCTGCCATAACTATGACCCACTATGCCGCGGAGACCTTCTGCCAGTGGCTGTCACTCAAGACAGGCCGCAAATATCGCCTGCCCACCGAGGCTGAGTGGGAATACGCAGCCCGCGGCGGCACGGCGGAACCGTATTTCTTCGAAGGCAATCCTAAGAAGTTCTCTTCGGAGGGCTTCCTGAAAGGCATATTCAAAGCCGATACTGTCGGTATAGCAGGCAATGTGGTGTA
>Ga0310786_10012303_pt1 | contig 10596 bp, 5 predicted proteins | sample AusTroGonzalo_MG_FD_203881 | JGI IMG/M metagenome (GOLD analysis project Ga0310786, IMG submission 203881) | Bovine rumen microbial communities from tropical cattle in Woodstock, Queensland, Australia - Gonzalo_03 (v2) (version 2) | ecosystem: Host-associated > Mammals > Digestive system >...
AGAAGAGGATGCCCGCAACCAAAATGACGATGACGGCAGTGAGCCACGCTATCTTCGCCTCGGCCTCTTTCTGACGGGCCAGGAATCGCTGGTGGCTGTAATTGTAGGAGGCCTGGAACTTCTGGATGTTCTCCATCTCAGAAAGGGAATAGGCGGAGTCGTTGAGCTCGTAGGCCAGCGTGGCGTATTTGGCGATAGAGTCGGAGATCTTCTTCTGTCCGAAAACCTCCTGCAATCCCTTATAGCCTGCTATCTGGTTACGGAGATCCTGTCCCTCGCGGAGTTCCCGCCTGAACCAGTACTCTGCGGAATCTGGTTGGTGAGTGGCCAGATAGCATTCACCTTTTATATAATAATAGATCTCGAAGCCCTTGGCGATATTGCCGTCGGCATCGAACAAGCCTGACTCCTGCTCATAGATGCGACTGTACTCTAAGGCTTTGGGGATTTCACCCTTCTTCAACAAGGAGGTGAGGGTGCTACCACCCAAGGTACGGGCAGCACGGTCGTTACGGCCTATCTCACGAAACATACGGGCTGCCTGTTCCTTGACATACAGGACGGAGTCGGGCATCTTCAGGAAGTCGTAGGCCCCACTCTGCTGGGAATAGCGACGGATGGCCTGCAGTGTATCCTTATCCTTCCAGGCATAATGCTCCGCAAGCCTCAGCTCCTGCAACTCACTGCGAGGCTGTACCTGGGTGTGATAGATCATCGCACACTGGGCATGGATAAGACTCAACACCTTATAATCACAGTCGGTCTGCGTGGTGTCGGCACAGTCGGCAGCTTCGTAGTAGGTCATGAGTGCACGTGGCAGTTCGTTGAGGTTGGTATAGGTGCATCCGAGGATGAACTTAGCCCGCATCTGTTCGTTGGCATCGCCATGACGATCGAAATAACTCACCAGTGACTCTGCCAGCGAATCGTTAAGCAAATCCTCACCACTGCTATTCTGCTGCTCCAGCGCCTCCAGCTGCTGTCGCATCTGTGTACCGTCGCCCATGCAGCCTGCCAGGAGACACAGGACGAAGAAAGATAATAACCCTTGATACTTCATAAGATGCAAAGGTAGTGATTCGTACTGAAACGGCCAAGTTATTTGGGGAAAAAAGCTTGTGAATTCATTTCACAAACGTTTATTTTCCCCATAATTGCCTAAAAAATCATCCCCGTCAGGGTGTGACGGGGATGATTGGATGTTACTTGCACATGATGCCGCGCTTGGTGTTCTCAAGGAACTGGACGATGTTCCGTATCTCAGGACCATCGGGCACCTGCTCCTTGATCTGCATAATCACGTCCTCCACACTCGTCTTTCCGTGGAAGAGCAGACGATAGGCGTTGGCAATATGCTTCTGCACCTTCTCGTCGATACCGGCATACTTCATCATCGTGGTGTTAGGACCACCGTAAGCCATCGGAGTACCTCCGGCAATCACATAGGGAGGCACATCGTGGGAGAAGGTACAGCCTGCCTGGATCAATGACAGGTCGCCAGCACGGGTGTTGGCATTCTGGATGGCACCGCTGGAGAAGATGACACCATCGCCGATCACACAGTCGCCTGCAATCTTCGTGCCGTAGCCGAACACGCAGTTAGTACCTACAACGGTATCGTGACTGATATGCGTGCCTTCGAGAATGAAGTTGTGGTTGCCGATCTTCGTCACACCGTCGCGCTGTGTACCACGGTTGATGACGACATTCTCACGGATCACATTATTGTCGCCAATCTCCACATACGACTTGGCGCCACGGAAGTTGAAGTCCTGCGGCAGGGCTGCAATGACGCTGCCCTGATGGATCTTGTTGCTGTTACCGATGCGGGAGCCATTGCAGATGCTGACAAAGGGGAAGATGATACAGTTGTCACCGATCACCACGTCGTCCTCGATATACACGAAGGGGAAAATCTTACAGTTTTCGCCGATTTTCGCATTGGGGCTGATCTCGGCCTTGGGACTAATTTCGCTTGCCATAATTATCAATTATCAATTATCAATTATCAATTTACTTCACACCCCCGCCGAGGGCCTGATAGAGGTTCACGACAGACTGCATCTTGTAGAACTGATCCTGCACCTCGGAGATCTCTGCGTTGAGCAGGTTGCTCTGGGCGGAGATGACCTCGAGATAGGTGGTGTTGGAAGAAGACTCCATCAGTCGCTTCGTGTCCTCGACATTCTGCTTCAGCACACTGACGCGCTTGCCGTCGAGTACGGACTTCTCTGCGTAGGAGTTGTAAGAGACGAGAGCATTGCTGACCTCGTTGCCGGCCTTCAGCACGGCATTCTGCCAGGAGTTGTAAGCCTGTTCGTACTTGGCCTTGGCCACCTTCAGTCCAGCCACAATCTGTCCGTGCTGGAAGATGGGCTGCACGAGGGAACCGACAGCCTGAAGGAGCCACTTGCCGGGATTCACTGCACCATTCTGGTTGGTGAAGGCAGCAGTACCTGTAATGGTGAGGCTCGGATAGAAGCGTGAACGGGCGGTCTCCACATCGTAGAAGCACTGGGCCAGCGACATCTCAGCATAGTGGACGTCGGCACGGTTGTTCAGCAACTGGATGCCGACACCCGTAGCCAAATCCGTAGGCAGGCTCTGGTTGTCGAAAGAACCACGGGCGATGGTCTGTCCCGACTGTCCGATGAGTAGCGAGAGGGAGTTCTCCATCTCACGGATCTGTCGCTGCAGGTCGATCTTCTGTGTCTGCACCTGATAATAAGCGGCCTCAGCACTCTGCACGGCAGTAGAGCGGTAACCAATACGATTGTCGTGCATGAACTGCATCTTCTCCCAGGTCTCCTTGGTGAGCTGCTCCATGTCGGTGACAATCTCCACCTGACGGTCGAGCATCAGCAGCGTGTAGTAGAGGTTGGCGATGCCGGAGATGATGTTGATCTTCACCACATTCTGATAGTCCTGCATACCTAAGAGCTGCATCTGAGCCGAACGCTTCACACTGAGCAGGTTGCCGAAGAGATCGACATTCCAACTGGCTGAGACGGGCAAGGTGTAGGCATTCGTTTTGACACCGTTGAACGACGAGAGCGTGCCTTGCGGCGAGATGGCCACAGAGGGCAGGAAGGAGAGTTTGGCAACCGTCAGTGCCGCCTCCATCATCTTCACATTCAGGGCGGCATTCAACAGGTCGGGATTGTTGTCGAGTCCCTGCTGGATGAGTGCCTGCAACTGGGGGTCGGTGAAGACACTGCGCCAGGGCATATAGCCAAACGACGTGGTGTCCTGCAAGGCCAGCGTGTCAGTGATTGACAAGGGGTCGCGTACGAGGCCCTCGGCATTCACGTCGGGGCGCTCGTACTTGTTATAGAGTCCGCAGCCTGTAAGCAGCAACGCTGCGGACATCATGATCATTATTTTCTTCATAAGCATATCATTTCTACTTAACTACTGAATACTGACTCCTGACTACTTCTCCAATTCATAGTCTACTGGTTTGGCATGTGCATACTGAGCCAGTTCTGCTGCCACCTCGGCATTCTCCTCGTCCTCGAACTTCAGCGGACTGATCTTCTCCTGCAGTGACTGGAAGATCACGAAGAGCGTAGGAACCACGAAGATCTGCAACAGCGTACCGATGAGCATACCACCCACGGCGGCGGCACCAAGGGTCTGGTTACCGTTCTTACCTACACCCGTGGCGAACATCATCGGCAACAGACCAACAACCATAGCCAGCGAGGTCATGAGGATAGGACGCAGACGGGCAGCAGCACCCAGGACGGCCGACCACGAGATGGCCATACCCGTCTGACGGCGTTCAAGGGCGAACTGCACGATCAGGATGGCGTTCTTAGCCAACAGTCCGATCAGCATGATCAGTGAGATCTGCATGTAGATATCATTGGCATGACCGAAAACCATCGTAAAGAGGAAACAGCCAGCCAGTCCGAAGGGCACTGACAGGATGACGCACAACGGCAGGATGTACGACTCGTACTGTGCCGACAGGATGAGGTAGATGAACACGATACACAACAGGAAGATGATACCTGTGGTGTTCGATGCCTTGGCCTCCTCACGTGTCAGACCCTGGTACTCGTAGGAATAACCTGCAGGCAGCATGTCGGCAGCCACTTTCTCTGCAGCCTTGATGGCCTCACCGGTAGAGTAGCCATTAGCCACAGTAGCCGTCACGTTGATAGACGTAAACAGGTTGAAGCGGCTGATGTTCGTAGGACCATAGACACGCTCCAGACAGCAGAACTCCTGAATGGGAGCCATTCCCGCAGGCGTACGAACATATATATTATTAAGCGACTCTTTTGTCATACGGGTATCGGGCAAGCCCTGGATCATCACACGATAGAGCTTACCGTAGGCGTTGAAGTTAGAGGCATAGAGTCCGCCATAGTAACCCTGTAGCGTGGAGAGAACGGTAGCGGGCGATATATTGCTCTGCTTACACTTTGCCACATCCACATGAACCATGTACTGCGGATAACTCGGGTTATAGGATGTCTGGGCCATCTGGAACTCCGGCAGTTTGTTGAGTTCGGCAATATAATCCTTCACCACACCGAAGAATCTCTCCAGACTACCACCCGTACGGTCCTGCATCACAATCGACACACCAGAGTTGGCTGAGAAGCCAGGAATCATAGGCGGTGAGAATGCCAGGATCGAGGCATCCTTGATATGGGCGGTCTTGATGAAGATCTGCGCCACCACACCATCGGCACTCTCCGGATCGAGGAAGAAACGATAGATACCGTCGCCCTGCCACAGACCAGAGAGTTTCCACCAGAATCCTTTCTGACGCTCTGAGAAGGGCTTCAACTTCAAGATGAACGTGGCCTGGTCGGAACCAGAACCGGCGATGAAGTTATAACCCTGGATCTGCTCACGGCTCTGGATAGCGGGGTCGGCAGCGAGAATCTTATCGACCTCGTCGATGACCTGTCGTGTACGGGCCACAGAGGTGGCAGGCGGCATGGAGATGGTACAGAAGAGCGTACCAGTATCCTCCGAAGGCACGAGTCCCGTCTTGGTAGTGAACAGCGTCGTCACGAGCACGGCAATACCGATGATGACGGCAAGAGCGATGGCCAGCGGCTTGCGCACCAGCTTCTCAACAGAATTCTTGTACTTACCTAAGATCTTATTATAGGAAGTATTGAATGCGGCGTGGAAACGGTCGATGCGTGACATCTTACGCTCGTGGCCGTTCTCGTCATGAGGTTTCAGGAAGATGGCACAGAGCGCCGGCGACAGTGTCAGGGCGTTCAGAGCTGAGATAAAGATCGAGACAGCCATCGTCACACCGAACTCACGATAGAAGGTACCTGTGGTACCGCCGATGAACGATACGGGGATAAACACCGATGCCATCACAAGCGTGATGGAGATGATAGCACCCGAGATCTCGTTCATGGCATCGATAGAGGCTGTCAACGTCGACTTATAGCCTTGGTCCAACTTCGCATGCACGGCCTCCACCACCACGATGGCATCATCGACCACGATGGCGATGGCCAAGAGCAAGGCGGAGAGCGTCAGCAGGTTGATGGAGAAGCCCATCACACTGAGGAAGAAGAAGGTACCAATCAGCGACACCGGCACGGCAATCAGCGGGATAAGCGTTGAACGCCAGTCCTGTAGAAACACGTAGATCACGAGGAACACCAGCAAGAGGGTGAAGAACAGCGTGAACACCACTTCCTCGATAGAGGCATACAGGAATTCCGTTACATCGTAGTTGATCTTATAGGTCATTCCCGGCGGGAACAGTTTGGCCTGTTCCTCCAGTTCTGCCTTCACCTGCTTGGCAATCTCGTTGGCGTTAGAACCGGCAATCTGCTGCACCATACCCATCACAGAGGGCTGGTTGTTGTTTCTCATCGAAACGCTGTACTGCTGACCACCCAACTCGATCTTCGCCACATCCTTCAACTTCAGCGTCGTTCCGTCGGCCTTGCTCTGGATGATGATATTACCAAACTCCTCGGCGGTCTTCAGACGACCGGTATAGCGCAGGGCATACTCATAGGCCACGTCCGATTCCTCACCGAACTTACCAGGAGCGGCCTCGATGTTCTGTTCGGCGAGTACATTACTGATATCCGAAGGCATCAGACTATACTGCTTCATCACGTCTGGCTTCAACCAGATACGCATCGAGTAGGTCTTCAAACCTGGGCTCTGAACGTCGCCCACACCCTGGATACGCTTGATGGCGGGGATGATGTTAATGTTGTTATAGTTCGTCAGGAACTGGTCGTCGTAACGACCATCCTCAGAAGTCAGGGTGAACATCATCACCTGTGAGGTCTGACGCTTCATCACGGTCACACCGATACGCGTTACCTCGGCAGGCAACAGGGCCAGAGCCTGCTGCACACGGTTCTGAACGTTCACGGCACACATATCGGCATTCATGCCCTGACGGAACAGCACACTGATCTGTGCCGAACCCGATGAAGCCGTCGAACTCAGATAGTCCATACCTTCCACACCGTTGATACTCTCCTCCAACGGCACAATCACGGAGTTCTTCACCGTCTCGGCGTCGGCACCAGGATAACTGGTGTAAACCACCACCGTAGGCGGTGCAATATCTGGGTACTGCTCAATAGGCAGCGATACCAGTCCGATAAAACCCAGCAAGACGATGAGGATGGAGATCACCGTCGACAGCACCGGGCGTTTGATAAAATTCGTAAAAGTCATATAATCTATAAACTATAAACTTTAAACTATAAACTATTTTTTCATCGCTCCCACGATGTCACCGGCACTCATGGCCTTGGCCTGGTCGTCGATCTTCTGCTGATACTTCTCTGGTGTGATGGGAACAATCTCCATACCGTCGGTAAGCTTCGTGATACCATTCGTCACATACTTGTCTCCCACTTTCAGACCGTCGGTCACGATATAGTTGTTACCGTCGGTCTGCGGGTCTACCTGAATCTCGGTGTACTTCACCTTATTGCCCTCGCCGAGGGTATACACGAACTTCTTGTTCTGTATCTCCGACACACAAGACTGTGGAATAACAATGGCAGACGAGTTGCTCTTCGGGATGATGATTGAGCCGGAGCCACCACTCTTCAGCACGCGCTCGGGGTTGGGGAACAGGGCGATGACCTGTACAGAACCCGTGGCTGCATCGATCACACCACTCATCTTCGTCACTTTACCCTCATGACCGTAGATGGTGCCGTCAGCCAGTTGCAGCTGAACGCTCGGCATGGCACCCATGGCAGCTGACTGACCGCCATCGGCCTGCGCCATCATCAGTGCATCCTTCTCCGTCAGTGAGAAATAGACCTCCATCGACGAATTGTTGGAAACCGTCGTCAGCACCGAGGCCGTATTAACGAGCGCCCCCTTCTTGTAAGGCAGGGTGCCAACAATACCGGCGGCAGGACTCTTCACATAACAGAAGCTCAGCATCTCCTTGGCAGAAGCCAGACCTGCCTGTGCCAATGAGAGGGCAGCCTTGGCACTCTCGTAACTGTTGGCAGCCGACTGGAGTTCGAAGTCACCGATCACCTTATTCTCAAACAACTTCTGGGCATTCTCATAAGAGAGCTTTGCCGTGTTGCAGGAGGCCTGAGCCGTGTTGACGGAAGCTTGTGACTGGCGCACCTGAGCCTGATAGGTCACGTTATCCAGCACGAAGAGCACTTGTCCGGCACCGACCGTCTGACCTTCCTTCACGTTGATCTGGGTGATGAAACCCTGCACTTTCGGACAGATCTGCACGTCCTGCACACCTTTGATCGTGGCAGGATAAGTCGTCTGCATTTGTGTACTCGACGTACCGACTGTCACCACCGGATACTCGTTGTCGCCGAAGTTCGGACGACCACCGCCACCACCGCACGAAGCCAGCAGCATCGTTGCAGCAGCAAACAATAAAATCTTCTTTTTCATACTTTTTACTCTATTCTGATTTAATGTTGAATACAAACTCTTTACCGAAAACTCTTTACGTTAGCTTCGGTTTTCGGGGTGCAAAGGTACGAAAAATATATCTAAAGATATATCTGCCTCAGACGTTTTTAACAAAATTTATTGGCTATTATAGTTTTATATGAGTCCCATCTGCTTAGCTTTCTCCATCAGCAGCTGCATCAGCGGTTCCCGCTCGTTCTCCACACGGTTATCAAGAACTGCATCCTTCAGGAACTGTTTCAGTACGCCCACCTCACGGCTGGGTTTCAGGTGGAACATCTCCATAATCTCATTGCCATCGATGACAGGTTGAAGCAGTCTGACATAGTCTTTCTCCTTCAGATCAGCGAGTTTCTCTCGAACCATGCGGAAGTTCTCGAGGAAAAGTTTTTTGCGAACCTCGTTCTTTGAGGTGATGTCGGCCTCACAGAGCGTCATCAGATCATCGATATCCTCGCCGGCATCGTTCATCAGACGGCGCACGGCAGAGTCGGTCACCTCGTCATCGGCAATGGCGATGGGACGCATATGCAGTTCGACGAGCTTCTGTACATACTTCATCTTGGCATCCATAGGCAGCATCAGCCGACGGAAGATGACGGGTACCATCTTGGCACCAATCATATTATGATTATGGAAAGTCCACCCTACGGCCGGATCCCAGCGCTTTGACTTCGTCTTACCGACATCGTGCAGCAGTGCCGCCCAGCGCAACCAAAGGTTGCGATTTACTGACTCCTGACTACTGACTACATTCTCCAACACCTCCAGCGTATGGTAGAAGTTATTCTTATGGGCCCGACCGTTCTTCTGCTCCACAATATCGAGGGCAGCCAGTTCTGGTAGGATGATGTTCAGCAGTCCTGAGCGTTGCAAATACTCAAAGCCGATACTGGGGTGCGGGGCTAAGATGATCTTGTTCAGTTCGTCCTTGATGCGCTCACCGCTGACAATCTTGATACGATCGGTCATTCTTTCAAGCGCCGAGAAGGTCTCGTCCTCGATCTGGAAATTCAGTTGGGTGGCAAAGCGGATACAGCGCATCATACGCAGCGGGTCGTCACTAAAGGTAATCTCTGGGTCGAGAGGTGTAGCGATGATACCATCCTCAAGGTCAGCCAGGCCGTTGAACGGATCAACAAGCTCGCCAAAACGATTCTTATTCAGGCAGATAGCCATCGCATTGATGGTAAAGTCGCGACGGTTCTGATCATCCTCTAAGGTTCCATCCTCGACAATGGGTTTCCGAGAGTCATGGCTATAGCTCTCCTTCCGAGCCCCTACAAACTCCACCTCGTATTCCACGCCTCGTTGACGGAACTTCACCTGGGCCGTTCCAAAGTTACGAAACACGCTCAGATGGGCTTTTCTGCCCACCATCCGCTTCAGTTCCTCAGCTATCGCAATACCACTTCCGACAGCCACTACATCTATATCGTTGGAAGGTCGTTCGAGGAAGATATCCCTCACGTAACCGCCCACGACATAGCACTCCACACCGAGAGAGTCTGCCGCCTCGCTAATCTGGTGGAATATCGGCTGGTCAAGTATCTCTGCCAGTTCTTCGTCGGAATACAGTTTCATCGCTTGTTTCAGTTTCGGGCTGCAAAGTTACACATTTTTATGCAACAAATGAAGGGTAGATAAAAAAATTTCCATAATTGTGCAAACATTTTAAAAATATTACTTACCTTTGCAACGAAATTTAACTGAAACAATTATGAAACGGAACTTATTACTACTCGTTATCATTGTGTTGATGAGCGCCCTTAATGTAAAAGCCGAGAGTTACAAGGACTTGGCTCCCATGAAGTTAGAAACACCCGAGATGAAGCCCGAACTGGTAGAACTGCCGATCAATCCCTTCACGACCACTGATCCTGTGGCAGCAGACATGACAACTGTCAATAATGGCATGGACTTCGATTTCTTTAAGTCGAAGACCAATCCTGGTGTCAAACCTTACAAATTCATGGACGATATGACCTTCGTGGGAATCCCCTTATTCATCGCAGGTATGGTCATCAAGGGAGACAAAGCCATGTTCCGTGTCAACGACAAGAATGCCAATAAGAACACACAACTGCTATCAGACTTCAAGACAGGCATCGACGACTACACGCAATATTTCGGTCCAGCCATGACGCTGGGCTTGAAACTGGCAGGTGTCGAGGGTCGTAGCGATTGGCCCCGTCTGCTCTCCAGTGCCGGTATGTCATATATCATCATGGCTGCTCTCGTCAACGGCATTAAATACACTGCCAAGGAGATGCGTCCTGACGGCAGTACCGCCAACTCCTGGCCCTCTGGTCATACTGCCACCTCGTTTGTTGGTGCCACCTTACTTCATAAAGAGTACGGTCTGACACGCTCGCCCTGGTACTCTGTAGCCGGCTATGGCGTCGCCACCGCCACAGGTGTAATGCGAGTACTGAACAATCGCCACTGGATCAGCGACGTGATGTCGGGTGCCGGTATCGGTATCCTTTCCGGAGAGTTGGGCTATGCCATCTGCGACTTGCTGTTCAAAGGCAAGGGGCTACTTCGGAATGACCTTGCAGTAGACTATGAGAATCCCACATTCTTCTCCATCTCCATGGGTGTGGGCCTAGGAAGCAAAGAAATCGGATTTAGCAAGGACGATCTCGTTGATAAGGAGAATTACGTCGAAAG